>Ga0335075_10016228_pt1 | contig 11139 bp, 11 predicted proteins | sample Lox_Sample_24_FD_206723 | JGI IMG/M metagenome (GOLD analysis project Ga0335075, IMG submission 206723) | Soil microbial communities from Loxahatchee National Wildlife Refuge, Florida, United States - Lox_Sample_2.4 | ecosystem: Environmental > Terrestrial > Soil > Wetlands | place: USA... | reverse complement strand
ATCTGTACGCCTGGAAGAATGCCTCCTGGGTGAGTTCTTCAGCATCCGTGCGCGAACCCGTCCACCAGTAGGCAATGCCAAAGAGAAGCCTCTGGTACTGCCCGACCCACTCGTCGAAAGTGTGATCGCTGATGTGCACCGGCTCTTCCTGATCTCGCGGAACCCTCTCTTTTGTAAAGAGTGGTGACATGGGGTGACTTTATTCCATCTGATGCCAAAAATTATGAAGGGCTTCCGAAATTGTGGCGCCGTCCGGCACTGGGACTGCGCGCCAGCTCAGGTGAGCCGGCCGTGAATAAAGGCTTAAAAGGGCACGGAAGGCCTGTGGGCCATACGCGCCGATGGAGTTGACCGCAAGAGGGCTGAGGTATCTCAGGATCTCGTCCACATTTTTTCAGGCGTGCGGAATAATTCGCCCCACTCGCGCCACTTCAGCATTGAGAACGAATTCCAGCGGGGCGAATGTCGCCCCTCTCATATTGCGAATCGGAAGGATTATCAAATGAAACATCCCGTATTGCGTCTCGCGTTCATCGGTTTGCTGGCTGCGCAGGCAGTTCCGCCTGCAGCCCGGGCACAGGTGAAAGTCGTCCCTCCAATTTCCGGCGTAAAGGGAAAGCTCCAGTCGTATACAGGCCGCTCACTCGAGATTCTGACAACGTCGGGCGTCGTCCGCGTGAACGTCAGGCAGCCTCTCAAAACCTATAAACAGGTTCGCTCCGATCTGAGTCACGTCACTTCGACGTCGTTCGTTGGTGTCGCATCGGTCCGAGAGGCGGATGGAAGAGAGCTCGCGACGCAGATCAAGATCTTTCCTCCGGAACTGCGTGGGGCTGGGGAAGGCAGTCACATGATGGACGCGGCTCGGGGAGCAATGACTCACAGCAGGATGACGAATGGCTCGGTCTATCGCCCTGCCCCGCCGCACTCGCGTATGACGAATGGAACCGTACAGAAAGGCAACGGCACAACCCTGGTGGTTCACTACCAGAATGGCGCCGAGACGATTGTGGTGCCGCCAAATGTCCCTGTCACTGAGGTTGTGCCGGGAAGCGTGAACCTGGCTCCGGGAGACACGGTATACGCAGCCACCATGAAGCTGCCCAACGGAACGCTCTCGACGAACAAAATCTTTCTTATCGCCGGAGTCCGGAGCAACGGCATGATGCGGTAGCTCTGGCGCAGCTGTAATCGCACAGTGAACCGGACACCTTCCCGTCGCAGCCACCTCTCATGGGGTAAGCCTCGTTCGCAGAGCACAACCCAAATGGTGGCTGCGCGACAACCTCGAAAGAGATCTTGATGAGTGCGACAACTGCAGACACGGAAGCTCTTATCCAGGGCGAAGGGACTATGCTCGCCCATGCCCTCGAAATGACGACCGTAATCACCGAGCGTTTGCCGTATTTTCGTCGCATGGCCATGCGACGGCTCGATAACGCGGCGGATGCAGAAGATGCAGTGCAGGATGCGTGTCTGGCTGCGTGGAGACATCTGGGTCAGTTCAAGGGAAAAGCCCAGATGGCCACCTGGCTTACGGCAATCGTCATGAACTCATCGCGCACAATCATCCGCAAGCGCGGGCGCATGCGGGTTTCTTCTATCGACGAACCAAAGGACGGGGCGAACGGCGTTCAGGTTACCGAAATCCTGCCGGATGGGCGACCGGATCCGGAAGTTCAGCTTCGCTACTCGGAGTATGAACGGCGGCTACGTCGTTTATGGGCTCATCTCCCCGCGAGCATGCGGGTCGTCGTCCGCATGCGGACCATCGAGGGGCGGAGCGTTCGAGAAACGGCCGACGCTCTGGGATTGACGGAAAGCGCGGTGAAAAGTCGTGCCTCCAGAGCACTCGCGACACTTCGGCGGTTGGACCAGAAGACATCTTTCCGAGCTATAGGTTCGCCGCTGGATCTGCGGAGTCAATGGGATCCCCTCCAGTAAGCGTTCAATGAATCTGGTTCGCAAACTGCAGACCGACTCGGGCCCTCGTCGGGAAAACAATGAATAGACCACACGGCACACGGGAGCTGCTGCAGAACAACTCCACCGCCGCCCGGGGTGGTCATGGGGAAAGCGTACCGTCATGTCGCAGACAATTTACGTCGATCAGCAGCCGACCACCGCAAGCGCATCAGCAGCCTGTCCGCGCATGCAGGTCGTTCGCAAGCACCACGTGCTGGTGAGATGGAGCCATTGGCTGAACGTGCCAATCCTGCTCGGTCTTATTCTGAGCGGACTATCTATCTATTGGGCGTCCCCGGTTTACCAGCACAAACCCGATCCACAGACCGGAAATTTCGACTACTTCGCGGATATTGGCATCTGGATATGCGCTCACGTTCCCGCTCTGCATCATTACAGCGATCCGCCGGACTGGATCTACAACCATATGAGCCTTGGGGCGGGGATGCTGGGTGCAGCGTTGCGTCTTCACTGGCTATGCGCCTATCTCTTCATGCTCAATGGCCTCGTGTACGTGACAGGTCTTGTCATAGGAGGAGGATGGCGCTCTTTGTTGCCGCGCCGTACGGATCTGCGCGACGCGGTGAAGATGTTTCGGTTTTATGCGGGCCTCCCCTTTGCCTGGCTGGCGCGCCGTACCTGGCCGCATCCGCACTTCAGGACAAAGTACAACCCGCTCCAGCGCATCGCTTACTTTTCTGTTCCGATTGCCGGACTCCTTTCCGTCGCTACCGGTTGGGCGATTCACAAGCCGATGCAGCTCCATTGGCTGGCTGCCATCTTCGGGGGCTATAACAAGGCGCGCATCTGGCACTTTTGGCTGCTGTGGTTGTTTGTCCTGTTCGTCATACCGCACGTAGTACTGGTGTTCGCTGACGGATGGGATACGCTGCGCAGCATGATTGTCGGTTGGTCAGCAAAGAGCAGGAATTCGGAGGATATCCATCATGGCGATTGAGGGCGACAATGCCGCGGTAGATCCGGAAAATGCACAGCCGGCAAATGCACAGTCTGCAACGGAAACTCCGGCGGACGACGTACTCGATCTAAAGGAGACTGAGTTACTAACCAGCGGATCTTCGAGCGCTCAGCAGGCTGACCCTGGCCAACCTGATGAGGTTGAAGCCACCCACGCCGAGAATGGTGCCGACGAGAACCGGGTTCTTTCAGGAGCGCCCTCCGGAGAAAGTCGAAGTTGCCCCTCAGGTCCTGCGTCGTCGAACCCGCCGCGAGGTACTGCTATTCGGGGCTGGAGCTCTTGCGGCGCTCGCAGCCGGCGGCTCTCTCCTGCCGCAGGCAACGCTGAATCGTCTCGGAGTGATGCACGAGAAGAAGCCATGGCCGGGGAAGGAGTGGCTCCTCAACCGAGCCCTGCGCGTCGATGACGATGTTGCCGAAGCGCTCTTTTCGCAGAATCGACTGGTCCCCACATATACGAAGTCGCAGGTCACCCCACTCAAAAACAATTACAACGGCGCAACCCCGGATCCCAGTTACATTCCGGAATGGCATTTGCAACTCAGGGGCCTTGCTTCCGGTCTGAGCGTCTCGCTGAGCATCCGCAACCTGCTCACGCGTTTCCAGATGCACGACCAGATTACGCGGTTCGTCTGCGTGGAGGGCTGGAGCGCAATAGCATGGTGGTCCGGTCTGAGGTTCGACGATCTGCTGCAAGCCTATCCGCCGGTGTCCCAGGCGAACTGGATCAGGGTGGAATCATCGGTCAATCTCGATCCATGGGGAAACCCGGACCCGTATTTTGTATCCCTCGACATTCCGACAGCACGTCAGCCGCAGACACTGCTCGCCACCCACTTCAATGGTCAGCCGCTCACGGTCGGTCACGGTGCTCCGCTCCGTTTACTCGTTCCCGTAAAGCTTGGGCTGAAGAACGTCAAGGCCGTGACGCGGATCAGCTATTTGAAGGAGCAGCCGAAGGACTACTGGGCGGAACGTGGATATTCGTGCTATGACGGCATATAGGCAGGAGAACTGCGCGACCGGGAGTTGGTACTCTGCCTTGTCTTATCGCGCCGGCTCTTTGTCCCTGGGATGACTTCTCGATCCCAGGTTGCGACTGCCGAGCGCCTTCGCCTCACGAAAGCACGCAGATATCCGGGAGAGCAGGCGCCCGCAGCGCTGCTCGACGGCCTGCAGTTCGAGATGCTCTATGGCCTCAACTGCTTGGTTAGCGAATCCGGCCTCAGGATGAGCGAGATATTCTCTCGCCTCGGTGGTTTTGCAGGTCCGTTGGTCACCAATGCTACCGGTCAACTCGATCTGCTCGGCCCCAAAGCGGTTCCGCAAAGACGAAGACCTACGTAGACGGATACATCGAGAGCCAAAACTCTCAGATGAATCAGTTGAATACCGAATGGGCGGCCATTTACGAGAGTTGCTTTCGAGGTTGGGCATCTTCGATCTTTGGAATCAGATCGGCAGCTTCGACCTGACCTTGAGCGACCGGGACCTCGAACAAACCATCAGCGGCACAGTGCCGAAGACGCCGTGGACTGGGACGACCTAAGGCTGGTACCCGTCCGCCATCCACAGTGCGAACAATTCAATGCGTCCCTGTGGCCACGGCCCTTCTCCCCGCGGCGGCGGGGGCGGCATCACGGCGCCGCCGATTCCTCGAATGCGGTCGTAAATGGCGGCCGCGTGTGTTTTGACGTCCTCGTAGCTCGCCAAGTCAAAAGCCTTGCTCATCGCACGAATGTCGCGGTCCGTGAAGAGCGGTCGAATGTCCTGCTGAAAGCTTGTCGGTTTTGCCATAACTCTCTCCGTACGCGGAATGTTCTCTCACGTGTCGAATCTTTGACAAGCCCGTGCCGGCAGGGCCTTGAGGCGAATGGTGCGGAACCGCGGCGCGGCGGCTCCGCGCCTGCGATTACGGAAGCGACTTGCGGGTGATCTCGAAGAGGAACCAACTCCGGCGCTGCGTCTGATCGATCCGGCTTTCGAGAAGACTGGCAGTGGCGACGTCGCCCGATTCATCGCACAGCGTGTGGACCGCGCGCATGCTGAGAACCAGAGCCTTTTCATCTTCGTGCAACTCGCTGACCATGTCCTGCGGCGTGACGAAGTCGGCATCGTTGTCGGGTATGCGCTGCAGGCGGGCGATATGGCCGATGGAGCGGATAGAGGTCCCGCCGATTTTGCGCACGCGCTCGGCAATGTCGTCTGTCATGGCGAAGATCTGGTCGCCGTGGTCGTCGAGGAGCAGATGGTAATCGCGAAAATGAGGGCCGCTCATGTGCCAGTGGAAGTTTTTGGTCTTCAGGTAGAGGCTGAAAACATCGGCGAGAAGTGCATTGAGCGCGCCGGTGATGTCCTTCACGGCCTCGGGGCTGAGGTCGGAGGGAGTATTCAGCGGTGCCTTTTGGCGGGCAAGCACGTCGGTGTTGGTGGACAAGACATTCTCCTTTCACAAATCCGGCTGCTGGGTGCAGGCCACGTGCGACCCGCTCAGCCTGGGGAGGGCCGAGCACAGCGCCTTTTATTATCTGGGACCGATGCGCCGGAGGCATTGTGGCGTACTCCGGAGAATCGTTCCCAACGCGATATCGCTATCTAATATTCGCGACCGAGAGGAACGTTGCGGGTTTCCAGGAAAAAACCTGGAGACACGGCCACGCCGAACGGCGAGGAGGCCCCGCTGGCGGCGATCGACCTGCCAAACAGCTCCCTGGCTATCACGGTCGTCGCTGGACTAAACTGAGGCGTTCGCGGTTTCGCGACAGGTCTAACCTCCGGCGTGCATGCGTTCCGAACGGGCGGATTTGTCGAACGGATCCCTGAGCACTGCCCGGGAGACTTCCGATGAGAAGGTTGAGCAGACTGGCCGTTGCCGGAGCAGTTGTCTTTGTGGCATTGCAGGCATTCCGGCCTGCCATTCCGGTGCGACCCGCGACAGCGGAAGTGGAGGCGCCGCCCGCGGTGCGGCAGATCCTCGACAGGAGCTGCTATAGCTGCCATTCGGATCAGAGGCGGCTCGCCTGGTTCGATCAGATCGTCCCCGCCTACTGGCTGGTGCGGCACGATGTTCTCAACGCGCGCGAGCACCTGAATTTCTCCACTTTGGGGTCCAAACCCGCCGCTGCTCAAAAGGCGACGCTCTACGAGGCTGTGAACATGATCCAGCTGGGAGCGATGCCTCTGCCGAGATTCACGAGACTTCATCCGGAGGCGAAGGTGACTTCGGAAGATCTGGCAACCTTGAAGGCGTATCTGGCGCCGTGGATGGCTACGTCTGTCGAGGGCGGCACTGTGCCGGCGAACGGAAAGCCCATGACCTACAGCGCGCCTGTCTCCCTCGCATCGGTTCAGCCCGAGCCTGACGCATTTCCATTCGATCCGGCCTTCGAGAACTGGAAGCCGATCAGTTTTACCGATCGCGGCGACAACAACACCTTCCGATTCGTTCTTGGCAACGACATTGCGATAAAAGCGGCACAATCGGGCAATATTGCGCCGTGGCCCGATGGGACACGCTTCGCGAAGATTGCCTGGCAGCAGCAGCGCGGAGCGGATGGGCTGGTGCATCCCGGCAAGTTCGTTCAGGTGGAACTGATGCTCAAGGATGCCCGGCGCTACAAAGACACCGATGGCTGGGGATGGGGACGATGGCGCGGCCTCGACCTGAAGCCCTACGGCAAGGACGCTCATTTTGTAAGCGAGTGCACAGGCTGCCACATGCCGGTGCGCGGCAACGATTTCGTCTATACACTTCCGATGACAGGGGCCAGGGTGGCCGGCAACGAGGTCGTGAACAACCATGCCGCGAAGCTCCCGGCGAGTTTGCCCTGGCAGCCCCTCGACTGGAACGCGATCACGATGTATGTGGATCCTCAGACCAGATCGATGGCGGCCCTCTATGGAAATGCAGCGGCAATTCGTGCTGCGCGAGCGCGTACCGATGCATCCGCCAGCGGATCGGGCAGTCAGGCGTATCCCGCCGGTGCGGTGCTGGCTCTGGTCACCTGGGCACAACGGGACGATCCCCACTGGTTCGGGGCGCGCATCCCCGACATGCCACGATCGGTAGAATTCGTGCAGGTTCGCGGTGCCGGAAAGCCCAGCGGCTATCGCCGTTTTGCGGGAACCGGGCTGACTGAAGTTCAGCAACCAGCCGGTGCGGCGGCGCAGAGGATGGACTTCATTCTGGATCTTGCTCCAGCGCGGCTGCCGTAGAGACGACGAAGAGCCCTGGATAAACTGCTTCCAGGCTCATGATGTCAGCCGGCGTCGAACGCGAGATCGCCGCAAGGCATTTCAATACGGCCGCAGGAGAATTGGACGATGTTGCCATCGATCAACGCGCCGGACCGCCAAGCGGAGGCCTTCCCGGTTCTCACGCCGGCGCAGATCGCCCGCATCCGACCCTATGCCAGTGTCCGATCGGTCCAGGCTGGAGAAGTCCTTTTCGAACCGGGCAAGGTGGGCATGTCCTGCTTCGTAGTGCTCTCAGGAAAGCTTGAGATTGTCATGGCAGGACTTTTCAGTGAGCAGGTGTTTGTGACTTATGGACCAGGCCAATTCTCCGGTGAGGTCGTCCTGATCTCGGGTGCGCGCGCCCTTTCTCGCGGGCGAGTGGCCGAGCCGGGGGAATTTCTGGAAATCGGCGCAGACGCATTGCGCACGTTGATTGCAAAGGATGCTGAGCTGAGCGATATCTTCATGCGCGCATTCCTCCTGCGCCGCGTCGCGATGATTTCGGGAGGCCTGGGTAATGTGGCCGTGCTGGGATCGCAACACTCGTCGAATACGCTGCGCCTGCGCGAATTTCTTACCCGCAACGCCCATCCCTACAGCTATGTCGATCTCGACAACGACAAGGCGTCGCAGGAACTTCTGGATCGGTTCGCCATTCAGCTGGAGGACATTCCCGTTGTCATCTGCAGTGGAACGAGTGTGCTGCGAAATCCTACCAACCAGCAACTGGCGAAGTGTCTGGGATTCACGGGGCGGAGCGACCAGTCCCGCATACATGACGTAGCGATTGTTGGCGCTGGTCCGGCAGGTTTGGCCGCAGCCGTATATGCGGCTTCCGAAGGGCTGGACGCGGTCGTGATTGAATTTCAATATCCCGGAGGTCAGGCGGGCGCCAGTTCGAAAATCGAGAATTATCTCGGCTTTCCAACCGGCATCTCGGGACAGGACCTTGCCGGTCGCGCTGCTGTGCAGGCAGAGAAATTCGGGGCTCAGATGATGGTCGGCGAGAAGGTGATGAAGATCAGATGCCACGAGCAGCCATACCAGCTTACTTTGGAAAACGGCCAACTTATCGAGACGCGGAGCATTGTTATCGCCACCGGCGCCCAATATAACAAGCCAAACGTTCACAATCTGGAACGGTTCGAGGGACAGGGCATCTACTACGCCGCCACAGCCATGGAAGCACAACTGTGTACAGGCGAGGAAATCATCGTGATCGGCGGCGGCAACTCCGCCGGTCAGGCAGCGGTCTTCCTGGCGGAGACAGTACGCAAGGTCTATATGCTGGTTCGCGGCAAAGAATTGTCCGACACCATGTCGCGCTATCTCATCCAGAGAATCGTTGAGAATCCGGGCATTGAACTGCATCTCCAAACCGAGATCGTTGCATTGGCAGGTGATTCACATCTGGAACAGGTCAACTGGCTCAATCGGGCAACGGGCGAAAAATCTGTGCGTGATATCCGCCATATTTTCGTGATGGCAGGTGCTTCGCCGCGCTCAGCGTGGCTGCGTGGATGCGTCGCCCTCGATAAACAGGGCTTCATACTCACCGGACGGGATTTGGACCCGATTCTGGACAGCGCGCCAGTGAAATGGCCGCTCAGCCGGCCTCCGCAGATGCTGGAAACGAGTCTGCCCGCGGTTTTTGCTGTCGGAGATATTCGGTCCGGAAACGTCAAGCGCGTTGCATCGGCCGTGGGCGAGGGTTCAATCTCGATCCACCTCGTGCATCGCGCGCTGGCGGCGATGTGAGGTTCCACCCCACATTTTGACCGGGTCGGCCTTTGGTAACAATTTGCCTCCTGCCGTACGGCGGTGGCGGCACTGCGCCACGATCGGATAACAGGCCAGTACCAGGAAAGGCCCGATCACCCTGACCCTGTGCTCCAGTTGTGCGTCCAATTTGGAGGCCGGAAGTTAGCAGATGTCGTCTTTTCTCGACCGAATCCTCGGTCGAATGTGTGTTGTGAATTGACGGTCTAACTGTTTCGAAAGCTGATGACGTTGTCTGAAGCCGGCTTCCTCTCCGTTGGATTCTCAAGGGCTGTCTCACGGCGGCACAAATCACGAAGAGCATTCAGCAAATGGGCAGGAAGTCGACACTGGAGATCGTGGAACCCGGGGCAAGACACTATTCGTTCGATGCGCCCAACCCTTTGACGCAGACGGAAGAGTTCGAACCGCATAGTTTCGTTTTTCATCAGCAAACGGGCGATCTCTCGCTGCAGGTATTCGATGCATGGGCTGCTCGCCTCCGGGAGCGACCCATCGCAAGGCGGCGCTGTGCGGTTGTGTTCGTGTTCGTCTTCGTCTTTTATGTGCACAGCGGATCCCTCGCTCTCTTGACTTGATGGGTGTCCGTCGGCAGCGCCGATCTGCGCGGCCGGTTCACGTTTTGACCCCCGGCTCTCTCTCGCTGCATCCGATCATTCCGCTCGGCATTTGCCGTTCAATGCGGCCGCGATCAGAGACTCCCGAGGCTTGCCCTACCATCGACGAAAAGTGTTTGCCCTGTGATGTAGGCAGCGCTGGTGCCGGCGAGGAATGCAATCGCTCCGGCGATTTCGCTGGGGTGAGCGAAGCGCCGCATCGGAACTCTGGTCAGATACCGCGCCTCTCCTTCGCCTCCCTGAGGATTGTTGGCACGAAACAGCTCCGTCTCGGTTGGTCCCGGAGCAATTGCATTTGCCGTAATGCCGTCTGCCGCCAGTTCCACAGCCATTGTCCGGGTAATACTCTCCAGTGCTGCCTTTGCCGCTGCGTAACTGGAACGATAAGCGAGGCCTCGGGTCACCAGGCTCGTGATGTTAATAATCCGCCCGAATCCCGCGGCTCGCATACCGGGGAGGAGCGCCTGAGTGAGTTGCAGCGCCGGCCGCACGTTCAGATCCATCACAGCCGTAAACGCTTCAGGATCGACAGCATCGATCGTCTCGTGCCGGGCCACGCCTACGTTGTTCACGATTCCCAAAACGTGGCGATGGGCGACGAGATCCCGGGCAACCGTTTCGGTCTGCTCCCGATCAGCCAGATCAGCTTCCAGGAAGGTTCCCGGAAAGTGTGCCGGTTTACGTCGGGCTATCCCGATGACGGTCCAGCCGTCGCTCGCCAGGGTGTCTGCCGCGGCACGTCCGATGCCGCGGGAGGCTCCGGTAATCGCAATGGTCCGCGTCATTGTCATGCCAGCGACTTCGCTGCAAGCGACTCCAGCACCGCGAGAATCTGCCCCGGCTCCAGACGCTTCCGGTAGTCCACATCAATGTAGGCCAGGGCAATCCGACCATCGGAATCGATGACGTAGGTCGCTGGGATCGGCAGAACCCAGGAATCATCGCCATTCCTGTCGGGAAGCGCGTGCCCTGCCCGTGCATAAATAGGCCGCAGCTCGGATGCGAGATCAAAGGCAATGCCAAATGACTTTGCTGTCGATGAGCCGATATCGCTCAAGACCAAAAAAGTGAGGTCATTTTTCTCTGCGGTGGAGAGACTTTGGTCGGGAAGCTCTGGCGAAATGGCCACCAATTCCGCCCCGAGCCGGCGAATCGCCGGCAGAATTTTCTGCAATGCTCGAAGTTCCAGGTTGCAGTACGGGCACCAGCCTCCACGATAGAAACTGACGACCACCGGACCCCGAGCCAGAAGATTTGCGAGCTGGATGTAATTGCCGTTGACGTCGGGCAGGACAAAATCGGGTGCCTGATCTCCGGTCTTCAGCGCTCGCTGCACGATCCCCGATGAGGCCAGTTGCATATCCGCCCGTTCCATTGCCTCGCGGATGTCCGGAGGAACGGTCTTCATATAATCAGCGCGAAATGCGTCGAGTTCTGTCTGGAGAGACATTTCCGATTCCCCTTTGTTGGTCTTGCTGAGTGCTCGATAGTCGCTTCTACGCTTTGACCGCCTGCGTGGACTTGACCAGATCTGCGGCCGAGGCGCCTTCCAGCGACAGCCCGT
>Ga0335075_10016227_pt1 | contig 11140 bp, 5 predicted proteins | sample Lox_Sample_24_FD_206723 | JGI IMG/M metagenome (GOLD analysis project Ga0335075, IMG submission 206723) | Soil microbial communities from Loxahatchee National Wildlife Refuge, Florida, United States - Lox_Sample_2.4 | ecosystem: Environmental > Terrestrial > Soil > Wetlands | place: USA: Florida... | reverse complement strand
TTGACCTGTCCCGCAGCCGACTGGAGATGATGCTCAAGGTCCTCGACGTGGACGGGGCAGTCCGCAGGGTGTCCGGCGGCTGGATCGCGACCGGCCAGGACTGGGCCTACGACGCCGAGCGCTACGCCAGGGTGGCGGCCGAGCGCGGCCGCGAGCAGGAAGCGATGCTCGGCTATCTGGCCACTACCGGGTGCCGGATGGAGTTCTTGCGTCGCGAGCTGGACGATCCGGGCGAGGCCCCGTGCGCCCGGTGCGACAACTGCACCGGGCGCCCATGGCCGGCAGTGGTGCCCGAAGCAACAGCGGCGGCGGCGCGCGACCGGCTGCTCAGGCCGGGCACCGAGGTTGAGGCGCGCAAGATGTGGCCGACCGGCATGCGCGAGCTTGGCATCGACGTATCGGGCAAGATCAGCCCGGACCTCGCCGCTCAGTCCGGCCGGGTGCTGGGCCGGCTAACTGACCTGGGGTGGGGTCCTCGGCTGCGTTCCCTGCTCGCGTCGGAGGAGCCGGACGCTGACGTTCCCGGTGACGTCATCGCCGCGGTCGTCAAGGTACTCGCCGCGTGGTCCTGGGACCAGCGGCCGGCCTGCGTGGTCAGCCTCCCGTCCCGCACCCGGCCGACGCTCATCAGCAGTCTCGCCAGCCGGATCGCGGACATCGGCCAGCTGCCCTATCCGGGGTCGCTGGCCTACGCGACCTCCGGCCCGGCTGCATCGCCTGCCAGTAGTGGCCAGCACAACAGCGCCCAGCGACTGCGCGCCTTGTGGCATGCCTTTGAGGTGCCCGCGGACGTCCGCGGCCAGGTCACCAGGCGAGCCGGGCCGGTGCTGCTGGTGGACGATCTCATCGACACTGGCTGGACCATGACCGTGGCCGCCATGGCGCTGCGCGAAGCGGGGGCCGTCGCCGTCCTGCCGCTAGCGCTTGCCTCGGCCGCGAACTGACCGGCCGAGGTTCAGTACCGGCCCAAGGGTCCGCAGCGGAACCGGCAGCGGGTGGTCGCCCAGGCTGGCTTCGAGGGTCACGAACGTGGCGCCATCGAACAAGGCCGAGTAGTAATGCCCGCTCGGGCCGTGCGCGCAGACCCCCGGCGGGACACCGCCACCCTCATGGAAGATGAAGTATCCCTTCATCAGGACTAGGTACACCGGGTCGGCGGCACTATCGGCAAGGTTGATGCCGTCGACCACATCGGGAACGGTCATCGCCTTGCCGAAGGTCGTCCGAACCGCATGGATCGAGGCCGGCCGAGCGCCGTCGCAGCTACTCACCGCGTGCAGGGCCAGTGCGCGGAGCCGGCGTGCCACCGCGGCGGGGGCCGTGGCTTTTGACCGTAGCGGCACTGCAAACTCGGCGATCGCGCCCGCAGATGCCCCTTCAGACCAGGCAAAATCCGCCGAAAGCTCGCAGCTCGCGCCGGGCCTGAGTCCGGCCGGCACGGTCCAGTGCAGCACGAACCGCTGCGTGCCGGGCTGCAGGCTGCGGCTGCCGCCGGCCAGGATCGGCTTCATGTAGGCGGGTACTTTGGCAGCCGTCTCCGTCCCGGCGGTGATGCCGAGCCATAGGCCCGTCAGCGCTTGCGGCCTCGGCACAGTCACCCTGACAGCCAGCGTGAGTCTCTCGCCAGGGGTGACGGTGAACAGGGGCAGCGCCCCGGTCCGAGCCGGAATCGCTCGCGCCTGCCCGTTCACGGTCACCGTGTATGACAGCCGCGGCCCGGCGGGCGGGGGCACGGTCATGGTGCCCTGTCTCGTCCCGCCCTGGTGCAGCGGGATCGCGACCGCGGAGGCCACCCCTGCCACCGCAGCCACGGATATCGCCGCCAATGCTCCGGCGCGCCAGTGCCGCCGCCGTCTTATTCGCCGGACTCGGGCGGCCACATCTTCCGTGGTGACGCGCGGGGGGCTGGATAGCGCCGCCGCCTGCGCCAGGCGTGACCGCAGTTCCGGCTCGTCGATCGGCATCGCCTTGCTCCTCCCGCTATAGGCTTTCCGCGCCGGACAGCTGCACGGCCATGCGGGACATCGCCTCGCTGAGGTACCGCTTGACGGTCCCCTGGCCTACGCCGAGCACGGCCGCCACGTTGGCGATCGGCAGGTCCTCGTAGTAGCGCAGCACCACGCAGGCGCGCTGCCGGGGCGACAGGCCCCGCAAGGCAGTCAGAATGGCGTCGCGGTCGGACACCTGATCGGCTGGATCCGCTACCAGTTCGGCTGATCGGAGCAGCGGCGCCACCCGGCCCCAGCGCGAGTGCCTCCGGGCACCGTCGATGAACAGGTTCACCATGATCACCCGCACGTACGCTTCGGCCGCGCCAGGCCGGGGACCCCGCAACGGCCGCGTAAACGCGCGGACTAGCGCCTCCTGCACCAGATCTTCGGCTTGAGCCTCGTCCCCGCACAACAGGAACGCATGACGCTTCAGCGCGGCGCCGGCCCCGATGACCAGGCCGGCCAGCGTCTGTTCCCAGCTCTCCACCGCACCACCAATGAGCTCATCGGCTAAGCCCTCGTCTTATACAACGAACGGCTCGCCCGCGGGGTTGGGGAGTACAAACAACTCACGCCCTTCAAGTCCGACCGTCAAGGTCGGTGCGGCCCGAACCGTCCCGGCCCGGGCACCGAAAGCCCATCGCGCTCTGGCGGCACGACAAGCTATCCTGGAGGCGTGACAAGGTTCCGCAGTCTCCTTCTCAGCAGGCCGCTCTGACGTAGTAAGTCAGCGCGGCCGCCCCTCATGCTCACGGTGAGGGGCTTTTTGTTTCCCGGAATCGAGCACCACAGCGAGAGGCAATGACGCCATGACAGAGCAAGCGACGCGCTCAGGCGAATCACCGCCAGCACCGCAGCCGGCCGATACTGTTCCGCCCTTCCGGTACACGGCCGCAATGGCCGGCGAGATCGAACTGCGCTGGCAGGACCGGTGGGCGGCGTCCGGGACCTTCAACTCGCCCAACCCCTCGGGCCCGCTGGCCACCGGATTCGTCGACGGCAGGCCGAAGTTCTATGTGATGGACATGTTCCCCTACGCCAGCGGCACCGGCATCCACGTCGGTCACCCGATCGGCTATATCGCTACCGACGTCTACGCCCGATATCTGCGGATGACGGGCCACCATGTGCTGCATGCGATGGGGTTCGACGCATTCGGGCTGCCGGCCGAGCAATTCGCGCTGAGCACCGGACAGCACCCGCAGGACAGCACCCGGCGCAACGTCGACAACATGCGCCGTCAGCTGCGCCGGCTGGGCATGGGCTACGACACCCGGCGCAGTGTGGAGACCACCGATCCGCGTTTCTACCGCTGGACCCAGTGGATCTTCCTGCAGATCTTCAACAGCTGGGTAGACGAGCGCACCGGGCAGGCCAGGCCGATCGAGGAACTGGCCGCCGAGTACGCCAGCGGCCAGCGAGAAGTGCCCGGCGGCCGCCGGTGGGCAGAGCTGGAGCCCGCGCAGCAGCGGCAACTGATCGACGATCGCAGGCTGGCCTACGTCGCGACCGAGCCAGTCAACTGGTGTCCTGGCCTGGGCACCGTGCTGGCGAACGAAGAAGTCACCGCCGACGGCCGCAGTGACATCGGCAACTTCCCGGTCTACCGCCGCCCGATGCGGCAGTGGATGATGCGCATCACCGCAATGGCGCAGCGGCTGATCGATGACCTGGACGAGCTGGCCTGGCCAGAGAACGTCAAGCAACTGCAGCGCAACTGGATTGGCGCCAGCGACGGTGCCGTCATCTGGCTGCCGATGCCAGTGTCCGCAACGACTGCGCCCGCGCAGGGCCGGGTCGAGGTATTCACGACCCGGCCGGACACGCTGTACGGCGCGACCTATGCGGTGCTGGCACCCGAGCACCCGCTGGTCGACAGCCTGACAGCGGACGCCTGGCCGGACCAGACGCCGGCGTCCTGGCGGGGACAGGCAAGCTCGCCGCGCGCAGCGATAACCGCCTACCGGGACGCAGCCGCGCAGCTGAGCGACCGGCAGCGGCTGGCCGAGGGCGGCACAAAAACCGGGGTGTTCACCGGTGGCTACGTCGTCAACCCGCTGTCCGGCGAGCAGATCCCGGTGTTCATCGCCGACTACGTGCTGATGGGCTACGGCACCGGCGCGATTATGGCAGTGCCCGCGCACGACGAGCGCGATCTGGAGTTCGCCCTGCGGTACGAGCTGCCGGTCAGGCCCGTCGTCGACGCTGCCGGCGAGTACATCGAGGCGCCTGGACCACCACTGGCCGGCCTGGACGCTCGCGCTGCCTTCGACGCTTCGATTTCATGGCTGGAACGTGCTGGTTACGGGCACGCGGCCCGTCGTTACCGGCTGCGTGACTGGCTGTTCTCCCGGCAGCGCTACTGGGGCGAGCCGTTCCCGGTCGTCTACGGCGACGACGACCAGCCCATCGCACTGCCAGCAGACATGCTGCCGGTAGTGCTGCCAGAAATGACCGACTTCCGCCCTGAGGCGGATCGCGGCGAGGATAGCGAGCCGGTGCCACCGCTGTCCCGCGCGACCGACTGGGCAAACGTCGAGCTGGACCTGGGCGATGGCCTGCGCTCCTACCGGCGCGAGCTGAACACAATGCCGCAGTGGGCCGGGTCATGCTGGTACTACCTGCGTTACCTGGATCCGGATAATGACCAGGCGTTCGTGGATCCCCGCGCCGAGCGCTACTGGATGGAGCCAGGCGGTGTCGACCTGTATGTCGGCGGCGTCGAGCATGCCGTGCTGCACCTGCTGTACGCGCGGTTCTGGCACAAGGTGCTGTACGACCGCGGGCTGGTGTCCACGCCCGAGCCGTTCGCCCGGCTGGTGAACCAGGGCATGATTCAGGCGGACGCGTTCATCGACGAGCGCGGCATCTACGTGCCGGCCGCCGAGGTCATCCGGGCCGACGACGGAACGCCCGCCTATCACGGCCGGCCGGTTACCAAGCGCTCGGGGAAGATGGGCAAGAGCTTGAAGAACGGGATCAGCCCCGATCAGATGTACCAGCAGTACGGCGCGGACACGCTGCGGCTGTACGAGATGGCCATGGGCCCGCTGGACGCCGACAAACCGTGGCGGACCGACGACATCGTCGGCGTGCACCGGTTCCTGCAGCGGCTGTGGCGATCTATGGCCGACGAGCAGACCGGCATGCTGACCGTGCGCGATGCGCCGCTGGATGACACGACGAAGCGCGCGCTGCACGCGACCATCGCGGCCGTCCGGCGCGACTTCGCCGGGCTGCGGTTCAATACCGCGATCGCGCGCCTGATGGAGCTGACAACAACCGCGTCCCGGATCTCGGCAGCCAGCGGGGCACTACCACGTTCCCTGGCCGAACCCCTGGTGCTGATGGTCGCGCCGCTGGCACCACACATCGCCGAGGAACTGTGGGCGCGGCTTGGGCACACCGCGTCGCTGGCATACGCCGTCTTCCCGGACGCCGACCCGGCGCTGGCACAGGCAGCAGAAATCACGCTGCCGGTCCAGGTCAACGGCCGGACCCGGTTCCGCATCGAAGTCCCGGCTGGCGCGACGGAGCAGGACATCGAGCGCATCGTCACCGCGCATCCGGACTACCGCCAGCACGCGGGTGGCGGCAGCGTCGAGCGGCTGGTCATTGTCCCGGACCGCATCGTCAACATCGTCGTCCGCTAGCCTGCGCCCTCGGACCGAGCCACGCCTGTCCCGCAGCCACGGGACCGGTGTGCCTCAGCCTGGCCGAACGCGAGGCGGGGGTCGGTTTTGCAAGGTGGGTGTCGGACAGCGAGCCGGGTACGCGCCCATCGGTCACTTGCCCTGCCGCGTGACGCTCACAAGCTGGTGCTTAGGATGCCGCCATGCGCTTCAGCATCTGGCCGTCGCCAAACCAGTCCTGGGATGACATTCAGCAGATCGCAACTCACTGCGAACAGACCGGCTGGGATGGCGTCTACTTCGCCGATCACTTCATGCCGAACAGTCAAGGCCCGGCGCCGCTGGACGGGGACGTGCTGGAGTGCTGGTCGATCATGGCGGCGCTAGCTGCGACGGTGCCACGAGTGCGGCTGGCTCCGCTGGTGACCAGTGTCACCTACCGGCATCCCGCAGTGCTTGCCAACATCGCCGCGGCAGTCGACCAGATCAGCCACGGGCGGCTTACGCTCGGAGTCGGCGCAGGCTGGCAGGAGAACGAGCATGCGTCGTATGGCATCGAGCTCGGCACGCTGCGCGAGCGGATGGACCGGTTCACCGAAGCGGTCGAGATCCTGCGCTCCTTGCTCAGCCAGCCCCGCACCACCTTCTCTGGCCAGTACTTCCAGATCCAGGACGCACCGTGCCAGCCGGCTCCGGTCTCAGGCCGGCTGCCGTTGCTGATCGGCGGTGGCGGCGAACGCCGGACTCTGCGCATCGCCGCCCACTACGCCGACGAGTGGAATGCCTGGACCACCCCAGATCTGCTCGCGCACAAGCTGTCGGTGCTCCGCGAGCACTGCGAACAGGTCGGCCGTGACCCGAGCGAGATCCACGTCTCCACTCAGGCGCTGCTGTACCTCTCCACTGACAAGCAATGGCTGGAAGACAAGCGGCAGGCCACCACGGGACGGCCGGTGATACTCGGAACGCCGGCTGAGGTGGCTGAGATCGTCGCCAAGTACCGCGACGCGGGCGCTGACGAGCTCATCGTTCCCGACTTCACGCTCGGTTCGATGGCACGCAAGAAGGACACCTGCGACTTGTTCATGCAGGAAGTCGCTCCCGCCTTGGCCTGACGCCTGCCGACTGAGCACAGCGGTGGGAGCTTTCATGCTCTTGTGACAACACTTCATGGAAGTCAGCACGTTTCGCGCCCGTTTTGTTCGTATATGCGGTGCAGGGTTGCATGAAGTGTTGAGGACTTGTCAGAGCGGTCAGTTACCGTGACTGGATGCTGGAGTCGTTCCATCCGGCTGTGCGTGCCTGGTTTTCGCGGCGGTTCCCGGTCGGACCGACGGCGCCGCAAGCTGAGGGCTGGGCGGAGATCGCCGCAGGACAGCACACGCTGATCGCGGCGCCGACCGGATCAGGGAAGACGCTCGCAGCTTTTCTGGTCTGTATTGACCGGATTTACCGCGCGCACGAGGCGTCCGAAGAGCCTGGACCCGGCCCGCAGGTCGTATACGTGTCACCGCTGAAGGCCCTGGCGGTGGACATCTGGCAGAACCTCGAGCGCCCCCTGGCCGAGATCAGGGCAACGGCGACGGAACTCGGCCTGACCGCACCAGACATCCGGGTGGCAGTGCGGACTGGTGACACCGCGGCGGCTGAGCGGACCGCGATGCTGAAGCGGCCACCGGACTTCCTGATCACCACGCCTGAGTCGCTGTACCTGCTGCTCACCGCGGAGCGCAGCCGGGCGATGCTGCACGCGGTGAACACGGTGATCGTGGACGAGATTCACGCCGTGGCGGGAAACAAGCGCGGGTCTCACCTGGCGCTGACGCTGGAGCGGCTGCAGCACGTGGCCGAGCAGCCGCTGCAGCGGATCGGCCTGTCAGCTACCCAGCGCCCGGTGCAGGCGGTGGCCAGGCTGCTGGTTGGCGCCGGCGAGGACCGGTCGGCCGATGATGGCTCGCCGCGCTGCTCGATCGTGGACACCGGGCACCGCCGCAGTCTTGACCTGGGCATGGAGCTGCCCGCAGATGAGCTCGGCGCGGTTTCCACCACTGAGCAGATGGCCGAGATCTGCGACCTGATCGCCGGCCACGTAGGCAAGCACCGGACCACGCTCGTCTTCGTCAATACCCGCCGGATGGCCGAGCAGTTCGCCCACCAGCTCGGTGAGCGGCTTGGCGACGGCCAGGTCGCCGCCCATCACGGGAGCCTGTCGAAGGACCGCAGGCAGCGCGTCGAAGCCCGGCTGCGCGACGGTGACCTTCGGGCACTGGTGGCGACCGCCTCGCTGGAGCTTGGCATCGACATCGGGCCGGTCGAGCTGGTCTGCCAGATCGGCTCGCCGCGCAGCTTCGCCACGTTCCTGCAGCGCGTCGGGCGATCTAATCACTCCAGGAACGGGATCCCGGCCGGACTGCTGTACCCGACCACGCGGGACGAGCTAGTGGAGTGCGCCGCTCTGATGCGCGGCGCGCACTCCGGCAGGCTAGACCAGCTGAGGATTCCGGTCTGCCCGCTCGACATCCTGGCCCAGCAGGTTGTTGCCGAATCCGCTGCCGAGGAGTGGGCCGCAGACGATCTGCTGGCACTGGTCCGCGGTGCCGCGCCGTTCTCGGCGCTGGACGCAGCGGACTTCGAAGATGTCGCCGAGCTGCTGTCCGAGGGCATCCGCACCGGCCGCGGACGCCGGGCGGCTTACCTGCACCGTGATCAGGTGAGCGGGCAGTTGCGAGGCCGGCGCGGTGCCCGGCTCGCGGCGCTGACGTCCGGCGGCGCGATCCCGGAACTCGGCGACTACCGGGTAGTGGCCGAGCCTGACGACGTCCCGGTCGGCACAGTCAACGAGGACTGGGCGATTGAGAGCATGGCAGGCGACGTATTCCTGCTCGGCACCACATCCTGGCGGATCCTGCGGGTGGAGCCTGGCGTCGTCAGGGTCGCCGACGCGCACGGTGCGCCGCCATCGGTGCCGTTCTGGCTCGGCGAGGCGCCCGGCCGGACAACGGAGCTGTCGGAAGAAGTCTGCGCCCTCCGATCCGCAGTCGCCGAGCAACTCGGGGCCGGCGGTACGGCCGAGGCCATTGCGTGGCTGACCAGGGAGTGCGGCATTGGCGACGCGGCCGCGGAAACAATCGTGGCCTACCTGGCAGCGGGCCTGGCGCAGCTGGGCGTGCTGCCCACGATGAACACCATCGTGCTGGAGCGGTTCTTCGACGAGGCCGGCGGCATGCAGCTAGTCGGCCACGCGCCGTTCGGTGCCCGGCTTAACCGGGCACTCGGCCTCGCGCTGCGCAAGCGCTTCTGCGTCACCTTCGACTTCGAGCTGCAAGCCGCCGCCAGCGATGACGCGATCTTGCTGTCTCTTGGCCCGCAGCACAGCTTTCCGCTCGACCGGGTGCCCAAGTTCCTCGCCTCCCGCACCGTCGAGGAGGTGGTCCGCCAGGCAGTACTCACCTCTCCGATGTTCGCCGCCCGCTGGCGGTGGAACCTCAATACCTCGCTCGTCGTACTGCGCATGCGCGGCGGCCGGAAGAACCCGCCAGCCATCCAGCGGATGGAGGCCGACGACCTGATGGCGGCGGTCTTCCCCACCCTGGCCGCCTGCCAGGAGAACGTCGCACCCGGCCCGCTGGAGATTCCCGATCACCTGCTTGTGCGCCAGACGCTGCAGGACTGCCTGCGCGAGGCTATGGACATCGACGGACTGCAGGATCTCGTCGCCGGGATCGAGGCAGGCCGCGTCCAGGTCATGGTGCGGGATACAACGGAGCCGTCGGTCCTCGCCCACGAGATACTCAACGGCCGCCCGTTCACCTTCCTTGATGACGCGCCTCTGGAAGAGCGGCGCAGCCGCGCGGTGCCGCTGCGCCGCGGCCTGCCGGTCGAAGCACACGAACTGGATGCGCTGGACCCGGATGCGATCAAGCGCGTCGCTGAGCAAGTCCGCCCCGACCCTCGTGATCAGCACGAGCTCCACGACTTGCTGATGAACCTGATAGTGATGCACCCAGCGGACGACTGGCAGGCGTGGTTTGCCAGCCTGGTGGCCGGCCGGCGCGCCGTCGAGGTCCGCACTTCGGTCGGAGTGCTCTGGGCGCCCGTCGAGCGGCTACCTGCTATCCAGGCGTTGTTCCCCGGCTCACCTGTCGTCCCTGGCCATCCGTGCCCGATCCCGGCCGAGCCGCCCGACGAAGAGATCGCTGCCGCCGATCTGCTGCGCGGCCACCTGGAGATCCAGGGCCCGGCCGCGGTCGCCGCGCTCGCCGCGACGACAGGGCTAAGCGAACCGCTCGTCGTCAGGGCGCTCGCCCGGCTCGAAGCGGAAGGCTTTGTGATCTGCGGGACTTTCACGGGAACGGGCACTACGGAGTACTGCTCACGGCGCCTGCTCGCGCGCATCCACATCTACACCAGGCAGCGGCGACGGCGCGAGGTAGAGCCACTCAACGCCCGCGACTTCATGCGCTTCCTGCTGCGCTGGCAGCATGTCAGCACGGGCACCAGGCGCGAGAGCCGGTTCGGCGTACTGGCCGTGATCGAGCAACTGCAGGGCTTCGAGATCGCGACCGGATCGTGGGAGGACTCCGTCCTCGCCGCCAGGGTCGAGGGCTACCGGCGGGAGTGGCTGGACGAGCTGTGCTTGTCTGGACAGGCTTGCTGGGGCCGGCTCTCCGTGCGCGACGCCGACCCCGAGGAGGCGCCCCGGCGCGGCGGCCTGACCCCGTCCCGCGCCACGCCGATCACCCTCGCAATCCGCGACGACCTGCCATGGCTGCTGCGCGCCGCCAGGGGGGAGCTCAGCCCGGCGGAGCCACCGCAGGGCCGCACCAGGGACGTGCTCGACGCGCTCCGCCAGCATGGCGCGCTGTTCCGGCCCGACCTGGCTACCCTCACCGGCCGTCTGCCCTATGAAGTCGATGAGGCATTGTGGGATGGCGTGGCCCGCGGACTGGTCACCGCTGACGGCTTCCGGGCCGTCCGGTCCCTGCTACGGCGCGGCAGCCCCGAGCGGTACGCGCCGGTGCGCGGGCTCCGGCGCGGCGTCCGTGGCACCACAGGGGCGTCTGGCCGCTGGTCGCTACTGCCCGAGCCAGCCGTTTGCCCGGACCGCGACGAAGTTGCCGAGGCGGTTGCCGAGCAACTCGCCGCGCGGTGGGGCGTGGTGTTCCGCGATATCGCCGCCAGGGAGAACCTGGCCGTTCCCTGGCGTGACCTGCTGTGGGCATTCCGGCGCATGGAAGCCAGGGGAACGATGCGCGGCGGCCGGTTCGTCACCGGCTTCAGCGGCGAGCAGTACGCCCACCCGGACGCCATCGACGTGCTCAAGGCCGTGCGCAAGCAGCAGCGCAACGGCGAGACGATCCGCATCTCCGCAGCCGACCCGCTCAACCTGACCGGCATCGTGCTGCCCGGCCCGCGCGTCCCGGCCATCGGCGCGAACACCGTTACTTACGTCGACGGGATCGTCGCCGACCCGCCAGTCGCTGGGGCGGCAGGCTGACGGCCTGCCCGCTGGGGGAC
>Ga0335075_10016226_pt1 | contig 11141 bp, 11 predicted proteins | sample Lox_Sample_24_FD_206723 | JGI IMG/M metagenome (GOLD analysis project Ga0335075, IMG submission 206723) | Soil microbial communities from Loxahatchee National Wildlife Refuge, Florida, United States - Lox_Sample_2.4 | ecosystem: Environmental > Terrestrial > Soil > Wetlands | place: USA... | reverse complement strand
CGCGCTATCGATACGCCGCGGAGACGCAGCTGGCGGGGGAAGCGGTGAGCGATGAGCCGCTGGCCGCAGCTGGATGAAATTCAAACGGAGGGGATGATGGCACATATTGCACTGGAGCAGGGAGTACCGGGAATTGTGGCGGCGTTTCAGTTTCGGCCGGAGACGGCGAAGCCGATGCGGGAGCTGGCTGAGATTTTGCTGCGCGGGCCCAATACGCTGACCAGCGCCGAGCGGGAAGCGATCGCTGCTGTGGTTTCGAACGGCAACGAGTGCCGCTTCTGCCAGCTATCGCACAGCGCGGCGGCGGCGGAGCATCGCGGCGGACGCGAGGCTGACTACCAGTGGATCGAAGAGGTGAAGGCAAATCCGGAGAGCGCCGATGTTTCGCCGAAGCTGAAGGCGCTGCTGCGGATTGCGCTGAAGGTGCGCGAAGACGGCAAGAAGGTGACGACGCAGGATGTGGCTGCGGCGCGGGAGCAGGGCGCGACGGATCGTGAGATTCATGACACAGTGCTGATCGCTGCGGCGTTCAGCATGTACAACCGCTACGTGGATGGCCTGGGGACTTTTCAGCCGGAGTCGATGGAGGTTTACAAGCCGATGGGCAGGCGCATGGCCCGGGAAGGTTACAACCGGCCGGTGGACGAAAGGCGACCGGCAGCGAGCGGCCGGTAACTCGGAGTTAGCAGCCGGCGAGCCGGGAGTTACCGGCTGCTGGCCGCCTCACTGAGGAGAGGACGGGGGCGTCGCGGCATCGGCAGGCTGGCGCTCGAACGTGAAGTTGCAGGGGCGGCTCTCGATGCCGAGGCCGGTGTCGCGCTTGCCGGTACCTTTGTCCTGGTCGAAATGCGCCTCGACGGTGTAGTGGTAGTCCGCGCCTTTGTGCGCGAAGAGGCCGTGAGCGTTGGCGCGGTTGGCGAGAATGCCGTTGACGTCGAGTTTGGCGTTGCCGTCATCGCCGATTTTGCCAGTGATGGCTTCATAGCCGGGCTGATCGGCGGGCCCTTTCTCACCTTTAATATTGTTGCCGTCGATGACGCTGGGGATCTGGCGAATGAGGGCTTCCATCCTGCCCTGCGCCGGGCAGTTCTGGGTGACGAGCCATTTACCGTCGAACTTTTCGGCGGCGATGGAGGTTGCAGGAAGAAGCGCGAACACAAACAACAGCGCGGGCATCGGCAAAAATCGCATGGGTATCCTCCGATGGCTGGTATTCAGGCGGGGACTTGGTTTTAACAGGGAAGGGATGAGGCTGTAAACCGAGATTGTGTTAGTGGACGACGCCCATATTGTCGGCAGGCCAATAGATGAATGCCGCCTTCCCGTAGATGAGCTCGCGGTCGACGGGGCCAAAGTCGCGGGAGTCCGACGAGATGCTGCGGTGGTCGCCCATAACGAAGTACTGGCCTGCGGGAACGATCATTTCAGGCATGGAGCGGGTATCGCGATAGCGGCGGGGGACGTAGTACTCATCGCGGGGCTCGCCGTTGATCCAGACACGGCCGTGGTCGATGAAGATGGAGTCGCCGGGCAGCGCGATAACGCGCTTGATATAGCTTTTTTCAGGATCGCGCGGATAGTGAAAGACGACAACGTCGCCGCGCGAGATTTTTTCGAAGTGGAAGAAGAACTTGTCGATGAAGAGGCGGTCCTGGTCGCGCAGCTCGGGCTGCATGCTGGTGCCTTCCACGCGCACCGGCTGGTAGAGCACGGTGACGATGAGGAACGAAGCGACGGCGGAGATGCCGATGTCGCGCGCCCACACACGCAGGCGCGGGTTGAGGATCTCGCGGAGCCAGCTTCGAAGGCGGGGATGGAGCAGGGGCACAGAGTTCCTCGCTCGTTACTTTACCAATTTACGGAGCAGCAACGGATTCAGTTGCAGGAAATCCGCGGAAAACGCGGTGGCGCACCGCCGCGCGCAGAAATTGTGACGAATGAGCGACAGAAGCGATTTGGACCGGCGCCTGCACTAGTTGCAACCAAGACTGCCGGTAGGGCAAAGGATGGGCTGGCGCGCCGGTTTGGGCATGGGTTGTTGCTGGGCAGAAGCGGGAACGAGACTGGTGGGTCCGTTGATGTTGGCTTCCTGCACCTGGAGCGGCCGCTGCAGAACCATTTCAACCTGCGTGCCGGAAGGGATGTTGACGTCGGCGCCGCGGGTGAAAAGGGCGACAATCCCGGCCGCGGCAAGGCCTGCGCCCGCGCCCTCGAGGCCGCCCGCGAGCGGATGGCCGGATTCAAGTCCGCCAATGGAGCCGATGGTGGCGCCGGTGGGTACGGCAACTTTCGCAGTTTCCCCCGCGTTGTGTCCTTTATTGCTGCCCCCGTCCTGTTCAATGGTGCCTTCGTCGCCGTTGACCTTCTGGTGCTCGGCACCGGGGAGGGCGTTGACGACGCCGGGAATCTCAACCACGGATCCATTGGGAAAGATCATGGAAGTGAAGTGCATATTGAGTTGGGCGTGTTTGGCTCCGACGCCGCGGCCGGGCCGGACGATGCTGTCGACGATTCCCTGAACGTAAACGCCGGAAGGAATAACGACGCGATTGCCCACCACCACCGGGAAAGTAGAAGAAAGATAGACGCCATCACCGGGGCGAGCGCTTTTGGTATTCAGTGCGCTCCGCAGCTCGAGAAGGACTTTGGTTCCGGCGGGAACGAGGATGATGCTGGAGCTGGCGGCTGCGGGCGGCGTTGCGGCGGCCTGGGGCTCGGGAGCGGCTGCGGCGCTGGAATCGGCGGGTGGCGCGGTTTGCGCGGCTGCGGCCAGGGCTACGGCACAGAAAACGGCAGCGAGCGTGAAACGCAGATGGGTCATGGGGCGGGCTCCGCGAACCATAGGTATTGTGCCTGAAAGATCGGCTCCTGCCTGCAATGTTAAGCCTGTTCCGCCACCGGAAGGCGGTTATGAACCGGATCCACGCTTATTGGACCGCCGGCAGAGGCTGGCGTGAGCGAATCGAAAAGGCGCCGGACGGGTGTCGGACTTTGCGGAGGATCGACGGATCGGAGTGGCGTTGAGGGTGACGGCGATCTTGTGGCGTTGATGGGCACTCAGGCAGCGCTGTCGCGGATTTCGGGGACCGATTCCGCCGCCGCTTCGTTGCTGGCCAGGATGGTGACGATCTGCGTAAAGGGGATGAAGAAGGCGGAGGGCGTGGCCGGCTTGACGTGGAACTGCTCGGCGATGCGGTTGGCGGCCTCCTCGCTTTCGATCCAGATGCCGGCCGTCTCGACGCCGACGAGGGTAACGGTTTCGAGCTTCTGCTCTTTAGCTCCGGTGTCGAGGAGCTTGGGTCCGAGGACGACGATCTTGCGGCGGATGAGTTTGGCCAGCTGCATTTCCATGCTGTATCGAGACGCGCGCGAGTGGGGCGGAGTTGGCTCCGGGTGTGCGCCACTTACGGGAAATGCGTGTCCGTTGAGACACGGCGTGTCTGACACGACACGCGCGCGGCGCCGGAGTCGATTCGTAACTCCATTGTTTTCTGCGGTTGAACGGTGGCCAGGAGGGTGCAGTTCATCGCGGCACCAGCGAGCAAGCGAGGCGCGCGATGAACGATTTGAAGAAAACATGGATTGCAGTTAGCTGCCTGGTTCTCTTTGTTGTTTCCGCCCTCGGTCAGACGCCGGCGCAGAACGGCGCCAGATTGGCACCGGCGTCGGACGTGGCATCGGAGGCGAGCCACCAGACATCGCGGGTGATCGTGGTGAGCCTCGAAGACCGGCGGCTGGCGCTGGTCGAAGACGGCGCGGTGAAGAAGGTGTACCGCGTCGCGGTGGGCAGGGAATCGAGCCCAAGCCCCACCGGAACGTTCCTCATCACAGGCCGGGTCGAGAACCCCACGTATTACCACGACGGCAAAGTGATTCCGCCGGGACCTGGGAATCCGGTGGGCACGCGATGGATGGGGCTGAGCCAGAAAGGTTATGGCATTCACGGGACCAATGAGCCGCGGTCGATCGGGAAGGCGGCTTCGCACGGATGCATCCGGATGCGGCAGCGCGATCTGGAAGAGCTGTTCGATCTGGTTCGAGCCGGCGACAGCGTGGAGATAGTGGGCGAGCGCGATGAGGAGACGGTGGCGATCTTCGGCGCGCCGACGCCTCCGCGTAATGGAGCAAGCCCGGCTGTGGTGGCGCAGTCGGCAGCGTCGGACGCGTCGGTGGCTGGGCAGAGCGCGGCCGATGAAGCAGCGGCGGCGGCGCCGGCAAGTGAGTAAGCGCGAGAGGGAGGGTTCGCTATGGAACTGTTTGCAGAGGCACTGAGTGTGGTGGGAGCGATGCTGCTGAGCGTCTCATGCGGGTTGCTGCTGGAGGAGTTGCTGTTCGGAGGGCTGGTCCGGTTGTTCTTTGCGCGGCAGCGAGTAACCGGGGTCAGGACGGAGCAGAAGGAATAAGGAAGAGAACAGGAGGGTAAAAATGCTTGCGCTGAAAGATGTGTTGATTGTCGCCGGCGTGGTGTTGCTGGCAACTGCGGTTGTGATCACGCTCTACGACCTGTGGAAAGTGCTGGATTATCCGCGGAAGCTGGCTCGGATTGCGGCGAATGGGGAACCGGCGACGGGGACGGCGGAAGAGCCAGGGCCAGTGCGGTGGCAGACGGCCATTGCACTGGCTGTGGTGGCGTGTCTGCCATGGCTCATCGCCGGGAGCATCGCTGTGATCCCGGCAGGGATGGGCGGTGTCAGGGTGAGCCAGATGCGGGGAACGCTTCCCGGCACCCTGTATCCGGGGGCGCATTTTGTCGCGCCGCTGGTGGAGAACGTGGAAGTGTTCGATCTGCGCGACAAGCTCTTCACGGCGGGCGTGGTCGAAGGACTGGCCGTCCAGGCGGGCGCGCCTTCGGCGCAAAAGACAGCAACGCATGACCAGGCTCTGGACGTGCAGTCGAAGGAAGGGCTGGACATCGGCCTCGCCATTACGGTGCGGTACCGGCTGGATCCGCGCCGGCTCGATTACATCGAGAGCCACCTGCCGCAGCCGGTGGATTCGCAGATGGTGCCGGCGGTGGTGGCGAGCGCCTGGCGGGACCTGGCTCCGCAATACACGGTGCGGGAGATCTTCAGCGCGAAACGCGAAGAGGTGCGCAGCGAGGCGGCGGCCACGATCACGAGGAAGCTGGGCGCGGACGGCATCCTTGTGGAGGCAGTGATGCTGCGCAATATTCAGCTGCCGCCCGAGTATGCCAAAGGGCTCGAGGATCTGCTGCTGAAGGAACAGCAGGACGACCAGATGGCGGTGCAGACCGACATCCAGCAGAAACAGGTGCGGATCGCCGAGCTGCAGGCCGAAGCCGATGCGGCGCAGAAGGTAAAGGAGGCGGAGGGCGATGCCCACGCCAAAGTGGTGGAGGCCAAAGGCGAGTCCGACGCGATGCAGTACACCTTGCCGCTGAAGCAGAAGCAGATTGAGCAGTCGAAGCTGGAGGCCGAGGCGCGCAAGGAGGCGACCATTGAAAACGCCGATGCCGAGGCGCAGGCCAAGGTGATCGACAGCAAGGCGGAGGTGACGCGGCGTAATCTGCTGGCCGAGGCTGAGGCGAATCGGATCCGTGTAACGGCGGCGGCGGACGCAGAGCGGATGCAAAGCGAGGCAAAGCTGCTGAACCAGTCACCGCTGCTGATCAACAAAATCATTGCGGAGCGGCTGTCGGACAAAATCCAGATGGTGATGGTGCCGTCGGACGGGAAGTTTTTCTTCGCCAACGACGTGTTCAAAGGGATGGCTGCCCAGGCGGACGCACCCTCAGGACAAACCCAGGGACGCCCTGACGCTCCCAGCCTGTTTTCCGGACAGAATCAGGGCGCACGGGAGGGACAGCAGTAGACGGCGTTGACCCGCTTCCTCGGTTCGTCGGAGACGGGCTCCGGAGGAAGCAGGCTGATCCACCTCGGTTGTCGAACATGGCAGCCGAGGTGGACTTTCGTGGGAGGAGGAACGATGCAGAGCGCAGGATATAATCCGCGGCAGCGAACCATGAATCAGAGGTGGTGGGCAGTCATCTTCGCCGTGCTGGTAAGCGTGCTGCCGGCGGCGCATGCGGCCAACTGGGAACAGCCGGCCAGCGACCTGGCGAAGCAGATTGCGTCGCTCACGGGGCCGGGACCCGCGAAGCTGACGATCCGCAACGAGTCAAGCCTGGCGGCCGCGGACACTCTGCAGATACGCAGGCTGATCGAGCGCGATTTGCGCGGGTTGGGCGTTGCAGCCGGTGAAAATGACAGCGCGACACTGATCCGGGTGGCCCTCTCTGAGAATCTCCGGGGCGGTCTGTGGATCGCCGAGGTGGTGGAGGGTACCGAGACGCGGGTGACGATGTTGCCGGTGACGCTGGGACCTGCGGCCACAACCAGCGGTGGCGCGAGCTTAACCTTGCGCCGGACATTCATGATCGCGGAGACGGAGCCTGTGCTGGATGCGCAGGTATTTTCTGTGGGCACTTTGCAGCGGCTGGTGGTGCTCGAGCCGGAGCGGATCCTTACTTATGTGAGAAATGCAGCGCCCCTGGCGGTAGTGGGAAGCGGCACGCCAAACTGGGTTGTGGATCAGCAGTTCGCGATCCTCCACACCCGGCCCTATCCGCGGGATCTGCGAGGAAAACTGGTGGCGGGGCCGGATCATCTGTTTGACGCCTGGCTGCCGGGTATGGAGTGCAGCGGGACCAGCACGGGCGCGCAGATTGCGGTGATGTGTGGAGACAGCGACGATCCGTGGCCGGTTGGAACGGCGATTCCCGGAGCGACGGGAGCCGCGCAGCGCGCTTTCTACAATGCGATGCGAAACTACTACACCGGCGTTCTGGCCCCGGGATTCGGGATGGAGTTGCCGCCGTTTTACCAGATGTCGGACATTGCGCGTCCGACGGGAACAGGGATGTTGCTGAATACGGTCGACGGCAGAGTGATGCTGATCGAAAACAACACATTGAAGACAATCAACGGGGCCGGGGACTGGGGCGGCGATTTTGCCGTCATCCACTCGGAGTGCGGGACCGGCGTGCAGGTGCTCGTATCCGGAACGGGAGCAGCGTCCACCGGGGACAGCCTTCGCGCCTACGAGATTGCAGGCCGTGAGGCGCTGGCGGTGAGCCCGCCGTTGACGGTGGATGGGACCGTGATATCGATCCATGCAACGAAAGACGGAACGAGCGCGACGATCATCGTCCGGCGGGATACGCCGGTGCGCTACGAGGTGTGGGATGGGTCGGCGCTTTGTAATTAACGCGGTGCTGGCGTGTCTGACATTGTCTGCCACGGCGCGGACGCGTCCGCATTACGGCGGGACGCTGCGAGTCGAGATCGAAGGGGACGCCTGGCAGATGCCGGATGGATTGGCGCGGAAGCTGGTGCTGGATACGCTGACCACGGAAGCCGAGGCCGGTGGGGCACAGCCGGCGCTGGCGGTGCGGTGGGAGTCGCAGAACGCCGATCACCGGTGGGAGTTCTGGATCCGGCCGGGGGTGCGCTACCAGGATGGAGAGGCTCTTACGTCGGACACCGTAGCCGCGGCGCTGGACGCAATTTGCGCGCGGCCTCCGTCGGGAATCGGGGCGTGCCCGTGGAGGATGGTCCACGGTGCAGGGCCGTCGGTGGTGTTCACCAGTGACTCGCCGCTGCCGGATCTGCCGGAGTTGCTGGCGCAAACGGCGTTTGCCATCGGGAAGAAAGACGCAACCGGTGCGGTGATCGGGACGGGCCCGTTCCGGGTAACGGGCTACACCAACGGAGCGCTGATGCTGGCGGCGAATGACGACTGTTGGTCGGGCCGGCCGTTTGCAGATGGGGTGGAATTGCGGACGCGCCGGGCGATTCGGGACCAGTGGCTGGACCTGAGCGTGGGGAAGACGGATATCGTTGAAGTGCCTCCGGAGTTGCTGCGGCAGGCGCAGCAGCAGCACCTGAACGTGGTGGAGTCGTCCCCGGTGGATTTGCTGGCGCTGACGATTGCGTCGGAGGGTGCGTTCGCCAGCCGGGAGATGCGGCAGGCGGTGGCGCTGGCGGTGGATCGCGCGGCGTTATACAGCGTGATTTTCCAGAAGCAGGGAGAAGTTTCAGCCAGTCTGCTGCCGCAGGAGTTGAGTGGCTATGCGTTCCTGTTTTCGACGGACCGGGATGTGGAGCGGGCTCGGGCGCTGCGGGGTGGGGCCACGCCGGCGGGGCTGATGCTGGAGATGGACGATGCCAGCGCGGCGGAGCCGGGAGCGACGGGGCAACTGGTGGCTGAACGGCTGGCGCTGAATCTGCACGAGGCAGGGTTCAATGCGCAGGTGGCGCCGGTGAATTCGCGTCCGACACCGGCGCTGATGCTGCGGAAGGTACATCTGGAGGCGACGGCGCCACGGGCAGCATTGGACGAGATGCTGGTCCGCTTCGGGCAGAATGGAAGCGTGAACGGCAGCGGCGCGGAAGCGCTATGGCAGGAGGAGCGAGGGGTTCTGGATGATGAGACGGTGGTGCCGCTGTTATGGCTGCCGCATGCATGGGCAGTGGGCGAGCGGGTCCGCGACCTGCGCCTTTTGTCGGACGGGACGCCTGATTTGTCCGACGCGTCGCTCGAGGGCCTGAAGTGACGCTGCGGCAAAAGATGCTGCTGATGCTGGCCCTGACGGTGATGGGCGTGGTGGCGGCGGTGGGCTGGACGGGGTCGGTGCGCGTACGGCACGTCTTTGAGGCGATGGACCGGCAGCAGACCGACATGCTGGTGTCGCAGTTCCAGCGCGAGTTCAGCCAGCGGGCCGCCGACACGGCGGCGACGATGGATCGCATGGCGGCCAGCGATGTGCTGCGGCGGATTGCGTTCGATCTGAATAATGGCGGGGACACAGCGCCCTATCTGACGGTGGCGCTGCCGCTCGCGCAGGAATATCGGCTGGACTATCTGGAGCTGGTGGCGCATGACGGCAACATCATCTCGTCGCTCCAGTGGACAGCGCGCTTTGGATACAAGGAGCCAGCGGTTGCGGCGGTGGGCAAGCCCGCGTTTCTGAAGCAGGAGGACTTGCCGGACGGGACTTCGCAGATCGGGCTGTTTGCGACGCGCGTGGTGACGGGGTCGGATCCACCGCTTTACCTGGTGGGCGGAAGGCAGCTGGACGCCGGATTCCTGAAGGATTTTTCGGTGCCGGCGGGCACACAGGTGCTGATCTACCGTAACGTTTCAGGGCCATTTGACGCGCACAATTTTGCGGGTGCAACGCAGGCACCGGACGCGGCAGCTCATTACCAGGCACTGGTGGACGATGCGCGGTCGAATGGGAACAACGCCGAGGGAATTGTGTATCTGACCAGCCGGCGCGAAGACAGCATGAGCGTAACGGCGATTCCGCTGAAGGCGATGGATGGGAATGTGCTGGCGGTGCTGGTGGTGGCGAATTCGCGCCGCAGCATGGTGGAAGTGCAGCGCCACATACGCGATATCGCGTATGGCATCGCGGGCCTGGGAATTATCTTTGCCGTGTTGGCGAGCCTGTGGATTGCGGCGCGGATTTCGCGGCCGATTGAGGAACTGGCACGGGCGGCGGGCCAGGTGGCAGCCGGGGACTGGGACACGCGCGTGGATATCCGCTCGCTCGACGAGGTAGGCGATCTGGCGCGCAGCTTTAACAACATGACGCGGCAACTGGCCGAACAGCGGGACCGGCTGCTGCAGGCCGAGCGCGTGGCGGCGTGGCGGGAGCTGGCCCGGCGGCTCGCGCACGAGCTGAAGAATCCGCTGATGCCGCTGCAGATCACCGTGGAGAACATGGTTCGCGCCAGGAAACTGCCGAAGAAGGAATTCGACGAAGTGTTCAAAGAGAGTACGTCGACGCTGGAGGCGGAGATCGAGAACCTGAAGACGATTGTCGGGCGCTTCAGCGACTTTTCGAAACTTCCCAAACCACAGGCGGTGGAGATGGATGCGCGCGAAGCGGTGCGAAGGGTGGTGAAGCTGTACGGCCCGGCACTGGAGGAAAAGCACATCGAGCTGGGCACTTCGATCAGCGCGGAGCCGCTGCCCATCATGGGCGACTCAGAGCTGCTGCACCGGGCGCTCTCTAACCTGGTGCTGAATGCGATGGACGCGATGCCCGAGGGGGGAACGCTGACCGTCTCTGCGGCGCCGGCGAAGGAGATGGCGAGGATCTCCGTGTCAGACAGCGGTGCCGGTTTGACACCGGAGGAGTGCGAGCGGCTGTTCACTCCTTATTACACGACCAAGACGCACGGGACGGGGCTGGGCCTGGCCATCGTGCAGTCGGTGGTGGCGGATCACAACGGGACGATCGCCGTGGAGAGTGTGGAGGGCGGTGGAGCGCGATTCGTGATCGGGTTGCCGCTGGTGGAGAACGGCAGGGCATGACGAAGGCAGACATTCTGATCGTCGACGACGAGGCGAACACCCTCGCGTCGCTGGCGCGCGCGTTCCGGCTGGCCGGGCATGAAGCGACGGTGTGCGACAACGCGGCGAAGGCTCTGGATCTGGCGAAGTCCCGGCCCTTCGATCTGATTTTGTCTGACGTGGTGATGCCGGGGCGTGACGGTTTGGCGCTGCTCGAGGATCTGAAAGCGAATGGGGTGACGGCTCCGGTGGTCATGATGTCCGGCCAGGCACACATCGAGATGGCGGTGAAAGCGACGCGGCTCGGCGCTCTCGATTTTCTGGAGAAGCCACTCTCGACCGATAAGCTGCTGCTGGCGGTGGACAACGCGCTCCGCCTGAAGCGGCTGGAGACAGAGAACCGGGAACTGCGGCGCCGGGTGGGAAAGCACGAACTGGTGTGGACGGGCGAGGCGATGCGGCGGGTGATGGCGCAGATCGATCGCGTGGCGGCCAGCGAGTCCAGGGTGTGCATTTACGGTGAAACGGGGACGGGCAAGGAACTGGTGGCGCGCACGCTGCACGATAAGAGCGGGCGAGCGGCGGGGCCGTTTGTGACCCTGAACTGCGCGGCGATTCCAGCCGAGCTGATCGAGAGCGAACTGTTCGGGCACGAAAAGGGTTCCTTCACCGGAGCGTCGCAGCGGCACATCGGGAAATTTGAGCAGGCGCATCACGGGACGCTGTTCCTCGATGAAATTGGCGACATGCCGCTGGCGATGCAGACGCGCCTGTTGCGAGTACTGGAAGAATCCGAAGTGGAGCGCATCGGAGGCGAC
>Ga0335075_10016225_pt1 | contig 11141 bp, 9 predicted proteins | sample Lox_Sample_24_FD_206723 | JGI IMG/M metagenome (GOLD analysis project Ga0335075, IMG submission 206723) | Soil microbial communities from Loxahatchee National Wildlife Refuge, Florida, United States - Lox_Sample_2.4 | ecosystem: Environmental > Terrestrial > Soil > Wetlands | place: USA: Florida... | reverse complement strand
GAATCAGCCAGCACCCAGTAATCCTCTCCGGGAACAAGGCCGTCCGCCGGGACGGTACCGTCGACCCACTTGGTCGACTGACGATAGCCGGGTGTCGCGAGAAACGTATCGCCCGGAGCAATCGCCATCGTCCGGCCGATCGCCGATTCGATCATGAACGGCGCAGCATCGATCGCTAACTCGAAGGCGCAGACGTCGCCTTCGTTGCCGCGTTCCGCGCGATACCGAACGATTTCAAGCGGTGGCACGCGCCGCAGTGCGGAGGTGCGCTTGACCTTGGCCGGAAGGCTTCCGTCACCCATCGACGCTTAGGTTCGCTGCCGCCCCGTTACGAGGTGCCGGACGTCGGCTTGTCGCCACGATGAACATGGATGGCATCGGTGTCAGAGATGAAGGTGTCACGTTCTTCCTTTGGAATACCCAATAACTCGGCAACTTTGTCGAGCGTATCCGCGCTCACGCTGACTCTGCGTACGATCTGCCCATTCTTGGTATAGATGATGGCGGCACCCATTTCCTCCCCCCCGATGCTGACGACCCTGCTACGATTTGCACCCACTCTTGGGGGGCTAGCGAAACGCCTCCAAAATGACCACGGCGATGTTGGTCATTTCGAGAAGCATCTTCTAGCCCCGACCGGTTCAACTTTTGAGCGGTACATTTCCGGCCTGTATCCTTGCAGTTGTCAAGCGAAAATATGTAAAACCCATGCGGGTCGGACCGGACCGCGCCGGCGCGCCGCGCCGCTTGTCTGGGTACACAGCCCTCCAGGCCATCCGCAACCTAGCCCAACTCGTGGAGCAATGAACGCGCATCCTTGAGATCTTGCGTGCCGAATCCCTCGGTGAACCAGTCGTAGACTGGGGCCAGAAGATCGCGCGCTTCGACGCGGCGGTGCTGGTCGCGCTGGAGACTGGCGAGGCTTACCGCAGCACGCAACTCCCAAAGCCTGGCCTCTTGTTCTTTGGCAATCATTAAGGCCTGGCGGTAGAGAGCCTCGGCGCCCTCGGGATCACCCCGGCGCAGCACCAATTGGCCCTTGTGCCGGTACAATTCCGCCAGAAGCCAGCGCTCGCCAATCCGTTCGGCGTTTTGCAGCGCGTTGTTCAACAGGCCCAAAGCCTCCTCGATCTGCCCTGTTGTTTCGCATGCCTTGGCCACCAGGGAGGTGTGATAAGATATCCGAGTTTTGGCACCGGTGGCACTGAACACCCCTGAACCGTTGCGCAACATCGCAACACCTTCCGCCATGTTGCCGGTCCGTATCTTGCTCCAGCCGCGATACATGGTCCCCAGACCGCTGTACAATGGGAACCCTTGCTCGGTGGACACCGCGATCAATTGAGCCGCTCGCTCATGCAACGCCGCATCATTGTCGCCAAGAGAAAGCATGCGGCAGCTCGTTGCCAGTCCGGCCGCCAGGGACGGCGGATGCGCGAGCCGAACCGCCTCGGCAATCCCGGCGTCGCTCTGTTGCACAGCCTGATCCGGAAAGCCGAGACAGAACAATACAATGCCCAAATATTGCCGCGACACGACGTGGGAGTGGCTCCCGGTCTGATGCACCAACAATGGATGGATGACCGGATCATACAGCCAAAGGACCTCCTGCAAGTGGAACCGCGCCAGAGCGAACTGACCGGCCAGCAACAGATCCCGGCCAAAGGAGTCGTGGCCGAGCACAAGGCCGTTGGAATCATCGTGCTGGCGGCTTAGACGAAGCAGCTCCTCGTCCAGCCGCCGCGCCTCTTCGTATTCACCGCGATAGATGTAATAGCGCGACTGCCCGTACAGAACATAAAGAAATTCCGGCGGCGATCCCAACTGCTCCCACAGCTCGCGTGCCCGGGCAAAAGCCTGGCCCATTTCCGGCGCGGCCTGACCCTTGGTGTATCGTAACGCCGCGCCAAGGGCACAACAAAATTCGAGCTCCTTCTCCAGCCGTTGATGGTCGTCCGGCAAAAGCGCCAATTGCTCCAATCCCCTTTGGAACTGCGCGGCGGCTTCCGCCATCGCCGAGCGGGCCGCCGATCTGCGGCCGGCCTCACCCCAATAGGCGATGGATTTTTCGATCAGTCCCGCCTCGGCGTAATGGCGCGCGAACAGTTGTGGTTGACTGGTCGTCAACTCTGGCGAATCGGTCTCAAGCACTTCGGCGATCCGCGCATGCAGCCGCTGCCTTGCATCGCGCAACAGGCTGCTGTGCGCTGCCTCCTGCACCAGTGCATGCTTGAAAACGTAGGCGGCATGGGGAAGGTTGCCGCGTTGGAACACAAGCTCGGACGCAACCAGCCGGTCGAGCGCAGCCCCTAGGTCGTGCTCCGGCAGACGGGAGACGGCGCGCAGCAGCGGATAAGAAAACTCGCGTCCAATCGACGCACCAATCTGTGCCACCAGCCGCACCGGCCCCAAGCGGTCGAGGCGCGCCATCAGCGAGTCCTGCAAACTCGTCGGTATGGCCAACGGCGGCAACGCTCGCTCCAGCACGTAGCGATCCGCCTCCTCGCGTAACAGACCGCTTTCCAGCAGGCTCTTGGTGAGTTCCTCGACAAACAACGGGACGCCATCGGTACGGTCGACTATCTCAGAAACGACCGATTCGGGCAGTGGCTTCCCGCCGGCGATCTGGTCCACCAAGATGCCGCGGTCGTGGCGGTCCAGGCGATTCAGGGTCAGCAACGTAACACCTTGCTCCCCGGTCCATGGCGGCTCGAATTCGGGGCGGAACGTAATGATCAGCAGCACCGGCAGATGACGCACCCGCTCGACGATCAGGTCGAGCAACTCACATGACGTCGGATCGCTCCAATGCGCGTCCTCGAACACCATGACCACCGGCTGCTGTTGCGCCAGGGCTTCAAGTCGCGCGCCCAGCGCCTTCAGCGTTTGCTCTTTCTTGCCCTGCGCACTGAGATTGGGCAGTGGGTAGCGGTCGGAAGCCGGCAGCGACAGCAGATCGGCCAGAAAAGCGACATGTTCATCAGACAGCCCGGCACGGGCCAGCAATGCCTCGAGTTTCTCCAGCCTGTCCGTCGGCGAGTCTTCGCGTGCAAAGCCCGCCGACCGGCCAAGCTGATCGATGAGCGGGAGCAGCGCGCTGTCCTGGTGATAAGGCGAGCAAAAGTAGCGCAGCCGCATGAAGGACTCGCCGCCAAGGCGCTGTGTCAATTCGGCAACCATCCGCGACTTGCCGACACCCGCCTCGCCCGAAATCAGCACGATCTGGCCTTCGCCTGCCCTGGCCAGCGTCCAACACAGCAGAAGTTGGCCCATCTCTTCGTCTCGGCCAACGAGCGGCGACAGTGCGGCGGCGCGCAGCGCGTCGAAACGACTCTCGACGGTACTCGGCCGCAACACCTCCCATACGGGCACCGGCGCGGCGATACCCTTCATCGCCACCGTCCCCAGATCGCGGTACTCAAACAGATCGCCAACCAGCCGGCGGGTGCTTGCGGCAATCACGACGCTGTTCGGTTCCGCAAGCGCTTGCAGGCGCGCGGCGACGTTGGGCGTCTCGCCGATCGCAGTCTGCTGCCAAGACTCGCCTGTCCCGATTTGCTCGCCAACAACGACGAGGCCGGTGGCGATGCCGATGCGGACCCGCACGCGTTCATTCGAAATCCGCACGCGGTCAATCTCGGCAATCAGCGCAAGCGCGGCACGAACCGCTCGCTCAGCGTCGTCCTCATGTGCCCGCGGATAGCCGAAGTAAATCAGCACCCCGTCTCCGACATAGCGCGCAATGAAACCGTCAAACCGGGCGATCGTTTCGGCGACGCAGCTCTGATAGCGTTGGATTCCGGCGCTCAGGTCCTCCGGGTCCAGTCGAGTCGACAGCAGGGTTGAGTCCGCCATGTCGCAGAACACTACAGTCACCTGGCGGCGTTGCGCCGCCGGCTGCGCGGGGTGCTGCAGCCTGGTGTCAGAGGAGACTCCGGTTTGTTCTGCCAGGCTCAGGCTGCCGGCGCGCTCGGAGCGGAGGTTCGCGATCGCGTTCAGCAACCGGCGGCGATGGCCGACGGACGCGATGCCAAGGTCCTTGAGATCCTCCCCGGTGAGGCTGGCGACGAGATCGCCGGTGACGGCATTCTCGCGAAATGTCGCCTCGTATTGCCCAAGACCGAGTGTTCGCAACCAGTCCGCAACGTCCATTACCACTTGGCCGTCAGTGTCCCCGACGGTCCCCGAGCCCATACTGCCACCGCGTCGATGTACCCCCCCATCAAACTGTCCGCTGGCAGCTATGACAGCAATTGTCGGCCGAATGGCTTGTTGTGTGAAGCGTTTTCATCACCCGCGCTTATCACCAGTGACTCAACACAGCGTCGACACAGGGAAGGAGTGCGATTTGCCTCGCGCAGGAACGTATAAAAAACGATCTTAGTTGCCATCATTAAGATAATTGCCTAACAGCCGATCTCGGCGGAGAAAATGCCGCGCCAGATCGTGACGCACGTACTGCCCGCTGTCTTTTCCGCCAGCGCCGGAACGACAACACAGAGAAACGCGTGATCGTCAGTGCCAAACTACAACTCGTTCCTCAGCCCGTCCAACAACGACACGTATAACGGCACGAACACCATCATCACGTTCTCCGGCAGCGGCCTTGCCGGCACCGGACCATATGATCCCGGCATGAGCCCGGTGCCACATTTCGGCTTCGCCGGCGTCGTTCCAGACGCGATCACGGGCGGCGAGAGATGGGCGTCGGCGCAGCATCGCGTTGGCCGTCGAACAGGTTGGCCGCGGCTGGTCGGCTGCGTCTCTGCATCCGCTGCCACCGTCCCGGTGGGATAACCGGGAACCCGGTGGCCAGCTACCTCCGACCAAAATGACCTCTGGACGACGCCGCGCCAGCTGCGCCACCAGGTTGGCGATGCTTTCGTCGAGCGCCGCATCCGCCCATGCTTTGGTGGAAGTCAAACACCGGCGCCAGAAGCTGATACACTACCGCCCTCGCCGTCAGCACGCCGGCATCGTCGGACACCGCACGGCGCAAGTTCGGACCATCGGCCACAAGTCGCATGGGGGCGGATGATCGTCATCCCCCCCCCAACGCCCCCCGCAGACTTCCCCCATGCTTCGCCATCAGCGCTTCCGCATCTGCCACCGCCATCCCCTGCACTACCAGCACCGCCAACTTCACCTTGCCGCCCGCAGCCTCCAGCGCGTCCCGCGCCGCCGCCTCGTTGCAGCCGGTCAGCCCGCGTACCATGCGCATCGCGCGCGCCCGCAACTTGGTGTTGCGTGCTTGCATATCCACCATCTGGCCGCGGTACACCCGGCCCAGCCGCACCATCATCGCGCTCGAGAACAGGTTCAGCGCCGCCTTCTGCGCCGTGCCGGCCTTCATGCGGGTGGAGCCGGAAATTGCCTCGGCGCCAGTTTCGATCACCACCGGCACGTCGGCCGACTCCAGCAGGGCCGACCGCGGATTACTGGCGATCCCCACGGTCAGTGCGCCGGCCGCGCGCGCGGTTCGCACTGCCGCCACCGTAAAGCGCGTGGACCCGCTGGCGGCAACGCCGACCAGCACGTCGCCCACGCCGATCCCATGGGCCGCCACTGCCGCAGCGCCCTCATCGGCACGGTCCTCGGCATTCTCTACCGACCGCAGCAGCGCCGCCTCGCCCCCGGCCATCAGCAATACCAGCCGGTCTTCCGGCCAATCGAAGGTCGGCACCAGTTCGACCGCGTCCTGCACCGCGATGCGTCCCGACGTGCCCGCACCCGCATAGGCCAGCCGCCCGCCCGCCGCCAACCGTGCCGCCGCCGCTTCCACCGCCCGCCCCAGCGCAGGCAGCGCCGGCCCCAGCGCGGCAACCGCGGCCAACTGCCCCTCCCATAACGCGGTCAGGATCGTCGGCACGTCCCACGCGTCCAAAGCATCGTAGCGGGGGCTGACTGCTTCGGTCGCGGGCAGTGCCATTCAAGGCCTCCGCAGCCGCGGGTCCAACCGTTCTGCCAGCCCGTCGCCTAGGAGGTTGAAGCCGAGCGACGCCAGCAGGATCGCCGCACCCGAAAACGCCGCGGGCCACGGCGACAAGTCGAGATAATCCCTGCTTTCGGCCAACATGCGTCCCAAAGAAGGCGTCGGCGGCTGCGTCCCAAGGCCGAGGAACGACAGCGATGCCTCCACCAGGATTGCGGTCGAGAGCGACAGGCTGATCTGCACAAGCACGACTGAGGCAAGGTTCGGCAACACGTGCCGCAGCAGGATGCGTGCCGGCCCGGCGCCAATGGCGCGGGCCGCTTCGACGAACGTGCTGCCCCGCAATTGCAACGCCGGCCCGCGCAGGGTGCGGGCGAAGATCGGCACATAGGCCACGGCGATGGCCGCTGCCGCACTGAGTGCGCCCGGGCCGAGCAAGGTGATGATCCCGATCGCCAGCAGGATGATCGGGAAGGCAAACAGCACGTCAGCGCAGCGCATCACCACGCGGTCCACGGCGCCACCGCACCACGCCGCCACCAGTCCCAGCGAGCCACCCGCTGCCATCGCACCTAGCACCGACATGGACGATACCGCGAACAAGGTGCGGAGACCGAACAGGATCCGGGCGAGCACGTCTCGGCCGAGATTGTCGGTTCCCAGCCAGTGTGCGGCGTCCGGCGCACCTAGCCGCGCGAGAATGTCCTGGGCGTTTGGTCCGATTGGCGACAGCCACGGCGCCAGCACCGCCGCCAAGGCCAGCAGCAGCACCAGCACCGCGCCAAGCCGCAGGACCAGTCCCGAACCGGCGGTCATGCCGCACGCACCCGCGGATCGATGACGGCATACAGCACGTCCACCACGGCGTTGATGCAGACGAACACGAGCGTGGCCAGCAGAATGGCAGCTTGCACCAGGGCGTAGTCGCGATCGGCGATGGCGCCGACGATCAAGCGCCCCAGCCCAGGCAGTGCAAACACTTGCTCTATCACGACGGAACCTGCGAACAGGTACCCCGCCATGATACCGGCCTGGGTGACAAAGGGGATCAGCGCATTGCGCAGCACGTGGCGCAGCAGAACCACGCATTCCCGCAGGCCTTTGGCGCGGGCGGTGCGGACATAGTCCTGCTGCAAGGCCTCGGACATCACGGCGCGGAGAAACCGGGCCAGCGACGCCACCACCGGCAGGGCAATCGACAGCGCCGGCAGCAGCACGCGGCGCAGGTTGCCCAGCGGGTCTCGCGAAAACGGCACCCAGCCGACGGCCGCCCAGCCAGGCGCCAGCTCCGCGGCACCGTAAAGCAGCATGATCCCCAGCCAGAACGATGGCACGGTAATCCCGGTGATGGAGAGCAATCGCATCGCCAGGCTGGCGGCAGGCGACCGCAACGCTGTCATGGCGCAGCCTAGCGGAAGCGCGACCACCACGGCCACGACCAGTCCCAGCATGGTCAGTTCCGCGGTCACGCCCGCCGCGGCTGCGATCTCCGTCAGCACCGGGCGGCCCGTGGTCAGGCTGGTACCGAAATCGCCATGCAACACGTGGCCGATCCAGGCGAGGTATTGCTGAAGAAACGGCTGATCCAGGCCGAGCTTGTGTCGCAGCGCGTCGATCTGGCGCTGCGTCACCTCGGCATTGGCGCCGAGCATGAGCTGCACCGCGTCGCCCGGAATAAGACGGATCATCAGGAACGACAGGATGGAGACGCCGAACGAGACAAACAGCATGTCCCCGACGCGGCGCAGCAGGATGCGAGGCATAGGTCAGTGCGCAAAGGCGGGCGGCCACGTGCCCATCAATGGCTCCCCCTCCCATTGTGGGACGCGGCTTGCAAAAGGCTCCCCCTCCCCCAGGGTGAGGGAGGAGGGAGCCGTATTCCCGCGACATTGCAGGCGACGCGCCCATCCCTCCAGCCCCCTCCCACAACGGGAGGGGGTTTCCAGACTTTCGGGCTCCGCCTCATTCCTTACCGCCCTTCGCCATCGTCACGTCGCGCAACCCCAGCAACGAGCGCGTCGGATTCAGCCGAAATCCTTGCACGCTGCTGCGCTCGGCAGCGAACAATGTGCCATAGGCGAGATGCGCCACCGGCCCGTCGCACGCCAGCATCCGTTGCGCCTCATCGTACAGCACCTTGCGCCGCGCCGGTGCGGCAGCGCGCGCCTCGGTCAAAATCTGATCCAGCTTTGGATTGCTGTATTTATAAACGTTGGTTGCCCCGTCAGTCTGGAATGTCCGCCCGAAATAATCATCCGGATCGGGCCCACCACTGTTCAGCGACGCAAACGCGTCGAACTTGCCGGCGCGCCAATCCTGGATGAACCGTCCGGCCTCCTGCACGTTCAGCGTGACGTCGAAGCCCGCCTTGTTGGCCTGCGCCTGCACCACTTGCGCGATGTTCACCACCAACGGCAGGCTGCCCAACACGTTCAGCGTCACTTTCACCGGCAGAACCAGTCCTGCCTGCCGCAGCAGCGCCTTCGACTTCGCCGGATCCGGACTGTAGCAAGCGTAGTCGGTTATCGGCAGCGCCCACTCCTTCAACGCCGGAGATAGCGGTCCGCCCACCGATGCCTGGCCGAAATACGCCGCTTGTACGATCTGCGTGCGGTTCAGCGCGTAGTTCAGGGCCTCGCGCACCTCGGCTTTATCGAACGGTGGTTTCGCCGTGTTCATGCCGATCAGGCTATAGGCGAGGTCCAGCGTCCGCAGCATCCGCACGCCCGGCACGGACCTCAACGCTGCGGCGGTGGCTGCATCGATCGCTGGCAAGAACTGATAGGTGGCACCTGTCAGGCCCAACCGCCGCGTGGTCGCCTCGGGGACGATGTCGAAGCGCAGGCCCGGCAGCGCAGGATGGCCGTGCTGCCAATACGCCGCGTTGCGATCGAGCGCGATGAAGGTGTTGGGCTGCCACTCCTTGAAGCGGAACGGGCCGGTGCCGTCCGGCTGCTTCGCCAGGTCCGCATCGCTCGCAGGCACGATCGCCAGGCTGGCAAGCTCCGCCAGGAACGATGCCGATGGCGTGGACAACACGAACTTCACCCCATGGTCCCCGTCGGCCTCGACCGTCGTCACCGCGGCAAAACGCGATGCATAGGGGGAGCCGGTCTTCGGATCGCGCACCCGCGCCACCGAGGCGATTACGTCGGCAGGCGTCAGCAGCTTGCCATCGTGGAATGCGACGCCGGAACGCAGACGAAACGTGTAGGCCAGGCCATCGGGCGATTCCGTCCAGGATTGTGCCAGGGCGGGTACCACGTGCAGGTCGGAATCGATGGCAGTCAGCCCCTCATAGATCGTGCTGAGCACCATCGTGGTGGAGAACGCCGTCGCGACGTGCGGATCGAGCCCGACCGGCGACTGGTCAGTGGCAATCTCCAACACCTGCGCTTGCGCCGAACTGGCGGCAAGCCCAATGACCAGGCCGAGCGCCGCGATCACCATCCGCCCAGGCATCCGATTCCTCCATCTGGTTGCGGCCGGGAGACGCGCCGATGCGGTCCATTGCAGTGCGGCGCGGAATTCATGGCCTGCCACCGCGCAGCGGGAACCGACGCCTAACGGGTTCCCCATACACGTGGGTGGCGCGCGAAAGATGGCGGTCACAGGACGGGATGGCAACAGTACGCACCGGCAACGGCATCCTGGCCGCAGCCGGTCGTAATTTCGGTTGACGCGGAATGCCGATGCGCGAGAGGCGGTCTTCATCCGCGTGGATCTGGCCGGATGATCCTTCTTCGGCGCTCCCGCGCCATCACCGCAGCGAATTCATGATTTGCCGGTACGCCTCCTCCGGGAACGCCTTCAGCGTCTTCGTGCGCACATTGCCCAGCTTTCCCAGCAACAACGTAAAGCGCGCCGCCACCGCATCGTCGGGTGCATCGTAGGTGATGATCAGGTCATAGTCGCCCATCGTCATGAACAGTGACCGGAATCCGCCACCCATCTCCTCGAGGCTCTTGCGTGCAGCATCCACTCGCTTTGGACTATCGTCGATGGAGCGGACGCCCTGATCGGTCCAGTTGGCCAGCATGACATAGGTCGGCATGGCTCATATCCTCCCTCAACCTGAAGTAGTATGCTCACCGAAACCAAACGGAGGCAAGGCCGTGATCAAACCTGAAGCAGCATGCAACATTGAATTCATGGGCCATACCGATCAGGGCGGACGCGGCGACGGCGTGCAGGTGATGGTCGCGCGAGGCCACGCCTATGTCGGCACGCGTGTCAGCCGCGGCGTGATGGTGACCGACGTGCGCGATCCGCGAAATCCAAAACCGGTGAATTTCGTTCCGACGCATCCGAATTCGATGTCCATGCACCTGCAGGCCGCGGAGGATTTGCTGCTGCACATTCAGGAAGCCGACCAGCGCGCGTTGCTGTCGGCACAGGAGTACTACGGCGGTTCCAACAAGGTGGACAGCCGCCGTTTTGGCAGGCGGGGCGAGGATTACGCCGCCGGCATGAACGTGTTCGACATCTCCGACCCGGCCAATCCGCGCAAGATCGGCTTCCTGGAAGTCGAAGGGCTTGGCTTGCACCGCATCTGGTGGGTCGGTGGCCGCTATGCCTACGCGTCCGCACTACTGGACGGGTTTAGCGACCACATTCTGATAGTGATCGACATGCAGGACCCAGCCAAGCCGGAGGAATGCGGGCGCTGGTGGATTCCCGGGCAAAATGCGGCGGCCGGCGAAACGCCGATTTGGACGGGCCGCTATGCGCTGCACCACGCGATCGTCGCCGACGATTTTGCCTATGGCTCGTGGCGCGACGGCGGACTGACCATCCTGGACATCAAGGACAAGTCCGCACCGAAGCTGATTGCGCATCGCAACTGGTGTCCCCCGTTCGGCGGCGGCACGCACAACGCGGTGCCGCTGCACGACCGGAACCTGCTCGTGGTGGCGGATGAGGCGGTGCTGAACCTCGATATCGAAGGTCAGCTCAAGCGTACCTGGGTGTTCGACATTCGAGAAAAGAGCAATCCAGTCAGCATCGCTACCATGCCGATTCCGGCAGAGCAAGATTATGTGGCGATGGGCGGCCAGTTCGGTCCACATAATTTGCACGAGAACCGGCCGGGTTCCTTCCAGTCATCGACCACGATCTTCGCAACCTGGCAAAGCGCGGGGCTGCGGGCGTTTGACATTGCTGACCCGTTTCGGCCCGAGGAAATCGGCTACTTCGTCCCGCCGCAGCC
>Ga0335075_10016224_pt1 | contig 11142 bp, 9 predicted proteins | sample Lox_Sample_24_FD_206723 | JGI IMG/M metagenome (GOLD analysis project Ga0335075, IMG submission 206723) | Soil microbial communities from Loxahatchee National Wildlife Refuge, Florida, United States - Lox_Sample_2.4 | ecosystem: Environmental > Terrestrial > Soil > Wetlands | place: USA: Florida... | reverse complement strand
GTCAAGCCTATCGGAGAGATTTTTCCGTTGCGACGCAGCTATGTGCCGGAGTGTCATATCGGTAGCTCAAGGGTGGTATTTTCGCTGACGCTATTACAGTAATGGCCACGGATGCATGCTACAGTATGCATTGCTGCACCTCTTTGGGTACAAGGTCACCATCGACGATCTCAAGAACTTCCGCCAGGTCGACAGCATCACTCCCGGCCATCCTGAATCGCACGACACTCCTGGCGTTGAGGTCACAACCGGTCCGCTAGGCCAAGGTTTCGCCAATGCTGTTGGTCTTGCCATCGCTCAGGCGCACACTGCTGCCGAGTTCAATAAACCTGGCTTCGATCTCTTCACCAATCACACCTTCACCATCTTTGGTGATGGCTGCGCTCAGGAAGGTGTCGCCAGTGAGGCAGCGTCTCTGGCTGGCCACTTGCAGCTTGGCAACCTGATCATGATCTACGATGATAATCATATCTCTATTGGTGAGTAGAGTCTTCTCGTGCTAAATGGTGAGACTGACGTCGGCTGTAGATGGCGACACCAAGGTTTCCTTCACCGAAGATGTTTCCAAGCGTTTTGAAGCATACGGCTGGCACGTACAACATGTTGCAAACGGCGATAACGATCTTGCCGGCATTGAGGCAGCTATCAAGAAGGCAAAGGAGGTCACAGACAAGCCGTCGATGATCAAGCTCACGACCACTATTGGTTTCGGTTCTAAGCTGCAAGGCACTGGTGGCGTGCATGGTAACCCACTCAAGGAAGATGACTGCAGGCAAGTCAAAGAGAAGTTTGGTTTCGATCCCGATAAAACTTTTGTTGTGCCGCAAGAGGTCTATGACATGTACCACAAGCACGCGGCTGAGGGCGCAGCCGCCGAGGCAGAATGGAACAAGCTCCTTGAGAAGTACGGCCAAGAGCACAGCAAGGAAGCTTCCGAACTCAAGCGCCGACTGGCTGGTGATCTTGCAGAAGGATGGGAGAAGTCACTTCCGACGTACAAGCCCACTGACAAGGCTGTCGGGTCGCGCAAGTTGTCCGAGGCCGTCCTTGAGGCCATCCACGGCGTTGTGCCAGAGCTCCTCTCCGGATCCGCAGACTTGACTGGCTCGAACAACACACGCTGGAAGGATGCTGTCGATTTCCAGCCTCCGAGCACCGGAATCGGCAACTGGGGAGGTCGTTACCTGCGGTATGGTGTTCGTGAGCACGGTATGGCCGGTATCATGAACGGTATCAGCGCATACGGTACTCTCATCCCCGCTGGTGGAACTTTCCTTAACTTCGTCTCGTACGCCGCCGGTTCTGTGCGTCTGTCAAGTCTGTCGCACCAGCGCGTCATCTACATCGCGACGCACGACTCGATCGGCTTGGGAGAGGATGGTCCAACTCACCAGCCTGTCGAGACTCTGGCGCACTTCCGCGCTCTGCCCAACATGATGGTTTGGCGACCGGCTGACGGAAACGAGACAAGCGCTGCCTACTACATGGCGCTGACGTCTAAGCACACGCCAACCATCATGGCCCTGACCCGTCAGAATCTACCACAGCTTGAGAACTCAACCATCGGGCAGGCTATCAAGGGTGGCTACGCTATCCTCGAGAACGAGGATGCAGCTCTGACTCTCGTTTCGACTGGATCCGAAGTTTCCCTCTGCCTCGAGGCCGCTAAGCTGCTCAAGGACAGCCATAACATCGTCACTCGCGTTGTATCCATGCCCTGCACGGAAATCTTCGACTCTCAGTCCAAGGAATACCGCCTCTCCGTTATCCCAGACGGTATCCCAACCATGAGCGTCGAGGTCATGAGCACCCTCGGATGGGAGAAGTACAGCCACGAACAGTTCGGCCTCAACCGCTTCGGCGCCAGTGGTCCGTACAAGGACGTCTATAAGGTATGTTACACTATATTTTGATTTGCTGGTATTCATCCGGTGCTGACGACCCTCAGAAATTTGATTTCACGCCTGAAGGCATCGTTAAGAGGGCGCTCGCGACAGTCGACTACTGGAAAGATGTCAAGCCGCTGCGCTCGCCCGTCAACAGGGCGTTCACCAACCTGATCTAGGCTGGGATGAGACGATGAAAGTGGACAGGGAGGCCGGAAAGAGACCAAAAGCTTCGGATAGAATGTGAGAGGCAAAATGTGGCGAGATTCAACGCACACATAATGTGTCATGACACACGTCGATAGATATGCAACCATAATTTCCCACATCTCTTCCCATCGCAGTCCCACATCGTCACCCAGCCTCTCCATTACCACTCCCATCACCATTAACGTCGAGCCTCTCAAACTCCTCCACCAGCCCATCACACTCCTCGCCAAGCGCCCTCACCCTGCGCAGCAACTCCTCCTCACTTTCACCATCCACCCCATCGGGCGGCCTCGCCCACGCGGGCAACCCCGTCTCGTAGCACCAGCGGCCCTCGCGATCCGCATACCGCAGCGCATGCAAGTAGATACCCAGCTCGTGCACGCCAGGATCACTATACAGCTCGGTGTCACACACGGCACAGACCTCGCCACTCATCTTCTCGGCCCTGCGCTTCTCATACCGCTCGCCAATCTCGCCGCGGTACGCCACCGCATCGGCAACCTCGTCCTTGCCCATGCGCTCCAGCCGCGCCAGCACCGTGTCGTCGGCGACGGCCGCCGCGTTGTCGTTGGCGCCGGGGTCGGCGCACAGGCACAGCTCCAGGTTCGGCCCGAACACGCGCTGGTTCGCGTAGATGGGGTCGTTCGCGATCGGGTGCCCCAGCCACTGCAGGTGCACGCGGATCTGGTGCGTGCGCCCCGTCAGCGGCCGGCACAGCACCACCGAGTGGCCGGGCTTGCCGCGCCACGGCAGGTCGTCCGCCGCCGCAGCATCCTCCTCCGAGGCGGTGGGGGACGGTGCTGCTGCGGAGGACGGGTAGTATGCTACCCGCTGGAACACCGTCCGCGCGGCCTTGCCGTTCGCCCGCACCTGGTTGAGGCCCAGCCGCGGGCTGATCTGCAGGATGGCTTTGTCGCACGTCACCGTGCCGGGCGGGAACTCGCCGAGCACGCGCGCGAGGTAGGCCTTGCGGACGGTGCGGCGGCGGATGGCCACGGTCATGGCGTCGGCCGCCGCGCGGTGCTTGCCGATGAACATCACGCCCGACGTCAGCCGGTCGAGGCGGTTGCACGGCAGCGCTTTGAAGCTGGCGTGCCGCTCCGCGCGCAGGATCTCCGTGATCGAGTTGTAGTTGTAGCGGCCTGATGGGTGCACGGGGATGCCCGCCGGCTTGTTGATCACGATGAGGTCGTTGTCTTCGTGCACGATGCCGATGGGTTCGGCTGTCACGGGAGGTTCATGTCTGTGTAGCGTGTGCGTGATGATGTCGCCGTTGTTCAGCTTCGTCGCCGGTGACGGGATTCTTTGGCCGTTGATGAGGACTTGGCCGTTTTCTATGGCGGCTTTCTAGTGTGCTTATTAGGTCTGGCGTTCCATGAGCGTGTTGTGAAGCTAGAGGAGCGGCATGTTTACATAGTATGCTGGCGATCTGTCTCTGAACTCGGTTACGAAAACGTCCAGTATCTCGCGACCTCTCCAACGCTCTTTACAGTATGTGTTGTAGGTATAGTGATACGGCGCCACTCGCCTCAGTCCATCATGGAGGAAGTATGGTCTTGGCCAAGGGTCGCCGACAGGTGTGGTTAGAACTGGAGGTAGCGGAGGAAGCTCTTCTTTGTTCACTGCTGGAGTGATTTCAGGCTCGACGACGGCCAGAGCCATGGTGGAGAGAAGAGAACGACCCTTGCGGGACAAGAGCGCTGGAGCGCGGTGTAAAAGCGCCAGGAGGACTGAATGCGACGTGGATTTTTGAAGATGTGATGTCGAAACTCCGAATATCCAAAAATTCCCTAGATCGAAATCTGGGTCTGTACGCACGGTCATCATTCATCGTCAGGGTCCCAGCTTAGCAGATGCCTCGGCCTAGGTCCTCTGTGCAACTCCAACCTCTATGAAACGAATATTGATGCCCAATCCTATGAATAACGATATATTAAGTCTTTGAGCATGCCCTGAACTCTCCCAGCATCTCCTGCTCTCCTCCATTCCACCATGTCCCTTTCAGAGCTTCGGAAACGTCGGCGGAACGACTACAAATTCCACCTCGAATACCGCACACGATGGAGCGATAACGACATGTACGACCATATGAATAACAGTGTATATTACTTTCTCTTCGATTCCATCGTGAACGCATACCTTATCAAGCATTGGTACGAAATATCCAGCAATAGCACACTTCCTGATGCGATTGCCGACTGATTCTGCTCCAGCTCTCTAAATCCTCCCACCTCCAACCAAATCGGTCTCGTGGTCCACTCACACTGCGATTATCTGGCGTCCGTAGAGTTTCCGAACGTAGTAGACCTGGCGCTGCGGGTGAATAAGCTGGGCAAGAGTTCCGTGACGTATGAGATAGGCGTCTTCGCGCAAGGCGAGGAAGAGGTCAAAGCTGTGGGTGAATTCGTGCACGTTTTTGTGGATCGCGAGGGCATGAAACCCAGTCCAAAAGGAATGAACGGTACACTTCGAAGCGGGTTGGAGAAGTTGATAGTAGGGGAAATGTCAAAATTGTAGGTAGCAGCTAACTACAGACTGAGAAACTCGAAAGAGCTGTTGCATGTCGAAATGACAGCAGAAGTCTTTCGTGGTTTCTCAAGACTATCTACTACCTTTGCCAAAACACGCCGTTTCCCTTCACCGGTCCGCTTGACTCTCAAATGGCGTGAGATCTTTGATATCCGTGTCAAAACAAATCGTAGATTTCGGGAAATGGTGATCATAGAAATGAATTCTAGCCGATCGATAGCGCCGTCGCTATGATGACAACCCATACACCTTGCGCCTCATGAATCGCAAATGGGGTATCCCGGCTCTGAAGCAAGTGCTGAATGTCTTCAAATTGCCTTCCGAACCGCATCGCGCCGAAGAATATGTTAGAAATATGTGAAAATTGATCCGAGTACCCAAAAAGTCGAATCAGAATTAGAGGTCAACCCTCTTGCTTTTGTCATAATTCTCAAATCCCGTCCTTATTGCTCTGGATACAATCACCATTTTGTGGACTAGAGAAATGCTGAATTGTCGGGTGAAAGGTCGAATTCAATGAGGTAAATCTTGGCTTTTTAGATTGTTGCTAGCAGAAGGGACTCTTGTAGCAACATAACCCTCGTGAAGAGGTCCTGGGAGTTTTCGTTGATTGAGGAGAGTTGCGTCTAACGCAAGACTCAAACGTGCTGATACCGAAAGAAGTTGTCGAGATAGTTTCAATTGTTGATGTTCCAGAGAAGTTTGTCGAGCATGTCATCTCCACCGATGCTGGGACCATTCGGAGTGATACCAATTTCGCCACCACCACCGATTAAACCTTCAAATGGAAGCGTGAGCCAGTCAGGCAAGCTGTTAGGATCACCATAACTGTCGGACATTGTACCATCCATGTTAGAGGGGCCTTGAGTGAAGCCGTTCGAGTAGTAGCTCACCGGAGGTGGCATGTAGGACAGAGCGTCATTGGTTGTTGGTGCGTAGACTTGATTGCTGATACCCCAGAGTGCAGGATTTGGTGTGCTCCGACCGCTGACACCAGGCATGGCTGAACCATCTTGATTCACGAAGTCCTTCACGATCGTAGCATGTCCATTCGTTGGAGGAGGCATCATTGATTGACCTCGATTGTTTGGAGCAGGCGTGTCTGCGCGGCTTACTGCATTGCCACCCTCCCTATTCATACGGATGAAACGGGAGCGGCAGGCGCGTGTAAGAGTATCACACATGTCTGTAAACCGATTGCCAACATGAACGTCATCAACAATGTTGCTCCGCAGTTTAGACATAGCTTCATCGAGCAAAGACAAAGTTGTAGCCATATCGTCCTCAGTGGCGCCAATGACAAAGGTCTTGATGAGAATAAGCGCAGCTGAGATGATACGGAAGTAGGTGCGAACTGGACAATGTCTGAGGTAGTCATGGTTGCGCACGTTGATGATGGATCGGAAGATGTTGCGACAAGCCTCGATGCATTCTACAATGTGCGGACTATCGCTACCGACAAACTGTCTATAGTCTGCAGGAGTGAAAGGTCCAGTTTCATGGTTGTTGGTTTCGTTGCCGTTTGATGCATCAACTGACGTTGCAAGCTCAGCGAAGCGGCTGAGTGGAGTATTGCGAGCGCAGCGTTGGACGACAGCTTGAAGTGCAAGACCGGTAAGGAAAGCTCGGCTATAGTCATACTCGATTCGTAAAATGAAACGCATCGCTTCCGGAATGGCATTGCACAGTTCAAAGTTCATCAGCCAAGATTGAAGCCACTGCTTGTACTCCACAATCAATTCGGAGTACTTGCCAGAGTCGACAATTTGACGAATGTGTTTGCGGTTGCGATAGAGTCGTTGATTGCCCGAATCCAGCATAATAATAGCTTCAGACCAGAAGTGGATGATGAGATCCTGGGTTTTCGGCACAATAATCGAGAGTAGATCCTGATAATTTGCATTCGACTGCATCGTGTTGAGGCTCGGTTCCAGACCAAGCTTCTTGATGCGCGCGATGAGACGCTGCTCAAGGCGCAAGTTCTGTTGCTCCTCGAGTTGGCTCTTCGCAGAATTGGCTGTAAGTTCCAGTCGACCGCTCGTTTGGACCTTGAACAATGGTAGAAGCTCTTTGAGGTGATTCTTACGGCCAAAGTACATTTGAACTTTCTCGTTGCTGAGATACGGGTTGTGCATGCGGAATTCAGCCTGAGTCGTGTCGTCGTAGACACCAATCTCCCAAGCGAGAGCATCAGCAATACCTAGGAGAAGCCAGCACATACGATCCGAACGCCAGCAAGGTTCAAGCCAGCTGTCGACACGACGGCCTTCAACACCACCAAGACGAATGGGAGTGTCACCCATGGCGCCAGTGCTGACCTGGCCGGGATTTTCGGGAACAAGAAGCTCTCCATCGTCATCATCAGGCGGGAAATGCATGGCGCGAGGGTGCCATTCAGTCAGAAGCATCAACGCTTCAATTACGCCGAGAGTTTCCCAAAGATGATCGACCTTGTCAAGAGGACGGGCACCAGCACGACAGAAGCCCCCACCGAACTGCTTCTGGCCCCAAATGGTGCGATTGATCTCCTTGTGCATAGAATCATTCAACCGTTGATGGATGGTAATGCCACGAGTGACACCACCTGGTCCAGGAAGCTGCATGTATCGAGAGGCAATGGTGAGAATTGTAAGTGCGAGCATAGGCTCTTCCTCAAGCAAGTCGATGTGCGAGGCAGGCTTCTCATAATTCGGAATGGTGAGAGGAGTAAGTGGATAGAGATATCGATAGAAGTACTGAATGTAGGCCATGCCTTCCTCAGCACGGAACCAACGAAGCGAAAACGGCTCCAAGTGCGGATGATTGGATCAGAAAGGCCCTGCGGGATGTTGATTCCATTGATCAGAGCCAGGCCAGCTGATGGAGAATTTTGAGAGATTCCGTTCTGTTCGAACTTGCCCGAAGCATGAGGGCTGTTGTAAAAGCCTTGAGAGTTCGGTGTAGCTCCAGCACTCATAATCGGACGGTTGCTGCTCACGCTGCCGCCGCGATGATGTTCATGCGCGGCATGAACGAGGAGCTCAAGAGCATCATTTTGGGAGTAGATCTGGCTCGTTTGCAAAATCATGGCCGAACGGTTGCTCGCGGTTGGATCTTCATCTTCTTCGATTGGTGGAGCGGAGAAACCACTTCGGTTACCAGGAGTGATGGTTTCACGATTCACAGCTGAACCACCAGGAGTCAAAGGACGATCGGCGTATCCAGGATAGACGGCCTTTGTGTTTCCGCCAGGGCCCGCTGCTGTCCGACGACGCTTTCCACCGTCCACGATTTCATACTCTGAATCATCTGCATCTTCTTCTTCAGCCTTCTTCTTTCGACGTTCCAGAGAGAAGACGCATTGCTTATTCTCGCGGCGACAACGCACGCATGGAGGAGGATGAGGGTTGTCAACAGGACCCAAATCGCACTTGACTTTGCGCTTGCGACAGGGGATACTTGTGAACTGTTAGGAGTTGATTTCGTATGCGCACTCAAAGGAAACAACTTACCAAGCTTGATAGGTACGCTGATGAGCTTTGGAGGAGGAAGGTCCAGTGCCGGTAGGGCTACCGATATCAGAGGCGGAGCCACTTGGCGATTGCATTTGGCTGAAGTTTGGGTTGAAAGCGGAATGGTTCATGACGGTACCGTGTACAAACGGCGGGTAGAAGTATGGTAGGCTCGCCGATGCGCCGGAGCGCTCTTTGGGTTTTGATTAGAAACCTTACTTTCCGTGTTGTTGGGTGCGGAAGTGGATGGAGGCGGGGTTGGAGGCAGAAAGAGGAAGGTCGCGGTCACAACCTTTGGAAACCAGAGGCTAGAGATGGAGGAAACAAAACCTACGAAGGGTGGCAGGTGAGAGCATCCGAAAGGACGGCGATGGCTCACAAGCCTTGAGGTTGCAGCAACAGGCGCAACTTTGCTCTCAGCACTCAACGAGCTCACCGACCAACACCGACAACCGACAAATCCGCCGAGCCGCCGCACCGGATCACGAGGCGACACCGCCCACCAGTCAACTGCCCTCTCCGATTGGCTGCTGCCTTACCACAGCCCTGTTTTTCGAAATGAAGAAAAAAAGATATCGACCGTATCCTAACAAAGTGTGAGAATATCGCTGTGGGATTGCAATCTCTGTTGGAGTCCGAAGGAGAAAAAGAAAGGAAGAGCGGCAATGGTAAACATATTTCACAGCGATCTCTGACTCAATTGCAGTGATCAGAGTCAAGATCAAAGAGCAAGCGGTCAAGGGTATTTCGACGTCACTTCAGCCTTTGTGTTACAGTGAAGTGAAGGTGGCGGGTAAAAAGTGAGAGAACGCTTGTCAGTATTCGGTATCAGGCAACCTCATATTGCTTGCCGTGCTAAATACTCCGTACTGCTATTGATGCTTCAGATGCCTTCACGTAATATCGTCTTAACGTTTTGAAGTTTAATATGCTGTCTTGAAATCCCCATGGACGATATACTCAATTCCTGTAGTTTGTCACGGAGGCCGCAAATTGTTGCCTTCTTTTGTGCCCCTTCGTGTCAGATGTCGCTCCAATACCGAATACTGATCGGTTTGCTGTGTGAGCTCCCGGTATCACAATGACTTTCCTCCAGTTCACCGCCATGCCGCTTTGCCGTATCGGGAAACCGAATTATTCAATCTTTGCCTCCTCAGGCTCGCCAGTAGCTCCGACACCTCGTTCCGTGTCTTCTGCCTCTTTCCCAGTAACCGGCTCTCTGATCATGCAATAGAGCATCACGCCCTCCCCATCATCATCGCAGAGCATCTCCCTCACCAACTTGAACCCAAACTTCTCATAGATGTGCACGTTCGGAACCATCCTACTACTCTCCAAGTAGCACGGCATGCGCTCCTCATCCGCCCTGCGCAGCACAACCTCCATCAGCGCCCTGCCCACACCCCGGCCCTGCGCCGCCGGCAACACGGTCACGATATTGCAGAAGTAGTACCCGCGCGGGTCGGTCCACAGCGCAGCCTGGGCCTCCGCCTGGCGGGCCTTCCACAGCCAGTAGCGCGGCGCGTTGAGGCCGCCGCGGCCGAACCACGCGTTCATGCGGCCCTGCTCGCACCACAGCCAGGTGGCGCCGAGCCACGACCTCCATGATTGCGGAGCCCCGGCCGCGGCGGGTGGCAGCCACATCGCCGTGCCCAGCACGCCGCCGCTGGCCCGCGACCGGCACACGTAGAACAGCGCGTGCGCGATGCCCCAGCGGCAGCGCAGCGCCAGCGAGTGCGCGTTGCGCGCGGGGTTGAACTGCGGAGGTTAGTGGGCAGTGGTGGGGAGGGGAGGGGGCGGAGTTGCGTGCCTTGGAGCGGTCGTTGTAGATCCAGTTGTTGTACGGGTCGTCGGCGAAGGCCTGCTGGATCGTGGCAATGGCTCCGGGAATGTCGGCCTCCGTCATGAGGCTGACTTCGTAGTCCGACGCCATGGCGACGGTGTCGTTTGGGCCGGCCGAGCTGCGGGAGATGCGGTGCGTCGATGCGGGTCTGGGGTCTTGGGAATGGAATTGCTTATGCTGTGGATCTAAGGAAGCAGATTGTGAGGTTGTAGTCGCTATGCTATAAGGCGGCGTCTCAAACGTGGGGAGTGCCGCAGGTAAAGCTGGAGCTTGGATTGATTCGCGGTTGGGCCTACAGTCCCTTATCATCATCGCGCGCTATGCCGCAATTAGTAGTCACAGGCGAGGCTGAACAACAGCCTCGCCGGCTGCCTGAAATAGTCGTTATTTTGGTCAAATCGAGTGAATAGCCAATTGAAGAATGCTTTTATTCTTTTCATAGACATATACATGCTTGTAATTCGCTCGGAAATGCATAATTCAGTGCTACGGACAGTATTCCGTAAGTCGTGCAATGTCAGCAATAGCTGATGAACCCACCCGATGCAAATGCAAATGTTACGCGCCTCCCACGTTCCCAACCCTGATTTAATTCCGTTCAAAAGGCGTGAGGATGTACTCGTTGGTCTAGTACCTCACTGGGAATGGTACTGGTCCTGGGTATATCTATCCGTGTGCCTGGATGAACTCTGAAAATAGATGCATCCGACATGCGCGGTTGGCGCTGGGACGCTTTGGAATGCTTTGAGGCTTTTGAGGATTTTGAAGACTTTGAGGCCTTTGACGGACTCTTGGGAGGTAGACTTGGAACGTCCGGTATTGATTCAGAAGATATCCGGCCTTCGAGGCGGAGATGCTCCTGGAATCTTGCTGGATCGATACGACCTGTTTGAACGCCGACCCAGCTATCGATTGTCCGATATCGTGGCACACTCGACGTCGATGTTGCGATGCTGAAGCGAGTCTCGTTGGGCGTCTTTGGCGCTTGTGAGTTTGTCCAGCTGAAGCGAGAATGTTTGGGTGGTATAGAAAATGACTCGGCGCTCTTCATGTACGTGGGTAATGATGGATGCGAGCTCTCTGTTTCGTCATAGAAGTTTTCGTCGGTTCTTTCGATCGGAAGAATTGGTGAGCTTGGCTGAAGACTAGGTGATGATAGTCGTGAATTTCTGGGAGGCGGGGA
>Ga0335075_10016220_pt1 | contig 11142 bp, 11 predicted proteins | sample Lox_Sample_24_FD_206723 | JGI IMG/M metagenome (GOLD analysis project Ga0335075, IMG submission 206723) | Soil microbial communities from Loxahatchee National Wildlife Refuge, Florida, United States - Lox_Sample_2.4 | ecosystem: Environmental > Terrestrial > Soil > Wetlands | place: USA... | reverse complement strand
AGATCGCCTACCGTAGTTGTCGCCGCCGTCCCGCCCTCACTAGCCAGATCAAATCGCGATAGCAGGTCCGCCAGTTCGCTCAGAGCACGCAGAAGATCCCCGAACTGGTGCCAGGAATCACGCAGCTGAACTCCGTCCGGGGCCTTCGCGTCGGGCACATAACGGGCTGGCGTCAGGTCAACCTGCTCGTCGAGCAGGTCCATGACCGGCACGGCCACGCACCCGGCGGGAAGCGCCGCAGCCGGCCTGCCGCGCCCGTTCGCCTTGCCTTCACTACGCGCGACATAAGACCGCACGGCAGCGACGACATGCTCATTTAGCTTTGGCCAGTCAATGCCTTGAGGCCCCACGCCAAGGCGCTGACCCGGTGCCGTGGCATCGACCAGCAGGACTTCCCTGCGAGCCCCGGCAGCAGGAGGAGCCGGGGCCTGGAGCACCCAAAGGTGCAGCGAGACGCTATACGGCGCAGCGCTGCCTGCCGGCAGCGCGATCACGCCCCCGACCGCCCCGCCGCGAAGCAGCGCTCCCCGGATCCGGCGTCCCGCCCGCCGCGACGCGACCGCAGGAGGCAACAGGAGCACGGCCACGCCACCGGGCTTCAGCCGCGCAAGAGCATGCTCGACCCACGCCAGCTCAGGCTCTGTCCGCGGAGGCAAACCATAGCTCCACCTGGGATCGGTCGCCAGCTCTTCATGCCCCCAGTCCCGCTCGTTGAAAGGCGGACTGCACAGAACCAGGTCGGCGCGGAAATCTCCATGCGGATCAGCGCGCAGCGAGTCGCCGACGCGCACGTCGACCCGAGCGGGGCGGGCGCATGATCTCGCCGTCCCGCGCTCGCCTCGCTGAGATCCGCCATGTTCGGCGCTTACGAAACCGAGCCGCGCGGCAGCCAGGGAGGCAAGGGCCAGATCCCGCTCAGTACCCGCAAGAACAAGGTCCGACGTCTGGCCGGCAGCCCACCGCCGGGCTGCGGCAATCAGCAGTCCTCCAGCACCGCACGCGGGATCCAGGACAGATCCCGGTGTCCCTGATCTGCGGGAAAACACGTCCGCGATGTCAGCCATCAGGCCCGCCAGAGGTGCCGGAGTGACACTGATCTGGCGGACATGCGTATCAAGCCACCGGGCGAGCAGGAGCTCGAAGATCGCCTGACCATCCGCTCGTCCGGCACCGTCCACGGCCCGGTCGACGAGCCGATGCGCGTCGACAGGTAGATCACCCCGCACTGGCCCCGCAGTAACCGCGTCTCCAGCCAGCACGCGCCTGGCTACGTCTGCGATGGCCAGGCCTGCCAGCGTGCGGTCACCGAGCGCTTCGAACTCAGGCCACAGTCGCTCTCGGGAGCCCAACTCCTCAACCTTGCCGTTGTCCCGCAGCCACTGTTCCACTTCGGTCAGCGAGAACTGCGGGCTTGTGTCCGATCCGCCGACCGGCGCCGGAAAGGTGTCATACCGTCGTCTCCAGTTACTCACCGCGGCACGCCCGACGCCCGCAATCCTCGCAATCTCCGCGAGGGTGACAGGTACATCAGTTGGGTCAGGCATCAGGCTCCCCGGAAGCTCAGCGCCAGCGTGCATCGCTGCGACCTATGAATCATAGATCATCAGCCGCTATTGACTTAGTTCACAAACACATCCTTCCCGGATAGAAGACACACTGAATGGTCTGCGGCTGGCCTAGCAGTGCAATGAGGCAGGGGACATCATGTGCAGGCATAGAGGAGAGCTACCGAAGAGGCGGCGGCTGGCGACTGGTGCGGACAACACGATGCCGGGCTGTCCGCTCATCGGATCATCCATGCTGCAGCGTGCCGCCGGGCCGTCGTCCTGGCCAGCGCGCCGTGCCTGGCGGGTTTAGACTCGGCACGGCATGCGGGAGACGGGTGCCGGATTGGATGGTCATGGCGAGGGGGAGCTGGTGGCGGAGGCCACAGGGCGGGTGGTGACGGCGGCGCTGGTGGTTGTCCCCGGGCCGGGGGACACGGTGACGTTCGTGCGGCAGGAACGCGGCCCGTACGCGGGGTGGTGGCTGCTGCCGGGCGGCAAGGTCGAGTTCGGAGAGCCAATCGCGGAGGCAGCGCGGCGCGAGGCGGTCGAGGAATCCGGCTGCGACGTCGGGGAGCTTGTGCTGACCGGGGCATACGAGATCATCGGACCGGGGCATCACTTCGTAATGTGGGCCTACCGCAGCGAGCGTGCCGCCGTTGCCCCGGACCAGTTCGAGGGGCATCATGTCAGCGCCGTGCGGCAGGAGCGGTGGGACCGGCTGGAGCCGCACCCGACCGACATGCCGATCCTCAACGACGCCGGGGCCGCCGCCTACCCACGTGAGCTGATCGCGGACCGGCTGGCCCGTGAGCAGATTGCCATGTCCAGCTTGCTGACCGGCGAAGCCTTCGGCCCGTTGACGAGCGTCGTGGTGGCGCGCGGGTAGCGGTTCGGCGCTCAGCCGGGCCACCGCAAGCCGCCGATGAGAGAGCAGCATCCGGTCAGCGCAGCCGGCAGGTAATGGCACTGGCCTTGTTTCTATGCGGACGAGTAGACAGGTGCCAGCGGGCTAGCGCAGGTAATCTCCTTGCGCCTGGGTCTCAGGACGCAGGTGGCGGATCATTCCGGCGTCGCGCATTATCTCCTCAGCAGCGGCATCTGCTGTGGTGTCCGCAGTAATAATCCGCTCAGGGCCGCCAGGAAGGTAGTCCCGGTCCCGCCACCAGTCACTCATCTCCGCGCGCCCGTATTCGTTCGCCTGCGGCTTGGTCGCGTGGCGCCGCAAGGTCTCCTCGAACGGGACATCCATGTAATAGAACAGCGAGCGGCCGGGGTGATCGTCGCGGAGCCTGGTCAGCATCCCGCCGTAGTGAGCCGCGTACAGGATGCCCTCCAGCACGGTGATATACCCGTGATCCAGTGCATACCTGGTAACGAGGTCGATCAGGCCGATGTTCGCTGCGCCAGGCTTGTCCTTGTCTTTGAGGACGACCCGGCGGAGGTGATCCTGCCCGACTATCGCGACGCCCGGTCCGCCTTTTGCCCGGATCCCGGCAGCTATGGTGCTCTTGCCGCTCGCCGAGTTACCGCGGATCACGATCAGCGTCGTGGACTCCGAGCCAGCCTTCACCACGCTAACCCTAGCGGCCGGTGACCCGGCCCCGGATCGGCGTGCTCGCAACCACGCGGTCCGTCATGCCGGACTGGCCGCCATGGACGTGATCTGGGCGCGCGAGCCAGGCGAAGTCGCGGTTAGCGGGCGTCGGCCTGATCACGGCCCGCAGAAAGCGACCCTGGCACGTTTGGCTGGAGGCTGTCTAGGTCACCAGCAGTGAGGTCTGAATGGACCATCACACCCCGGGGGAGCGAGTTCGGAGTGCGCGGAAGCGGCGCGGTATGACGCAGCGGGAACTCGCCGTGGCCGCCGGGCTGGCGCTGATCACGGTCAAGAAGATCGAGCAGGGTGTCTACGGGTCGATGCGGCTGGAGACCGTCCGCAGGCTCGCGGTCGCGCTCGGCGTCCCAACCTCGGCCTTGAACGGGGACGAGCCCGATGCCCCCGTTCCGGCCCCCGACAGCGCCCAGCGCTGGGAGCCAGTGCGGCGCGCGATCGACGGAGAGCACGGCGAAGAGCCCGCTGAAGAGCCGACGCTGGAGGGGCTGCGGTCGGCGTTCGAGGCCGTGATGCTGCTGCTGGACGGCCGGCTCGCGGAGACGGGCACGGTGCTGCCCGGCCTGTTGCGGGACGCGGACGCCCTCGCCGCCTTGGCTCCCGCGCTGCGCGGGAACGCGGTACTTACACTGCGCTCCCACATACGCCAGGTCGCGGGGGCACTGATGCTGCACGTGTGGCAGTTCGCCGCGGCCGAGCGGGCGTTCGATCTCGCGTTGGAGGACGCATCTGACCCGCTGACCGCGGCGTCGGTGACGGAGGAGCGCTGCTGGGGGCTAATCCGGCAGGGCCGTCTTGCCGAGACCAGAGAGCTGGCATTCCGGTGGGCGGACGATACGGAGCCGAAGGTGTCGCGGGCGTCGAGGGAGGAACTGGCGGCGTGGGGCAGGCTGCTGGTGCGGGCCTCGGCCGCCGCGATCCGGGATAACCGTCCGGATGAGGCTCAGGCCGCGCTGCGGCTGGCGCGGATGGCGGCGCTCGGTGCGCGCCGGGACTTCTTGCTGCCGTACTCGCCGTGGCATGTTTTCGGCCCGGGGCCGGTTGCCGTGACGATGGCCGAGCACGCGGCGATCGAGGGGCGCCCAGAGCCGGTGCTGGCGATCAGCCAGCGGCTGGAGGGGACCCGCGTTATGCGGTTCGCGCCCTCTTGCCGGCTGGACGTGGCACAAGCACAGGCCATGCTCCGCCACGATCAGGAGGCTGTCGGGGTACTGCAGGAGCTGCGGGCCGAGCGTCCCGAGTGGCTCGCGCACCAGCGGCACGCGGCGGACATCTTGCAGATGATGATCCGCCGGCGCCGGTCACTGACAGCGGAGATGCGAGAACTCGCGGACGCAGTGAGCCTTCCGTTGTAAATATCCCTTCGGGAGCGTGTGCCGCTGAAGGGACATTGATGCGCGGTCGTCCCCTGCCTAGCGTGTGTCGTGTCCTGAACAGACAGTGACGGGAGGCGGGCAATGGCACGGGCGGCGGTAAGCGCCACGGGGTGCGGCGCCGCCAGCTACACCAGGCACGATAGCGCCCGGCTTCCAGCTGACGTGCGGCGACGTGCGGCCGGGCGGGACCTGCAGCTTCCGCGACCGCAGCGGGCTGATATCTGGTCCCGTCATCTCATCCAGCGTGAACCAGCCAGCCGTCCTGGCCTCGTCGTTCGCTGCCGGCTCGCCGCCGAAGAACTGACCGGGAATCGTCGGGCATCCGCACCCGCTGGCACGGAACCAGAGAGGCCGTCATGACCACCGGGACCGGGCCGAGGCTGCCGGTACCGGCCGGGCGGAAGGAATTCAGGGCCGAGCTGGACCGGCTGCGTCAGCGGATGCACGACCTGGGCTTCAGCCATGACGAGATCGCGGCCGAGGTGGCGCGCCGGTACCGGGCGCGCCCGCGCGAGGCGTACCGGCTGGCCGGGGGGTGGACGCTGGAGCACGCAGCCGAGCGGTTCAACAGCCGCGCCGCCGGTGAGGACGGCCAGGAGGCCCGCGTCAGCTTGACCGGTCCGGTGCTGCGCGAATTCGAGAAGTGGCCAGACAGCATGCGCAAGCCATCGGTGACCGAGCTGTTGGTGCTGGCGAAGGTTTACCAGACCGATGTGCTGTGCCTGCTGGACTTGGCCGACCATGAGAGCTTGCCGCGGCACGAACGGCTGGTGCTGCTGCGCCGGCCGCGCACGGGGTCGCCGTTCGGGGAGAAGCTCGTGGCGCTGATGGAGGCACGCGGGCTGTCGCAGCGGGAGGTGGCGCGGCGGGCCTCGTGCAGCGCAGGCTACCTGTCCAATGTCATCCACGGCCGTAAGCGTGCATCGGAGCGGCTCGCGGCGCGCCTTGATGACCTGCTGGAGGCCGCCGGGGAGCTGACCGCGCTCACGGAAACCCAGGAAATAGCCCATGACGGCAAGCCGGCCGAAGCGGTCAGCCCGCGCGACCTGGCTCGTGACACCCAGGCCGTCCAAGGGGAGGGTCTGACGCTGCCATACGTCCCGGGCCGCCTGGTAATCGAGGTGTCCGGCCCGGCCGTAGGCGCTGGCCTGCTCGCCGCTGACGGCGAGGACCGGAAGGCGCTTGGCGGGCGGCTCACCTTGGTCCCGGACATGAGGCCGCCGCGTCAGCAAGGACAGCGATGAGCGGAGGCCGGTGATCACCGCTACGGATAACAGAGCGCGAACGCTGGCCGCCTGGAAACGGCCCCATCTCTCGTGGCCACGGTCAGCCGCCCCTCCAGTATGACGCGCTAGCCCGTGAGCACCGGCCGAGGCGCGTGCCTAGGCTAGGGCGTTCAGGCGTAGCTGTCCGGGATGGGCCGGTCAACGGGAAGGCCGAGCTGGCGGGCGGTTCGTGCGGCGGCCTGTGCTTGCAGTTCGCCGGGCAGGCCCCAGTTCAGGAGCCTGGATGCGGTGGGGATGGAGGTCATCAGGCGCCGGTACTCGTGACCGCTGTCCGTGTCCGGGGTGACCGGCTCGAACGCGGCGATGACCGCGAATAGCCGCACCTGCGCATAGGTGCCGGCCACGCCCGCGTCGCCAGCCACGACCTGATGACCGAGATAGCTGATGGTGGCGGGCACGAGAGTGACCTGGCTTTCCTCGGCGCACTCGCGGATCAGGGTGGCCGCCCAGTCGCGGTCGCCGGGATCGCATCCGTCGCCTGGGAGCAGGTACTTCCCTTCGTGGCGGCGGTCCTGGATCAGCACACGGCCAGTGGTGTCGGCGAGCCAGCCATGGACCTGCCGGACGGCCAGCCCGTGCGGGACCGGCGCTTCATGCCAGGTGAACTCGGTCACCGGGTCTGCTCCTGACGGGCCTGGGGCCACGCGCCGAGCTGGGTGAACATCGACCGGCCCCGCCAGGCGGCGAGGTAATCGCTGAATTCGCGGTCCGCGAACGCCGGTACCGGCACGGTCGCGCCTGGAGGTATCCAGATGTCCAACAGCTGCGACCATGCCCCGGCCCGCGTGGCGGCGGCCGGCCGGTGCGCGATAGTGCCGGACGGGCCTGTGCTGGTGAACGTCCGGGCACCGGCCGAGTCCACGTAGGCGAGGGCGCTTTCGAAGTGCGCGGCCCGGGTCGTGGTCATGTCCGCGGGCTGGATGATCCCAGCCAGCAGCGAAGACCGCGTGTAGTCGGTCCTCGTCTCACCAGCCCGTGCGAGGCTGACCGGCCGGACCGGGCGGCCGTCGTCGACGAACTCGGTGTCAAGGAAGATCCTGCCCAACGGGCCGGGAGCTTCGGTCATACGGCGTTCTTCCCGTCTGCTCGCCGTATGAGTGCCAGCGTTCTGGCCGCCGTGCGGGCGCGCTGTGTCATTCCGGGTGCTTGTGGTTCTGGCTCCTGGTTGACGCGGAGGCTGTTCCCCACGCGGCTGCGTGGCTGTCGAGGTGCCGGGCCAGTGTGCGGGGGCCGGCTTCGGCGAGGTCGGCTAGGGCCGTGACGCGATGACACGCGTCCGGGGGCAGGATCGCAAGCCGAGCCGGCGGCGTGAAGAACTGGACTTCCAGTCCGTGTGCTGCGAAGGGCGCCGGGTTCAGGTAGCGGCTGCCGCCGGTCCCGCACAGGTAGGCGGTCGCGCCAGCTGCAATGGTCAGGTCCGCGAGCCGTTCGGATCGCCCTGTCCTGGCGGCGGTGTCGCTGCTGCGGCAGATCCGTCCCCGCCACGCGGCCGCCTTCAGCAGGGCGATGGTAGTCCGCTCGCTGGCCTCGGCCACCCGTGCCGAGGACGCGACGGCGTCCTCGGCGCCGACCAGCAGGGCCGAGATCTGCGCCTGGTGCGGGCTGTTGCGGAAGTACTGGCGGAGCAGTCCGCGCACGTGCCGTGCCGCGAGATCGGGGTCGGCGATGAGGGCGTCCTTGATGAGGGTGGCCCGCCCGGCCGGCAGGTGGACGGGCACGGTGAGCCAGCGGGCGGGCAGGGTGGTGCCGGCTGGGGGGAGGTAGCAGCGGTGCTGGTAGTCGCGGCGGCTGAACTGGACGTCATCGAGGATGACCCATACGTCGGCGGCGTACAGCTTGGCGAGGGTGGACAGGCGGGGGAAGAAGTTGGGCTGGTGAATCGCGCATGTTAACCCTGGCATCGCGTGTCACCCTTTCAGCAGGCGGCTGTCGTAGCCGCGGGCGGTCAGCCGCTGGTAGGCGGCCATCACCCGCGGGGGCACATCCTGGGGGACGGCGAAGCCGAGAGCAGGGTATTCGATGATGCGCTGCAGGTCGCCGGCGAGCATGTCGATGACGAGCTTGTCGTCGCCGATCGTCTTGAGGTAGTCATCGAGCGACAGGTGCTCCGACGCGCAGACCGCATCGACCTCGGGCCAGGTCTTGCGGGCGGTGGCATAAGCGCGCCGTTCCATGTAGGGCTTGCAGATCAGCATCACCGATGAGACGGTGATCCCGGCGGCGGCCAGGGCGCGGCGGGAGAACTCGATGTTCTGGCCGGTGTTGGCCGCGTCGGGTTCGATGATGACGGCGGAGGCGGGGACGCCGAGCCTGGTGGCGTGCTCGGCGAAGTGGACGGCTTCCCCGCGCGGGAACCGGGCGGCGGTGGTGGGGCTGTTGGCTCCGGTGAACACGAGCACGGGGAACAGGCCGGCGTGGTAGAGGTCCGCGGCGAGGGTGGCGACGCCGAGGTCGTGGCTGCCCAGGCCGATTCCTGCTGAGCAGGGGCGGGCGGGGTGGTGCATCTGGTGGTAGTCCCAGATGGCCTGCGCGTCGGCCCGGTCCTGGTCGGTGGTTCCGGCGCGTGCTGCGGTCACGGTGCCTTCTCTCGCTGGCAGGTTCGGCGGGCGGTGTCAGCTCGCCAGCTTGCGGATGGATGCGATGGTGCTGACCTGGTGGGACAGGCCGCTGGCGGCGGCGAGGCTTGCCGTGCCGTCTAGCAGGTTCAGTCCTTCGGTGCGGGTGGCGGGGTCGCTCAGAAGGATATGGGCCTGCGCAGCAGCCAGCCTGACCTTCTGCAGCGGCGTGTCGTCAGCGCCGCTGTCGCGGGCGACGGCGATGAGCCGCTGCGCCCGGGACAGGTCGCCCGCGCCGCGGTAGGCCAGCGCGAGCTTCTGGTGGGCGACCGACCACTCCTCGGCCTCGCCGAGTTCCTCCAGCTCGCGGGCAGCCGCTGTGATCACCCGGGCGGCGTGGCCGTGCTGGCCGTCCTTGCTGAGCGCGGTGCCGATCCACAGCCGGGCACGTGCGCGGTCCCGGGCGCTGAGCCGCTCGTCGTCCGCGAGCCGGGCGTAACTGCGGGCGGCCGGGCCGAGCTGCCCGGTCATCTCGGCGACCACGGTCAGCGACAGCTCGGTCTGGGCGACGCGGCGCGGGATGCCCAGCTCGGTGAACATCGCCAGGGCCGCCCGGTAAGCCTGCGCGGCTGACCGGGGGCCGCGCAGCTGGCCCTGGTCACGGCGGGAATCGCCGAGCAGGACCAGGGACCGGGCGTGCAGGTACAGGCCGCGGTCGTCCAGCCCGCCAGCCGGGAACCGGGACAGCCAGTGTGCCAGCAGCCTGGCGGTGGCGGCGAAGTCCTGGTGAGACAGCGCGGCGACCGCGCGGTCGAGGTCGTCGGTCCAGCTCTCGTAGTCCCAGGAGGCCGGGACCGCAGGGGAACGGACGGCCGGGTTGGTGCTGCCGTTGAGCAGCAGGATGAACCGCTCCTGGGCGGCGGTGCCTGCCCGGTCCAGTGCCGTGTCCAGCAGCGCCTGCTGGTCGGGGTAGGGCCTGGTGGCCTCGCCGAGCTTCTCCCACTTCGACACGGTGCGGGGCGCGACGTCCAGGTGCTCGGCGAACGCGCGGACGCTCAGGCGCAGCGCCTGGCGCAGCGCGCGTGCCTCGCGGCCTGTCCACGAGCCTATGGCGGTCATAGGGCTGTCCTCCCGTCCTGGCTTCTATGCAAGCACGCCGCCGTGGCGGGCTGCGCCGGAAGTGCGACGAAAGTGCTACACACGGTCATTCCCGCGTCCGGTCCGGCCGCCGGATGCTGGACGCGACGGCCTGGTCGTCCACAGAAGGAACGGGAATGACGTCGCAGGAAGCAGCCCTGAACGGCACCCCGCATCCAGCGGGAGCGGCCGGACCTAGCCGTGAGCCCAGCGGCAGGGTCATCCAGCTGCCGGCGCCTGCACGGGCGCTGCGCCCTTGCGTGTCGGCGCGGCTCGGCGCGCCCTGTGAGCGTGAGCGCGGATGGCGGTCACCCGGCCAGTCGCAGCGACCTGACTCGGGGCGCCTGGGAGTCGTCCGCTTGAGGCTGATGGTGGACACACGTTCGGCTCCCTGCTGGAGATCTCCCAGCTCACTGAGGCTGAGTGCCGGGGAATCAGACGTATCCGGTACGGAAAGTGATCTCCCAGTGACCGTACTGGCAGTGCGGGGGCCCAGGAAGATTCCCCAGTCTCCTGATCCCGGCTTGAGGACGTGACCAGATGACACCCCCGTCAAAGCCCGGATGCGCCGTGTCGCGCGCCTGGGCAGTTCCCGCACGCCGGGAGCAAACGGCCAGCGTGTCAGAACGGTTCGCCAGTGTCATCGACGCCCACGTCATCCTCTGGCGGGCCGGACAGATCCTCCTGCTGCGCCGGGCCGGCGACGTGTACGCCAGCGGCCAGCTCTGCCTTCCGTCAGGACACCTGGAGCGGGGCGAGAGTATCGGGCAGGCCGCAGTGCGCGAGACCTTCGAAGAGACCGGGATCGCCCTGGACCCGGCGGTGCTCCGTCATGTCCTGTCGATTCACCAGCGCAACCCCGGAACTTCCGACACCCGGTTCGGGTTCGCGTTCACGCCGGGGTCGTGGGACGGCGAGCCCGTCAACGCCGAGCCGCACAAGCATTCCGAGCTTATCTGGGCTGACCCCGCCGCACTGCCCCCCGACACCGCCGAGTACACCGCCGCGGTGATCACGGCGGCCGAGCGCGGCCTGACCTTCACGCTGAACGGCTGGTAGCCGTGGACAGCACGGCCTGGGACCTGCCGTCCGGCATGCCTGCGGCTCCGGTTACCCGCACGGGCGGGCAGTTTGCCGCCGACGCCGGCCATAGGACCACGATGCCTGGCGGGCCGCCCAGGTGCATCACGAAGGAGCGCAGGTGATCATGACCTCATACGGCCCGGTGCACGGCCGGGCGGCCGGTGACCGCCGATGATGAACATCGCGTTCGCCGGCCTGACCGCGGCGGGCAAGACGACGCACGCGCGGCGGCTGGCGACAGACCTCGGCTACCGCTACGTCTCGGCCACGGACATCTTGCTGGAAATCCTGCAGGTGCCGGATACGGGTGCGCACCTGTGGTTCACCCAGCTCGACGCGATCAGCGCCGCCCGCGAAGGCGACGCCGTAGACGACGAGCTGGAATCACGGCTGGTCGACCTTGCCCGGACCAGTGACCGGACCGTGTTCGACTCCTGGGCGCTGGCATGGATCTCCCCGTCCCCGATGGTCCGGATCTGGATCGAGTCCGACCTGCCCTCGCGCACCCGCAAGTGCGTGGTGTCCCTGGGCGACGAGCCGCGCCCT
>Ga0335075_10016219_pt1 | contig 11142 bp, 8 predicted proteins | sample Lox_Sample_24_FD_206723 | JGI IMG/M metagenome (GOLD analysis project Ga0335075, IMG submission 206723) | Soil microbial communities from Loxahatchee National Wildlife Refuge, Florida, United States - Lox_Sample_2.4 | ecosystem: Environmental > Terrestrial > Soil > Wetlands | place: USA: Florida... | reverse complement strand
CTCTTCGAGCCCGCCCTCATAGTGCAGTTCAACCTGCTTGATGTCGGCGTGGCGCTTGTCGGTCAGGAAGATGCGCACGCCGGAGTTCAGGAAGGCGAGTTCACGCAGCCGGTGCTCCAGCGTGTTATAGTCGAACTCAACCATGGTGAAGGTGTCGCTCGACGGCAGGAAAGTGATCTCGCTGCCGGAGCGGCCTTCATAGATGCCCGGCTGCATGTTCTCGACATAGGAGCCGGTGACCGCGAGCGGCGCGTCGGCTTCGCCATGGGTGAAGCTCATTTCGTGGATCTTGCCCGCCTGCCGGATCTTCAGCTTGAGCGTGACCGACAGTGCATTGACCACCGACACGCCAACGCCGTGCAGGCCGCCGGAAACCTTGTACGAGTTCTGGTCAAACTTTCCACCGGCATGCAGTTGGGTCATGATGACCTCGGCCGCCGAGATGCCTTCGCCCGTGTGGATACCAGTCGGGATGCCGCGGCCATTGTCGATGACGGTGCAGGAACCGTCCGGATTCAGAGTCACCGAAACAAGGTCGGCATGACCCGCCAGCGCCTCGTCAATGGCGTTATCCACCACCTCATAGACCATGTGATGAAGGCCTGACCCATCGTCAGTGTCGCCGATATACATGCCGGGACGCTTGCGAACGGCATCCAACCCTTTGAGAACCTTGATGGAATCGGCGCCATACTCGGCAGATGCGCCGTTCGCCGTCTCGGTCTGATCGCTCATGAAAACCTGTATCTTGAATGCCGCTTGGCCGGTGCGCGGACGCCACCCCGAATCGCGTGCCGGAATATCACCCAGATATAGGCGTTTGGGCTAGGTTTTCCAAGGATTTGGGCCGATTTTGGCGGGGGTAAGCTGGCATGCTAACAGGTGCTCTGAAGATATCAAGGTCATCTCGAAGCGACGCGCATGGCTGCCGCCGGCCTCGACTTTCGGCAATGGCGCCAACGACAAGCTCTATGGCCGCGGCGGCGTCTTTAGGTTTTAGACGGGCAGAGCGAAGGAACCGGCGAGCTTCACAAGTTCGGCTTGCCTTCGCGTGCCGGTCTTGTCGAAGACACGGAGCAAGTGCGTTCTGGCCGTGCTCTCACCGATTCCCAGACCCTGAGCCGTCTCGGCCAAGGTCTTGCCGGCGGCGATTCCGGTGAAAATGCGAGCTTCAGCTGCTGTCAGTTCGAACAACGCCGCCAATGCCGCACTCGAGCCTGTCGGCAGACTGATGGCCACAGGCGCAACGAAGACCGCCGCTACCGCCGCTGGCTCCAGGCCGGGACGCAGGTCGCCATGCCTGAGCGGCAGGACGTGCAGGACCGCGGGCGTGCCATCGTCACGCAAAACGGAGATTCCGAATGGATGCCCGCCGACAGCCGCGTCTCCTGCCGCCGCCTGCCGCACGACGAGTTCGAGCGCGGCCTGGGCGGAAGACGTCGTCTGTAGCGCGAGAGCGCCGTCCGCGCTGGCGACCGGATCACCTGTCCGCAGTATGGCTTCCGCAGCCTGGTTCGCATGCACGATGTGCAGGGCGGCGTCGACGAGAAAGACCGGAGCAAGCACCACGTCGAGCGCAGCTGCGAAAGAGGCGGCGGCGATGGTCTTCAGATCCAGCGCTTTGCTGATCGCCACCGCCCGCTGGAAATGCGGGATCATCAACCGCGCCGCTTCGATCTCGCCCTCGGTAATCTTACCGGCTGAACGGTGCCGGCTCAGTCCGATCGAGCCATGCGTCGTCGCGTCGCGCGCCAGCTGGAGGCCCATGACGTCGATCAAGCCCTGCGGCTTGCTCCATTCCCGGTAATAGCGATTGGCCTCGATCGCTGCGCGCGGCTGTATACGCGACAGCACCGCGGGTTCGTGCAACGGGAAGGTCGAGAACGCTTCCGGCCCGCCCCACTGCCCGACTATGTCCTCCCCGTAATGCGTTGCCCGCTCCAGCCAGTACGGCTCGACGCCATGCGCGACCACCAGCAGCGGCTGGCCTGACGGCAAGGCCATAAGCGCCATCATGGCGTCGCGAAAATTGAGCGCTTCGTGGAGTTCCTTTAGGGCCATCGGCCAGCGCTCGGGATCTAGCGCGCAATCGTAAGCCGAGCCGATTAGGCCAGAAAGAACCTCAGCACTGATGGACTTGGACATCGCCACCCAATCTTGACAAGGGAACAATCTGTCGTCCCCGGCCATGGCAAGCAATGTCACCGCTCAGTGGTCAAAATGCAACCGCTCTCCACCGTATGGTGGACGACAGACGATGCATTCTATGGGTGAGTTGCGGGCTGGCCACCATTCGCATCGCCAGTGGATTCGGATGATTGCCGCGGGGGCGAATTGCAGATGACAGTCACCACCACCTTCTCGCTGACCAACCTGCAGGCCGAGGCGCAGGGCAACGGCTACACCGCCGGAACGCAGTTCGGCTCCGATGTGATCGGGCTGGCCAATGACGGCTACGCCGTCGCTTACGGCAATCCGGACGCGACGTTCGGCGCTTTTTCGGCCGTCAGCCTGCGCAACGCCGCCTTCGTCGCCGGGGCCACCAACGGCCCCCACGGGCCGGGCGGCATCGACATGCAGGGCGACCCGGCGATGGTCCGGCTCGCCAGCGGCAATATCGCCATTGTCTGGGACGAGGGGCTGGGCAGCGCCGGCCAGCCGGGATCGAACGAAATAGTTGGCGCGATTCTCAACCCCGTGACCGGCGCGGTGATCCATGCCGAATTCATCGCCTCGCCCTTCGACACCGACAGGGACCCCGAGGTCGCTGCGCTCAACAACGGCAACTGGGTCGTCGCCATGTCGAACATTGGCTTGGACGACATCTACTTGCAGTTGATGAGCCCGACCGGCGCCCGGATCAATGTCGCCCAAATCGAGACAGGCACATCTGCTAACGACACCAACCCCGTCATCGTCGGGCTCGCCGACGGCGGTTTCGCCCTCGCCTTCATCGCAGGAACTGCCATTGGCGATCGGGTTCATGTCCAGACGTTCAACGCCGACGGAACGCCGCGCACGCCCAACCCGGTGCCGCTTTTCTTCAGCGGGCACAGCACTCCGGCGATCGCGGCGATGCCGAACGGCAACTTCGCAGTCGTCTACGACGAAGGCAGTTACGGCGAGCCGGGGCTGACGCTCAGCATCGTCAGCCCGACCGGCGCCACCCTTTTCAACGTGCGCGTCGATACCGTTGGCGCGAGCGACGAGAGCAACCCCGACGTGACGGTGCTGCCGAATGGGCAGATCCTCGTCACCTGGGAGAACAACACCTTTGCCGACGGCGATATCCTCGGGCGGCTGTTCTCCTCGACCGGAGTGGCGGTCGCGGTCAACTTCTCCACCGAACCATTCGTCATCACTATCTCGGGCAGTAACGACACGGCCCCGTCGGTCGCGCAGATCCGCCAGGGCGTGTTCGTCACCTCGTGGACCGACAGCCTTTCCGACGGCTCAGGTGGCAGCATCACCACCGAGGTCAACGAAATCGTCTCGACGCTCACCTCCGACGGGCAGAGCGACACGCTCGTCGCCTCGGGGATTCGTGACGTGATCGTCGGCAATGGCGGCAACGACACCGTCTCCTACCAATCGTCCACCGCCGGGGTCACCGTCAACCTTCTCGCCGGCCCCGGCACGCGCGGCTTCGCCCACGGCGACACCTATTCCGGCATCGAGAACATCACCGGCTCGAACTTCGGCGACACCCTCCGTGGCAACGCCGTCGCCAATACGCTGCGAGGGCTCGGCGGCAACGACACACTGGACGGTGGGGTCGGCAGCGATCACCTGATCGGCGGCCTCGGCAACGACATCTACATCGTCAATGCGGGTGACAACATCACGGAGACGGCGGGCCAAGGCACGGACCGGGCGCGGGCGGCGGCGACCTTCGCGTTGGCAGCAGGCGACGACATCCAGTTTCTGGAGACAACGTCCGCCACCGCGACGGGCGCGATCAACCTGACCGGCAATGCGCTTGCCCAGAGCATCTTCGGCAATGCCGGCGCGAACACGCTCAACGGCGGCTTGGGCAACGATCGCCTCTATGGGCGGGTCGGCAACGACAAGCTTAACGGTGACGCCGGCAACGACACGCTCTATGGCGATGTCGGAACCGACACACTGACCGGCGGCCTGGGCACGGACGTCCTGTTCGGCCAGACCGGCGCCGACAGGTTCGACTTCAATCTGACCAGCGAGTCGGTGAGAGGCGCATCGCGCGACAGGATCCGCGATTTCAGCCGCGCGCAGGGCGACAAGATCGATTTGAGCACGATCGACGCCGACACCGACGGAACCGCCGGCAACCAGGCCTTCACCTTTATCGGCACGGCGGCTTTCAGCGGCGTCGACGGACAGTTGCGCTGCTCCGGCGGCATCATCCAGGGCGACGTCAACGGCGACCGGGTGGCCGACTTCGAGATCGGCATCAACCTCGCCACGCTGCTGAGCACGGATTTCTTCAGGTAAGCCTGGGCTCGCCGGCCCGAGCTAGTCCTTCAGCCGCGCGAGACGCTTTTCGAGATAGCTGATCATCGGATCGTCCGCTGGCACCTGACCGTTGCCGCGTAGCGTCTCCATGATGCTTAGCGCCCGTTCCAACGTTTGGCGCTTCTTCGGTCCGACCTGCGCCCAGTCGGCGAGCGCCAGTGCCAGATCGCGCTGCCAGCGCGCATTGCCAGGTGTGGTTGCCACCAGCCGCTCGCGGATCTCCAGCGATTCCTTCAGCGCGTCGGTGGCCGGCTGCAGATGGCGCAGATCGACATGGATGTTGCCGATCTCGCCCAGCGTGACCGACAGGTCGCGTTGCCAGTTGGCGTTGGTCGGATCGCTCGCCGTCAGCTTGCGGACGATGACGAGGCTCTGCTCGTAATTGCTGAGCCCGGCTTCAAGATCACCCTGCTTGCGCAGCATGTCGGCGACCTTCTCCAGCGACACCGACAGGTCGCGCTGCCAGGTGCTGTTGTCCGGATCGCTCGCCGCAAGCGCGCTGATCACATCATTGCTCGCGCGGTACGATGCCAGCGCGCCGTCAAGATCGCCCTGATCGTCGAGCACATTACCGATCTTGTCGCCGGCGACCGAGATGTCGCGCACATATTGCTTCTCGTTCGGATCACGCGCGGCGAGTTTTTCCACGATGTCGCGGCCGGCGCGATAGGACGCCAGCGCGCCGTCATAGTCGCGTTTATCGCGCAGCACGTCACCGACCTTGTCATAGCTGATTGACAGGTCGCGCTGGCGACCAAAATGATCCGGATCGGCAGCGACGATCCCCTTGCGCATGTCGAGGCTCGTGTTGAACGCGAAAAGCGCGTCTTCGATCTGTCCAAGATCGCGCAGCACCATGCCCAGCGCATCATAACTCGTGGTTAGATCGCGCTGCCGCGAGAGGCTTTGGGGATCAGCAGCGAGCAGCTTCGCCTTGAGTACCAAACCCTCATTGTAGGTCCCGATCGCCGGCATCAGTTCGCCACGATCGTAGAGCGCGTCGCCGATCTCCTCGTACGCGACCGCCAGGTCGCTCTGCCATTCGGCGTCGTTCGGCTCTTTCGCAACCACCTTCAGCAGGGTGTCGCGCGAAGCCTCGAAATGTTCGAGTGCGGCAGAAAGATCGCCTTGCGTTTCGCGGACATTGCCAAGCTTCATATGCGTGATGGCGAAATCACGGAGGTGGCCGACATCGACGGACGGGTCGGCGACCAGCTTCTCCATCACCGCCTGCAGCGCCTCATAAGCGCGCGTCGCAGCACTGACATTGCCGACGGTGACATAGAGCTCGCCGAGGTTGAACAGCGCGGACAGGCGGCGGTCGGCATGCTCGGCGGCGAAGGCCGCATCGCCTGCGTCGCCATAAAGCGCCACGGCCTTCTCCAGATCGGCGATGGCGAGATCGTAGCGCAGCTCTGCCTTCGCCGCACCGCCGGCGATGTAACGCGTCGCCGCTTCTGAGAGGGTGCGCTCGACAAGATTCGTCTTCAGCGCGTCACGCGATTTGCTGTCGATGTCGGCGGCAAGCTCCAGCTTCTCACGCGCCGTGTCGAAGGCGCCGAGAGCCAGTTGACCTTCCGCTTCGCCACGCAGCCGCTCGACCTCCGGGTCGGACGAGGCCATCGCCTTCAGCTCTTCGCGCACTTTGACGAAGGCGCTGGCTGCTTCCTGCAATTTCGCCACGCGCTCAGTCTGCGGCAGCGCAGCGGCATTCGCCTCCAGCAATGCGCCATAGAGCGGCGCCAGCGGCATACTGGCATCGGTTGCGATCTGCTCGATCTCGGCGCGCAGATCCGGCGTGACTTCGGCCATGGCGAGCAGCAGGCGCTCGCGTTCGGGAAGATCGCCGCCGCCGGCCGCGAAGAAGAGCTGCGGCAGGCCGCTTTCCACGTAAGGAAGCTGGGCGCCGCGCGAGAAGTCGTAGACCTCCTGCTGCACCAGCGTCAGCACAGAGCGGATTTCGAGCCCCTCCGTGCCGAGATATTTGGTCAGCGCGGTCGCGAAGGGCGAATTACCCTCGCCGTCGGAGGCCGTTTCGCCTGGCGCGGCCGAGAAGGCGAACAGGATATTCTCGGCGCGACCGATGCGGCCGAGGCCCGGCTTCACGACCTTCAGCACTTCGGGCGCGATCGAAACCGCGCCGCGGCCCTTTTGGCCGGTCGAGCCGAACGGGTCGTTGCGGCAGGCGTCGAGCAGGATCAGCCCGACCTTGCCGACCTCCGCCACTGCCGCGCGGACTTCTTCCAGCGGTAGCGTCGTGGCGTCGAGCTTGTCCAGGGTCTCGACCTCGGCGTCTGTGGGCAGCAGCCTGTTCTCGCCCGACACCTCGACACCGTGGCCTGCAAAGAACACGAGCGCGACGTCGGCGCCCTTTGCATCCTCGCGGAAATCGTCCAGTGCCCGGCGCATGCGTTTCAAATCGCGATCGGTTTCGAGCACGACGTCGAAGCCCAGACCTTCCAACGCTGCCTCGATGGCGCGCGCGTCGTTCACGGCATTGTCCAGCGGCCGGATGAATTCGTAGTCATCCGCGCCCATGACCAGCGCCACCCGCCGCTCGGCAAAAGCCGAGGACGACAGCAGCGTCACGAAGACGACAACAATAAGCGTACGCAGCATGGCAAGCCCAAGCCCACTGGAGCGCCTTAGGTCCCACGCCATTGTGGCAAGCTCAAGCCTATGCAGAATGCCAGAAATCCGGCCTGCGGCGAAACGCCCGGACAGCATTGCCACAGCGCGACCGCAATTGAAGCGCCGGCTGGGGCGACATAGGTTCACCCGCATGGATGCGAGGCCAGCCCCGTTCGTTCCGCCCGCGCCACGGCCGCGCACCAAGCCGCCGTCGCTGTTCGAGCTGGTGCGCATCGTCTACCGCAACCCACTGGAGCTGTGGGGCGAGCCCTCCTACAACAAGCCGTGGATTTCGGTGAATGGGGTAGGGGGCCGGCTGGTGATCGCCAACGATCCGGGTCTCATCCGGCATATCCTCGTCGACAACGCCAAGAACTACCCGATGGGCACGGTACGCCAGAAGGTGCTCAGACCCATCCTGCGCGACGGGCTTCTGACCGCCGAAGGCGACGTGTGGAAGCGTTCGCGCAAGGCGATGGCGCCTGTGTTCACGCCGCGCCACATCGCCGGCTTCGCCAAGCCTATGCTGACGCAGACCGAGGCGTTCGCGGACCGCTACCAGGATGGTCAGGTCACCGACGTGTCGCGCGACATGACCACGCTGACCTTCGAGATCCTGGTCGAGACGCTGTTCTCCGGCGAGGTTGCCGAAGCGCCGGGCGGTTTCGAGAAGCAGATCGACCACCTCTTCGAGACGATGGGGCGGATCGACCCGCTCGATCTTTTGCGCGCACCGGACTGGCTGCCGCGCATCACCCGACTTCGCGGCCGCAAGACGATGAGTTTCTTCCGCAAGATCGTCTCCGATACGGTCGAGCTGCGCAAGAAACGGCTCGCAGACGGCGGCAGCGACGCGCCGAACGATTTCCTATCGCTGCTGCTCAAGGCCGAAGGACCGGACGGGCTGACGCGCGACGAGATCGAGGACAACATCATCACCTTCATCGGCGCAGGGCATGAGACGACGGCGCGGGCGCTCGGCTGGACAATCTACATGCTTTCCGAAGCGCCATGGGAACGCGAGCGGATCGAGGCGGAGATCGCAGAGGTGTTGGCGCGTGAACCTGACCCCGTGAAATGGCTCGATCAGATGCCGTTCACGCGCGCTGCCTTCGAGGAGGCGATGCGGCTCTATCCACCGGCGCCGTCGATCGGCCGCCGCGCGATCGAAGAAGACCAGTACAAGGACTTCTACATCCACAAGGGTGCGCAGATTCAGATCATGCCGTGGACGGTTCACCGCCACCGGCTACTCTGGGACCAGCCAGACGCCTTCATGCCCGAGCGCTTCCATCCTGAAAACCGCGACAAGATCGGCCGTTACCAGTACCTGCCGTTCGGCGCCGGCGCGCGTGTCTGCATTGGCATGGCATTTGCCATGCAGGAGGCGGTGATCGCGCTCGCCATCCTGCTGCCGCGTTTCCGCTTCGAGACGCTCGACACGACGAAGCCCTGGCCGGTGCAGAAGCTCACGACCCAGCCACAGGGCGGTCTGCCCATGCGAGTCGTTCGCCGCTGATTATACGAACGCGAACACCCGCGCGGGGCCGCCCGTGCCGCCCCTGATCTTCGGTGCGCCGACGACGATCGTCGCTCCCTTCACCGGCACCGCATCGAGATTGGCAATGCCCTCGATGCCGTAGCGGCCCGCCGGCAGCCAGGTGTTGTGCACGATGAAATCCGGTGAAGCGCCGAAGTCCAGCGACAGCGTGTCCACCGCGATCGCTTTCGTGGACGTTTCCAGCAGCTTGTTGATCGCGTCGATGTGGAAGCCGGGGAAGTGCATCGTCTTGCCGTCGTCACCGAGATTGCGGAACTTGTCCGTCGCGACATGCTGGCTCCAGCCGGAATTCATCGCGACGATCGCCCCCTCTGGCAGGGCGCCATTGGCCGACGTCCACGCGTCGATGTCCTCGGGCGTCACTTGCGCATCGGCGCTTTCGGTCGCCTTGGCGCGGATGTCGATCACCACCAGCGGCGCGATGAGATCCGGCACAGCCAACTCTGCCACTGACTTGCCGTCCGGCGCAAAATGCAGCGGCGCATCGATGTGGGTGCCGGTGTGCTCGGAAATCCGAAGCTCGTAGAGATTGAACGTATCCTTGGCGTGGTCGAATTTCTTGTCCATGAAAAGCTGCTGTCCGCCGAAATAGGTCGGGAACGTCTCCCACAGCTCGTGGGTCAGGTCTTCGGCCTTCGCCGGCGCCGCGGCCTGCGCGAACAGCGGCTGCGGCGTCACTGAAGCACCGATCGCCGCGGCTCCTGCGATGGCGGCTGCACCCTTGAAGAAGTTCCGGCGGCTCAGCATGTTCGCCTTGACGCCGTCGATGACACATTGATGGCACATCGTCCGTTCTCCTCTCGTGGTTCCCGAGGCGAGATTGGCGCTGCTTTGCCGTCGCGGCAAGGGCGATTTTGGCGCGCTCAGCGCCTGCCTTGGAACGCGTTTTCCACGTGCACGGGCCAGCGGCGCGGCAGCACCGCCACCATGTCGAAGCGCAGCGACAGCCGCGCATAGTCGGGCTGGCGCGCGAGCCACAGGTCAGCAGCGGCTTCGATGCGGCGCTCCGACTGGAAGGCGATCGCCTCCATCGCCTCGATCAGCGTTGGCCGCGCTTTCACTTCGACGATGAGAACAAGATCGCCGCGGCGCGCGATCAGGTCGATCTCGCCGAGCTTCGTTCGATAGCGCCGCGCGACGATGCGATAGCCTTTGACGAGCAGGGCAAGCGCAGCAAACCACTCGCCGCGATGGCCGCGGCGGAATGCCCTGAAACGCTTGTCATACGCCTCATCCACCGGCGTTATCCTTGAGCTCCAGTAGGCGGCGGTAGAGATCCGGCTTCGGCCGGCCGGTCAGGCGCGCCGCCTCGCTGGCCGCCTTCGATGCCGACATTTCGGCAGACAGTGACAGAAGCAGGCGATCCGTGTCTTCCGGCCCGGCGACGGCATCCTCGGCAGGCGGGCCGACGCAGATCACCACCTCGCCCTTCGGCGTGTCGGCATCGGCGTAGTGCGCGGCGAGGTCCGTCAGCGATCCGCGCCGCATCTCCTCGAACGTCTTTGTGAGCTCGCGTCCGATCGCAGCGTGACGCTCACCAAGTACATCCGCCATCGCCGAGAGCGTATCCGCCAGCCGCCGTGGCGACTCGAAAAAGACCAGCGTCGCCGGAACCGTCTTCAGCGCCTGGAGCCGGGTCCGTCGCTGACCATCCTTCACCGGCAGAAACCCCGCGAAGAGAAAGCTATCCGATGGCAGGCCGGACGCGGTCAGCGCCGCCAGCACCGCGGACGGTCCAGGGATCGGCACGACACGAAGCCCCGCCTCGATCGCCCTGCCGACCAGCCGGTAGCCGGGATCGGAGACCAGCGGCGTCCCTGCATCCGACACCAGCGCGATGCTGTTGCCCTCGCCGATCATCGCGATCAGGCGCGGTGCGGCTTCCGCCTCGTTATGTTCGTGATAGGCGAACAGCCTTGTCTTGATGCCGTAGCGATCGAGCAGCACACGCGTGACGCGCGTATCCTCGCAGGCGATCAGATCCGCGGCGGCAAGCGTCTCCAGCGCCCGCAGCGTGATGTCGCCGAGATTGCCGATCGGCGTGGCGACCACATGCAGCGCGGCTTCCAGCGGCCGCGCCGGAATTTCGGTGCCGGCAACTACAAAACCCCGCTCAGCGGCCTGCTTCATTTGGATTCCCCATCAGCCGCCAATCTTAGACACGCGCAGGGGCGGGTTGCAAAGTCGCGCCATTGGAACAAATCGGCTCGATCGCGGTTCTTGGCGTCGGGAGGACCGCAAAATGGGCATGCTCCAAATCAGCGACATCTATGAGACCTATTACGATGGCCGCGAACGGTTTCCGCATCTGCCGGAGTTGAGCAAGGACGAAAAAACGGACGGGAAGCGCCGCCGCACCCCACGCCGCGAGGCGAAAGAAGCGGCGCCAAAGGACCAGCCGCCGGCCGCGCAACATTAGATTCTGGCGAGGTCCGCCACCACTGCATCCAGCACAA
>Ga0335075_10016218_pt1 | contig 11143 bp, 11 predicted proteins | sample Lox_Sample_24_FD_206723 | JGI IMG/M metagenome (GOLD analysis project Ga0335075, IMG submission 206723) | Soil microbial communities from Loxahatchee National Wildlife Refuge, Florida, United States - Lox_Sample_2.4 | ecosystem: Environmental > Terrestrial > Soil > Wetlands | place: USA... | reverse complement strand
TCTGAGGCCGCCGGCGAGAAGTGGCTCAAGAGCCTGGGCGCCTCGACTCTGGAGGAAGCTCGGGCGCTGCCCGCCGCGAAGCTTTTGGCCGCGCAACGAGCTAGGGGAGGGCCGCGCTTCTGGCCGCCAGTCGATGGCTACGTGATCACCGGGGATCAGTACCAGCTATGGCGCGAGGGCCGCTTCAATGACACGCCGATCCTCGTGGGTGACGTTTCGGACGAGGCCGCGGCGTTTGGGGTTCGCAAGATCGATCCGGCGGCCTTCGAAGAGATGGTTCGTAGCGGTTATGGCAAGGAGGCGGACGCCATCCTGGCGGCCTATCCGCATGCCACCGACGCGCAGGCCACCCGCTCCTCGACGCAACTGCGCAGCGACACGATCTTCGACTGGAACCAGTACACCTGGGCGCGGCTCGAGTCGACCTACGGCAAGCACAAAGCCTACATGTACTATTTCAACCTGCCCACCGCGCGGGATCCCAACGGCTCGAGTCACGGACAGGAGGTCGCTTACGTGTTTGGCAATTTGGGGCTGCCGGGCCGCCCAGCGCCGTCGGAGGCCGACCGGGCAATCTCGCAGCAGATGCAGAGCTACTGGGTGAATTTCGCGACGAAGGGCAATCCGAACGGCCCGGGTCTGCCAGTGTGGCCGGCGTTCACCGCAGACGCGCCGCTGGTGATGCGGTTCGGCGCTGAAAGTGGACCAGCTCCCATACCCCATTTGGATAGGTTGAAGGTTCTCGGCACCTACTATGCGTGGCGGAGAGCGGGGTCAAACTAAGCGGGGCGGTCCCAATTTTGCAACACGCGGAAATCATGGGGAGCGGCGGCGATAGGAGATCCCTGGGACAAATCGCCGTCGAATGGAGATAACGGTGCCGTGCGTTCTTCGCGCGAGAGGGGTTAGCTTCGCTGTGGATGAGTTTTTGGCGGCGTCATCGTTGCGGCCGATCACAGTTTTTCATCGAGGAGAGCAGCAATCGCCCAAGTCCCGACCTACGACTGTATCGGGATTTCACGTGGATGTTAGCGCGGCGGATTTCTCCGACCTCCAAGGGCAAATCGCACACGCGATCCAATTTGTCGAAGACAATCGGGACGAGCTTGCGCGCTTGGTTGGTTTTCCCGGTGTCGAAGACGTGTGTGCAGACTTCGGAATTGAAGAGCGCGATGTGCCGGCCCAGAAGGAGCGTTTCCCGCCGAATCTATTAGTGGCGCTGGGCGGCCTTGGCATCAGCCTCGATTTCACACTGTACCCGCGTCAGGAATCAGTCGACACCGTTGACTAGACGGGAATGCTTGACAAGCGCGGCGGGTTTGCCTAATTTAGATTGCGTCATGAAACTGCTGCGGGCGCACCATAGCCATCGCCATCATCACACGGAACCGTGCCTGCGGCGGTGTGGCTAGCTCGCGAGTTATAGCTGGACTCATCAGCCCGCCGGCGCGGAAAGCGCAGGCGGGCTTTTTGTTTTTGTGGCGTCGTATTTCGAACGGCAGTTCGAGGCAGGCGGGATGCGAGAGCGCGCAACGGTTTGAAAGGCTGCGCGAGGAGCTGCGAAACCCGACTTCAGCGGCGAAAGCCGCATTACTATTGCGGTTTGATGTGGCGGCTACAGCTGCGACCCACAAAACTCTCTAATCAGGAGATGAAATGGAGCTCGATTTCGAAAAGGAAGGCGGGTTGATTCCGGCCATCGTACAGGACGACGCGAACGGCGAAATCCTGATGCTGGGATTCATGAATCGCGAGGCGCTGGCCAAGACGCAGGCGACGGGATTTGTAACGTTTTACAGCCGCTCGCGCCAGAAGCTTTGGACCAAGGGCGAAAGCAGCGGGCAAAAGCTGCTGCTGCGGGAATTGCGCGTCGATTGCGATTTGGACGCGGTGCTGGTGCGAGCGGAGCTGGAAGGCGGCGCGGTGTGCCACGAAGGCTACCGCAGCTGTTTTTTCCGGCGGCTGGAGCGCGATGGATCGGCGACGACGGTGGCGGAGCGGATCATTTCGCCCGAGGAACTATACGGGAAAAGGAAGAGCTGATGAGCTGCTTGAAACTGGGAATCCCGAAAGGAAGTTTGCAGGATTCGACGGTCGAGCTTTTCGGAAAAGCGGGCTGGAGGATCAGCATCAATTCGCGGAGCTATTATCCGGGGATCGATGATCCGGAGATCGAATGCATGATGGTCCGCGCGCAGGAAATGGCGCGGTACGTGGAAAACGGCGCGATCGACGCGGGGCTCACCGGCAAGGATTGGATCCTAGAGACCGGCGCGGCGGTGGAGGAAGTCGCCGAGCTGGTTTATTCCAAGACCGGGCTGGGCAAAGTGCGCTGGGTGCTGGCGGTGGCGGAAGATTCTCCGATGAAGAGCGTGCGCGACCTGGAAGGGAAAGTGATTGCGACGGAAGCGGTGCGCATGACGGAAAAATATCTGGAGCGCAACGGAGTGAAGGCGCGGGTGGAATTTTCGTGGGGCGCGACGGAGGTGAAGGTGCCGCGGCTGGCGGACGCGATCGTGGAGGTGACGGAGACGGGATCGTCGCTGCGGGCGAATCATTTGCGGGTGGTGGATACGCTGCTGGAATCATCGACGCGATTCATCGCCAATCGCGCGGCCTGGAAAGAGCCGTGGAAGCGGGAGAAGATCGGCAATATCGCCATGCTGCTGGAAGGCGCGATTAAGGCTTACAACCGCGTGGGATTGATGATGAACGTGCGCGAGGGGGATCTGGAAAAAGCGTTGGCGGCGCTGCCGGCGCTGCGAAATCCCACGGTGGCGCACTTGAGCGATCCGGGATGGGTGGCCATCAACACGATTATCGAAGAGAAGACGGTGCGGCAGCTGATTCCCAAGCTGAAAGCGGCGGGCGCGGAAGGAATCGTGGAATATCCGCTGAATAAGGTCGTGTACTGATGCGCATTCTGCCGCTGACGGAAACGACGGAGAAGAAATTTTTGGGTTCGCGGCGCGCCAGCAGCCAGGAGGCGGAGCGCGTGGCGCGGCGCATCGTGGAAGACGTGCGCAAGCGCGGCGATGCGGCGCTGTTTGCGTGGACGAAGAAGCTGGACAAGCTGGCGCTGACGCCGCGCACGGTGTGGGTCACGCGCGCCGAGTTAGCGAAGGCGCGGAAAAGCGCGGGGCGCGAATTTCTGGACGCGATGCAGCACGCGGCGCGAAATATTCGCGCGGTGGCGAAGCGTCAATTGCCGCCGGAGTGGACCATCGAGGTCGAGCCGGGGGTGCGCGCGGGACAGCGAGTGCGTCCGATTGAATCGATTGGGTGCTATTTGCCGGGCGGAAGATTTTCTCTGGTATCGACGCTGCTGATGACGGTGATCCCGGCGCAGGAGGCCGGCGTGCGGCGAATCGTTGTGGTGAGTCCGCAGCCGGGCGCGGCGCTCCTGGCTGCGGCTGATTGGCTGGGAGTGGAGGCGGTGGCGCGGATTGGCGGGGCGCAGGCCATTGCGGCGCTGGCGTACGGAACGCGGTCGATCGCGCGCGTGGATAAAATTTGCGGGCCGGGCAATCGTTATGTGACGGCCGCGAAGCAGATCGTCAGCGCCGATTGCGCCATCGATATGCTGGCGGGGCCGACGGAAGCGGTGGTTTTGGCGGCGCGCGGCAACGCGAAATTCATGGCCGCGGATTTGATCGCGCAGGCGGAGCACGATCCGGACGCGGTGTCACTTTTGGTGACGACGTCGGCGCACCTGGCGCGCGATGTGGCGGGGGAAATCGAGCAGCAGCTAACGGCCCTGCCCGCGACGAATCTGGCGCGGCGATCGCTGGAACGGAATGGAGCGGTGCTGGTGGCCAAGACGCCCGCGGCAGCGCTCGATTTCGTCAACCGATTTGCGCCGGAGCATTTGAGTTTGCCGGACGGGGAACTGGGCTTTTGGAAAAAGTTTGATTCGGCAGGGAGCGTCTTTCTGGGCGACTGGAGCGCGCAAACCTTTGGCGATTACGCGAGCGGAACCAATCACGTGCTGCCGACGGGCGGGGCGGGGCGCGCGCGGGGCGGGCTTTCGACGGCGGATTTCGTGAAGTGCATCAGCGTGCAGGAGGTGTCGCGCGCGGGGGCGCACAGGCTTGCGCCGGTGGCGGAGGAATTGGCGCGTGCGGAAGGCCTCGATGCCCACGCGCGGTCGGTTGAGGTGCGCCAGTGAAAGGGGCGATCGCGGTGCGCGAAGCGGTGCAGCGGATGCGCGCGTATCATCCTCCGCTGGAGGGGCGCACCGACAAGCTGCGCCTGGATTTCAACGAGAATCCGATGGGCTGTTCGCCGGCGGTGCGGCGCGCGCTGGCGCGATTGAGCGCGGCTTCGATCTCCGCGTATCCGGAGCAGGAGACCGTGCGCGCGCGCGCGGCGCGGCATTTCGGCGTGCGTCCCGACGATCTGCTGCTGACGAACGGCACGGATGAAGCGTTGAGCCTGGTGGTGAATGTGTTTGTGGAGGCGGGCGAGCGCGTGCTGCTGGTCGAGCCGACATATGCGATGTATCGATTTTATTCGGAGCTGGCGGGCGCGCGGATCGTGGCGCCGCGGTACGGCTCGGAAATGCGATTTCCGTGGAAGGAAGTGATGGCCGAGTTGCGCCGCGGGCCGCGAGTGTTCTTTCTGTCGAATCCGAACAGCCCCACGGGGCAGCTGCTTTCTCTCGCTGAGCTGCGGCGGATTCTGAAGGCCGCGCCGCGAACGATGGTGGTGATCGACGAGGCGTATTTCGAATTCTGCGGCGTGACGGCGATTCCGTGGATTCGACGGCAGCGGAATTTGATTGTGACGCGAACGTTTTCGAAAACGTGCGGGCTGGCCGGGCTGCGGCTGGGGTGTTTGTTCGTCCATCGCGAGCTGGCCGCGCAGATGCGCAAGGCGCAGTCGCCCTATCCGGTGAACGTGGCGGCGCTGGCGGCCGCCGAAGCGGCCATGCGGGATCGCGCGTTCATCGCGCGGACGGTGCGCGAGGTGCTTCGCGGGCGCGACGAACTGCAACGAGAATTGGCGAAGCTGGGCGTCCGCTGCTTTCCGAGCGCGGGGAATTTCGTGCTGGCATATTTTGGCGCGCGCGCAAAATCCGTTGTGGCGGGGCTGGAAGGCAAGGGCATTTTGGTGCGGGACCGGTCGAGCGATTTCGGCGGCGAGGGATACGTGCGGATCACGCTGGGAACCGTGGCGCAGACACGACGCTTGCTCCGCGAGCTGAGGGCGATGTTATGAGAACCGCGAGTCTGCGACGGGCCACGAAGGAGACCGACATTCGCCTGCGGCTGAATCTGGATGGCCACGGGAAAGCGGAAATTTCCACGGGGGTGCGTTTTTTCGACCACATGCTGGAGCAGATCGCGCGGCACGGCGCCATGGATTTGAAGCTGACGGCGCGCGGCGATCTGGACGTGGACCAGCACCACACGGTGGAAGATGTTGGCATCGCGCTGGGCGAAGCGGTGAAAAAAGCGCTGGGCAGCAAGCGCGGAATCCTGCGGGCCGGGTATTTCCTGATGCCCATGGACGACTGCCTGGCCGCGGCGGCGATTGATTTTTCGGGGCGCGCGTATTGCGCGTGCAACTGGAAGATTTCCGCGCCGCGCGTTGGCGATTTTCAAAGCGAACTGATGGAAGATTTTTTTCGCGCGTTCGCGCAGGCGGCTGCGGCGAACGTGCATTTGAAACTGGTGTACGGGAGGTCGTCGCATCATCAGGTCGAATCGATCTTCAAGGCATTTGCGAAGGCGCTGCGCTTTGCGGCCACGCGCGACAGGCAGCTACGGCGCGTGCTGCCGTCGACGAAGGAGTTGCTGTGAAGATCGCCATCGTCGATTACGGCGCGGGCAATTTGCCGTCGGTGGAGCGCGCGTTGCGCGGGCTGGGCGCGGAAACGGAGCGCGCCTCGGAAGCGGCGCAAGTGAGTGAGGCGGCGGCGATCGTGCTGCCGGGCGTGGGACACTTTGGCGCGTTCGTGGCGGGATTGCGGGAGCGGAATTTGACGGAGGCGCTGAAAGCGGCGCGCCAAGCAGGAGTGCCGATTCTGGGCATCTGCCTGGGGCTGCAAGCCATGTTCGCGTCGAGTGAAGAGGCGCCGAGCGACTCGGGATTGGCCTTTTTCCCGGAGAAGGTGACGGCGCTGCCGACCAACGTGAAATCGCCGCACATCGGGTGGAACCAGGTTCGGCGAGTGCGCGAGAGCCGTCTGCTTTGCGGGGTGCCGGACGACGGCTACTTCTATTTCGCGCACTCGTTCGCTGCTCTGGGCGCCGCACGGGCAACGGTGGCGGCGTGCGATCACGGAGTTTCGTTCGCGGCGGTGATCGAGGAAGCGAATTTGTTCGGGGTGCAGTTTCACCCGGAGAAATCGGGCGAAACGGGCGCGCTGGTCCTGCGGAATTTTCTGGAGTCGCTCTGATGCCGCTGGCGCGAAGGATCATTCCTTGCCTCGATGTGGATGCGGGGCGCGTGGTGAAGGGCGTGGAATTCGCGGGCCTGCGAGACATGGGCGATCCCGCGGAGCTCGCAGCGCGGTACAACCGCGAGGGCGCGGACGAACTGGTGGTGCTGGACATCAGCGCGTCGAATCAGGGGCGGGCGACGTTTCTCGATACCATCCGGCGCGTGGCGGAGCAGCTGAATATTCCGCTGACCGCCGGCGGCGGCATCCGCACCATGGAAGAGGGCCGCGCGGTGCTGCTGGCGGGCGCAGATAAAGTGACGGTGAATACCGCAGCGGTGCAGCGCCCGGAATTGATTTCGGAGCTGTCGCAGCAATTCGGCGCGCAAGCGGTGGTGCTTTCGCTGGACGTGAAGCGCGCCAACGGCTCGTGGGAAGCGTACGTGCGCGGGGGGAGACAGGCGACCGGCCGGGACGCGGCGGAATGGGCCGCGGAAGCCGTCGAACGCGGAGCGGGTGAAATTCTGCTGACGTCGATCGATCGCGACGGAACCCGCAGCGGTTTCGATTGCGAAGCCACCGCGAAGATCGCGAGAACGGTGCCGGTGCCGGTGATCGCGTCGGGAGGCGCGAGCACCTTCGAGGATTTTCGCGCGGTGTTCACCGATGGCTGCGCCGATGCGGCGCTGGCGGCGTCGATTTTTCATTTGGAGACCCATTCCATCGCCGCGCTGAAGAAATTTCTGGCGGAGCGCGGCGTTCCGGTGCGGCAGAGCCGATGATTATTCCGTGCATCGATCTTCAGGGGGGCAAGGCGGTGCAATTGGTGCGCGGGCGGCGGCGCGCGCTGGCGGTTGATGACGTGCTGGGGCTGCTCGAACGCTTCCGCGGCTATCCGATTCTGCATGTGATCGATCTGGACGCGGCGATGCGCAAAGGTTCGAATGCGGCGTGGATCAAGCGGCTGTGCGCCAAGGCCGATTGCCAAGTGCGCGTGGGCGGAGGGATCCGAACGGCGGCGCGCGCGGCGAGGATTTTGTCCTGGGGCGCGGACCAGGTGATTATCGGCAGCGCGGCATTCCGCGACGAGCAAGTGGATCGCAAGTTTCTCTCGGAATTGCGGCGGCGCGTGGGCCGCAAGCGAGTGATCATCGCTCTGGATACGGAGGGGGGGCGGATCGTGGTGCGCGGTTGGCGCGAGCGGTTGAAGCTTCGTCCCGAGGAAGTGATTCCGGCGCTGGAGCCGTTTTGCTCCGGTTTTCTTTCCACTTTTGTGGACCACGAAGGATCGATGAAGGGCACCGACCTTTCCTGGTTTCGCAAGCTGCGCAGCGTGAGTTCCTTGCCGATCACCGCCGCCGGCGGGATTCGCAGCATGCGCGAAGTGACGGCGCTCGAAAAATCAGGAATGGACGCGGCCGTGGGCATGGCGATTTATACCGGGAAGCTGGCGGCCGAGCGAACCGGGCTTGGAAAGTAGCGAGCGGGCCGGCAGGCGACGGCGTGGACTGACGGTCACGTCACCGGATTTGATGTCGAAGCTCGGATGGGGAATTGATGGTGTATAGTTTTGAGTGGCGCGGCCACGCTGATAGCCGGGTTGCGGTGCGCTCCAGGCCACTCCGATTGCTCCGCGCCGCATCTTTTCAAAAATGAAAAAACATCTGCAAGTGATGAAGTTTGGCGGCACGTCTGTGGGCGATGCCGCGTGCATTGGGCGGGTCGCGCAGATCGTGCGGGACGCTTCGCGAGAATATACGGTGGCTTGCGTGGTATCGGCGATGAGCGGAGTGACCAACCGGCTGATCGAAGCGGCCATTCACGCCGAAGCGGGCGACCTGGAACGCACCGGGGCGTCTTTCGGGGTGATGCGCAAGCAGCATGAAGCAGCGCTGCGCGAACTGGTTCGCAACGAAACGCGCAAGAAGGCGATTGCCGACCGGTTGGACCAGATTTTTGCCGAGGGAGAGCGGCTTTGCAAAGGCACGGCACTGCTTCGCGAACTTACGCCGCGCACCTTGGACGCGATCTCGAGCCTTGGCGAGCGACTTTCGGCGCCGATGGTGGCGGGCGCACTGGAAGAAATTGGCGCGAAAAGCGAAGCCATCGAGGCGACCGAGCTGATCGTGACCGATCCGTCGCATGGCGGCGCCGATCCGTTGATGGATCGCACGCGCGAATGCTGCGAGGCGCGGATGCTGCCGCTGCTGGGGCAGGGAGTGATTCCGGTGGTTACCGGTTTTATCGGGGCCACGGCTGAAGGCGTATTGACCACCCTGGGCCGCGGAGGATCGGATTATTCCGCCACGATTTTGGGCGCAGCTTTGGGCGCGGACGAAGTGATTATCTGGACGGACGTAGACGGCGTGATGACCGCCGATCCGCGCCTGGTGCCGGAAGCGCGGACCATTCCGGAGATTTCCTACCGCGAGGCGAGCGAACTGGCCTATTTTGGCGCGAAAGTTTTGCATCCCAAGACGCTGCGCGCGGTGCAGCAGGCGGGCATCCCGGTTTGGATCCGCAATAGCTTCGAACCGGGGCGCACCGGCACGAAGATTACTCCGCAGGGCCGCAGCAACGGCGGCGGAGTGAAGGCTCTGACGGCCATTCGCGACGTGGCGCTGATAACTGTGGGCGGGCCGGGAATCGTGGGAGTTCCGGACGTCGTGGCGCGGACCTTTACGACTACGGCGCAGCTGCGCGCGACTTTGCTGCTGATTTCGCAATCCTCCTCGCAAAACGACATCTGCTTCATCGTGGCCGCCGGAGATGCGCAGCGGACGGTGGAAGCTTTGCGCAAGGAATTCGCGCAGGACGTGAGGCACGAAAAGGTCGAGCACATCACCGTGGACCCGAGCATCGCGATCGTGGCCGTGGTCGGTGAAAATATGCGCGGCGTTCCGGGCCTTGCGGGGCGAACGTTCAGCGCGCTGGGCCGCGAAAACGTGAACGTGATCGCCATCGCGCAGGGTTCGTCGGAGAGCAACATCTCGTTTGTGGTGGCGGAGACGGACGTGAAGACCGCGCTGATTACCACTCACCGGGAATTTGGGCTTGGCGCCGGAGTGCCGCAGGAAGTTACCACGGGCTCCCGGAGATGACTCAGCAGCCCGCGAGCGTAGCCGCGCCGGCTGCCGCGAAGGCGACGCAACGCTGCATCCTGCCCGAGTGCGGCGCGGTGTACGGAATTCGGGAGCGGATTTACGTGTGCCCGAAATGCGGCGGACCGCTGGAAATCGACTGCGGCGGGCCGGGCATCCATCGGGCAGACGCGCTCCGCGGCGCGTGGGAAGCGCGAGGCAATTCGCGCGATCCGCGCGATATCAGCGGGGTGTGGCGCTACCGCGAACTGCTGCCGTTCGACGAAGCGGCGCCCTTCGTTACGCTGTTCGAAGGCAACACGCCGATTTATGAAGCTCCTCGCTCGGCGAACTATTGCGGGCTCGAAGCGCTCCGCCTGAAACATCAGGGCTGCAATCCGACGGGATCGTTCAAAGACACCGGCATGTGCGCGGCGGTCACTCAGGCGCTGGTGCTGGGCGCGCACACGGTGGTTTGCGCCAGCACCGGCAACACCGCCGCGAGCCTGGCCGCGTATGCGGATCGGGCCGGGCTGCAGCCGGCCATCCTGCTGCCGCGCGGGCAAATCAGCGCCGCGAAACTGGCGCAGAGCATGGACTACGGCGCGCTGGTGTGCGAAATCGACGGCAACTTCGACGATTGCATGCGGCTGATTCAGGAATTGGGCGAAGATCCCGCCATCTACGTGGCGAATTCGATCAACCCGTTTCGCATCGAGGGCCAGAAAACGGTAGCCTTCGAGATGATGAACCAGTGCAACTGGAAAGTGCCCGATCATGTGGTTGTTCCTGGCGGGAACATGGGGAATAGCTCGGCGCTTGGAAAGGGCTTTGAGGAGCTGCGCGCGCTCGGTCTGATTGAACGGCTGCCGAAATTGAGCGTGATTCAGGCGGAAGGCGCTGCGCCGCTGGCCCGGCTGTTTGCGAGTTTGGCTGCGGCGAAAACTTCCACGGAAATGCCGCTGCCGGAAGCGCTGGAGTCCGAGGCTCACCCGCGAACGTTGGCCACGGCCATCAAAATCGGCGCGCCGGTATCGTGGAAGAAGGCTCTGCGCGCGGTGATGCGCTCCGGCGGGAAGATCATCAGCGTGACGGAGCAGGAAATCGCCGACGCGAAAGCGATGATCGGCCGCGACGGCATCGGCTGCGAACCCGCCTCCGCGACGACCGTGGCGGGAATCAAAAAACTGGTTGCGGCGGGGCATATCCGAAAGGGAGAATCCATCGTCGCGGTGCTTACCGGGCACGTGCTGAAAGATCCGGATTACGTGAGCGCCTACCATCGCGGCACGCTCGCGCTTGAAGGCGCGGATGGCTCGGGCGAGCCGCTGCGAATCGCCGGTGCGTTCCGCAACGCGCCGCAGCACGTGGAGGCTTCCAAATCCGCCATCGTGAAGATGCTCGAACAAAAGCGCTAGCGGGCGGGCACTCTCCGGCGGGGTATCAGCACGGTCTTCCGCAAAGGCATTCCGTGGCGCGCTACTTTAAATGACCTCCTCCCGCAAAGCTTCTTACGAAGTGCGAGTGCCGGCATCGACCGCCAATATGGGCGCGGGCTTCGATTGCCTGGGCCTTGCGCTGGAAATGTACCTGAGCGTGCGCGCCACGTTGCTTTCGCAACCGGGCGCGAGAACGCGCGCTCGCAGCCGCGGCGTGCGCGGCACGTCCGCGCTGCCCA
>Ga0335075_10016217_pt1 | contig 11143 bp, 15 predicted proteins | sample Lox_Sample_24_FD_206723 | JGI IMG/M metagenome (GOLD analysis project Ga0335075, IMG submission 206723) | Soil microbial communities from Loxahatchee National Wildlife Refuge, Florida, United States - Lox_Sample_2.4 | ecosystem: Environmental > Terrestrial > Soil > Wetlands | place: USA... | reverse complement strand
GTTAATCCACAGACAAGGCTGATCTTTCCCTCCGCGTAGATCGGAATATGGGGTCTCTCTGCTTCTGCTTTAAGAACAGCACCCTCGGCCAGGTAGTGGCTATAAAAGCAGACCATTCTGATAAAGGTCAGTGACGGATCACTTCGAAAACGGCGGTAGGAATTCTATAAGGTTCAAGGTAGCTTCACGTACTCAGCCGTGTCGCCACACACCGGGCATGGTCCAAATGCTTCACCGGCACGGAACATCAACTTCCTGACTTCCCTGCCATGAAAGAAGCACGCAGAGCAACTATAAATACCATCCTGAGGGCACTCATTCCACCGGTCAAAACCAAAACTCTGGCCGAAGAATTTCGATAGACAAATTTGAAGCCGTGAGCACGCTGCCGATGAAAGTCGTGCGGCAAGGCGCTCCGAAACGTCTTCATCTGGGAGCAGGTCACGGTGTATTGCAGTGATTCTGAAGAAATCGGCGAACGACTCATCCAGTTGAGTGGATTGCGGAAGATAGAACTTATGCTCACTTTCCTGAGAACGAATCTTCGCAAGCCGGTTGGGCTCCCGCTCGATTTCGGGAAGGTCACGAATCAACGTAACTGGAGCAACAATCACTTGCTTTCTATCCTTATCAAGTTCACATCCTCGGGTAAGAATAAGTATCCGACGGAGCTCGCATGACGCAAGCACAAACTCCTTATGTAGAAGATTATCGAAGCTGTCCGGAACATCGCGGCTGGCCCTGGCCACAATGTGACTAGGCAACCGGTCCACGGGGCCGAGGTTAGCTTTCAGCGGCCTAAGGATTGCCCATTTATGAATTTCTGCCCCGGACCGAAGGGTGGGCCAAGTGGGGAAGGGAACACCGGAAAGGATGTCTCCTTGGTAGTATTGCGTCAGATCGGGCTTCGGGTCGTAAAATCCTTCAGCTGTTTGCATCTATATGTGAGAATGTACTCTCCTGCGCGGACCTGGATCCGTGGAAAAGTCGTATTCCTCTGGTCCGGCTAAGAGCGCCATGAATCCTTGACAGTCGGCATCCCCCGGCATCTCCTTTACCGGGACAGACAACGCGTCGAGGTGGACCGCGTGCTTCTCGAGTTGCACGAGTTGGCAACGCAAGGTGTCGAGATACCTTGCGACCAGCACGCCGCCGGGTTTCATGTAGTCCCATCCATTTTCGATAAAATTTCCCTCGTCTCGAATAAGCTCTTGCAGCAGGAGAGACATCTCCTGGCACCCGTCCTGATCCCAGCGGCCCTGATTGGCCGCATCGAGCTTGGTGATGAGCTTCGACTGCTTGGCGATCAGCCTCCTTAGGGCGGGCATGACAATGGTTGCGACGGCGAAGGCAAACTGGATCGCCTTTAAGAGCTCATAGAAGCGGGCAGCGCGCCGATTGAACTCAGCCGAGACTTCTCTTGCTTCGTAAACAGTGGCGTTAGCTAACAACCACAACTCGTCGCCCTGAGACGAGTAGCATCCACCAGACCTCATAGAGCTTCCCTTCACCCTCTTGGACTACGCAATCAGCATTTTAAGTTGCGCAAAACATGCAAACTCTTTGAATTCCGACAAAAACGCGTGGGCCCCTGTAACTACGCCAACGCGGATACGCAGAGAAGATGTCGATTGAAACGCCACTCGAAGCCCATCGGCATCTGGATACTGGAATTCCAGCAGCAAATCGATCCCTCTCCGCCACTTGTCGCCCCAAATAGTGGGACAAAATAGAAACGCCAAGGGGGAATGTGAGTATATCGCTACAGCTATCGAAGGGATTTTTGGGGTATAGGCCGAACCCCGAAATCCTCGGGGCTCCGTTGTAACGCAAGAAGTTTAGCGCTGGCAAGGCGGTAATTTTTCTTGTGGCACGGGAGCACCGGGACTCAATCGCAGTCTAGCACCGAAAAGATCAATGCGCTGAAAAATCCCGCTCGCATTGACAATGTCCCGTAATGGAAAGTTTACTTGACACCATAATCGAGTCCCGCTATTCTTATATGGAAAGTCAGCTTGACATGACGCCGGCAATTATCAATCGGGTAAAAGAGCTGCGCGCAGCGCGGGGATGGACGCAGGAACAGCTTGCCCAGGCCGCGCGTGTTTCGCGGCAGAGTATCAACTCGATTGAGCGCAACCGTTATGTGCCCAGCCTGGAGCTGGCGCTGACCTTTGCGCGCATCTTTGCCTGCTCGACAGACGAGATCTTCCAGTTGGAGAACGAAAAATGACGCATCCACTCAGCCGGGTTCCCTTGCTTGGCAAATTTGTCGACGAACGCTTTCTCGAGCACCGTAGGCGTTCGACAAGCGCAGCCGGTATTGCGGGCGCGCTGCTGGCCGTGGCGCTCTTTGAGTACCGGCTGTTTCACGACCATGTCATCCGCTGGGACCTGCTCTCAGTGGCACTGCTGATGGTCGTCGTCAAGATGGGCTTGATGGTGTGGTACCGGTTCAACGATTGAGTTGAATTGACTTGAAAGGATCTACGGCAATGTGTGAACGATTTCGCAACCTCAACCTGAAGAGCCGGCGCATGATGGTCACCGGCAACATCGCGCTTGCCCTCGCGCTGGTGCTGTGGAACTTCGCGCGACCGGCCCGCGGCCCGGGCCATGCGTGGCTCGATGGACTGTGCGGGCTGCTGTTCGGCATCTCGATCGGCGTCAATCTCATGGCGGTTCGCGCGCGCCGCCGCTGCCGCGAGAGCCAAGCTTAAAGGGTAGGGTGTGAATGGTGCCGGCCCTCTATACTGGGCCCAGCATGAGTTCACGCAACGTAAATCCGGTTCACGCGCGCTCGCAGGCTCTCGAAGAGCGCGCAGAGCGCTACTTTCCCGGTGGAGTCAACTCGCCGGTGCGCGCCTTTCGCGCAGTGGGCGGCGCGCCGCCGTTCCTCTCGCGGGCTGAGGGCGCAACCCTCATCGACGTGGACGGCAACCGGTCCATCGACTACTTCGGCTCCTGGGGCCCGATGATTCTGGGCCACGCCTTTCCGCCGGTGGTGGAGGCGATTGAGCGTGCGGCGCGCAACTCGGCCAGCTTCGGCGCCTCCACTGCGGCCGAGAGCGACCTGGCCGAGCGCATCGTGGCCTGCTATCCAGCCATCGAGAAAATGCGTTTTGTTAGTTCGGGAACAGAAGCTACCATGTCCGCCATCCGCGTGGCGCGTGCGGCCACCGGACGCAAGATCGTGATCAAATTCGAGGGCTGCTATCACGGCCATGCCGACGGGCTGCTGGTGAAGGCAGGCTCGGGCGTGGCGACTTTCGGCATTCCCGGCTCGGCCGGCGTGCCCGAGGAGATTGCGGGCCTGACCCACGCGCTGCCGTACAACGATCTCGCCGCGGTTGAGGCGGCATTCGATGCGCATCCCGGCAGGATTGCCGCAGTGATTCTGGAGCCGATTGTAGGCAACGCAGGCTGCATTCCGCCCATGCCGGGCTACCTGCACGGCTTGCGCGAGCTCACCCTGCGCGAGGGCGCGCTGCTGATTGTGGACGAGGTGATGACCGGCTTTCGCGTAGCGCTGGGCGGCGCGGTCGAGCTCTACAATCTCGATCCCGATCTCATCACGCTGGGAAAGATTGTGGGCGGCGGTTTGCCGGTGGGCGTCTTCGGCGGCAGGCAATATCTCATGGATCTGCTTGCGCCGCTTGGGCCGGTGTACCAGGCGGGCACGCTGAGCGGCAACCCGCTGGCCATGGCCGCAGGGTTGGCCACGGTGAGTTATTTGCAGGAGCACGCGAACGAGGTGTATTCAAGGCTCGAAGCGACGTCGAAGGCGGTTGCGGAGGGCGTAGCGGCCGAGGCCGCAGCGGCCGGCGTGGCAGTCACACTCAATCGGGTGGGCTCCATGTGGACCTGGTTCTTCACTCCCGACGCTGTGAGCAACTACGACGAAGCGGCGAGATCAGACACGGCTGCGTTCGGACGGTTTCATCGCGCCATGATGGAGCGCGGCGTGTGGCTGCCGCCTTCGCAGTTCGAGGCGGCGTTTATTTCGGCTGCCCACGGCGAGAACGAGGTCGAAGCCACCATCGCCGCTGCGCACCAGGCGTTTGAGAGTATCGCGGCTGGATAGGACTACGAATCCTGCCGCCAGGCCTCGAGTGTGACGAAGCGGTGCACCGGTTTGTAGCGCGCAATGAGCTGATCCGCAGCGGTAACGGAAGGCTCGCGGTTGGTGCTCAACGCGTGATGTCCGCCATCGTGGAGAACGATGTTCACCGCGCGGCCTTTCGCTGTGAGCCGATCGATCTTTTCGGCCAGCCGCGCCGTGATCTGATCGGCCGCGGGCTCGCTCCAGTCGTTGGTCATTGTGTTCCACAGCACTGGCATCAAACCCAGATCGCGGGCGATGCGAAATACCACCGGCCGCCGTGCGCCGAAAGGCGGACGAAAATACCGCACGGGAGCGCCGACGGTCTGCTCCAGCAGATCGCTGGTGCGCGCAAGCTCTTCGCGGACGCGGCGCGCCGATGTGCGCGACAGATCGGGATGCGACCAGGAGTGGTTGCCGATGAGATGACCGCCCGCGGCAATGCGCCGCACCAGGTCGGGCTGCTGCTGCGCGAAGCCGCCAAGCAGAAAAAACGTAGCGTGCACGCCGTGGCTCGCAAGCGTGTCGAGCAGTTTTGGCGTCCAGGTGGGGCTGGGGCCGTCGTCAAAGGTGAGAGCCAGCTCGCCGGGACGCGCCGGGGCGGTCAGCGCATCGCCAAAGAGGCGCGAGCCGGGCGAGCGCGAGGCATAAGCCCAGCCGCCGGCAGCCATGCCAAGCCCCACCACCGCATCCACGCCTGCCAGGAGAGAAGAAAGCATCTGGACTACCAGTGTGCGGCTTGCGGACTGGGAACGGCAAGAATCTTGGCTCCCCGGAAAGTGAGACGCGCCCGTTGCATCGAGCGCCGCGAGCAGGCGTATACTTATCTTGTTCGGGCTGCATCCTGAGTCTGCGGAGCGGCACTGGAGCCAGAAATGAGCCTCACACAAGTTCCAATGGGTGCGAATCCATCCTCGAGTTCTTCCCCCTTCACAAAAGTCACCATGCCTGCACTGGCTGAGATGAAGCGCCAGGGTAAGCCGATCTCCGCGCTCACGGCCTATGACTATGCGACCGCTCGGCTTGTCGATGAGGCCGGGATCGACCTTCTGCTGGTGGGCGATTCGCTGGCCATGGTGGTGCTGGGCCATGAAAACACCCTCGCCGTGACAGTGGACGAAATGCTGCACCACACGCGCGCCGTGCGCCGTGCCGTGCGCCGCGCGCTGGTGGTCGCCGACATGCCGTTTGGCAGCTACCACGGTTCGGTGAGCGACGCCGTGGCCAACGCGGTTCGATTCGTGAAAGAGGCCGGCGCCGAAGCAGTGAAGATTGAAGGTGCGCGCATCGACCTGATCCGTGCGCTCACGCTGGCTGAGGTTCCCGTGATCGGCCATCTGGGGCTCACGCCGCAGAGTGTACACCGCATGGGCGGCTACCGCGTGCAGGCCCGCTCGGCCGAGGCCGCCGAGGAGCTAAAGCTCGAAGCCCGGGCGGTGGCGCGCGCCGGCGCGGCTGCTCTGGTGCTCGAAGGCGTGCCGCGCGAGGCGGCCGCGGCCATCACCGCAAGCCTCGACATTCCCACCATCGGCATTGGCGCCGGTCCTGACTGCGATGGGCAGATTCTTGTCTTCCACGACCTGGTGAATCTCACCTTTGCGCCCCCGGCTAAATTTGTGCGCCGCTACGGAGATGCGGCGGCGCTTATCCGTGCGGCCGTCGACCACTATCGCGAGGACGTGGAGCATCGCGTATTTCCTTCCGATGCCGAGAGCTATCATCTCTCCGCCGCGTCGCGCAAGTCTGTCCAGCCGCAACTCGACGACCCGCGGCTCTACGATGTGGACGCCATTGTGAATCAGGACGCGCTGCCCGACTGGGAAGAGCTCAGCCAGGCCTGATGGAGATTCTTCGCCCCGCAATTCTTCGCACTGCTCCAGTTCTCCACACTGTTGACGAACTGCGCTCGTGGTCCCGCCAGATGCGTGCCCGCAGCGGTAACGGGATTGGCGGCATGGTCGGTCTGGTACCCACCATGGGCGCACTGCATGCGGGCCACGCCTCGCTCATCCGCGCGGCGCGTAATGCATGCGGCTCTGTCGCCGTGAGCCTCTTCGTCAACCCTACGCAATTTGGCCCCAATGAGGATTTCACGCGCTATCCGCGCACCTTCGACGCCGACTGCGCGCTGGCCGCTCGGGAAGGCGCGGATGTGATCTTTGCGCCTTCGGTCGAAGAACTGTATCCGGCAGGCGCGGCGACATTCGTTGAAGTGGCAGGTCTGGGCAGCCGGCTGGACGGCGCATCCCGGCCAGGGCACTTTCGCGGCGTGGCCACGGTGGTGAGCAAATTGCTGATTGCGGCTGAGCCCGACAAGGCTTTCTTTGGACAGAAGGATGCGGCTCAGGTTGCGGTCATCCGCCGCATGACGGCCGATCTGCGGCTGGCGATGGAGATCGTCGTCTGCCCCACGGTGCGCGAAACGGATGGGCTGGCGATGAGCTCGCGCAATATTTATCTCAGCGCGGCAGAGCGTGCGCAGGCGCTGACTCTGAGCCGGGCGATCCACCGCGTAGAGGCTCTGGTTGCGCAAAGTGAACGTCGCGCGGACGTTCTTCTCGCTGCCGCACGCAGTGCCTTCGCGACAGAGCCTGCGGTGCGCGTGGATTACATCGCGCTGGTGGATTGGGCCACACTCGAACCGGTCGAGATGGCTGTGCCGGGATCGCTGTTCGCGGTCGCCGCCTATGTTGGAGCGACGCGGCTCATTGACAACGCAATTCTGAGCTGAGTAACCACATCTCAGCGGCCTGACCGAAGAATTCGATTGCGCCACGCCAATCACAGCTACAATCTGGATCAATGCCGGAACTGCCCGACATCTCCGCGTACATCGCTGCGCTCGAGCCGCGCATCCTGAATCAGCCGCTCGAACAGGTCCGGCTGGCCAGCGTCTTCCTTCTCCGCACCGTCGACCCACCCCTGGCGAGCGCCGAAGGAAAAACCGTCCGCGCGATTCGCCGCGTGGGCAAACGCATCGCCATCGGTCTTGAAAGTGACTTGTGGCTGGTGCTTCACCTCATGATCGCGGGTAGGCTGCACTGGCGGCCGCCGCAGGTGAAACTCGCCGGGCGCAATGCGCTTGCAGGCTTTGATTTCCCAGGCGGAACGCTGGTGCTGACTGAGGCTGGATCAAAGCGGCGCGCGTCTCTGCACGTCCTGCACGGCGAAGAGGGGCTGCACTCGGTCGACCCCGGCGGGGTTGAGATCTTCTCGACCGACCTCGAAGGCTTTCGTGCCGCGCTCACAGTTGAAAACCGCACGCTCAAGCGCGCACTCACTGACCCGCGCATCGTGAGTGGAGTCGGCAACGCGTATTCTGATGAGATTCTGCATGCGGCGCAGCTCTCGCCCATTGCACTCACGCAAAAACTTAAAGAGGAAGAAATGCAGCGGCTCTTCGACGCGACGCGCGCCACGCTCACACTTTGGATCGACCGGCTGGGCGCAGAAGCGAAGAAAGGCTTTCCGGAAAGAGTCACTGCGTTTCGCCCCGAGATGGCAGTGCATGGCAAGTTTGAGCAGCCCTGCCCACGCTGCGGGGAAAAGGTGCAGCGCATCCGCTACGCCGACAACGAGACGAACTACTGTGCGCGCTGCCAGACGGGCGGCAAGGTGCTGGCTGACCGCAGCCTTTCGCGGCTGCTGGGCGCCGACTGGCCGCACACCCTGGAAGAGCTCGAAGCGCTGAAGCGGCGCTGAGGATTCGCAAGCCACGATTCCGGCCGGCCGGCTCCGTGAGGACCCTGCGTAATTCCAAGGCCCGCAGTCACGGTCAATACCACCTTTCCATGACGCTAAGAGGCATTGAATTAACACCCTAGGGGCATTACCTGCGTGTTGCCAAACTAATTACCGCTCCGCAATTTACCTTGACACCGATGTAACCTTCCCGCAAAGTGGGGTCTAGTCTCCCGCAGACAGGCGTTGTTCCGCCAGTCTCCTGATCATCCGACCCGGGAGCCGGATACTTCTATCAAGCTGGAGGAATGATTTCAATGAGTTATTTTCACGTCAGCTATCTGGCCGTGCTGATTGCCACGGTGATCCAGTGGCTTCTGGGCGCACTTTGGTATGGCTATGTGTTCAAGACGCGCTGGATGGCTCTGGTGGGCGCGACTGAGGAGAACAAGCCGAAAAGCGCCTGGTTCGGAATGGTCACGGCGTTTATCGCCAACCTGATTCTCTCGTTTGTGCTCGCGCACATCGTCACCTGGGCTCACGGGACGGCGTTTCCTGACGGTGTGTGGCTCGGTGCGCTGTGCTGGCTCGGCTTTATGGCGCCGCCCATGTTTACCCAACACATCTTCGAGAAGCGGCCGGCGAAGCTTTTTGCCATCAACGCAGCCTACTGGCTGCTGGCCATGATGATTGCCGGCGGGGTGCTGGCCAACCTGAACGTGGGCTGACTTTCTGGGCACAAGAATCTTTAGAATGAGCCGACTGGGCCCATTCCTCCGCTTCCGGTTACAATCGGGGATTATGAGCAAAGAAGTGATTGCAACCGGAAGCGCGCCCGCCGCAATCGGACCTTATTCGCAGGCCATTCGCACCGGCAACCTGATCTTCACCGCCGGGCAGATTCCACTCAATCCAGCCAACGGCCAGGTGGTTGCAGGCGGCATTGCCGAGCAGACCGCGCGGGTGTTCGAAAACCTGAAAGCCATTCTGGAAGCGGGTGGTTCGCGCCTGGATCGCGCTATCAAGGCGACCGTTTACCTTAAAGATTTTAATGATTTTATGGTAATGAACGCGGTCTACGAGAAGTACATGGCCAAGGACGGTGCAACGCCGCCGGCCCGAAGCACGGTGGAAGTTTCGCGGCTTCCCAAAGACGTGCTCATCGAGATCGAGCTGGTCGCCGAAGTGTGAGCCGGAGCTTTTCTTCTGCTCTCCGCATCGAATCATTGCAAGCCAATTTGAAGATGGCCTTGATGGGGTGCACCTTGAGCGATATGCCGGAGAAAGTTGTGCGTAGTGAGGCGGACTGGCGTGCGACGCTGACGCCGGAGCAGTATCGCGTGCTGCGCGAAAAAGGCACCGAGCGCGCCTTTACCGGAGCGCTGACCCAAAATCATGAAACAGGCAACTACCACTGCGCCGGCTGCGGCGCACTGCTTTTCCTGAGCGGGGCCAAGTTCGACTCCGGCTGCGGATGGCCAAGCTTTGTCATTCCCGCTGATTCTAAAGCAGTTGAGGAGCACGAGGACCGGAGCTACGGCATGCGCCGCGTGGAAGTGACCTGTGCACGGTGCGGCGGTCACCTGGGCCACGTTTTCCCGGATGGTCCGGGGCCGACCGGGCTCCGCTACTGCATCAACTCGGCGTCACTTACCTTTACGCGCGCAGACAAGTAAGCCGAGTGCAAGCACAACAAACCCCGTCATGGAAGACGGGGTTTTTCTTGCGTAAAGCTATTCAAACCTGACAGTTACGCCTTGGCGATCTTGCCGCTCTTGATGCAGCTTGTGCACACGCGGATGCGCTTGGGCGCGCCGTTGACCAGCGCCTTGACTGCCTGCAGGTTCACGTTCCAGCGCCGGCGGGTTACGTTGTGCGCGTGAGAGATGTTGTTGCCGAACTGCGGCCCCTTGCCGCAGATATCGCATGTCTGTGCCATGACTTCTACTCCACAATCTTTGAACGATACGGGCCCCGGAATGGTACAAAAGGCGCGTGGACGCACACTTACCCTCGGTCTGCCTAAGGTCAAGTATAGCAGAGATCGGGCTTCGGGGCCGGGGGTCAGGTGTCCGCGAGGATCGGAACGCTGTGGCGAACTTCATAGGTCGAGCCGGCAGATGACAGGTGGCTCTCGTAGAGGAGAACCTCGACCGCGGTGAAGGGCGTGAACTTCGGCCTGGTCGCGATAGGAGCCAGCAGAGAGCGGAGTGCGCGGGCACGGCCCGGCCCTTTGCCGCGGGCCAGGGTGATGTGTGGATGATAGGGACGCGAATCAGGCTCGAATCCGCAAGAGGCGGTCGCATGGACGACGCTGCGCTCAAGAGCATCAAGCTGCGGCGTGAGCTCGACCTCTGCATAGAAGATGCCCGCACGATCGAAGACGCCCAGGCCGCCGAGGCGAATGGGAACGGGTCGGGAGCGGAGCTCCGATAGCCGTGCGACGAGGCAATGGTACTGCTCGTCGGATGCATCGCCGAGGAACTGGAGGGTGATGTGCCAGGACCCCGGAGCGGCCCAGCGCAGACTGGCTACGGAGCGTAACCGCTCAGCCAGCCTTGCCAGCTCAGCCCGCGCGGGTGCGGCTAACGGAATGCCAACGAACAGGCGCACAAAGTTAGTTTAGGGTTGGCGAACGACGGCCCGGCTCTCTGAATTCGATCAGAGTAACCAGGTCAATTGTGTGCTCCATTGCTTCTCTCTGAAGCATGGGCCGAGGCCAGCGCCGCGGCTCTTCCCCCCGCCGCATAAAGATTCAGGCGCGAGTAGACGCCGAACGACGATCCGTTGTCGAGGAACCCGCCGCCCGGACCCTCGGTCTCAGTCAAAATGCGGTCGGCCTGCTCGAGCGTGAGAGACGGGAAAGCGACGGTCAGCAGATATCCGGCCTCGGGAGCGAGCTTGCCCACATCTTCCTGCGTGTTGGCCTGCTGGGCATAGACCACTGCCAGATTGTAGGTCTGCGTGGTGGCATAGAAGGCTTCATCCGTTGCGGGATTGCTCAGCCGGCCCGTGTCTTCGCGCGCGCACTGCTGAGCGGTTTTGCCGCAGGCCGCTTCAAGGGCTGCGGTCAGGTCGGCGCGTGCTGCTTTGACGGCAGCCGGAAAATCCCTGATGACTGGAACGCCCTTCATCGTCTGGCCCACGTAAGCCGGATCGTTAGCAAGCAGGTGCGCCATATCGTAGAGAGCCAGTGTGCGGCCGCCCATTACGTCCATTGCGTAATGCGCGCCCATAATGATGCGGTCATTGCCGTATTCTGCGCCGCGCGCGATCATCTGCTGGTATCGCTCGGGAACCAGCAGGGCCAGGATCAGCGCTCCCGTGTAGCCATAGGTCGTGTGACCGCTCGGGTAAGAA
>Ga0335075_10016216_pt1 | contig 11143 bp, 7 predicted proteins | sample Lox_Sample_24_FD_206723 | JGI IMG/M metagenome (GOLD analysis project Ga0335075, IMG submission 206723) | Soil microbial communities from Loxahatchee National Wildlife Refuge, Florida, United States - Lox_Sample_2.4 | ecosystem: Environmental > Terrestrial > Soil > Wetlands | place: USA: Florida... | reverse complement strand
GAAGACCACCTCGCCGCGCTGCGGCTGCACGCGGTCAACCGGGCCCAGTACCCCCGGTTCTACCGCGGGCGCTACCGGCTGGCGATGTCGCTGGAGATGGTGGCGGACCCGGGATTCAGGCTCGCCGACCGGGCCGAGGGACTCGACGAGCTGTCGGGGACGCTCAACGTCCTGCACCGGTGCCGGCTGACCACCATGCGCCGCTGCCAGGACGACGACCTCCGGCCCGCCGCCAACGGCGAGGGCTGGGAGCTGACGCCCGCCCGCCGAGTCGAGCTGCTCACCGCGGCCGGGCGCGAGCTACGAGGCGTCCGGCGCCAGCTCACGCTGCCGCACCTGCTGTGGTCCGCGTTCGCGCACCGGGACGAGCGCGGCATCTGGCGCGCCTACTACCAGAGCCTGCGGCACCGTCAGTCGTTCCACGACGGCGTGTGCGTGGCCGAACTGCTGGTCGCCGCCCGACTGCGAGCGACCGCGCCCGCAATGCCGGCCGAGCACGAACGGGAACGCGCCCGAGCGGCGATCCCGACCGCCGCCCACCTCAGGCGCGGCATCCAGGTCGCGGCCGCCATCGCCGGCGTCGACGACCTGATGGCGACGATCCCGAGCGGACGCCGGGCGCGGAACGCGACCGAGCCGTGGCCCCCGCCCGCGGCGGGCGCGATCCCGGCCAGCATCCGCGCCGCCCGCAAGCGCGCGGACGCGCCGCCGCCGATGGAAGCTCGCGACCGGGTGCGGTGGCTGCCGTGGCTGCGCCAGACCGCCTCCTGGCAGGCCGCGTACAACACCGCCTGCCTGTACGCGGCGCTCATCTCGACCCGGCGGGCAAGCAGCGAGAATCCATCGGGTCAGGAGGAGGCAGGCTGGGAGGACCGGGTCGTGGTCAGCCTCGAGCGGGTTGCCGCCAACCCGTACGCCGAGATGCGGCGCCCGTATGACGTGATCGCCAAGGACCCCGACTTCGGCGCGCTGCGGGCCGCGCCGGAGACGTTCCGCGTGTTCGCGAAGTTCCTCCTCGACCAGCGGCGCACGGACTACCCCGATGTCGCGCCGGCCGGTCGGCCGGCCCTGACCTCGGTCGAGCCCGCGTAGCGGCGACGACCAGGATCGCGCCGGTTAGAGCGCGCCGTCCCGCCAGGCGGCCTAGGCGGTGGGGTACACGGGCCCCTGGTGCCGCCGAACAGCACCTTTCGGCTGCCGGGCGCTAGCACCACCGGGCAACGAGCTGGGCTACCCGCCGGGGTTGCTCGAGATGGGGGAAGTGTCCGCTGTCCGGGACGACTGCGACCTCAGATGGTCGGCCGCGCATGGCGTGCGCGCGGTGCCAGTCGGCGGCGGCGGCGTTCGAGTAGATTCCGAGGGTGGGCGCCTGGCACCGTGACAGGTACTCGGCGGACGCTCCGCGCTCCCCGAAAGAATCCGGGGCGAGGTACAGACCGTGGCGAGCGGCGGCGAGCACGTGAGGGTCCATTGAGCTCACTTGGCGGACCTCTCGCTCGCGGACCCAGCCGGGAGCGTGCGAGGAGAAGGCACCCGCGGTGCGGAGGGCGGCCCAGGCGGAGCCTTCGCTCAGCAGTGCCGCCTGCTCGGCCGGCAGTCGGCTCATTTCCGCGTCGTCTGCGCCGTAGGCTGGATCGAGCACGACCAGCGATGCCACCAGGCGGGGATGCTCGACGGCAAGCGCGGTGACGATTTGACCGCCCATGGAATGCCCCACGGCGATGACGGGAGCCAGATCCAGTTCCGCCACGAGCGCGGCAAGGTCGCCGGCGTACCGCCGGGGGTGGAAGCGCTCCCTGTCGCGCGTCTCGTCGGCGTCCCGGGAGGCGGGCCGCGGGCACCGCGAGGCGCCGTGGCCGCGCAGGTCGGGAACAATCATCCGCCCGGTCAGCCCGTGATGTTCGCCGAGCAGCTGGATGACCTCGAGCCATTGCGATCCCTCGCCTCCCCACCCGTGGACGAACAGCAGGTTCGGGGGCGCCGACGTGCCGTGTACGGTGTAGAACATCCGCTCGCCATCGAGATTGAGGTAGGGCATGGCGGGACGATACCATCGGCGGCGAAAGCGCTTTCTGGCTGCGGGCGGGCGGCACGCCGCCCACCGGGGATCGCGACGCTCAGCGTGCGCGGTAGGAGACGTGGCTGAAGCGGGCGGCCTCGCCGCTGCCGGACAAGTCGATGACCCACAGGCCCAGCATCGCGCCCGTGAACCCGAATGTGCGCACGACGCCGTCGGCGAACTCGTCGGCGTGCTCGTCCGAGAGGGTGGTGGCGTCTACCTCGACGCCGAGCGGCTCCAGCCGTAGCACGGCGCCGTCGAAAATCACGCTCAGGGCGACGCGCTCACCGCGGCTGGCGGCCTGGCGCTCGCCGTGCGCGATGAGCTTCCCGCCGACGCAGCTGAGGGCCGCGATGTAGGGCGCGCCGTCGTCCGCGGCGGTGATGTACACGTAATGCCAGTTGCGGGTGTTGTAGTAGGCCGTGATGCCGGCCAGGTCGTCGACGCTGCCGGGCTCGAACGCGACGACGGCGCTGAGCGAGCACTGCGGGCTCGTGACCCGGTGGGCGAGCAGGCTCGGGGCTCGCCTGCCCGCCGGGGACTGGCCGCCGGTTATCGTCACCTCGTCCCCGAGCCGGATCCAGTCCGGGGACAAGGGGCGCCGAAGGGTGCTCCAGTCCGCCTCGAAGTCCTGATCCGAGGAGGAGTCCTGCTCCGGGGAGGAAGCGCCAGGTCCGCTCTCCGGTTCTGCTTCGATGATCGGCACCTCGGCGTGCGGCACTCCCGCGGGCACGCGCGGCCACCCGTCCTCGCTCCACTCCACCTCCTGGATGGCCGTCTCTCTGCCGAGCACGGAGCGGCTGTCCTTGGCCTGCCGGTACGGCCTGGCGACCAGGTGCGTCATGTACCAGTGGCCCGCGGGAGTCTGGACAAGGCTGCCGTGGCCGGCCTTCTGGAACGGCAGCGTCCGGTCGTGCTTCGCGGTCAGCGCCGGGCCTCCGGGGTCAGTCTCGTACGGTCCGAACAGCCCGGCCGAGCGGGCGACGGTGACCTGGTGCTCGACCCCGGTTCCGCCCTCGGCGACGACGAGGTAGTACCAGCCGTCGCGCCGGTACAGGTGCGGGCCTTCGGTCACCCCCGCGCCGGTCCCGTCAAAGATCTTCCTCGCGTCCCCGAGCAGTTTCCGCGTCCGCCGGTCGTATTGCTGGATCTCGATCCCCGCGAAGCTCGGCCGGTCCCCGCGCCAGTCGTAGATCATGTTGAGCAGCCAGCTGCGGCCGTCATCGTCGTGGAAGAGCGACGCGTCCCAGCCCCGGCCGTGGAGGTACGCTGGCTCGGACCACGGGCCCTCGACGCTGGGCGCCGTCACGACGTAGTTGGCGATGTCCTTCCAGCCCTCGGCGTAGTTGTCAACGATGGTGTAGACGAGGTGGAACAGCCCGTCCGCGTGTGACAGGCACGGCGCCCAGATACCTCCGGAATCGGGGACGCCGCGCAGGTCCAGCTGCTCCAGCGTGCGCAGGGCGCCCCCGATGGGCCGCCAGCTGGCCAGGTCGCGCGAGTGGTGGAGCCGGACGCCGGGGTACCACTCGAAGGTGGACGTCGCGATGTAATAATCCCCGCCTACTCTCACGATCGACGGGTCGGGCTCGAAACCGGCCAATACCGGATTGCGCAGGTAGCCGGGCATCGGCAGGTCCTCTCGATCATGAGCGGCGGGTCTGGTCAGGTCTCGCCCCGCCCGCTCTGCCCGGACGCAGTCCCCAGGCGGGCGCGGCCGCCCGGGGAGCGACGGTGACGGCGGGTGAGGGCGGTTACCGAGATTAGGCTTCAGGGCCCCCTGAGGCAAGAGTAGGCGGCGGCACCCGGACGGAACCGTTCCCGCGGCTCCCGATGAGTCGCCATTGCGTGCGGCTGCTGGATCATGCGGAATCGATGTACCATCCGTGGCGTGGGTGATCCGTCGGACACGCGCGGTCGGCCTGCGGCGACCCGCGGGCCAAGTCGCGTGGGACTCGTCAACCTGAAGCAGGTGGCGGCGGCGGCCGGCGTGTCCACGGCCACCGCCTCCCGGGTGTTCAGCTCTCCCGAGCGCGTGAGCGAGGACACCAGGCTGCGCGTGGTCGAGGCGGCCGACCGGCTCGGGTACGTGATGAACGGCCTGGCGCGGTCGATGATGGGCCGCGGCCCGCGCGCCGTCGCCTTCGTGGTCGCGACCATGGTGGGGCCGACGTTCGCCGCGATGGCGGCGGCGGTCGAGCGCGTCGCCAACGACAACGGGCACCTGTTCCTACTCAGCACGACCCAGTACGACTCGGACCGGGAGGCCAGGCTGATCGAGACGCTCCGGGAGCAGCGCGCCGTGGCGGCGCTGCTCGCGGGTTCGGCGCCGAGCAACGACGAGTACGACCAGCGTGTCGTCGGATACGCCCGCGCCCTCGCCGCGACCGGGGCGCGGCTCGTCCTGTGCGGGCGCCCTCCCATCGCCTCCCATCCCGACATCGCGTCGGCTAACTACGACCAGTCGGGCGGGATGGCGGCGCTCGTCGCGCATCTGGCCGGCCTTGGGCACCGCCGGATCGCCTTCATCAACCTGGCCGACGGGATGACGACGCCGCGTCAGCGAGCGCAGGGTTTCCTCGACGGGCTCTCCGCCGTCGGCATCGCCGCGGCCCCGGATCTCATGCTCCGGTCCGGCAACTCCGAAGCCGAGGGCGAGGCCGCCACCCTCGCCGTCCTCGACCGCGCGCCCGACGTCACCGCGATCGCCTGCGCGACCGACAACATCGCCGTGGGGGCCTACCGCGCGCTGCGGACGCGGGGGCTGAGGATCCCGGACGACGTCTCGGTCGCAGGGTTCGACGATGTGCCCATCGTGGGGGACCTGACGCCCGCGCTGACAACCGTCCACCCGCCGTTCGCCGCGATCGGCGAGACCGCGGCCAAGATGGCGCTCGGCATCGACGATCGTTCGTCGGTGGTGCTGCCGAGCCCCCTGGTGATCCGTGATTCAACCGGTCCAGTCAGGAATGGTTGATTTCTCCCGCATGTGCAACTAGTTTCATTGGCGTGCCTCCACGACCCTCGGGAGCCGCGCGATGAAGGAGCCGCATGCCAGCCGAACGCACCTCGCTCGACGCCCCGATCGACCACGGGCCCGAGCGCGCGCAAGCGGCCGTTGACGTCGCGATCTGGATGCGGCCTCCCGAGCTCGCCGAGCGCATATTCGGCAGCGGGCTGCTCGCCTTGCGCGAGCTCGTCCCCCGACTTTCGGCGGTGGTGCTGAGCGAGCTGACGTCCGACGCCGCCCGTGCCGCCCTAGCGCGAGCCGATGTCCTGGTCACTGGCTGGGGAATCCCCCCGCTGAGCGTCGCCGACCTGGCCGCCGCCCCGGCGCTGCGCGCGGTGCTGCACGCCGGCGGGCAGGCGTCCTCGGTGCTCCCGGCGGCGGCGTGGGAGTCTGGCCTGGCCGTCGGCAACGCGGGGGCCGCCAACTCGGTTCCCGTCGCGGAGTATTCCCTGGCGATGATCCTGCTGGCCGGCGCGGCCGCGTTCGAAGCACGGGAGCTGTACCGGGTCCGCCGGTCGAGGATCGACCGGGAGGCGCAGTTCCCGGGCACCGGGAATTACGGCTGCGTCGTCGGGATCGTCGGCGCCTCGCGCACCGGGCGTCTTGTCATCCAACTGCTGCGCGCTCACGACGTCGAGGTGATGGTTTACGACCCCTACGTTCCGCCTGCGGCGATCCGCGATCTGGGCGCCAGGCCGGCCGGGCTCTACGAGCTGATGGCGCAGAGCGACGTCGTCTCCCTGCACCCGCCGCTGAACGACGAAACCCGGGGGCTCATCGGCCGGGAGTGCCTCACCTCGATGAAGACCGGGGCGACGATCATCAACACCTCGCGAGGGGCGGTCGTCGACCAGGCCTCCCTCATCAGCGAGCTGAAATCGGGGCGCATCAGGGCAATCCTCGACGTGACCGACCCCGAGGTCCTCGAACCGGGCAATCCCCTCTACGACCTGCCGAACGTCTTCCTCACCCCGCACATCGCAGGCTCCAAGGGGCGAGAGCTGCGGCGGATCGGCCTCCATGTCGGCCGCGAGCTCGCGCGGCTGTCGCTCGGGCAGCCGCTCCAGTTCCCTGAGGCCGCGCCGGCCCAGCCCGGAGACAGGCTCCCCGCGGCCTCCGGCCCTATCGCGGCGGAGGGAGACCATGCGCGCCAGTGACGACCCGGCCGTCTCCGCCCGGCCGACCGGTCCGTAGCACGGGGCGCTCGCGGGCCGGCCTGACGTCGCCAATCGGGGTACGGTCGGCCAGGTGCCGGACGTCTCGCCAGGTGGATATCCGACCGCGCAGCGGCCCCGATGCCGTCGTCGGTTTCCCTCGCGGGACCCGGGATCAGCCTCCAGGCATCGTCGGCGGCCCGGCGCCGATGAGCCCGAGCTCCCGGTCGGAAGCGTCCTCGAGCGGGCGGATGGCAGCCCCAGGCGCATCTTCTCAGTCCCTGAGATCGCCGCGTTCCCGGCCGGCGCCGGGCCGACCTGGCACGGCCGGCAGGACGGCGCGGATACCGGGCAGGGAGCTGCGGGCCGCAGGCCGCGCGCGAGGCCCCGCGCCGAACCAGAGTCCGGCCGGGGCCGCCGCGCCCGCCTGCCGTTTCGGCGCCGGACGAGAGCCCGACGGGGCGAGCCGGGAGGCGATGTCAGCTTTCGGTCTACACGGCCGCAACACGGCTGAGAAGAGATTTTATCGGGGCGTTGACGGCGAGCCGTATGTGGGCTACGTTGCTGTAACTAGTTGCAAGGAGGCAGCGGAACGATGCAACCGGTAGGTCGGTTTGGGGAGCGCGTCCGGGGCGGAACTGCCCCGGCAAGCGCGACTGGCTCTGCCAGGAAGGCCGAGCGACTACGTCGGCGCGCCAGGAGGCGGGCCGCGCGGCGCGGGTCGTGGGTGCTCCTGCTGCTGGCGGCGCCTGGCGTCATTTGGTTTGCGGTCTTCTGCTACCTGCCTCTGGTAGGCCTGGTGGTCGCGTTTAAGAACTTCAACGTGAGCCAGGGGATCTTCGGCAGCCAGTGGGACGGTCTGCAGAACTTCCAGTACTTCCTGGCCAGCGGCGATGCTTTCACGATCATCAGGAACACGTTGTTCCTGAACGCCCTGTTCCTGAGCGGCTCGCTGCTGACCGGCTTGGTGCTCGCGCTGATGCTGAACGAGGTCCGCCTGACGCTGTTCAAGCGGGCCGCGCAGTCGATTGTGTTCTTCCCTTACTTCATCTCGCCGATCGTGATCAGCATTATCTTGCAGGTGCTGCTGGCCGGCGTGAACGGTCAGGGCGGGGCGGTGAACGACCTGTTCGGGGTCTTCGACCTGCCGCAGGTGAGCTGGTACACCACTCCCGGCCCGTGGCCGTGGATCTTGACCATCGTGAAGATGTGGCAGCTCGGGGGCTACACGTCGGTGATCTTCCTCGCGGCCATCACGTCGATACCGGAGGAGATGTATGAGGCCGGCGCGATCGACGGGGCAAGCCGGTTCCGGTTGGCGCGCTCCATCACGACACCGCTGCTGGGGCCGACGCTCGGCATCCTGGTCGTCCTCGGCGTGGGGCGGATCTTCTTCGGTGACTTCGCGACGATCTACGCGATCGTTGGCGACAACGGCATTCTCTTCCCCACCACCGACGTCATCGATACCTACGTGTTCCGGTCGCTGCTGACGCTCGGCGACTTCGGGGTGACCGCGGCGATCGGCCTGTTCCAGTCCGTCGTCGGCTTCGTCTTCGTGACGGCCGCGGTTCTGGTGCAGCGGCGCCTCAACAAGGAGAGCAGCATCCTATGAGCAGCTATCTGGCCGGGCGCTCCGACCCGGAGGTCGATGTCGCCGAGGAGAGGGCGACCGAGGCCGAGCCGCCGCCCGCACAGCGCCCGGCGAAGGCCCGCCGGCCGGTCAGCCGTCGCGTGGAGCCATTCACCGTGGTGAGCTACGTCGGTGTCAGTTTCTTCGCGCTGCTGTGCCTGATCCCCTTCTGGATGATCATCATCGGCTCGTTCACGGCGGAGTCGAAGCTCGCGCTCTCCGGCTACAGCTTCTGGCCGTCCCCGTTCTCGCTGCAGGCCTATCAGCTGCTCTTCACCGGTACCGCCCTGCTCGACGGGTACATCGCCACGCTCTTCATCACGATCGTGGGGACCGCGCTGTCCCTCACCACGACGGCCGCCCTGTCCTGGGTGATCGCCCGGCGGATGCCCGGCATCAGCCGGCCGCTCACCGTGTTCGCGTACCTGCCGATGCTGTTCACCGGCGGGCTCGTGCCGCTGTACCTGCTGATTACCGAGGTGCTGCACCTGGAGAACAGCTGGTTCGCCGTCATCCTCCCGAACATGATGGCGCCGTTCCTGGTGTTCGTCGCGGTCACCTTCTTCCGGCAGCTTCCGGGGGAGATCCTCGAGTCCGCGCGGCTCGACGGCGCGGGCGAGGCGAGGATCTTCTTCCGGATCGTCCTGCCGCTCTCCAAGCCGATCCTCGCCGTGCTCGCCCTGTTCTACGCGGTCACCTACTGGAACGAGTGGTTCACCGCCCTGCTGTTCCTGTCGAATCCGACCAAGTTCCCGCTGCAGCTGATCCTGCAGAACTTGATCGCCAATGTCATGAACGCCGCCCAGATCCCGTCAAGCGCCGCCCAGGCGGCCGCCCCCGTCTACCAGCTCCGCCTCGCCATGACCGTCGTCACGATCGCCCCCATCCTCCTGGCTTACCCGTTCGCCCAGCGGTTCTTCGTCAAAGGCCTGACGCTGGGCGCGACCAAAGGCTGAGCCGGCCACTTATCGCACTGCGCACAGGATTCCGAATCACGGACAGGGACGCCGCGCTCCCCGCTGTCTCTATCCGTCTATCTCGCATTTCCACAAACTCCGAAACCGGAAACGAGGAAGTCCCAAATGCCAGAAAACTCAAACAGTCCACACCCAAGCCGAAGAAATTTCCTCGCGCTCGGGGGCGGGGCAGGGCTGGCGCTGGCGCTGGCCGCCTGCAGCAGCGGCGGCGGCAGCAGCAGCTCCGGCGGCTCGAACTCGGTGAGCGGCGTCTCGACCGTGCTCCTGCCGGGCACGCAGCCGATCGGCTGGGGCAACGTCATCGCCAAGGCCAACGCCAAGCTCCAGAAAGACCTCGGCTTCACTCTGGATGCGCAGTTCGTCAGCTGGACGAACTACGTGTCGCAGAACCTGCTGAAATTCACCGCCGGCGGCTCTTTCGACACGACCGACGAGGCGCTGTGGATGAACATGGCCCAGCTGCAGCAACAGGGCGCGCTCGCCCAGATCCCCACCTTCAGCAAGTACCCGAACCTGGCCGCGACCATCCCCTCGACGCTGGTCACGGCGAATCAGTGGAGCGGCAAGCTGTGGGGCGTCCCGCAGGTGAACACGGCAGGGCGCCTCGTGCACTTCGTGATCCGGCAGGACCTCGCCGACAAATGGGGGATCTCCTCGATCGGGGATTACGGCGACCTGGAGCGGTTCCTGTACACGGCCAAGCAGAAGGGCGGGAGCATGATCCCGTTCGCGGCCAACTCGACCCTGACCTTCGAGATGGCCGTCCCGAACCCGAACGCCCTGTTCAACGAGGCGTCCTGGAACGACCCGCACACCATCGGGCAGATGTTCAACGGGACGAACCTCTACTTCATCTTCGCCAAGAACGCGGCGACGACCGGGTCGATCAACCCCATCCCTTTCTGGGAGGACCCGGGCACCGTCCAGGCATTCAAGACCATCAGGAAGTACTACCAGGACGGCATCATCAACGCGAACGCGCTGAACCTGGACACCGCGACCGCCCACGGCGAATTCACGGCGGGCGGGGCCGCCGCGACCGACTGCCAGACCGACGGGCTCACCAGCAGCACGTTCCTGCCCGGCCTGCTCAAGGTCGCGCCGTCGGCGCAGATCGCCGACGTCCTCCCGCTGAAGGGCGGCCTGACCGGCACCAAGCCGAACCAGACCTTCCAGGCGCAGAACAACGTGGTCATCAACAAGAACGGCGGGGACCTCGACCGCGCCATGGCGCTGCAGGACTGGGTGTCGATCAAGGAGAACCACGACCTCCTCGAGTACGGCATTGAAGGGACGGACTGGAAGCCGGTCGGCGACAACAAGTACCAGCAGCTCAGCCAGTACACCTTCCCCGGCTACGCGCTGCTATGGCGCACCTCCCTGGAGCTGCGCACATCTGTGATGACGGAATCGGAGGAGCAGGAGTTCAGCTGGGCGCAGGACTTCGGCAACTTCACCCAGGACCCGTTCTCCTCGTTCATCCCCGACAGCACCCCCGTCAAGCAGCAGGTGACAGCGATGTCCAACGTCACCACCGAGTACGCCAACCCGCTCTACTACGGCGCCGTCGACGTCGACAGCCAGATCTCCAAGCTCGCGGCCGCGGCCGACGCCGCGGGCCTCAGCACCCTCCAGGAGGAAATGCAGAAGCAGGCGGCCGCGTACCTCAAGGCCGCCAAGTAGCAGGCGGCGCAGCCATCTCCCCGGACCACCGGCGGCGGTGGGAGGACGTCGCGGATGCTCTGTTGGAGGGCGTCGTGCCGTACCGGAGCCCGGGCGGCGCCCTCTACCGGTTTCCGGGGCCGCGCCCCAGCGACAACGGAAGCCACGTGGACGCCTTCGAGGGGTTCGCGCGCTCCTTCCTGCTGGCGGCGTTCCGCATCCCGTTGGCCGAACCGGGCCGCGCCGACCAGCTAGCCGACCGGTACGCGGCCAGGATCGCCGCCGGGACCGCGGGGCGGGAGGCGTGGCCGCGTCTGAGCGGGCTCACCCAGCCGCTGGTCGAGGCCTCAGCCGTCGCCCTCGGGCTGCTGCAGACCATGCCGTCCGTCTGGCCCCGACTAGGCGAGGCGGCCCGGCAGCGCCTCGTGGACTACCTTCTCGACGCGCGCGACGCCCCGCGGCCGACTGGGAACTGGATGTGGTTCCAGATCGTCATCGAGTTGTTCCTCGCCGCGGCGGGCGCCGGCCGGTTCTGCTGGGGCGCTCTCTCATCTACCGTGCGGCGGTGTCAGCGGGCCTGTGGTCCCCCGCGCTGTTCCCCGGGACCGGTGACAGCGAGGCCGGATGGGTGGCGACAGTCGCGACGGC
>Ga0335075_10016215_pt1 | contig 11143 bp, 10 predicted proteins | sample Lox_Sample_24_FD_206723 | JGI IMG/M metagenome (GOLD analysis project Ga0335075, IMG submission 206723) | Soil microbial communities from Loxahatchee National Wildlife Refuge, Florida, United States - Lox_Sample_2.4 | ecosystem: Environmental > Terrestrial > Soil > Wetlands | place: USA... | reverse complement strand
CTGCCGCGCTCGGCGATGGCGGCGAAGAGGCGGAGATCGGCGAGGTCGAAGCGCATGGGTTCGTGCCTTCGGTTCCGACGAAGGATAGCATCGGAACTGGCCGATTGCGCGCGGGCGGGGTGGGGCGGCATCGTCCGGGGCATGGGCGCGCTGGAATTCCTGTTCGGGGCCGGATTGCTGGCGGGCGCGATGAACGCGCTCGCCGGCGGGGGCACGTTCGTGACGCTGCCGGCGCTGATCGCGGTGGGGGTGCCTTCGGTGGAGGCGAACGCGTCCAGCACGGTCGCGCTCTATCCCGGGGGCTTTGCGAGCGCCTGGGCCTATCATGAGCGGCCCGAGGAGCGACGGGGGTCGGTGTGCGGGATCGCGGTGGTGAAGCTGCTTGGGGTGACGGTGGCGGGCGGCCTCGCGGGGAGCCTGCTGCTGCTCCGGACGCCTTCTTCCTCGTTCGACCGGATCCTGCCGTGGCTCTTGCTCGCGGCGACGCTCGCGATCGCGTTCGGGCGGCGGGTGAGCGGCGCGGCGCGCGGGCACCGGCGGCACGCGCCGGCGGGTGCGGTGCTCGCGCTGCAGTTCGCGCTGGGCGTCTATGGCGGGTATTTCGGCGGCGCGGTCGGGCTGATGATGGTGGCGGGCTGGAGCCTGATGGGCGAGGACGACGTCAAGGCGCTGAACGGGCCGCGGACGCTGCTGGTGAGCTCGACCAACGCGGTCGCCTCGATCGCCTTCATCGTCGCCGGCGCGGTGCGGTGGCCAGAGACGCTCGCGGTGCTGGCGGGCGGCGTGATCGGCGGCTATGCGGGGGCGCGGCTCGGGCGCGTGGTGCCGGCGCGGGTGACGCGCGTGCTGGTGCTCTTCTGCACGGGCGGGATGACGTGCGTGTTCTTCGGCCGCGCCTATCTGGGAGGGTTGTGAGCGCGGGGCCGCTCGTGCTCAGGCACGCTCCTTGGTCGCGCTGAAGCGAATGGCGGGCCACTTCTCGGTGACGTAATTGAGGTCCCAGGCGTTGCGGGCGAGGAAGACGGGCGCGCCTTCGCGGTCCTCGCTCATCGCGTGGCGATTGGCTTCGATGAATTCCTTGAGGGAGCGCGGATCCTCGGCGCCGACCCAGCGCGCCATCTCGTAGGCGGCGGGCTCGAGGCCGATGCGGAGGCGGTATTCCTGCTCGACGCGCGTGGTCAGCACGTCGAGCTGGAGCGCGCCGACGGCGCCCACGATCCATTCCGAGCCGGCGAGCGAGCGGAAGACCTGGACCACGCCCTCCTCGGCGAGATCTTCGAGGGCGCGGCGCATCTGCTTGGCGCGCATCGGATCGTCGAGCCGGACGCGGCGGAGGATTTCGGGCGCGAAGTCCGGCAGGCCGGAGAAGCGGAGAGGCTCGCCCTCGGAGAGCGTGTCGCCGACGCGGAGCGTGCCGTGATTGGGGATGCCGATGATGTCCCCGGGCCAGGCTTCCTCGGCGAGCGAGCGCGCCTGGGCGAAGAAGAAGATGGGGGACTGGACTGAGAAATTCTTGCCGGTGCGGACTTGATAGAGCTTCATGCCGCGCTGGAAGCGGCCCGAGCAGACGCGCATGAAGGCGATGCGGTCGCGGTGGTTCGGGTCCATGTTGGCCTGGACCTTGAAGACGATGCCGGTGACGGCGGGCTCCGCGGGGGCGACGATGCGGAGATCGGCGGGCTGGCCGCGCGGCGGGGGCGCGTGGGCGACGAGGCCTTCGAGCAGCTCGCGGACGCCGAAATCCTCGAGCGCGCTGCCGAAATAGATCGGCGTGAGGTGGCCGGCGCGATAGGCGGAGAGATCGAAGGCGGGATAGCCGGCATCGATCATCTCGGCGTCTTCGCGGAGCTGCGCGGCTTGCGCCGGCGGGACGAGCGCCTCGAGCGCGGCGGCGTCGGCGGCCGCGGCGTCGCCGGGGCGGCGGACGCGGATGAGGCGGTTCTGGCTCAAGTCCCAGCAGCCGCGGAAGAGGCCGCCCATGCCGACTGGCCAGGTCATCGGGCAGACATCGAGTGCGAGCGTCGATGCGATTTCGTCGACGAGCTCGAAGGGATCGCGGCCCTCGCGATCGACCTTGTTGATGAAGGTGGTGATCGGGATATCGCGGAGCCGGCAGACCTCGAAGAGCTTGCGGGTTTGCAGCTCGATGCCTTTGGCGGCGTCGATGATCATGACGGCCGAATCGACGGCGGTCAGGGTGCGGTAGGTGTCCTCGCTGAAGTCCTGGTGGCCGGGCGTGTCGAGGAGGTTGAAGACCGTGTCCTCGAATTCGAAGGTCATCACCGAGCTGGAGACCGAGATGCCGCGCTGCTGCTCGATCTTCATCCAGTCCGAGCGCGTGTGGCGGCGCTCGCGGCGTGCCCTCACCATGCCGGCCTCGCGGATCGCGCCGCCGAAGAGCAGGAGCTTCTCGGTGAGCGTCGTCTTGCCGGCATCGGGGTGGGAGATGATGGCGAAGGTTCGCCGCGGGCGCGGCGGCGCGAGCGCGACGGCGGCGGGCGCAGCTTCGCGCGTGAGGGACGTTGCGGCGTCGTTCATCATTATCCTCAGTTTGCCGCCTCCGCGCAGCAGGGGCAGGCACATGGGCGCGCCGCTTCCGGCGGTTATATGGAGGGGTGCCCCGGTTTGTGTAGAGGGGCAAGGGATTTGGGCGGGTTTCTTGCCAAGACGGGGTGCCTGGCCCAGGATGGAAGCTGTTTCGCGATGCGGAGGAGGACGCGCCGTCGATGCCCGATGAAGCGCTGAAGGCCGGGACGGCGGGCGTTGGCGCGCCGGGGATCGATAAGGGGGGCATCGCCAACGGAGCCATGGACTGGCTCGGGCGGGTGCGGGCGCTGGCGCCGCGGATCGCGGCGGCGGCGGCGGAGATCGAGCACGAGCAGAGGCTGCCGGAGCGGCTGGTCGCCGATTTGCGGGCGGCGGGGCTGTTCAGCCTGCTGATCCCGCGGCCTTTCAACGGCGCCGAGATCGATCCGCCGACCTTCGTTGCGATCCTCGAGGCGATCGCCGCGATCGACGCGAGCACGGCCTGGTGCCTCGGGCAGAACAATGTGTGCGCCTCGGTCGCCGCGTTCCTTCCGGCGGAGGCGGCGCGGGAGATTTTTGGCGGCGAGCCGCAGGCGATCCTCGCCTGGGGCGCGGGCTATGGCGGAAAGGCGCTGGCGGTCGAGGGCGGGTACCGGGTCAGCGGCAAATGGTCCTTCACCAGCGGCGGGCACCACGCGACCTGGCTCGGCGCGCATTGCGTGGTGAGCGAGGCGGACGGGCGGGAGCGGCGCGGGCCGGACGGAAAGCCGGTGACGCGGACGATGCTCTTCCCGGCGACGGAGACGTGCTTCCAAGAGATCTGGCACGTGATCGGCCTGCGCGGGACCGGCAGCGATGCCTACGCCATCGAGAACCTCTTCGTGCCGGAGGCCCATTCGCTGGCGCGCGACGAGCCGGGCGAGCGGCGCTACTCGGGGCCGCTTTATCTCTATTCGAGCAACAGCCTGTACGCTTCCGGTTTTGCGGGCGTGGCACTCGGGATCGCGCGGGCGATGCTCGACGCGTTGGTCGCGCTGGCGAAGGAGAAGACGTCGCGCGGGCTCAGCAACCCGATGCGATTGAGCCCGGTGAGCCAGTACGAGATCGCCGAGGCGGAGGCGCGGCTCCGGGCCGCGCGGATGTACCTGATGGGCACGGTCTCGGACGTTTGGCAGGAGGTGCTGCGCGCGGACGCGATCACGCTCGAGCAGCGCATCGCGATCCGGCTTGCGGCGACGCACGTGATCCGCGAGGCGACGAAGATCGCGGACTTCGCCTATTCCTGGGCCGGGGCGACCGCGATTTTCGAGACGAGCCCGTTCGAGCGGCGGTTCCGCGATATTCACGCGGTGGCGCAGCAATTGCAGGGACGGGCGTCGAACCTCGAGACCGCGGGCCAGTTCCTGCTCGGCGTGGAGCCCGATACGACGTTCGTCTGAGGCGAGGCGCGCAAGGAACGGCCAGGGAGACGGAGTTCGGGCAAGAGTCCGGATTTTCAATGGCGGGCTCCACGAAAGATTCGTGGGGAAGCTTCCCGGAAATTGCGTGGCGGGGGAGCGGGCGGGCAGGAGTAACATTCCAGCGGCAAGGAGTGTGCGATGCCGCAGGAAATGACGCTCAACGTGAACGGTGAGGACCGGGACGTCGCGGTGGAGCCGGACAGCATGCTGCTCTACGCGCTGCGCGACAATCTCGGGCTGCACGGCCCGAAATTCGGGTGCGGGCTGGGCGAATGCGGGGCCTGCACCGTGCTCATGAACGGGTTTGCGACCCGTTCCTGCGTGATGCCGGTGAGTGCCGCGAAGGGGGCGAAGATCGTCACGCTGGAGGGGCTCGGCACCATCGAGAAGCCACACCCGCTGCAGGAGGCCTTCATCGAGGAGCAGGCCGCGCAGTGCGGCTACTGTATCAACGGGATGATCATGACGGCGGCGGGTTTTCTCGCGCAGAAGCCGCATCCGACCCGCGACGAGATCAAGCAGGCGCTGGATGCCAATCTCTGCCGCTGCGGCACGCATATGCGGATCGTGCGCGCCATTCAGCGTGCGGCCAGGCAGGGGGCGTGAGATGGGACATGAGATGGCGCGGCGGAGCGGGGCGGCCGGAGCCGGGTTGAGACGGCGCGGGTTTCTAAAGGGAACGGGCGGCCTCGTCATCGCCTTCAGCCTGTTCGGCCCGGCGGTTGCGGAGGCGGCTGCGGGGGACGCCACTCAGAGTGGCATAACGCCGCCGCCGCCGGCGGGGAAGCTCTACGCCTGGCTGGCGGTGAACGCGGACGACACCGTGACGCTGTTCACGGGAAAGGTGGAGACCGGCACCGGCGCGGAGACGGCGCTCGCGCAGATCGCGGCCGAGGAGCTGGATTTTCCGATCTCGCGGCTCGATGTCGTCATGGGGACGACGTCGAGGACGGTGGATCAGGGGCCGAGCTATGGCAGCCGCACGATCCGCTATGCCGGGCCGCAGATCCGCCATGCGGCGGCGGCCGGAAGGTTGGTGCTGCTCCGTCTCGCGGCGGCGCATTTCAATGTGTCGGTCAATCAGCTCGTGACGAGCGGGGGCACGATCTCGGTGATCGGCTCGCCCGGAAGCACGGTGACGTACGGCGCGCTGGTCGATGGCAAGCGCCTCGATTACGAGATCGGCGCGAGCGGCAGGACTTTCGCCATGCAGGTCGCACCCGGCGTGCGGACGAAGGATCCGTCCGCCTACACGGTGGTGGGAAAGTCGGTCCCGCGGAAGGATATTCCGGGGAAGATGACGGGCCAGTTCACCTACGTTCAGGATGTGCGGGTTCCGGGCATGCTGCATGGGCGCGTGGTGCGACCTTACGGCGTTTGGGGCCACGCTGCTCAGCGTGGACGAGAGCGGGCTCAAGGAGATCCCGGGCTTCGTGCAGATCGTGCGGCGCGACAACTTCCTGGGCGTCGTCGCGGAAACCGAGTGGGGCGCCATCCAGGCGGCGGAGAAGCTCGGTTCCACCTTGAACCCGAGCGGCCCGGGCGCGGGCCAGGCCAAATGGTCGGAGTGGAACGGGCTGCCGGCGATGGACCGGATCTGGGAGACGCTGCGCGGGACGGAGGGCGTCGATATCACGGCGGTCGAACATGGATCGGTGGAGAAGGCGCTCGCGGCGGCGCCGAAGACCGTGAAGGCGACCTACCGGACGCCGTTCCAGATGCACGGCTCGATCGGCCCCTCTTGCGCGATCGCGGATGTGCGAGACGGCAGCGCCATTTTCTGGTCTTGCACGCAGATGCCGCACCAGGCGCGGCGCGACATGGCGGCGCTGCTTGGGATTCCCGCCGAGCGGATCGAGCTGCGTTGGTTCGAGGGCGCCGGAGCGTACGGCCGCAACGGGTTCGAGCATGTGGTGGCGGACGCGGCGGTGATGTCGCAGGCGGTCGGGCGGCCGGTGCGGGTGCAATGGATGCGCTGGGACGAGCACGGATGGGAGCCGAAAGGGCCGGCGATCGTCCAGGACCTTGCCGGCGCGCTGGATGCGAGCGGCCACGTGACGACGTGGCGGCATCATATGTGGATCCCGACGACGGGCGATACGCACCTGATCGCGGCGGACTTGATCGGCGAGCCGGATGCCGTCGGCCACACCGGCCACGGGGTGCCCGCGGTCACCTACGCCTATACGTTCGACAATGCCGATGTCGCCTGCCACGGCGAGGGCCGCGTGGCGCTGTTGACGGCGTGGCTCCGCTCACCGGCGCAGTTCGAGACGACCTTCGCGATGGAGGCCTTCATCGACGAGCTGGCGGCCGCGGCGGGGCAGGATCCGCTGGCGTTCCGGCTCGCGCATCTCGCGGACCGGCGCGCGATTGAGGTTCTGCAGGCGGCCGCCGAGGAATATGGCTGGGAGAGCCGGCCTGCGGGGGCCGGGCGCAACGGCAGCGGGCCGGCTAGAGGCCGGGGCGTGGCCTGGGCCAACCGCGACAATGTTCGGGTCGCGACGATCCTCGATCTCACCGTCGATCGGGCGAGCGGGGCGATCAGGGTGGGACGCGTGGTGGTGGCGCATGATTGCGGGCTGGTCGTCAACCCCGACGGGCTCAGGAACCAGGTCGAGGGGAACGTGATCCAATCCTTGAGCCGCACGCTGCACGAGGAGGTCACATTCGATACCGCCCATGTGACCAGCCGGGATTGGGTGGGTTATCCGATCCTGCATTTCGAGGAAATCCCCGACCGCATCGACGTCGTGCTGGTGAACAACCGGCCGGAATATCCTGCCTATGGCGCCGGGGAGCCCTCGACCTGCCCGACGGCGGCGGTGGTGAGCAATGCCGTGTTCGACGCGACCGGCGTGCGGCTGAGGGAGACGCCGTTCCGGCCCGAGCGGGTGAAGGCCGCGCTGAGCTGAGGGGGCGCTCGCGCCCTATTCCTCGGGCTCGCTCGTGAACATGAGCGGATAGCCCTTGGCGCGGCCCGCCTCGGTGCCGCGCGTTGCCTTGGTTTCCGCGACGTCCTTCGTGTAGACGGCGACGACGCAGGCGCCGCGCTGATGCGCGGTGATCATCACGCGATGCGCCTGGTCCTCGCTCATGCGGAATTCCGCCTTGAGCACGGTGACGACGAATTCCCGCGGCGTGTAGTCGTCGTTGAGGAGAATGACCTTGTGCAGGCGCGGCCGTTCGGTGGTCAGCCGGACCTTCGTGCGTGGCCTGGTGACGATTTCATTCATCGGCAAAACCGCTCCCGATGACGGCTCAATGGCTGGACCAGGGGCTAAATCTTCGCACATTCGCGGGCCGGTTGTCCATCCGGGACAGAGGGCGATCCCGAGTTCGGGACGGCCTGGTTGACGCAGATCAATGAGGCGGGTCGCGAGCGGGGCAAGTCTCGGGCCGTCCAAGCACGCGCGGCGACGCATCCGGCCGATGGAGCCTGCGATGCGCGCTGAAAAGGAGAATGTCATGCCCAACGATCAGCCTCAGATCTCCGCCATTACGCCGGCCAAGCTGCGGAAACGGTACGACAATTTCATCGGCGGGAAGTGGGTCGCGCCGGTGAAGGGGCGGTACTTCACCGATCCGAGCCCGATCGACGGGCAGGTGCTGGCGGAAGTGGCGCGCTCCTCGGCGGAGGATGTCGAGCTTGCGCTCGACGCCGCCCACGCCGCGCGGGATGCGTGGGGACGGACCGCGCCGGCGGAGCGGGCGCGGCTCCTGAACCGGATCGCCGACCGGATCGAGGAGAATCTGGAGCTTCTGGCGCATACCGAGACGATCGACAACGGCAAGCCGATCCGCGAGACGCGGGCGGCCGATATTCCCTTGGGCGCCGATCATTTCCGCTACTTCGCGGGCTGCATCCGCGCCGAGGAGGGATCCTTGGGCGAGCTCGACAACGACACGGTTGCGTATCACTTCAAGGAGCCGATGGGCGTCGTCGGCCAGATCATCCCGTGGAACTTCCCGTTCCTGATGGCCGCGTGGAAGATGGCGCCGGCGCTCGCCTGCGGGAACTGCGTCGTCATCAAGCCGGCCTCCGATACGCCGCTTAGCCTCGCGGTGCTGATGGATTTGATCGCCGACGTGCTGCCGCCGGGGGTGCTCAACGTCGTCAACGGGCATGGCTCCGAGGTCGGCGCGCCGCTGGCTTCGAACCCGCGCATCGCCAAGATCGCCTTCACCGGCGAGACGACGACGGGGCGGCAGATCATGCAGTACGCCTCGGAGAACCTCATTCCGATGACGCTCGAGCTCGGCGGGAAGTCGCCCAACATCTTCTTTGCCGACGTGATGGCGGAGGACGACGCCTTCTTCGACAAGGCGCTCGAGGGCTTCGCCCTGTTCGCCTTCAACAAGGGCGAGGTCTGCACCTGCCCGTCGCGGGCGCTGGTGCAGGAATCGATCTTCGACAAGTTCCTCGAGAAGGCGGTGGCGCGCGTGGGCAAGATCAAGGTCGGGAACCCGCTCGACCCGACGACGATGATGGGCGCGCAGGCCTCGCGCGGGCAGCTCGAGAAGATTCTCAACTACGTCAAGATCGGCAAGGAGGAAGGTGCCCGTTGCGCGATCGGCGGGGAGCAGGCGCATCTCGGCGGCGGGCTGGAGAACGGCTTCTACATGAAGCCGACCGTGTTCGTCGGGCACAACAAGATGCGGATCTTCCAGGAGGAGATTTTCGGGCCAGTGCTTTCGGTGACGAAGTTCAAGGACCTGGACGATGCGATCGCGATCGGCAACGACACGCTCTATGGGCTCGGCGCGGGCGTGTGGTCCCGCAACGGCACGACGGCGTATCGCGTGGGGCGCGAGATCCAGGCCGGCCGCGTGTGGACCAACTGCTACCACATGTATCCGGCGCATGCGGCGTTCGGCGGATACAAGCAGTCGGGCTTCGGGCGCGAGACCCACAAGATCATCATGGAGCATTATCAGCAGACGAAGAATCTGCTCGTAAGCTATAGCCCAAAAGCCATGGGATTCTTTTAACTCCCAGGGACGAGGCGCCGGGCGGCGGAAGGCTCGCCCGGCCCTTTCGCGCCGTTGTTCGCTGGAGGTGCTCCCATGCCGCCGCGGGTCGTCGTCACGCCGGGGGCCGCGGAGGTGATCCGCCGGCTGAAGGCAGAGCAAGGGAAGTTGATCTTTCACCAATCCGGCGGCTGCTGCGAAGGCACCGCGCCGATGTGCTTCCGGCAAAGGGATTTCCGTGTCGGGGCGCGTGATGTGCTGCTCGGCGTCATCGAGGGATGCCCGTTCTATGTCGGCGGGGCGGAATACCAATACTGGGAATATTTCCAGCTGACGATCGACGTCACGAGCGGCGGCGGCGACAGCTTCTCGCTCGAGGCGGCGGACGGCATGCGCTTCGTGACGCGCTCGCGGATGTTCAGCGACGAGGAAGCGAAAGAGCTGGATGCGGCCGGGCCGCCGCCGAGAGGACCGGAGGCGTTCCGGCCGGCGAGCGCCGGCGTTCACTGACGGCGGCGAACGGTGCTAGAGTAGCGCGGACGCTGGGCAGCGGGGGGAGTGGGGATGGCGGAGAACGATCTCTCCCCGGGCACCAAGGCAGTCATCGGGCGGGCAGGCGTCGGCGCCCTCATCGATGCGCTGGCCGGGCGCGGGTGGCGCGTGCTCGGACCAACGGTGCGGGACGGCGCGATCGTCTATGACGATATCGCCGGGCTCGAGGATCTGCCGGCCGGATGGACCGACCGGCAGGAGGCCGGGCGCTATCGGCTCGAGCGGCGCGACGATGCGGCGCTCTTCGGCTATGCGGTCGGGCCGCAATCCTGGAAGCGCTTCCTTCATCCGCCGATCGAGCTCTTGTGGCGGGCGCGCAGGGAGGGCGATGGGTTTGCCGTTGCGGGCGGGGACGAGGACGGAAAGAAATTTGCGTTCCTCGGGGTGCGCGCGTGCGAGCTGGCGGCGATCGCCATCCAGGACCGCGTGTTCATGGAGGGGCCCTATCCCGACACCGCGTACCGCAAAAGGCGCGAGGATAATTTCTTCGTCGCGGTGAATTGCGGCGAAGCCGGTGGGACGTGCTTCTGCGTCTCGATGAAGACCGGGCCGAAGGCGGAGGCCGGATTCGATCTCGCGCTGACGGAGCTGATCGAGGGCGACCGGCAGAGATTCGTGGTCGAGGTGGGAAGCGAGGCGGGCGCCGAGGTGCTGGCGACGATGCCGCATGAAAAGGCCTCGCCCGAGGCGATGGAAGCCGCGGAAGCGGTCGTGGCGCGCACCGCGAGCCGCATGGGGCGCAAGCTCGAGACGGACGGGCTCAAGGAATTGCTCCAAGGGAACCCTGAGCATCCGCGATGGGACGAGGTCGCGAAGCGGTGCCTCACTTGCGCCAACTGCACGATGGTCTGCCCGACCTGCTTCTGCACCACGATCGCGGATGTGAGCACGCTGGATGGAACGGCGGAGCGCGTGCGAAAGTGGGATTCCTGCTTCAGCCTGGATTTTTCGTATATCCATGGCGGCAGCGTGCGAAAAGAAACGAAATCGCGCTACCGGCAATGGATGACGCACAAGCTTGCGAGCTGGATCGACCAGTTCGGGACCTCGGGGTGCGTCGGGTGCGGGCGGTGCATCAGCTGGTGTCCGGTCGGCATCGACATCACCGAGGAGGCCGCCGCCATTCGCGCGGACGTGGAGAAGAGGCAGGAGGGAGGGAATGGAAGGGCTTGAGCGGATCGTCCTCGCACACCCGTTTTTTGCCGGATTCGAATCGGAGCTGGGCGCGGTTGTTTCCGGCTGCGCGCGGAATCTGCGTTTCAATCCCGGAGAATATTTGTTCCATGGCGGGGACGAGGCGAACGAGATATTCCTGATCCGCCAGGGGGTGGTTTCGCTCGAGATCGCGCCGCCCGGCGAGACGCCGACCGTGTTCGCGACCGAGCGGGAGGGCGAGATCGTCGGCGCCGCCTGGCTGGTACCGCCCTATCGCTGGCGGTTCGACGCGCGCGCCACGGCGCTCACCCGCGCGATCGGGATCGATGCGCGGTGCCTGCGCGAGAAGTGCGAGGCCGACAATCATCTCGGCTATGAGATGATGAAGCGCTTTTTGCCGGTCGTTGCCGGCCGGCTCGACGAGACGCGGCTGCAAATGCTCGACGTCTATGGAAAGCGCGCATCGTGACACCGGCCGA
>Ga0335075_10016214_pt1 | contig 11144 bp, 13 predicted proteins | sample Lox_Sample_24_FD_206723 | JGI IMG/M metagenome (GOLD analysis project Ga0335075, IMG submission 206723) | Soil microbial communities from Loxahatchee National Wildlife Refuge, Florida, United States - Lox_Sample_2.4 | ecosystem: Environmental > Terrestrial > Soil > Wetlands | place: USA... | reverse complement strand
CCGCTCGGCTAGTCGCGGCATGTCGATTGCGCAATCTGACTTACGGTGGCTGTTATCGCAGCTAGATCGCTTGTGATCTTGGTAACAGTCATCGTAAAGTCAGGGAGTGGCAGACATGGCTCTCGCTCTGAACCGTACGGGCGTGGTGTTCAAGAAGTGCGACCGTACGAACCACAAGCCCGACTCTAACAAGGCGTGCGGGGCTGGCACCTGCCAGCACACGTGTTCTGACGTGGAACGTTGCCCGCACGCGTGGACGCTGCGCTACTGGGGCGACGGCCGGCAGCGCGAACGCTCGTTCAGGGACGAAGTCCGCAACGGGCGCACGATTCACGGCAGCGGGAAGAAACTCGCGCAGGACGCGCAGCTCAAACTGACCGTGGACAAGCGCGCCGGCGACAAGACGTTCGCCGATTACTCGAAATCGGGCAAGGCGAACTTCGATGACGCCGCTGAGGCGTTCATCGGGCGTCTTCCGGTCAATGAGCGTTCGCGCGCCTCGTATCGCAGTGCGTACCGAACCCACGTTAGGCCGGTTTACGGAAGCAGCACTCTTGCCCGCGTGGCAGGCGACCGTGACGGCGTGCTGGACCTGCTCACGGTCAGGATGAAAGACCTGAGCATCTCCGTCCGCCGCAACGCGCGCATGGTCATCACGGGCACCTGCGGCGAGGCGGTCAAGGCGGGCAAGATCCGCGAGCACCGGCTGGCGGATATCGAGCTAGCGGACAACGGGACCAAGCACGACCGGACGGATTTCGTGTTCCCGCAGTATGGGCAGGTCAAGTTTGTCGCGGACGGGGATGAGGAAACCCCGGGCGCGGGGGTCTGCGTATGGCTCATGCGCGGGTGTGGGCTGCGGATCGAGGAAGCGCTAGCAGTCGAGAAGGCCGATTTCCGGGGCAAGGGGAAGAAGGGCAAGTTCCTGCGTCTTACCGGGCAGGCCAGCCGCGACGGGCGAGAAAAGCTCCCGCTGAAGAAGCGCAAGAAGGACGAGTTCCGCGATGTCCCCGTGCCGGAGTGGGTGTGGGAGAAGGTCAAGGACCTTCCGGACGGGCCGCTCATGCCCGGTAACGGGGACCGGAAATACCAGCTCTACGGCACCGTTTACGACCGGTTTATGAAAGCGGCAAGGAAGGCCGACATCCCGGCGGGTTTCACCCCGCACTCACTGCGACACGCGTTCGCGTCCGCGATGCTCAGCAAGGGCGTCCCGATTACCGACGTCGCGCACTGGCTCGGGCATCGTGACGTCCGAGTGACGTACCGGATTTACGGCCACCTCGTGCCGTCTGCGGCGGCTCGCGCTGTCACGGTTCTTGACGAGGAGTACGCCGAATGGAGCGCGCCGCAAGCAGCATGATGTGGCTGGAACGGATCACGGCGCCGCCCAGCCTGCTGGCGGGGCCGTGCCTTGCGTGCTGTGCGGTAGTGAAATGTGCGAGACTCCGGGAGCATTGACTTCCAAGGCGGTCAGCGCCGCAAATCTTGGCACGGATCCCTATCGGCCAACAGAAGCCCGCACTTCCGAAAAGCCCAGGATGTAAGGTTTAACTATGAATGAGGCCGTCAGTCAGCTAAGTAATCGTGAGATTGCCTTGCTGATATGGCTTGCCGTGTTGCTTATCACCGTTCTCGCCTACCGGCCTACACGGCAATTGCTGGTCCCGCTCTTTAAGCTAATCTTTTTCTCAAAGGTTAGCGTCGTCTTGCTTGCTATGCTTGGTTACCTATCATTCGTCTCGCTCCTATTTCACTGGCTGCACCTGGCGCATTGGTGGATGCTTAAAGACGCCTTGTTCTGGTTCTTTGGTACGGGAGTCATACTGCTTCTGAATGCAAACCGGGAAGCCAAAGCAAATCGCTTCGTCAGGAAAATCGCTCTAGATAGCTTCAAATTTGCCGTCATCCTGGACTTCGTAGTCAACTTGTATGTCTTCAACCTGGCGATCGAGCTGATTCTGGTTCCATTCCTCGCCGCGCTGGCGATGCTCGCCGTAGTGGCCACCACCAAAGATGAGTACAAGCGCGAGAAAAAGCTGATTAATACAGCTATCATCGCCATTGGTCTCGGATTCCTGACCTATGCGCTAGTGAACATCCTTGCCCATCCTAGCGGCTTTTTTGCTATGAAGAACCTGGAAGATTTCCTTACCCCTATTGTGCTGACGCTAGTATTCTTGCCGTTCTTGTATGGAGCTGTACTTTATGCCGCATATGGAGATTTGCTCATCCGAGTGAATTTTCGTATCCACGACGGGGAGTTGCGAACGTACGCCAAACGGCAGATTGTCATGGCCTGCCAGTTCAGGCTAAGCCGAGTAAACCGTTTTGCGAAAGACTTTACCCATAACCTCGGTGGAGTTGGAAGCAGCGGTGAGGTGTTGAACGTTATCAACGCCTTCAAAGTATCAACGAGCAATGAAGATCGCCGTGATTGATATGAATCGCAATCAAGGCGCAACGGAAACGAATACCCTCCCCACGTTCCTCGGAACGTGGGGAGGGTCTTTTTTGCCCGTCAGGCGGATTGGCGTTCGATCCACGCGAACACGTCGCGTTCTTTCCATCGCAGGTGTCTTCCGATCCGGTAGGCCGGGAGTCCCCATTCTTTCCATTTGTCACGGACGGTCCGCTCGGGAATGGCGAGGATTGCGGCGACGTCGCGTGCCGATAGCAGCCGGTTAGAACCACCTAGCGTCCCTTTCTGCGGCGCTTCCTGCCCGCTGGCGCGTGCCTGCCGCGCGGGATTGGTCGCTGGCATCACCCCTTCCCGGTGGTTGCGGCGGGTGGCCGGCTCGCGGGTGAGCGCAAGTGCAAGTGCAACGGCTGCGAGTGCGCCTATGCGTGCAGACGCGCGTGAGGCGTGCACTTGCACTTTGCGCTCCCGGTTACGGACAGTCATCGGACGCCCTCCAGTAGCCGCGTACGGTCTGGACTGCCTGGCCGTCGGCGGCGAGCTGCTGTAGCCGGTAGAAGACCCAGCGTCGGCTCATTCCGGTAGCGGCGATAAGTGCGCTTACCCGAATCCCCTGCGGCGGGGCGGCGGAAAGCGCGTTCCTGAGTATTGTGTCGGGGTCTGGCGTGCTGTCTGGAATGATTGTCCCAGCGACGACGATCGGCGGCGCGGTGCGGCTTGGCATGTCTGCCTGCCGGATTACGATTGCGGCGCGCGATATGTCATCGAGCTGGCGGGGTATTCTCGCGTGGCGCGCCGAGGTCTCCCTGACCGCGTGGTCCGTGATGAGGTAGGCGCGGGCGCGCCGCGGAATGTCATATTCGGGAGCGGAGATCAGGAATTTTCCGGGAGCATTGAGCTTGTGGGCATTCCATCCTGCCTTGAGCATGCCCTGACCGAGCACGAGGTCTATGTCCCTTTGCTCACGAACCCGGAAACATATTCGCAGGTCCATTTGTGAGCGGACCGCGCCCTGTCCCATCGCTTTCTGCGTGGGACGCTGCGTCGCGGCGACGAGCGTCACGGCAAGAGCGCGGCCTAGGCGCGCTATCGAGTCAGTGTCGCTCATTGAGCGGGGCGCTTGCTCGGCTAGCTCGGCGTATTCATCGATGATGATGACAAGTGCGGGCATTTGCGGGGATGGTTCCCAGGTGCGCCGTCCATGCGAGGCGAGGTATCCGGCGCGTGCTCCGAGAATCGCGGCCGCATCGCGAAGTAGCGCTGCTGCCTGTCCGGGGGTTGTGGCGAGTCTGTCTATGCATTCCCGCCACGGGCCGAGTTCCATTCCGTTCTTGAGATCGATGGCCCAGATGATGACATCAGAGCAGGCGGTAAGGTTGCCCATGAGGACATTGAGCCCGCCGCTTTTACCTGACCCGGTGGTACCGCCGAATATCGCGTGGCGCCGCAGGAACAGCACCCGGCACGGGACGGCGTCTTCGAACGGGCCGAGATCGGTCGGCTGGGTAATCGTGGTAATGGACGGGCCGGGCCACGGGATGGCGTCGGCGTGGGGATCGCTGTCGAGTACCCGCAATTCGATGCGGTTCGCCAGATCATCCGGCGTCGGGTAGACGCGGACCGCGCCCCGGAAGGTCCCGAGCCCGGATTCGATGGCGGGAATCTTCGCGGTCACGTCGGTGATGGTCTGGCCGCGCGCTAGCCGGAACCGGGCGCGCCAGCCCCAGACGTCCACGGCGGCGGACATGACCTCCGAGCCGGCCAGCCCGATCGCCTGCGCGATGTCCGGCCATGCGGCGAGCTTGCGGTCCACCCGGACCTTGGCGCGCCGGCGACGGTGCGCCCACCACGGAACCGCCAGGATCACCCCTCCGACGCCGAGCACCTGGAGCAGTGGCGACGTGAACGGCCCGAGCGCTGCGGCCACGGCCAGCCACCCCCCGGCCGCACACGTCACGGACGCCGCGTAGAGGCGTTCGGCCAGCGCGGGAAGCCCGATCCTCATGCCGAACGCCGCGACCAGCCACGCGGCGGCGGAAGACCCGGCCAGCAGTACCGGCCACCAGCGCGGGAACGCTGCGTGTGCCCACCAGCCGGCGCCGGCCAGCGCGGCCATGGCCCCCAGCGGGGCGAGCTCGGAACGGTACCGCCATACCCACTGCGCTAGCAGCGCGCCGACCGGGGCCGGGAGCTGTCCGGGGTCGGTCCTAATCATGATCATCGGTTGCATGCCAGTGCGGCGGATCTGCCGCGCCTGCCGACGCATCTGCCGGTAGCGGTAGTTAGCCATGGCTGCCCCCCGCGCGGCGCGGAGCGGCGTCCTGGAGCGCTTGGAGTTCGTCGCGCAGGTATGACAGGGGGTCGGCTTCCCCGTCATGCCCAGCCGCAAGCGTGGCGCGCATCGCGGCGATGGCGTTGGCCCGGTCCAGCCGCGCAGCGACCAGGTCGGCGGAGAGTCGCGTGACCTCGGCGGCCAGGTCGCCAGCGTCGGTCAGTGCGGCGGCGATCGCTTGCCATGCCGGGGCGAGGGTCGGTGCTGCGATAGCGCATCCAGCCAGGACGTCACGGGCGGCGGAATTGCGGTTGATGACCGACAGGAGATCGATGCTGGAATACGGGACGGTCTTGGGCATCTGGGCATCACCCCTTTCCTCTGGCGGGTTATTCACGGATGGGAAAGCCACTGGACGAGCGCAGCGATCAGCTTGCTGATCTGTGGCGCGGCCGTGGTCGCGGCGAGCAGGAAACCGAAAATGGTGCAGATGATCGCGTGCCATACGCGCATTCCCATGTACCGGTAAGCGAGGTAGACCACGAAACCGGCGATGGCGACGAGCGGAATCGTGACGGTCATGACGGCATCACTTCCTTCGGTTGCTCTTGCGGGAGGGGGTCTTTCCGGTCCGCCATGCCTTGCGCCGGTACCAGTGCGAGCGGGCATGGCATTTACGGCACCGGGGGTCCGTGCAGTGGCGAGCGATTTCTGCGACGGCGATAAGGTCGCTCATCCGGCTCACTCGTCGCCTCCCTCTTGACTTTCATGCGGATAGCGGACACCGACGAGAATGCGGCGTGCGAATGCGTCCGAATGCGAATCAGGCGCGTTTGTTAGGTGGCCGCGGTCGCCTCGGCGGATACCGATAGTGAGTACTGCGAGAATTACGCTTCCAGTGATGGCAAGAAGCCCGACGCCTATCAGGATCAGGATCTGATAAGACATCTCGCTCGTCTCCGTCTACATCGTTATCGTGGGGAATGGCGACAGCGCGGTACTGAACAGGACCGAAGAACCGAAAGACCACGTAATGGCCGCAGATGGTTTCGGGCGCTTTCCCGCCGAGTCGCGCGGCGATGACATCGATCTCCGCGCGCCTCCCGGCATCTGTTCCTTCTGGCGGGAAGACCAGTACGTCGACATAGGGTGGCGCCGGCACGTCCGGGTTAGACTCCAGGTAATCCGCTAGGGTGCGGAGTCCTTTGATAAGCGCTCCACGATCAGCGGAGTTGGCATAGGTCATTGGGCATCACCTCGTTCACATGGCGCGCCGGAAATACAGCTGAAAGGCGGCTTATCCGGCAGTCGTTATTTCCATGTACGCATTCCATCTGGAATGCGGCCCATTGCCCATGCGGTGGTAATGCGCGTTTAGTGCATGAACAGTGCAGTTGCAGTGCAGGTCGTCAGGTCCGCGCGGTGAAATAAGGCTCCGAGGGCGCGCCTCTTACACGCCAGTGCCGGCCCTCAACCCGGCCGCGATTGCAGAAGGGCGCGAGTTGGTCCCGAGCGGGCAAGCATGAACTGAGACAGGCAGCACCACTAGGTCGACGGCGTCGTTGGCAGGGCGGGGTCTGTCCGCGCCGGGCGCGTCGACCCACGCCAGGCGACTGTCCCCCCTAACTCCCTGCCGGTAGCGGCCCACCGATACGTCGACCTTCGGTAACCGCGCAATGCGGAAGCCGCGACCCTTGAGAATCGATCATGTCCGGCAAGTTCTCGGCACACCTATCGGAAGGACGGGGCAGAGCGAGGCCCAAGCGAGTAGGCTGGATCGTTATTGTAATCGCTAGGCAAAGGTCGAATTAGCGTGATCACTAAACCTACAGTAATGCAAATATTCGATCAACTAAATCGTACGCTGACGGAAAAGGTCTCCGAAGGAAATGTAATCAACCATAACCTAGAAAAAGGGCTAGGCGCCGAACGCGCCTTGCGTTCGCTCCTAAGAGACTTTTTGCCGTCCCGATTTGGTGTCGCGAAAGGAAAAATAGTAAATTATGGAGGCGATCAAAGCCAAGCTTGCGACATCATTATATATGATCGCCTAAACTGCGCGCGCCTCTTTGTTGATCAAAATGAAAACCAGATAATCCCCATTGAGGGGATCTATGCAGTAATTGAAGTTAAGGTGACGCTTACTAAAGGAAAGCTCAATGAGGCATTCGATAATCTAGCTTCAGTACACAACCTAAGCCCAGCACGACCAGTCAGATCCAAGAATAAGCTCGTCGACTTCTGTCCACCTGCGCTTATTGTAGTTGGATTCAACGGGCCGAGTCTGGCCACGATAGAACGACACTATCTCACCATGAATCACGCCCATCCAGTAGGCGCCTCATTTAGTTCCTATTCTGAAGTCTCGCCAGGCTTCGATGAAAGGACGGGGAAGAGCTTTCTTGTCAACAAGATAGCCTGCCTTGGAAGTGGAACGATCTTTCACACCTATGCCGGTGAAGTAAAGACTGGAGCCTGGGGTCAATACACTCTTGGCATGCTTCTTATGTCACTGCTCACCGATATAGAACAAATACCCTATTCTGAAATGGTGCCGGTGCGATACTTCAACTTCATGATGATTGAGGACGCGGAATATTTCTCTAGGAATTTGGAGTGGCAATAAGCTAATCAACGACTGGAGCCGACCAATACCGATCCCCCAAAGCGGCTAGGGAGACTTCCAGGTGAGCTAATAAAGCGACGCCGTGACCGGACCTTGGGTGCGAGGAATCGGCGCTAGCTCTGACTAGTGAGTGACTTATTCGGAATAGCCCCTGCTCTCTTCTCGGAGGCGGTCTACTATTTCCTGTGCAGCGCCCCAATCTTCGACGGCCTCTTCAGCTTGCCATGTCACATGCTCGATTGCTTGGAAATCGATTCCCCAACGATCCTCGGCGATGAGAATTGTAGTGAGCAATCGGGCAGTGACCATCTCCGGGATATCGGTGTAAAATCGCCCGGCCAGATGCATCCCCTCTCCAGCTATTCTTAGCGCAGACGGAGCGAATCGTAGATCGAGGAGGCGAAGTATTTGATGAATCTCCGCGTTGAGATTAGGGAATTGTCTCCAGATTTCACCACAAAAATCCAGGAAAACCCTGCCTTTTAGGGTTGGCTGAGTCGGAGCTGCGCCGCTCCCGTACTGGGCAAGGAACCCACACCCAGTTAGACGTAGAAGTCGTACACGGATTGCGCCAGGGGAAGCGCCTAGCTTTGTTGCAATATCCTTGGTAGTCAAATACGGATCTGGCGATGTTGACAGCATGTGAAGAATAGCCAGATGAAGTCCAGGCCAGCCGGTAGTTCGTACGAAAAATCGCACATCGTCGCTTGTGAGATTTCCGAATACCACATTCATCAGAATGTCTCGACTGACGCTATCGTAGAGAAGTGCAGAGACAAAGTCACGCTGTGCTTCATTATCGGCATCGAAATCTTGCGGGACCCAAAAGACTTTGAGTCTATGCGGTGCTATAAATTTCCCGATGGATCTGAATTCTTTGATCGCCTCCGAAAGGAGACGGCGAGCTTTGATGGTGTCCCGAGCCACGTATGCGCATATTTCGGCGTTCGGATCCAGGAGCATAGTACGAAGATCTTTGTCAACCCCCGCAACGTGACGCCAAAGAGTTTGCCCGACGAGCGGACGGGACCAATCACGTTTAAGCTCACAGGCGAAGTCGAACTTGCGACGTTCTGCCTCTACATACGTATAGAGATTCGACCGCGATAGTTGTGCCAACGTGCTCGTAATGCATTGAGACAAGAACTGGTGTTCCGCTGATTCTGCCATCTATTTTCATCCTTGCCCAGCAGCCTGCTTGATCCCAAGGCTATAGTTAATAGCACTTGTCACATCGAGTGCAATTTTTGTCCCACCTCATGCAGTGTAGCTCAAGCACAGGCCAGCACGCTGAGATTAGCCGCTGCTCGTCCCAGACAGCAGGTTTACTGCAACGCGGAGGGCCAACGGACGGTAACGACAATGGAATCGGATATTGCTTCCCAGGAGTGGTCTATCCCTGGTCCCCATGTGGCGTAGTCGCCCTGCTTTTCCAGCGTGATACTGGTTTCCGTCAGGTCGATCCTGAAGTTCCCCCCGACTAGGAGTACGAGCGTTGTGCGCTGGTCGTCGGCGGTCCACGCGTGGCGTTTTTCTCCTGCTGGGTGGATGCCCCATTTGATCTCGACATCTTTGCTTGACCTGATGTCTTCGGACGGTTCAATGAAGTGGCCCAGAATCCAGCCGCGCGTTTCGCGTCCGTCCTCTGCTGCATTACCGCTATGCCAGTTTTCGTTCATGGCCGTATCGCCCAATCAATAGTAGGTATATCAACCCGGTTCCCGCCGATCTGACCAAGGCGTCGAAGACCCTGAATTAAAGCGAAAAGCCCCTCATTGCTCCACGCATCGTCATGCGCGAGCGCTGCCAGAGATCCGGCGTCCAGACTGGAATACTGGCGCAAAGAGGAAGATTCCCAGCTTGCCTCGACCTCGCCCCCGAAACGGCGCCAGAAATCGTCAGAGTCCACGACGACCAGGCTTGCGAACTCGAAATTCCCGCTGACGAGGTTCAGGCCAAACCCTGTGCATTCCATCCGGAGCGCGCCAGGGCTTTCCGTAAGTAGCCACCGCATAGGCGCGGACAACCGCGCCGGATGCATCGGGTCGGCGGCATGCTGCTCATTTACTGTGTTGTCTATGTCTTCGCGACCGAATAGCTCTTCTTCCATCTCCCGCAGCAGCGTGGCCGCGGTTTTCGCGTCACCGCGGAAATCTGTCATCGGCTGATGGAAGCCCTTGGGGATAACCGCCAGTTGCCGTGCGGCGTTGACGACAGTCCCGGAGCGCTCTTGCACGAGAAGGGCATAATCAGCAGGCCCCCGGTAGGGGTCGGCGGGACGGGCAAAGGCGCACAAGGCAAGCGCTCCGCCCGCGCATAGCCTGTCCGCTACGCCGAAGACCGACGCGAAATCCGGGAGGTAGCGGTCCCGCAACGGCAGCGAGCCGGGTTTCGGGGGGATACCTGCGGACAGGGCATCTGCTAGTTCGCCTTCGAGAAGATCCAGCGTCAGCGCGTAGGAGGCGAACTGAGCGATGCCCAGCGAACCGCCAATCTCACCCTTCGCCGCGTTGAAGCTGAGCAGGCGGTATAGGGGCAGGTCCACGAACCGCGTACCGGTAACCAGCATCTCCGCTAGCCGCTGTGCGGCAGCGTCGGCCGCCCGCGCGTCAAGCGGGACATCGCCGCCGGCGGCCGGGCCGGCGAGGGTGAGCCGGTCATGGTCCGCAGTCAGCGGACAGGCAAGGTCCAGCCAGTCAGGACAGGTCACCACACTGGTCACGATGTCGGCGTCGTCATGCCCGCAGCGTGCGCAGTAACGGCCGTGCTCGCCGGCCTGGTCGCGGTAGTACTCGCCCAGGGCATCGGCGACATCGCGCCGGCCGATGCGTCTTCGTCGGCTCGCCCGGTCGAGCAGGTCTCGCCGGTCCAGCCTGGCCGCCCGTGCCGCGACCTGCCGGCGAGCCGTTCCGGGGTTCCAGCCCGCGAGCTGGTCCAGGCGGCTAAGCGCGCCGCTGATGTTCTGATCGGTGATGAGCCTGTGCTCGGCGTCCGCTACCGCGCTGTCGTCGTCTTCCCGGGCGGGGACCGCAGGGGTGGTCAGTCCGGTCAGCGCGGCGAACCGTTCCCTGTCCTCAGTCGAGGCACGGGCGAGCGCGACGTCAAGGAGTTGCTGCTTTTCCGGCCGGGGCCGGATGTCAGGGTTCTGGTGCCAGCCCGCGACGGTGCGCACGCCGATGTCGAGATGTTCGGCGAACGCCTCGTTGCTCATCCGCAGCGCGGCCTGCAGCGCGCACGCCGCGCGCCCGGTCCAGCCGGTCACCACGTCCATGACCCGCCGACCCCAGCCGAGGCGGAACTGACCGCGCCGAAGTCACGCCCGGCGCACCCGCCCGGCACATCCGGACGCGCGCAGGCGCGTACCACGTTGTCCCGCACCCCGGCGGGGTCCACTGCCATCGGCGTGCTGCCCGTTCCCTTGGTCGCTCGCCTGTCGCCGTCACTAGTGCGGCCAAATCCCGCACCATGACGTAACACGTAAGGATAAATTCTCTCGGTCCACGAGCGCGGGACTACGCCGAAGTCTCGACCTAGTTACTGCCACCTTGCGCGGGGTGGGCGACGAACGTCCCGCGACCGTGCAGCACGATCAGCCATCCCTCTGCGGCTAGCTCTTCCTTGGCCCTGCGGATCACGTCCCGGCTCACTCCGTACTGGTCTGCCAGCTCATACTCACTCGGCAGCCGGTCATCAACGGCCAGCGCGCCAGAGCGGATGTCGCTCATCAAGTCGTCATAGACCTGCTGCCACAGCAACCGTGGCGCACGGTGGCTGATGCGGTCTCGCTTGTCGGGCAGGGACATAGGTGATCATGATCCCATGTCCCC
>Ga0335075_10016213_pt1 | contig 11144 bp, 12 predicted proteins | sample Lox_Sample_24_FD_206723 | JGI IMG/M metagenome (GOLD analysis project Ga0335075, IMG submission 206723) | Soil microbial communities from Loxahatchee National Wildlife Refuge, Florida, United States - Lox_Sample_2.4 | ecosystem: Environmental > Terrestrial > Soil > Wetlands | place: USA... | reverse complement strand
AGCCCTCGTTGAAAGGCTCGTCGGGGAAAAGCTCAAGGTCCGGGTGGGCCTGAAGGATCTCCCACAGGCTGGAACTCCCGCTTCGTGGCCACGCCAGCAAGATCAGCCGCTCATCGAGCTTCATGGCTGCTCCGGCGGTACTAGGTTCGGTGCAACGGTGGCGGTGACTGCCGCCAGCCCGGTAGCCATGGTGGCGATGTCGGCCCCATCGGTCAACACGTCCATGGCCGTGGATTGTGCTGGTGCGACTGGCTTAGTGCGGGCCGTTTCGCCGGCGGTGAGATAGAGACGAAGCGGTTGTCATAGCGGAAGCAGGTGGCAGCGACTCCCCGGTACGGCCGTTAGCCGGATGCGGAGTTGCCAGGGCCCTCTGGTCACTGGTACGGCGTAGCCGTGAACCGCATGCCGGTCACCCAGGGAGTCAGTTGATGTCCTGCCGAGCCGACAGGACGATACCGGCAGCCGCCAGTACGCCGGCCCAGGCGATCAACGTCAGTGCGCCGGCGCCTGGCGAGAGCAGGTGATCGACTCGCAGGCCCATGAGTGCGTCCGTAGCGCGGGTTGGCGTGAACCGCCCGACCGAGGGGGCGAGGCCGAACAGGAGGTTGTCGACGACGAGGCCCACGGCGAGCAGCGTGATGACGCCGCCGACTTGGTTGTGGATGATCGCTCCGACACCAGTGCCGATCGCCCCCCACAGGGCCGTGCCGGCGAGCCCGCCTAGCGTGAGCAGCAGGATGTCGGCGCTGCTGAGGACGACCGTGATCCCGCGGCCGTCGAGGATGGCGTATGCGATCGCCCAGCTGACTGCCTCAGCCAGGACTCCGAATGCGATTCCGGCCAGTGCGCCGGCGACGGCCTTGGCGGCCAGGACATGTGAGCGCGCAGGGTTGAACAGGATCGTGGGGCGGATCGTGCCGAAGCGGTACTCGCTGGTCACCAGCAACACGCCGGCAAGTGCGGAGAACACGCCTGCGAAACTGCCCACGCTGAGCAGCTGAAGCTGGTCCTCTTTGCTCGCAAGCCCGCTCGGGTGGGTGAGCAGCCCGGTGAGCAGCGTGAAGAGCAGGATCAGCGCGACCATCCCGAGGATCAGCCCGAAAGTGGTCCGGGTCGAGCGAATCTTGAGCAGCTCTGCCCTGATCTGCGCGATCATGCCGTTGCCTCCGAGGTCAGTTCGAGGAAGACGTCCTCCAGCAAGCCCGCGTCGCTGACCAGCTCGTGCACCGGGACGCCGGCGGCGAATGCGATCTCACCGACCCGCTCGCTCGATGCTCCCTGGACGAGCAGAGAGTGGTCGGTACCGGTCGTCACCTGCAGCGCCTTTTCACGCAGCGCCGTAATGAGTCGTTGGGGATGGCCGCTGCGGACGCGGACCGCGCCGCCAGCACGGGCGGTGAGCTCTGCCAGCGGGGACGAGAGCACCAGCCGCCCGCCACTGATGATGAGCACCCGGTCGGCCGTCTGCGCGACCTCGGCGAGCACATGACTGGAGATGAGCACGGTGCGGCCCTCTGAGGCCAGCCTGCGCAGGAAGTCCCGCAGCCAGCGAACTCCCTCCGGGTCAAGCCCGTTGGCCGGCTCGTCGAGAATCAGCAGCTCCGGGTCGCCGAGCAGCGCCGCGGCGAGGCCTAGCCGCTGACGCATCCCCAGCGAGTATCCCTTCACCCGCCGCCGGGCAACGGTACCCAGCTCCACCAGGCGCAGCACCTCGTCCGCGCGTGAGTCAGGAACATCGACGGCCTGCCCGAGCATCCGCAGGTGATCGCGGCCCGAACGGCCGGGATGGAAATCGGTCGCCTCGAGCACGGCACCGATCCGCAGTGCGGCACGCGGCAACTCCGCGTAGGGATGATCGAATACCAGTGCTCGTCCGCTCGTCGGCGCCGCCAGCCCGAGGATCATCCGCAGCGTCGTGGTCTTGCCAGCCCCGTTCGGGCCAAGGAAGCCCGTGATCGTCCCGGCCTCCAGCGCAAACGACAGATCCGTGACCGCCGGGACATCACCAAAACGCTTGGTCAGCGACTCGGCTTCGACGACCGCCGTCATCCGCGTGACTGACCGTTGAACGGGATAACTGCATCCAATCCGCGCCGCACTTCGGGCGTGTTCACGCCGAGAGCGCCCAGCAGCACCGCTGCCGGATCTGGTGGCTGGAGAGTGAGGATCTGGGCCAGCACCTCGGGGCCGGTGACCTGGAGCTTCCGATGACCCTTGGGCTTGTACGCTTCCTCGAGCACTTTCTTTGCCGCGGGCGTCATGCGGAAGCGATCCTTTGTCGCGACGTCCCTGAGCCTCGGCTTCTTGGGCACGGCGCGCATCGGCAGTGCGGGAGCGTCGGTGCCGGAGACCATGCCCAGGGCACCCAGGGCTTCGTGATCGAGTGACTCATGGGCCTGGCGAGCTTGCTGCAGGGTGACGCCCAGCACGACTTCGATCGAGGGATCCTCCAGCAAGGCGAGCAAGAGGTGATCGGTGCCGGTTCGGCGATCACCCCGGCGGCGGGCCTCCTCACTGGCCTGCAAATAGATGGCCCACGCGTGATGCACCTCTGGCGCTGCGGATTCGGTGGTCATGATCACTCCTTGTTGTACTTGGTGTGCACGGATTGGCGGGTGACGCCCAGAGCGTCTCCGATCTGCTGCCATGACCAGCCCTTTTCCCGGGCGGACGCGACGTGCATCGCTTCGACCCGCTCAGCCAGCCGATGGAGCGCCAGCGAGGCGCGAAGCCCGATTGCCGGGTCATCCGACGACAGGCTCACGCCGAGTTCTTCGATGTCCACGCCTGTCAGTTTAGACTGACATCCTGGGTTGTCAATCTAAACTGACACAGCCCAGTGCCACACCAGAGTGCCCAGATGGCCCGGTCACGGACACTTTTCTGGGCCTCCACTGCTTGCTTCTTGGCGGGGTGCGGTGACGATGTCGTGTCCGGAGCAGGACGATCCGCGGCTCCGCTCGAGTGCTGCGGGTCAGGCCTGGTCGCCCACGAGGGCGATTGCGCGCGTCTCGGGAACTCCCAGCATCATCAGGCTTGTGATCGTCGCTGCTCGGGCGCCGAGGGTCCCGTTCGACAGGTCGCTGTCCGCGATGGCGAACACGACGCCGTAGGCAACCTGGCTCAGAATGCCCGCCGGCAGGTGCTGTGCGAACACGTCGCTGTCCTGGCCCCGTTTCACGAGGTCGGCGAGGAGCTCATCGACTGGACCGAGCAGGCCGTGGATCGCCTCGCCGTACTCGCCACGGCGCAGCGCCAACAGCACTCGGTACCGGTGCGCCACTGGCCAGACGCGGGCGATGAATTCGACCCACGTCGCGTCCGCTTCTGCGTCGGAGGCGTCGACTTCGGCGAGCACGGCTGTCATCTCGGTGACGGCCCGTTCCGTGAGTGTCCGAACCAGGTCGAGGCGCGAGGGGAAATGGCCATAGACCGTGCGACGGACGACGCCGGCAGCGGAGGCGATGTCGCCCATGCCCGCGTCGGGGTTCTCACCCAGCACATCGAGGGCGACGTCGAGGATGCGATCGCGTGTCTCGTTCGTCGAGCGCACACGGGAGGACTCGGTGGGCACGACACCATTGTTGCACACCAGTGTGCAGTGAATTAGACTGCACACCAGTGTGCAACGGCGAGTTGAGCTGTGCTTCGAAGCTCAGGAGAAGAGAAGAAGGCAATGACCACACCGATGCCGCCGACCTCGGCCCTCGTCCGCCCGTTCACCGTCTCGATCTCGGATTCGGAGATTGACGACGTGAAGCAGCGGCTGGCCAGAACTCGATGGCCGGACCCGGAAACGGTGGGCGACTGGTCGCAAGGGGTTCGCGTAGAGAACGCCAGATCTCTGGTCGACTACTGGGAGCGCGGCTACGACTGGCGGCGCTTCGAGTCCGAGCTCAATCGCTTCCCCCAATTCCTCACCGAGATTGATGGGCTGGACATCCACTTCATCCACGTCAGGTCCAAGAATCCCAACGCGATGCCGCTGATACTCACGCACGGATGGCCCGGCTCGATCGTCGAGTTCCTGAAGCTGATCGGCCCGCTGACGGATCCTGTGTCGTTCGGAGGGGACGCCGCCGATTCATTCGACGTCGTCGTCCCGTCGCTCCCCGGGTTCGGGTTCTCCCAGAAGCCCACGGAGACCGGGTGGACTGTATCGCGCATCGCAAGCGCGTGGGTGGAACTGATGAAGCGTCTCGGCTACACGAGATGGGCCGCGCAAGGCGGCGATTGGGGCGCCGTCGTCACCACCGTCCTCGGGGCCATGCAACCTGAGGGGCTTCTCGGAATTCATCTGAACACCCAGTACGCCTTTCCCGCACAGATACCCGACACCGTGTCGCCCGAACAGCGCTACTCCGTGGAGACCCTCGCCCTCTACACCGGCGATCTCGGTGGGTCAAGCCACCTTCAGGGCACCAAGCCGGAGACTGTCGGATTCGCCCTAGCGGACTCTCCCGCTGGTCAGGCAGCCTGGATCTACGAGAAGTTCCAATCCAAGACCGACAACCACGGGCTCGCCGAGGACGCCCTCAGCATGGACGACATGCTCGACGCGATATCCCTCTACTGGTTCACCAACAGCGCGGCGTCGTCCGGCCGCATCTACTGGGAGAACAAATCGGCCACTTTCGCCGGCCCGAAGCTGGCGCTTCCGGTCGCGGTGACCGTTTTCCCGAGGGACATCCCGCGCCTGCCACGAAGCTGGATCGATGACACCTACAGCAATCTGATCCACTACGGTGAGGCCGACAAGGGCGGGCACTTCGCGGCCTTGGAACAGCCCGAGATCCTGGTCAGCGAAATCCGCACCGGCCTGTGCACCCTTCGTTCCTGACGCCAGCGCGTGAGCTGAGGAGCGCACGCGAATCACTCGGGCTTCACTAATCGACCAATGCGCCGGGGGTGCAGCATGCCTTACCAAAGGCGTGACGCATCCCGCTAGCACGAGAATTCGCAGCTAGCGGGGCGTTTTCACAGGGTGTGGCAGGTGTTGGGTTCGAACCAACGTAGGCTGAGCCGACGGTTTTACAACCCGTTTCCGTCAGCTCAGCGGAGTGGCCGCTGACCTGGCCAAACTTCTTTGAAGGTCATGTGAATGCGCGGGCCTGTCCGCTATATGTCCGTAGGCCAGAGGCGGCGATGGCCGGTCGTTTCGGACGGGCACGGACAGCGTCCGCATGAGCGGCTTGACCCGGCGGTGGTTCCTCACGGCCTGCTCACCCTCGCGGCCGTGGCCGACGCCCGCTACACTGCCTTCGACGAGCGCATCGTCCGGGTCAGGGGACCGCGATTCGAGCCGGCCAGCCAGTACACGGTCAAACTCCAGAGCGCTGCGATCACCGGGTACGAAGCCGTGTCCTTCGCGCGTATCCGGGATCCGCTGATACTGCTCTGGCTCGGACCGGCGGTTCGCCAGGACCCACTGGCACGCGTCGTTGCGAGCGGCTAGCGTCTGGATTGGCGCCGTGGCCAGGCAGGCCTGCCAGAAAATGGGCGACCTGGTTCAGGTAGGCCGCGGCCTTGGCGGCCGCGCCCGTGGCCCGCAGCAGCGCCGGCCGCGCTGTGACAACGTGCACGATGTCCGAACGGGCCCAGCATGAACAGCGGCACCCGGCCCGGCCACTGCCGGCCGGCCGCTCCCAGTGGGCAATCACGGTGTCGACGCCCGAGCGTCGCCGGCCGCGTCCGTCCCGCAGCATCGCATGGGTGTTCCCCACCCGTGGGGGAATCCCGAGGTAGGTGCGCAGCTTGCCCCGGCCGAAACTACTGCGTCGGTGACGTGGAGACACCGGCCGGCTCTACGAGCCGATCGTCCGGATGCGGCGGTTCGGATTGCCAAAGTCGCGCGAGCTAGCCGGCTACCAGGGCTGGTCGACCGACAGCTTCAGGCGGGCCTGCAGCGGCGAGGTGAGTGCGCGGAGCCGAGCGCCCTCGACGTTGTACAGCCCCGCGATCGTGTCGTAGCTGATCTCCCGCTCGCCAGCCCGGTATCCGACCATGCGGTGGATTGCGGCGGCGAGCTCGCTTGGCCGGTATGCGGCAAGCACCGCATCCATGTCACCGACCCGCCACCACGCAGCCAGGCACCGCAAAGTAAGCGGTAGCCCGTGTGCCGTGAGCACCTTGCGCCAGATTCTGCTGGCAACTGGATCGAGTTCGGCTGCCGGTTCCGGCAGATCGCGGAGCCTGTAGGCGGCGCATAGGTTCCCGAGCGCCATGGTGTCCCACGGCAGGATCTCATTCACCCGACGCGCACCCACTTGCCATCGCAGTAGGTAGCTGCGTCCGGCGCTGCCCGTCTCGAGGTAGCCTCCGGTACTCGCCAGCTCGCCACCGGTTCCGGGGAACGTGGCCGAGGTGAGACTCTGCGGCACATCGTGCCAGGCAAGACCAACGGCCATGGCCGGTCCCGCCCAGCCGAACAGGCGCAGCACTGCAGCGGCCGGCGAGTCCGGGACGCACATCCGCCGCAGCGCGCGGAGGTTCTGCTGGCTCACTGCCGACCAGAAGTCCATGGCGAGCCGCTCGCCCGACTTCGCCAGCACGCGCGGATCGGGCTGAGTGGATCCGGAAGAACCAGCAGACCGGGGTGCCCCGGCATGCGGCTGGCGCGCAGACGGTGCTCTGCCGCGCGGCCGGGAATTCTGCGCACTCGCCGCCTGTGGGTCGCGAAGACCCGCGGGCCGCAGTGCTTGACCCGTGCCGTTGCCGCCGGGCGGCACGTCGCGGGGCGCCGCGATCTTCGGCGCCGCGCTACCGGGCGCGGCCGTTGACCCAGCGGGCGCGGGAACGGCAGCCCGCGGCTTGCCGTTGACCGGTGCCGCCACTGAAACGAGGGCGTTCCTTGGCAGGCAGCTAGCACAGCCAAGGTGCGTCTTGGCGACCACAAGCGGCTGTCGGGCCGTGTCGGCACCGCACTGCGGGCAGCGCAGCGGCGCGAACGCGCCTACCGGGAGCAGCCACTCCACAGTAAGCGGGAACCGTCGCTGGCCACGCAGTACGTCTACGTGCAAGCGCAGGGCTGGAACACGCAGCAAATGCAGGCGGTACGGGCGGATCTCATGCCGGGGAGAGTACTTCTCCCTGACCTCGTCCAGCCGTCGCCGCTCCTCCGCCCTGACGCTGCCGGCCCGGGCGGCGAGCATGTCGCGGCGGTCCGCCGGAACCTTGACCGCACGCCTGGCCAATGAGGCTAGTTGCTCGGCGTAATACTGTCGCGTCCGGGCGAGTTCGGCCTCCGCTACCGCAACAGCCGACCCGGCCAGCGCGGCGGACCGTTCGCCGGCGGCCCGCTCCAGCAGACGGCGAGCTTCCGCCAGGACAGCCGGCACCTTGCTGAGGTCGGCGGACGCGCGGTTAGACCGACCGGCTGCCGCTCCTGCGGCGGCCTGCCGCAGCCTGGTCACGACCGGACCAGGCAATTCGAGTCGGGAAGGCACATCCAGCCAGCACTCGGCGCGTTCGTAGAACCGTTCCTCAGCGGATGCGTCGTAGGTGACCAGCGCGCCGAGGCGGAGCACCTCGCGCACGCCGCGTTCTGCCGGGCCCCGGGCGTCGATCCGGCCGTGATCAACGGGGAAATGCTCGCGTGCGCGCGCCAGCAGGCACCCGTCATCCAAGCGCTGCGCGGCCGGCTCGACCAGCGTGACCTGGCCGACGTCGGCGGTCTTCAGTGCGTCCTCTGCGGCGGCGGTCAGCAGCGGGTGGCCGCTGGTGAGTAGCACCGCCCCGTCCTCCCTGGCAACGTCTGGATGCTCGGTCGCCGTGAACTCGTCCGGCAACTCGAACGTGCGCTGCAGATCGAGCGGCAGCATGACGAGTGCCCGGTCGGCCGAGGGTTCCCACAGGCCGCCGCGGGACTCTACGTAGCGCAGCCAGAACCCCAGCCCGCCATCGCTCCTGGCGGTGGTCACCGCGTCAGCAGTCACCGCGTAGGCGCTCACGACTGTGTGCCGATGAGCTGGTCGGCGTTGGCCCGGTCGCGCAGGTAATCCGTCCTGGCTCTGGCCAGGCCCGCTCCGATCTCCGTCAGCCGCTGCCCGAACTCCTCGTCGTCGTGTGCCGCGACGTAGGCGTCGAACACCGATGTCTCGAAGTCGTAGTCGTCGTTCACGCGCCCGAGGATCATGTCCAGCTCGCCCACGACGAGCTCGAACAAGTTGATCTTCGCCTCGAGCACGTGCAGGATGCGCTCCTCGATCGTGCCGCGAGCTACCAGGTTGGTGAGCAGCACATCGCTGTCTTGCCCGACCCGGTGCAGGCGACCAAGGCGCTGCTCGATCTGCATCGGGTTCCACGGCAGGTCGACGTTCACCAATACGTGGCAGAACTGCAGGTTGCGGCCCTCGCCTGCGGACTCCGTGCTCAGCAGAACCGGCACCTCGTCGCGGAACGCCGCGATCGCCCGCTCCTTGTCTCCGCGAGACAGGCTCCCGTGGTAGATCGCGAACGGCATGTCCTGCGCGCTCAGTTCGCGGGCCAGCGCCTGCTGCGTCTGCCGGAAGGCAGTGAACACCAGCACCTTCTCCGGTGAGTACCGGCGCAGCAGCGCGGCAAGCGCGGTGAGCTTGCTGAAGGCAGTGATCGAGCAAGCCCGGCTGGCGAGGTCCTGCCAGCCCATCTTCGCCAGTGTGGGAGCCGCCGCCGCAGAGCTCGAGCCCGCTTGCCTGGCCAGGCTACGCAGGGTCAGCTTGCGCGACTGCGTCGCTCCCTGGGCCTCCCGCCTGATCCGGGCGCCGATATCGGCGTACAGCGTCTCCTCGGCCTCTGTCGGCACGACCAGCACGGTCTCGGCCAGCCGCTGCGGCAGCATGAGGCTCACTTCACTGCGCCGGTGCCGGACCATCACCTCCCTGGTGCGGGTCCGTAGCCTGGCAACATTCCGCGGCGCTCCGGGGTCGCCGCTCCCGTGCTCGGAACGGAACTGCGTCAGCGTCCCGAGCAAGCCCGGTGCGACCAGGCTGACCAGCTCGTACAGATCCTGCAGCCGGTTCTCTACCGGGGTCGCGGTCAGCAGCAGCAGATACCTCGCGCTTAGCGCCCTGGCCAGCTTGCCGGACGCGCTGCGTGCGTTGCGCAGCCGGTGCGCCTCGTCCATGATGACGACATCCCACCGGCCGGCCGTCAGGGCGCTCGCTTGCGGCTCGCGGCGGGCGGCCGCCAGCGAAGCGATCACCACCGGCTGGTAACCGCGGTCAGGCACGGGTCGCCCGCCACCACCCTGGACGATCATCGTCGGAAGGGCGAACTTCCGCTCAAGCTCCTCCTGCCACTGCCGGGTCAGGCCGGCCGGCGCCAACACCAAAGATCGGTCGGCCAGGCCGCGGATCCGCAGCTCGGACAGCACTAGCCCGGCCTCGATCGTCTTGCCGAGGCCGACCTCGTCAGCGAGTATCGCCCGGCCCCTCATCCGGCGCAGTACCGTTTGCGCGGCCTGCAACTGGTAGTCGAACGGCTCGAAGCCAAGTCGCGGCCGGGACAAGAACGCATCGAATCCTGGCCTGCACCACACCTCGGCCGCGGCCTCCACCAGCGCGGTGCGATCCGTGTCCACCGGGGTGCCCTGCCGCAGCCCGGCAAGGAGCGACAGGTAGGAAGCCGGCAGGTCGTCCGCCAACGACGAGTCTGGTTGGGTAACGGCATCCGCTGTCACGCCAAGCACGCTAGCCCACAGCCCGCCGCGGACGAGGGACCTCCGGCCCGTGTCTCGAACGATCCTGCAACGTCGCACCGATAGGTGCGGCCGACATTTTTTAAGGACGGGAACGCCCGACAACCGACTCGCGGCAGGCCGCACGCAGCTCTCGCCTTGGGGCGGGTCTCTGTCCGCTAACATCGGCGAGCGTGTCCTCAAAGCGGATGAATCGCGACGAGTTCTTCGCCAAACTCGCCGACCGCAGCGCAGACCAGGTCGCGAAGGCCATGTGGAACCTTTACTGGCGAGGGTCCGCGCAGATGCGAGAGCGCATCGAGGCCGAACTGGACCCCGAGCAGAAGGAGGCACGTAAGCGCGCGGCGGCCGAGCCGCCCGACCCGGACCTCGTCCTGCTCGATGCTCGCACCTTCGCTGCACTGGCCGGAGCGGTTCCTACATCGCCGGCGACCGACGGGTTTCGCCGAGGCAACGGTCACAGTGGGGGTTACATTCCGCCGGCTGGCCGCTGACGCGCTGGCGGCGCTGCGCGCCGAGGACTCCGAACCGGCGCAGGAAGCCGTCGCACTGCTGATCGACCTGGCCTGCGAGACGGGCAGCCATGACTACTTCAGATCCGAGGACCCGATGGAAGCTGCGCAGTTCGTGGTCAGCGACGCCGCCGCAGTGCTCTCCCAGCGGCGCATGGCCAGCTGGCCGAGAAGGAGACGTCGCTCGCCAAGGTGCTGAGCCGGATGCTGCAGGCTCCGGACGCATGGACCGCGTTCGCGGACGCCTATCTGACGGCGCTGGACGGAATAGCCAGGACGGACGCGAGCAAACCGCCATCCCGTGATTTCTGCAGCTACAGTTCCTCGGGCTCGGATCACGCACGCACCGAACGCGCACGCCACCTCGCCGAGTGGCACGCGATGCTGCTCGGGCGCCTGGCCGGATCCGAGGCCGAGGACCGGCTGGACCGGCTCGCGGCGCACCCCGCGCTCGGCGGCCCTGAGCACACCTTCTTCCAGGCTCGGCTGCGCAGCTTCACGGCGACATCGAGTCAGCCCGCACGCTTGCCAGGACGTGCCTTGAGCGGCTGCCAGGGCACGACGGTTTCGCCGACTTCGCCAGCATGGTCGGGGCCGAGTTGCCTGCCTCCACCCAGGAGAAGCTGGCAGAGCGGGCGCGCTTGGAAGCCGCCGAAATCCGGTGACGAATATACGGGCCTGTCGCCGGCAGCCCGGACGACTTGATCTGCAGTGTCCCCCGGCGCGTCGACCTGACGAAATTCTGTTGCATAGCGGCCCGGTCCTGCCGCATGCTGGTCGGCTCACCAGAAGGAGGTGGCTCATGCCGAAGCAAGACAGGTAGCGCCAGGAAGCCGGCCGAGTAGTCCGACTCGGCGCTGGCCGCTACGGGGAGAGTGCGTCGTGAAGAACCACGGCGAGAAGACCAAGGACATGATCGAGTCGGTGCTGCCATCGACGGCCCGGAAGATGGCCCG
>Ga0335075_10016212_pt1 | contig 11145 bp, 2 predicted proteins | sample Lox_Sample_24_FD_206723 | JGI IMG/M metagenome (GOLD analysis project Ga0335075, IMG submission 206723) | Soil microbial communities from Loxahatchee National Wildlife Refuge, Florida, United States - Lox_Sample_2.4 | ecosystem: Environmental > Terrestrial > Soil > Wetlands | place: USA: Florida... | reverse complement strand
CGTGACCGCGATCGCCGTTCGGGATTGGAGCGCCGCGTCGAAGAGCTCGGCCACCGACTTGCGGATCTCGTCGCGCAGCGCTCCCTTGTCCCGGCAGAGGTTCTCGATGTTCCGCTGGTAAAGAACGAACCTCTCCCCGAAGGGGACGCGCGAGCGTGCCCCCGCGGCGAAGTCCCCGCCCAGCCCGCCGAACTGAGTGTCCGAATCGCCGCCGCCAGGACTGGGCCCTTCCAGATGCCATCGGCTATCGGGGTCTGCGCCCCGCTCGACCCGCCGCTTGTCCGGCAGCAGCGCCACGTCGACAGGCTCGCCGGAGGAACCTCCCGTCTCGGCGTCATGAACCCTGACCTGCGCATCAACCGTCGCCTTGAACTCGCCACCCGCCATCCGGTACGGCACCACCCAGATGCCCGAACCGGAAGGCAGCTCCGCCGCGGCGGCGAAGTCGGCCCGTCCCGCCTCAGGATTTCTCGCGTCGAGCCAGACCCTGACCTGACCGCGCAGCGCCCACGCCGGAGCGAACCGGCCAGCCAAGTTCAGCAGGACATCGAGGCGTTCGCCCGCCTCTTCGAACCGGCCCTGGCGGTACAGCGCGACCGCGAGGCGCCACAGGGCCTGGGCAGACGCCGGATCAGCGTCGGCCGCCGCCTGAGCGGCCAGCCGCGCGTCCTCGAAACGCCCCAGCCACCACAGCGCCTCCGAAGCGAGCACAAGCGCCGCGATCCGGACCGCGGGCACCGGATCCCCCAGGTGGCGATGGGCCACCCACAGGGACCTGAGCGGATGATCGGAACAGCTGCGCATGTGCTCCCGCAGCGTCTCCAGGGCATCCGCCGCCGATTCCCGGCTGTCATGGCGGTGCTCGGCGGGAACAAGGTTGAGCCACCGCGCCGCGGCGCCTCTCAGCGGCTCGCCCGGTTCGAAGTCGGGCGCCTTGGGGTTCGCCACATAGCCGGGGCCGGAGTGATGGGAAGGCCGCATGACCATTTCCTTGCCTTGGGCCGCGCCCGCTAGTGAGGGGCAAGACGTCCGTCCACTCTAGCGAGGGCCTTGCCCACCGCTACGTGCGAGCGCGGCTTTACTGACTGTAGGACGCGGCCTTAGTATTTTCTTTACCAGCTCACTTGTTCCGACCGGGGGGACGGCATGAGCGATGACCTGCGTGCTGTCGCAATCCCTCGTGTCGATCCAGCAGGCCACGGAATGCACCTGGCGTGGAGCGGGCCGGATCTGCAGCCGCTCGCAACCGGCGGCTATGAGGTGCGGCGACGCGCCTTCAAGGGCGGCAAGATGTCGGAAGCCTGCGTCACGTTCAACGCGCGGCAACTCGACGAGCTTGAGCGGATCGGTTACCTCCCCGACGCGCTTGGGACGATGCTGTGCCGCCCCGGGCAGTGGCCGAGTCCCGCCCCAGTTATCCAGCCGTCTCCGTCCCTGCAGACCCATCGCCTCGTACTTGCGCCACCGCCGTTCCCCGCCGTCAGTGCCGGCACTCGGGTCCTCGTCTTCACCCAGGAATTCGCGCAGCCCGCGGACTCCATCACGGTCGCGTGTGAGAGCAAGGCAGCCTTTCTGGTCGCGACAAGCGCCGGCAAGGGCGTGTCATTGCAGACACTGTCGCCGTCGGCCACCGCGACGGTGACGGGCGCGGCGATCGACTCCGTATCGGTCTACGCGGTCAGCCCGGACAGCTTGCGGATCTGCGCGCTGCGTCCAGCCGACCCCGTCCAGGACGCCCGCGACTGGGCCAGCGCCACGGTCATCGCGACCGGCCTGACGCTGCCGCTGCACGAGAGCGATCCTTCGCTGGTCACCAGGGCCGATGAGCTTGCCCGTGCTCGCGCGCGGCTGATCGCGGGTGAGACCCTCAGCGACGCGGACGCCGACTCGCTGGCCGGGGCGCTGCGCGCCGCCGCCGGTGACGCGGGCCTCGGCCGCCCGTGTGACCGGGTGGTGCTGTCACGCACCGATCCCGGCGACCCGTTCCAGGAGACCTTGTTCACCGGACGGATCGCCCTCCTTACCCTCGACCCGCGCTTGCGCCGCGTCCTTGGCTACGGCTGCGTCGACGCCAAGGCGGCCGAGGGCGTGACGTACGAGTACCGGGTCGGCGGCATCTTCGACGCCGCCGACCTCACTGACGAGATCTACGACGTGCATAACATCCCGTCCGGCACGATCCTGCCGATGGCGGTCCGGATTCGGGACCTGGCGCTGGCTTTCCCATCGCCGCCAGCCGTCGTCCTCGACCCGGCACCGGGCGCCGGTGCCCTGACCGCGGTGTCCCGCCGCGCCATCGGGCTGAGCCCGGCGACGGATGCCGTCGGCTTCACCGGCGGGGACCTGCTGGGAGACCTGGCATGCGTGATCGAGCTGCCGCGGCCATGCACCGAAGTCGTGCTCGAGGTCGCGGCGGGACATGACCTGCGCTACGCCGGCGCGCAGCCGGGCGATCCCTTGTCCCCGCTGACCCAGCCGGTGCCGGCCGGACCCGCCGCCACCCTCAGCTTCACCGCGCCGGCCGACCAGATCCGGCTCGCGGGCACCGGTTCGCTGTACGCGGTGCGCATTCCGTCCGGTGCCACCGGCAAGGTTGAGCTCGCGCGCGCCTGCGGTCCGGTCACCTTTCAGGGCGAGCCGCTTCCCCAGCCGCCGGCGTGGCTCACCGCCGCCAACCTGCAGGCCGCGCCCGAGGTGCTGACCGGCCCGATCGATGAGCAGACGGCGCAGCCGCCGCGGCCACCGCCCGGTTTCGAGCTGGCCTGGATGCCGCAGACGGTCTCGCCGCCCGGCGTGTGGCCGGATGATCTCGCCGCCGGACCACCGCTTGTGTCGAGCGCCCATCAGATCGAGCGCCAGCGGCTCGACGGCGCGGGCGGCCCCGGCCCCTGGGAGCCCATCCACGCCGGGGATAACCTCACGTACGGATCATGGCCGACCGACGGGAGCAGGCCACCGCTCGGCTACGGCGTCGACCTCGATGCGGCATTCCCCGCCCAGGCGATCCGGGACGCCGGGTCTCCGCTCGTCATGACCATCACCGACGTGCTCGGCGCCATCGATCCCGGCTCCGGTCAGGCCCCGCCGCCGGTTCCGCTCGGCGGGCTCTTCCACTATCAGATCCGTGCCGTCGATATCGTCGGCCGCACCGGCGACAGCTGGACGCTGTCCGCTCCGGCCCGGCTCGAGAAGCACGTGCCGCCGCCGATGCCGGTCGGTCCTCAGCCGCCGCCGCCTCCGGCCGACGGCCGGAGCGAAGGGCCGGCTGGCGTCCGCGCGCGGGTCATCCTGGCCAGCGACCCCGCCCTGAGCGACCCTGACCGGGCCATCCTGGCCGGTCACGGCTCCGCCGTCGTGCTCGACTGGGGCTGGCGCGATGCCGAGCGCGAACTCGACCCGCTTACCGCCGAGTTCCGCGTCTACCTGCAGCAGCGGCCGCCGACGGAGGTACCGGGAGCCATCACCTCGGTCGCCTCCGCGGCGGGATCGTGGGTGGTGGACTTCACGACCGACCGCGTGCTCGCCGCCGGCGAATGCGCCGGCCAGTGGCTTGACTCCGGTGGCGGCACGTTCCGCATCACCGGCCACACCGCCGGATCGGCGGTCCAGCTCACGCTCGCCGCCGACGCGGTGAACGCGACCGCCGCCCCGGTGCCCGGCGCGACAACCTTCGGGCGCGCGCTGTCACCCGGTCACCAGCGTCCGGCCGGCTGGCAGGAGCGCGCGGCCGTGGTGCCGCTGACCGCGAGCGACAGCTACAGCCACGTGTTCTATGACGTGGTGGATGTCGACGCGGTCATCCGCACGCGGACGATCTGGGTCGGCGTGTCAGCCGCTGACGCCGAGCCTTACGTGCCCGACGAACTGCCGGCCGCCGCGCTGAACGGCGGTCGCCCCGGCAACGAGAGCAGCATCGCCACCGTCACCGTCACCGGCCGGTACCGCGGCCGGCCCACCTTCTCGATGCCGCCGCCGCTTGGCGACATCCCGGAGATCGTCGGCGACGAGCCGGCCGGACGCAAGGTCGGCGTCGGGCTTGACGGCTCGTCGCTCCTTGGCGGCGCGCTCACGGCCGCCGCCCCGGTGGCGCTCGACCGCTGCCCGGCCGATGCCGTCCTCGCCATCACCCGGCTCGATACCGGCGGGAGCGTGACGATGCGCCGGGCCGACGGGAGCCTGCAGACGGTGGTCTTCCCCAACGCGGGCGACGAGGCGGCGGTCATCGCAGCGCTGAGCGGCGATCATCCCGAGTGGCTGGCGAGCCGGTACGTCCTGTTCCTGCTCGGTCACTTCGACCAGCCCGGTCAGCTGCTGACCAGGACAGGCGACGCGCTCCAGCCCGCCGGTGCGCTGACCGACGCGGTCGACCCGCGCCCCGGCCGCTACTTCTACCGGGTCAGGCCCGCCGACGCCGGCGGCGCGGTCGCGGCGGACGGCGCGATCTTGCCGGCCGTGGTGCGCGTGCCGTCGACGGCGCCGGCGCCCGCACCGCGCTGGGTCGGCCTGGCGCGCGGCACCGCGCTCGCGCTCACCATCGACGTGGACCCCGATCCGGAGCTGAGCTGGGCGCTGCTGTTCGTCAACGTCGCCCCGTGGAGCGACTCGCCGTCCGATCCGGCGCGGGCGCAGCTCGTCCGCATTCCCAACCGGCGTGACCTGTACCCGGTCAACGGCATCAGGCTCCGGCTGGCGGAAGGCACGCTGCTCACCCCGGTCGCGAAGTCGCTCGCGGACGCCGACGTCGCGGTACAGCCAGACGGGTCGCTGCGGGCGACGGTCACCAGCCAGCTTCCGCCGCCAGGCAGCGCGCCGCGGATCGCGCAGTACTGGTGCTACGCGCTTTCCCGTGACGGAATCCCGTCCCGGGGGCTCGAGCCGCGTTCGACCGGCCTGGGGACGGCATGATCACCGGGCTCGGGGCGATGGCCCCCCCAGGCAATCAGCTGACGCTGGCGCCGGCGCCATTCGCTGTCCCCGCGCCCGTCACGGGCGCCACGGAACCGTCCGCGCGCTTCGCCGGCGTCCCCGTGCACTGGCTGCACGTCGGCAGCTTCGTTCCGGTCAGCGCGCTCGCCCGCGGCAGCCGGCGCGTCTACCGGCAGCTGGCGCCGGGGCTGCCCGATGGCACCGCGACCGCCGCCACGCTGATCGAGGTATCCCCGCTGCCCGGTTTCCTGGCCGGCGTGCTGCGCCGGCTGGCCGGCGGCTTCCCCGTCCAGTACGTGCTGCTCGACGCCGCCGACACGGCGCTGGTGGCCAGTCCGGACGACGAAACGCTGGTCGCGGTGGAGGAGCAGCTGCTGACCCCGGCGCACGGCTACTGGCTGGCGGTCTGCAGCCAGGACCGGGTCTGCCGCGACCCCGCTGCCTGGGTGCTCGCACTCGACCAGGCGGCCCAGGCCGGCGGCGTGGGCGTAACGGCCTCGTGGAGCGGCTTCCGTGCCGCCGTCACCGCGGCGGCCGGCCAGCGGATCCGGCTGCTCACGCACACTGGTGCGCCGCTGACCGGCGGGCAGTTCCTGATCACCACCGGGGGCACCACGCACAACGTCACGCTCACCCAGACGTCGCACGGCGACACCGGCGTCGACGTCGCGGGCGGCACCGCGCGGATCGCCGTCGCCAACGCGCAGGGAACGCCGGTGCTCGCGAGCTCAGAAAACGATGCGGGCGCCCTCGGGACAGAGCTGGCGCTGACCGGCAGCGACCGGCATGTCCTGGTCAGCGACACCGCGCTGTGGTTCGCGCGGCGCTCGGCCGGTGTCACCCGGCTGGCCGCGTGGACGGCGGGCAACACCTACGAGCCGATCGTCGACGGAACGCCCTACTTTGAGCGCCTGGTGCCTGACCTGCGCAGCGCGCAGAACGGCGGCGCTGTGGTGCTGTCCGGCTGGGCGTTCGTCAAGGAGGCACTGCTCGACCAGACCAGGCCGTGGACGCTGCTGGCCGAGGACGACTCGACCGAACCGGTCACGCTGATCAACAAGCTGAGCGAGACCGCGCAGGTGCAGCTGCTCGTCAACCAGTTCCTGCAGATGGACGAGGCGCAGCTCACGGCGCTGCGGATCGACGCGGCGGTGGCGCTCGCGCTCGTCGTTACGCTCATCGGCTGGGCGGACGGACTGCGGTGGCTGATGACCGACATGGCGGGCTGGACCCTGCTCGCCGCGGGCCTGACGCTGATCGAGGCCGTGCCCGACAGCCTGCTGCGCGACGCGCTCACCGGGGTGGCCGAGGCATCCAAGAGCACCGTCGAGGCCGTCAACGTGGCGCCCCATCCGAACCTCGCCGTCTGGACGCCCTACCCCGCCTCGCTTGACGACAACCCGCTGGCGTCCCACCCGGTCACGATCGCCGGCGTCAGCATCGATGACGTGGACAACCACTTCGGCGTTTACCACGTCAAGGGCGCGCTGATTAAGCCGGCCGGGGCCACGACTCCACCGTTCTGCTATCTCGGCGGCATTGACCTGTCGCCCAACCGCGTCGACGACCCGCTGCACCGGGCCGTGGTGCCATTCCATGACCTCCAGGTCCGGCTGTCGGGTCTGGCGGTCAACGACGTGATCCAGATGACGGCCGAGCGATCGTCGGTCCACCACGCGACCCCGCCGGCCGCGCTCACCCCGCCGTCCGACCCCAACGCCCCCCCGCTGGTCCCGATGCCCGACCCCCCGGGGCCGCACATCGTCCAGGTGGGCCGGACGTACTACGCGCCGGCGGGCGGCGCCGACGGCCCCTACGCGACGGCGCCGCGGGGCGAGCGCACCACCCGCGACACCGTGCTGCGCGCGATCGCCAATGCCCGCGAGTACATCTACATCGAGGACCAGTACTTCACCCCCACCAAGCAGGTACTCAACGCGCTCATCGCGGCCGGGCAGAACGTGCCTGAGCTGCAGCTGACGGTGACGCTGGTGGAAGACAACGGGCAGCTGATGGGCGAGCTGCGCCGCGACTACGTGTATTCGCAGCTCGCCGCCGCCTACGGCGATCGCTTCCGCGTCGGGACGGCGCTGCGACGCTACCTCGACCCGGAGCCGGGCACGTTCGGCGGGCTCGGGCGCATGGTGCTCAGGGATCAACTCCTCATCGGCGCCGGGGAGATGATCGTCGGTCCGGCCGAACGCTGCCCGACCCCTCCGTTCTGGGCCTTCGTCGAGGGCGAGCTCATCTACGTCCGGACGGTCGTGCCGAACGGCTCGGGCACCGGGCCGGTCGGCACCGAGCCGGACGGCGACCCGCCCGACCAGACCTGGCAGCGGCTGACCGTGGTGCGCAGCCCGGCGCCATCGGGGGCGCAGTGGGGGGCCAAGCAGGACAACCACGACAAGGGCAGTGCCGTCCTGGCGGTGCAGATACCCGCCGTCTACATCCACGCGAAGCTGATCCTGGTCGACGACGTCTTCGCGTCGATCGGCTCGACCAACTTCAACCGGCGCAGTTTCGAGCACGACGGCGAGATCCACGCGTTCGCGCTGCCCCAGGCGCTCAAGCGTGACCCGGCCAACCCGGCGCTGCGGCTGCGCTGCCAGGTGTGGGCGGAGCACCTCGGCCTGCCGCCCGAGCTCGGCCTGTCGCTGCTCGCCGATCCGCGCTCCGCGCTCGGCTACTTCGACCGCTCGTGGTACCGGGGAAGCCGCTGGCGGTCGCTGCTCACGGCGCTCGGGCCCGACGCGACCCCGGCGATCGGCATGCCGCTGGCGGGCAGCCTCTTCCAGACCGCGGTCGGGGTCGCCATGGGCGTCATCGAGCACGGCGTCATCGACCACGCCGCGGAGTCCGAGATCTGGGCCTCGCTGGTCGACCCGACGAGCGCGGGCGACCCGGACGACAACCCCGCGACCGACAGGGGGCCAACCGGATGACCGTCAACCCCATCACCCTGTACGACCTGCTGGGGATCGACCCGGCGCTGTCCGCGGCCGACCAGGACGCCGCCGCGGCCGCACTGTGGCCCAATGATAAGGTCAACGCGACCGAGGGCTTTAACGTCAGCGACGATCGCCTGCTGATCGTGCACTGGCTGCAGGGCATCTTCACCTTCGACCAGCTGCGCCCCGGTGCGGACCGCGACGTGATGCTCGGCGGCGCGGCCGGCCAGATCTCCCTCAGCGCGAACCTGCACGTGTCCGGGGCCTCGCCGCCCGCCAACACGCTGTACCTGCGCGACCTGCCGAACGTCGGCATCCAGCTGCTGCCGACCGGGAGCGACAAGCCGCCGACGGTGTTCTTCGCCAGCGATGGCCGGGGCTACGAGGTGCTCGTCGAGAACCTGCCGGTCGACCTGATCCTCCCCGCGGGAATGATCCAGCCCGACGACCCGGCCGTGCTCGTCGACGGCGACGTCACCCAGTTCGGGGTGAACGACGAGGACAGCATCGAAGTCGAGAAGCACCGCGACCCCGACCCGACCGTCGTGCGCACGCATGTCCGCCTGCACCTGCGGCCGGACGGCGACATCATCCTCGAGTCCAACACGCCGATCTCTGTCGATAGCGCCACCTTGTGGAACCTGCCAGTCGAGGCCCTGCACGACGTGCTGCTCATCCCCAGCCCGCGGCGGCGCGAGTACTTCGAGTGGGCGCGCAACGACCTCTCCGCGTTCGTCAGCGATCCCCCGGCCCCCGGCGCGATCGGCATCCGGTCTATCACCTTCGCGCTCGACAAGCCTCCGCTGAAGGGCGTCGCCGACCGGTTCAAAGACAACAGCGGCTTCCACAGTGACCACGTCGACCTGGTCCTGGAAGACCTGGTGCTGCCGGTGACCGGCGGGCTCCCGTTGCCGGTGCCGTCGCACGGCACGTTCGGCCTGCGGCGCAAGATCACCAACCGCAACGACATCGCCCAGGCGTACTCGCTCACGGACGCGCCGTTCCGGCTACGGCTCTACAGCCGCAGCGACAATGACCCCGACGGGAGCGGCGCCTACATCTTCGTCGACCAACTGCTGTTCAAGACCGGCTCGACGCGCTCAGAAGCCGACCAGGCGCCGGTGTTCGAGCTGCAGGGAGGCATGTACTGGGATCTGCAGAAGGGCGGCACCGCCGGGCTGACCTTCGGCATCGGCGACGACTGGACGCTGCAGGCGGGCGGGACCCTGGGCGACGCGTCGGCGGTCATGCTGATGCGGATCGCCGACGTGGAGGTGTCGATCCACGCCATCCACGTCGGGTACCGGCTGCGTGAGCTCGGCGATGGCCGCGGGCTCGACTCGTGCCAGTTCCTCGGCGACTTCTCCTTCCGCCAGGTCGCCACTGGTTCCGGCTTCCAGGTGCAGTCGCTGACCGGCAAGCCGCTGTCGATGGTGCTGCGTGATGTTGGCTGGAGCTTCGGCCACTGGACGATCGGCAAGTCCCTCGCCCTGCCCGACGGGGTGCAGTTCACCTATGGCGTCCTCCACCTGATCGTCGAGGAAGTCGGCTGGATCGAGGAGCCGACCGGCGGGACGTACTTCTCCGTCTCCGGCGGCGTCGCCATCGGCTACGGTGGCGGTGCCAACCAGCCGACCAGTCAGCGCGACTCCCAGAGCGGCAACCACGCGGGGATTCGTTTCCTGCGGCTCCGGTTCCTGACCTCCGACTGGGAAAAGCCGCCCAAGCTCGACGGGATCTTCCTCGACCTGAAGTACGGCAAGGCCCAGATCAGCGGGTTCGGCTACATCACGGACGAGACCGACACGGGTTACCGCTACCGCGAGTTCGGCTTCGGCGTCAACGTGACGGTCAGCGCGCTCGGCAGTGTCCCCAAGCTCGCGGGCGAGTTCATCCGCGGCAGCCGCCAGTCGGTCACCGACGCCACCGACCAGTTCGATTACTTCCTCGGCGCGCTGCAGGTCGGGTTCCTCCCCGTCGGGCCGGTCAACTTCGAGGCGTTGCGCGCGCTGTTCGCCTACAACATGCAGCCCGCTCTCGACCCGCCCGGCCCGCTGGGCGAGGGAATGGTCCTCTACCAGTGGCATAAGGACCACGACGGCGCGATCGACATGCCGCGCACCCGCAACCTCGCGGACTGGAAGCCAGTCGACAACTCGTGGGCCGCCGGGGTCGCCGGGCAGTTCTCGTTCAATTCCTGCAACAAGGCGTTCCATCTCGACGTCTTCGTGCTTGTCGCCCATTCCGAGACCGACACCGAGGTTCTCGTCGTCGGCGACCTGTACCTGCTCAAGAACCCGGAACCGGTCGCCTTCCTCGCCGTGGACTACGACTCGGAGACCGGCAAATTCGGCGCGCTGCTCGGGGTGGACTTCGAGCTCGCCAAGTTCATCAAGTTCGCGGACCAGCTGCCGGACTGGCTCAAGCGGATCGCCCGCCTGACGGGAACGATCTACGTCGGCAACAAGAACTGGACCGTGGCGATCGGGCAGCTGGCCGATCAGCGCAGCTGGCTGGGGATCACGTTCAACGCCCCGTGGCTGGCGCTCAAGATCCAGTTCGCCGTCGGGCTCCAGATCGAAGACGAGGGACCGAAGGGATTCGGGCTGGTCCTGACCGTCTACGGCGGCAAGGATGTCGGCCTCGGCGCGTTCATCATCTTCGGCAGCTTCACGCTGATGATCGGCCCGTGGAAGACGGCGTCGCATACAGCGGGCACGGAGATCAACATCAAGCTCGGCTTCAAGATCAACGTCTTCTATATCTTCCACTTCGGCGCGGACATCAGCATCGACGTCGCCTTCCTCGGCTGGCATCCGTTCTCGGCGATGATCACCGCGCAGCTGCATATCGACCTCGGCTGGTTCCTGCCCGACGTCACCTTCCGCTTCCAGGAGCCGGTGGGCCATGCCCAGCCGTTCAGCAACGACCTGCTCAATCCGCCGGTCAGCTCCGGCGGAGCGGACAGTCAGGCACAGCTCGCGAGCGGCGGGCCCGCGCCGCTGCTCGTGCCGCCGCTGAGCGACGGCAACGCGGACGCGGGGACGCTGTACACGTTCGACGGCCTGGCGGCGGTCAGCGGCGCGGCGGTGCAAGACGTGCACCTGCGCGGGGACCTGCCGATCGTGGCGGTCGACGCCGACATCTCGGTCAACTTCTCCAATCCGGTCGCCAACGATGCGGCGATCGCCACCGACACCTACGTCAGCGGCACCGACCTCGGCGTGCAGAAGTCGGGGGACCTGACCATCAGGTACGCGCTCACCAGCAT
>Ga0335075_10016210_pt1 | contig 11145 bp, 16 predicted proteins | sample Lox_Sample_24_FD_206723 | JGI IMG/M metagenome (GOLD analysis project Ga0335075, IMG submission 206723) | Soil microbial communities from Loxahatchee National Wildlife Refuge, Florida, United States - Lox_Sample_2.4 | ecosystem: Environmental > Terrestrial > Soil > Wetlands | place: USA... | reverse complement strand
GGGGAACTCCTGCCCAAAATAGGATTGATTCGATTGGGATTGATAAGAGTAAACATTGTATTTTGAGGAGTGTGCATCCTTCGCCATTGGCTGCTGCTAGAGGGTTTTTTGAGTGTAGGCATTTTGTTAAGGCCAATGAGTGGTTGAGGGAGAGGTATGGTGTTGAGGGGGAGGTGGAGTGGGATTGTCTTGCTGCGGGGAAGACGGGAAGGGGATTGCCTGGAAAAGAGGCTATTCATTCTGAGGAGAAGAAAGTGGAGAGTAAAAGTGAGGATAAGAAGGATGAAGTTATTAAGACTAGTGTTACCGAAAGTGTGAAGAAAGTTGGGAAAGGAATCACTACGAAGGTTGAGAAATCTATTGAGGTAGGCGATGGCAAGGATGAAACGACTGTGGAGGATGCCTATGATTTTGATGATGAAGAGTTGGCAAAAATGCTTTAAGCTCTGGATATCTCATGGAGGTTTTGATTTCTTGGGAGGCAATCGTCGCCATTCATTGATTTACTTTGCATTGTTATGTTAGCGAGTTTGAGGACCTTCTATGGCATACTTTAATGGAGTTTAAACTTATGAGGTTTTAGTCAAAGTTACAAAGTTGGTTTTCTTTGATCGGGTTCTCGTGTTGAGATCTCACTGAAGCTCCAATAGGAGGCTGTTAGCCGAGGTCCGTGCGCCTCCCTTTGATAAGCTCCGCTGCAGGAGTGGTCAATCGACAAATCTACGCGACGCGACCGGCCGAATCTATTTAAGGAGGACTACTCCACATAATAATGGCAGATGACACAGAACTGTACATCCACGATGATGACGGATACGATGAACTCTTTGCTCTGATCGAGAACGATATTGTAAATCCCATACTTGCTGGAGATGCAGTGTATGATGCGCTCGCAACTATCGTGGACGCGAGTGACTCGCAGTCGGCCGCAGCGAATGAATCACAGCTCACCGAGAACACTGATTCGCAGACAACTGTGGTAAGCGCGAATATGGATGTTGTCAAGTTATCTTATGAAGTCGTTTCTGAGCTGAATCGCCGAATTGCGCGCTTGACTGTTTCACCGTTTGAACGGTTCAGAGGTAGCCATCGAGGATTTGGAGTTCGTCCCATTCTATATCCTTCCTAACGGCTCAGGTTACAGACCTCACCGATCCGGATTGGTGCGAGACTCGGTATCTATATGTCCTTATGAACGGAAAGCAACGGAGAACCAAATGTATTTATTCTTCTATTGGCGCAACTCATGTTAGCCATGATGCAAGGCAGCAAAATGCACGCAGCACGCGAACGGGAATTACACGAAAAGATAACTTTAACTCAAGCTCGAATCGTTGAGGAAACATGGGCTCAGACGTTCCTCAACATTCTTCTCGGACTCCATGAGCTAAAAGTTTACGGAAAAACTGTTTCTATCTACCTACCTTCTTTTCTGATTGAAGAGAGAGTTTCCTGTATTCGGTTTCCTGGGGCATCGCCGTGTCAGGGGAGTCATAGATGAGATTGCTGAACTTTCCGATTCTCAAGAAGAACAGGGAAAAACGGAGAGATCTCCACGGAAGCAGAAAATGAAAGTCATGCGAAGGAAGAAGTTTGGGATTTCCGATTTAAAAACTCGGGTTGAAGCGACGTTACCTGAAGAACGTCGTACTCGTGCTGCTCGCATTCAGCTTAGTGTATATTATCAACTTTTATCCGCGATGGTTGATGGAACTGTGGATATGAATCGGTTATACTCGGAACTTGAGTTAGACTGTAGTCGTTGTTTTGGGGGTCGCTTCGTTTCGGAAGCAGGTGATTTGTATGCGGACAAGGGAATAACCCTTGATGTACTACACAATAATAACTGTTTGGATGTTTGCGTCCTTTTTTGTGTTTTGGGCTAATTCCAGAAACTATGGGGTCTCGTAGCTCTGGGATTGAAGGCATTAAATGGGTGCTTGGAAACCAAAATTCATATTGTATGTTTGACTGCTGCCGTATCTGATCTCAGGAATATTGGCATCAGGAAACGAATCAGGAAATTGGTAAAATATTTTTTGATCACAACAATGATACGATGACAACATATCTTGCGGATATTTTTGGGTGGTGGGAAGGAAAACGGCCTTCCCGAGGCGTGGAAATAGAGGATGCGGATAAATGTCTCGAATGCGATTTCGAGAAGGGATGTGCATTGCGAGTAACCAAGAACCTCGAATCAGGTCAACCATGTTGATAAACTGAGTGTCATGGAGATAGTTGAGAAGGAAGAAAAGCAACTTGTAGGGACTAGGTACGGCGTTATTTATTAATAGAGACTTAAAAACCGAAATGGTGGTTACGAAACTTGAGTTTTTAAAGCCTTGAGATCGTTGAGATCGGGGCACCAATTGCCACCACTTGTTTGATTGGACACGCGTTACCGCGATCTTCTTCGTAAACTTTTTGTCCAACGAACTGCGGGGGTCTGGCACCATTCGTACAATGTACATATAATATATCCCACGATGATGGACGACTCAGAAAGATACATTCATGATGACGACGGATTCGATGAAGCCTTTGCAGATTTGTGCGACAGTCTCAGGGAAGTGCAGACCGGTATTTCCTATCCCTCTGCCGAGGCTTATGCAGAATGCCCTGAAGAAGCGAATGACTCACGACGGGAAACAGAGACGAATGAAGTCGAGAACAAGTTCTCGCGCGAGGAAGTAGCGGAGTTAAATCAAAGAATCGAGTCCTCAACTCGTTCACCGTTCGAGCGTTTCAGAAGCCAGCGTCCGGCACTCTCAGTCTGTCCACTCATTGACCTCCCCTAATTCTCAGGTTACTGATCTAGTTAGCCCAGACTGGTGTGAGACTCAATATCTATATTCTCTTGAGAAAGGCAAGAAACGACGAACTGAAGGTACAAAGTCTCATCCCTTCTCATGCTTACGGATAGCCATGGTTCAGGGACATCGAATACATAAAGAACTCGAACATGAACTTCACGAAACCGTGAATTTAGCACATATACCGAATGCGGAAGAAGCATGGGGAATAAAGTTTTTGAACATTCTTTTTGGACTATGGGAATTGAATGTTCGTGGGATAACGGTTCGTGAATGTTTCTTTCCGTTTCTAACTGTAGAGGGAATTTCCAGTCTTTGGGTTTTTGGAAGACCATCTGGTTCTCGGGGTTATAGATGAGATTTCCCAGTTGCCTGAATCTCAAGGGGAACATGGGCCAATGGACATATTTGTGAATGTGCCACGGAAGAAGAAATTTGGGATATCTGATGTCAAAACACGAGTTAATTCGAGTCTACCTCGCGATCGGAATAGTCGTGCTGCTGCGATGCAGTTGAGTGTATATTATCGACTTTTATCTGTAATGGTTGATGGGACTGTGGACGTGACTAGGCTATACTGTGAACTTGGTTTGGACTCTCAGCTTTGTTTTTCGGACGCATTTCTGGTGGAAGCAGGTACTACATATTCGGATATTGGAGTTTTGGAGTTCGATGTATTACTTGAAAATAATTGTTTGGACGTATGGGTTCACGTCTGTCTGTCGAAGCTGATTTCAGAAACTATGGAATTTGGTATTGGCTGGATTAAAGGAGTTAAAGGGGTCTTTGGAAAAGAAAATGCATATTGTATGCCCCTGCTATTTCACAGGCCTGATGTTAGGAATATCGGCATCAAGGCACGAATCAGGTGATAGGGTCACGAGCATTTGAATACAATGACGATACTTCAACTGGATATCTCAAAGAAAGTTTAGCCTGGTGGGATGGAAAACGTCCTACAAAAGGCGTAGAAATCGAAGAAGCATACAAATGTCGCGCCTGCGACTTCGAAGAAGGATGCACTTGGCGAGCCGCGAAAATCCTCGAACTATCTCAACGACGCCAGTCGCAGTCTCCACCAACTCAATACCAAACACTCTTATAGATTGTATACAATGCGTTAAATTATTATCCGTCAATGCTATCTCCTATTGACCGTTCGCAATATTCCTATCATACAATTCTAAAGTCAAAGCAGCTAGAAATCCCGGTATCGTTTCTCTCTCGTTAACCCAGAAATCCACTAAATTCTTGATACTGTCAAACCACTCACGATTCTTGTCCACAGCTTCTTGACTGACAGGTTGCATCGTCTCTTCTTCTCCATCGAAAATAAATGCTTGATCTGAAGTAGAATACATGCTTGTGCACCGTACTCTTCCATTTTGCAGAAAATCAAGGCGGTATCCCAATAACGAGAAAACTGCTTCTCTGAATTCTTGCGATTTTGCTGTCCAGATCTATTGTCAGTTTTGTTTTGGAGACACAATTACTTCTTTCAATCTCATCATTCGCTTTTCTTTTTGTGCGACAAGGGCTTCCATTCGTTCTAATTCGCCTTTCATCCGGTCGATTGTTTCTTGGGGTACACCTACACCCTTGCCTTGCAGACGTAGTAAAAGCGCGGCGTTTTCAGCTGTGAGTTGATCGAGATGCTTCTTTTGAACCGCTTGATATCGTGCAGTCGGATTATCCTTGAGCTCTATAACTCTCGTTCTTGAAAGCTTGACGACTTTTTCAAGTGACTCCAGTTGAGATTTCAAAGAACTCACTTCCTTTTGCAGCACCTCCTCAGATTGACGGGTGTTCGTTAGATCTAAAAGTTACCCACAGAAACAAGACCAGGATACCGTTTTGAAGGATTCGTATCTTACGTCGAGACTCGTTGTCCTCCTCATTACTCTCTTGTCGCAGTCGTTTGCGATTGTCAGGAGTCGCCGGAGGAAGAGGCCCTTCAGTACTCCAACGATTGATCTCTGATTTATATTGTTCGACTAGTGCTTCAAGTGCTTCTATTCGTTTCTGTTTCCGGGCATCGATACCAGCGCCGTTTAGGAACACCGTCTCCTCCGAATCATAAGTCTTCAACTGCTCTTTAAGGAATTGCACTTCTCGTTGAGCAAGATTCTTTTGTCGTTCAAGTCGTTCATATCGTCTCTCCACTTTTGTAAGTTTCTCCTGCAGTGTTTGCAACTGCGATTTCGTGCTATCTTCTCTTTCCTCCAGAGTCCGTAATTTCCCACGTAGCTCGTCAAGTTCGGTTTCTTGTAGTTGGATTCGTTCTTGGTCTGATTTATGTGCCAGCCTTTCACGATGGAGTTCCCTGCCAATTTCCTCTGGTCGTTGACTCCCTTCATTCGACTCTAGAAAGGTGTTCCATGCCGACTTTTCCTTCCTCAGTAGCGCGATTTCAATTTCCATCTCAGTTGTTTTCTTGCGGAGATCTTCCATAAGCGATACTTGTGTCTCCAAGGAATGGATTTTCTCAACATTTATGGCTGCCTTTTGAGCAACTGGTCTTAATTCCTCTAATTCTGCATTTTGTTTTCGTGACGTCGTTTCAAGCTGCTTGACATAATTGGTGGCCTCTATAAATTAGTACTCACACGAAGAGACACCGAAACCGGATAATTCTCTGCGTAGAATGTCTGCATCCCCAGAGGTTTCCTTAAGGGATCGTAATTCCCGTAATTCAGCTTCATATTCTGCGTTCACTTCCTGCACTCGATTCAATGCTGAACGCTTATATCCCAAATCTTGAGTTACACGTCGTAAATCCTCCTTAGCTTTCTTCAATGCTTCTTGTGCTAGTTGGACTTTTTGAGTAGATTGTTCTTGTTGACGTTGAGTCGTGCGTTCAATTTCATTTAGTCGTTCTTCCCTTTCTGTGACTATATCCTTCATCGAGTTGTTTTCTTTTCTCAAACTTCTCATCGTTGCTTCCGCTTCCAACTACCATTAACTGTTGACCACCGACCAGCTTGAATACCTTGTAGTTTGCATACTCATCCTGGATGGTAAGTAGATCGGTCGACTGAGCCTGTTGCTTTTCAAAAAGGAATTTACGATCTTTGAGGAGATCTTCTGATTTCTTTTGTTCGATGATGATTTGAGTATCGCGTTCTCGAATCATATTCTCATTACGAAGCTTTGTACGCTCGAGTTCTGCTTTAACATTTGATAGTTCGTAGTTCGCTTTATTCAATTGTATTCTCAGATTCTCGATCTCGATATCTGTGATTCATTAATTTGATGCTAAAGTTTTGGTTACCTGATGCTCGAACGGAACGAGAACCTGAGGACTATAAGTGAGTTAGCGTAGCGGACAAGGAAGCGTACAGGTGGACGGAGGAGAGATGGAGGAGGAGGTCTTTGAGAGGCGTTGCTCTCTCTCCTGCTTGTTACTGGATGAAACGGCGAACTCGCCAGGTTGTCTGCCATCTTCCTTGACTCGTCTAACCAGACTTCTTTCTCTTCTCCAGACTCGACCTCTGGAACGAGAAATTCAAAACTCAAAAGTTGCCCTGACAACAAAGGTGGCGGGTTTCCCAGGGTTAGGGCACTCACTACCGTATTTGGATGGCAGTCACAAACTCAGATTCAACAACCAGGACGACGAGACCAGAGCCATCATGGGCCAGAGACTTACATACCGTCGCCGACTTCCCTGTATTACCCTTGCAAATCCCTTGCTAATTCTCTTTAGACAACACCAACTCCAACCGAACTCGAGTCATCAAAACCCCTGGAGGAAAACTAAGATATTTGCACATCAAGAAGCCAGGCAAAGGTCCTCGATGTGGTGACTGTGGCATTACTCTCCCTGGTGTACTTCCTCCTCCCATCTACATCTATTTCATTGTTGCAAGAGACTAACTCTGTGCAAAGATTCCGGCTCTTCGTCCGGCTGAGTATGCTCGCCTATCGAAAACGAAGAAAACCGTGCAACGTGCTTATGGAGGATCTCGTTGTGGGAATTGTGTCAAGGATAGAATTGTGCGAGCATTTCTGATTGAGGAGCAGAAGTTGGTGAAGCAGCTCGTTAAGCAGAAGGGAAGCAAGTAGGTATATGGGAGGTGATTACGTTCGAGGAGGAGTTTACTTATACAAATCGATCTCGAAGTTTTAATATTTGTACAGTATCAGGAAGATCGAACGAAGGTCAACGTAGCAGGAAGACGATGTCACCAGCTTTGGATCACTATTGCGTGAATTGCTGTCGGTGCTTGGTACGTCTGTTGCAGAGCAAGCATCGTTCGGATCATCAGATAGATTTAGCTGTAGTTTCATCATTAACCACAGCACGTTGTCCTACACGTTCCTGTGCCAGTGGTTTCTAGAGCTATCGCGAACCACTTCCATCGTCTGAAGCATTCGAAACCGTTTGTAGATGTCCTTGCAGGCTGGTCTGCCGGCTTCGGTTGAACTGCCAATATCGCGGTCAAACGACGATCTTGATTCTTCCTTCGTGTTCGCGTCGTCCAACATGACAGATTCAGTGGACCTGTTACCGTTCACTACCGAGGACTTCAATGCTGTAACATATCTCAACAGACAACTTCCTCCTGCAAATCCGGATACCTACTATGCAAGTGCCACCACACTCCTCCCAAGTCTTGATCTGCTGGCCAGAAACACCCACTCCGAGCTGACCTCCACTCTCTCCACCCTGCTACGCAGCTCGACCCGTCTAGGCATCGACATGGACACCCTAGCCCACGATACTCGAAATCTCTCCTCACAAGTCCCTCGCATCCAAAACGAAGTGAACGGACTACAACTTGACAGCGGTGTCATGAGTGAATTATCCTTACTTGAAGTCGTTCAAGAACGGATTCAACAGACGCTAGATATTTTCAATGTGGCGAGACAATGGAATACACAAGTTGATGAGGGAATACGGTTTCAAATTGATTCTGGGGCTTATGAGAGTGCGGAACAGAGGATTACAGAGTTGAAAGAATTGGTGCGGATTTGGGAAGGTACAAACGAGTTTAAGGAACGGATGGAGAGGGTGCAAAGTTTAGAGAGGGCTTTAGCGAATGCGAGGAGACCGGCATCACCACCGACGAATAGATCTCCTTTACCCTCTCAGAGGGGACATACTCGGCAGTCAAGTCGGTTGCGAGTTGAGAGCACGGATGGCATCATTCGAGAATCTGGAGGTCAGTTTGGACAGCTTCGACAGAACATCATTCGGTAAGGCATGTCAAAAGCGAGAGCCACAGTAGTTGAGGATCGAACGACAGACAAATGTATTTACACTAATGGATACCATTGAGCGACATAAGTGCTATGTTTTGCTATACAACCTTTTCTTCCAAGATGTCTAGATAACATTTTCCTAGCTCGCTGAAATCCTATACAAATTCCACAAATAATGTACACTGGCAGTTATGAATTAACCTGTCACGTAAATTATGCACCTGTACAAGACGCATATAACCGCCTTTTTACGAGACAGGGGCTGGAAAGGAACACTCTCCGCGCCTTTGTATACACCATTGTTGTGTAAAAGGTTCCGCCTGAGTCCCTCGTACGACCATTCTTTCCCTAAACTCTTGTAACCTTAGAGCCGCGTCCGTTAAAGTTCTGTTTACACCGTTCGAGTCTGTCCTTCCCGACCACAAGATCTCACCTGAAATTAGCTTCAGACGAACGAAGGGGACATACCTGCTGCGCTAGCACGAGGCCAGAGCATTCGATCAAGATTTTGTGCATCTGTCTGTTCTGACCATAAATGAATCTCACCACCTACAACGAGAGCTGCTTCTTCAGCAGTCAAATTGCCGACAGGATTGTAAGAATAGATTAACCGCCAATTCTTAAGAGGATTGCAGTAGTCCAAAAATGGGTAGAATTGGCCATATACGGCCGCACCGAAATCGAGCCATTGACCTCTTCCACAATCAAGATACCAAAAGTTGTAATCGCCAGCGATAGTCTATATTAGCAAACCCAAAAACATTGATACTTGATATCCTTTTTGGGTTACAAGTTTGGTGTTCCCTGGTTGCCAAGCTTGAACCACCACGTCTTGGTGTAGAGTTACATTCCAGACAAGAAGCATTTCCTCCCAAACTATCGGCGTTCGATTCGCAGCCAAAATCTGGTTATGAATTCCCCTGAGTCAGTAACGTACGACAGGGAGATTACAAGACGAAATCTTGGAGGAATGGTTGGATGACTGTTGAGACATTGCTATTTACTCCTGGGTCGAGACTGTAGACGTTGCTGTTGACTTCATCCCCTCCTGTGTGAAAGTAGTTGCTGAACTCTCCAGTTCGAGGAAGTACATCACTGAGAATGGAGGCCATTAGATTAGCTGCATCGGAATTATTTAGTTTGAGTTGGCCGCTCGGGGGTTGATTGGCGTAAGTAGGCCAATTTGGTTGAATGTTGGATGCCGCAATCAAATCTGGATGTGAATATGAGATGGAATTCGTATGTCCAGGCATATCGATCTCAAGGAAAGCCTGAATTCCACGATCATACGCATATTCAAGGATCTCATGTAGATCAGCTGGTGTATAGTACAAGTTAGGCCCATAAGCTCCTTTCTCTGCCAACTCGGGAAGACTTGGGATCTCTAATGGCCAAGATTGAGAATCGGTTATATGCATGTGGAAGCGATTGAACTTTTGCCATGACATTGTATCAATTACCCGCAGGACGGCTTGTTTGGGATAAAAATGACGAGACAAGTCTATGTTGAGTCCACGATGTTTGAAGACTGGTTCATCTGCGATAAAGATCGGTGCGTATGGCGTGTACGTTTGTCCATTGCTATGGCTGTAGAAGAGCTGATTGAAAGACTGCAAGCCCCATAGTACACCGTATGATGATTCCGCCGTGAGAGTTGCTGTCGAATTCGTTATTATGAGAACGTACGATTCATTTACTTCTCCCACTTTTGGTGTCAATGAGACATCGAAAGCGCTCATCAGTAATAGAAAGAGTGAACACTTACGTTTGTGTAATTACGAGCGAAGACAACTGCGGAGCAGATGCGAATTCATCGGATGAAGGCTCGTAGTCTTCTTCAAAGGGGTATAGCATATATGGTATAAACCCGTCGTCTAACAAGGCATATGTCTCGTCAATTGCCCTATAGACTTTTTTTGAGGTATCGACACCTCCATTCGAGGTGCCATTTGGGCCATTAAACTGAATTGCGAAATCCGAGGCAAGAACGACGGTCGAGTTTCCTGCAGAATAGACAATTGGGACAGGCCATAGCGCTGAAACGAACGAGACAGCAAAAAGAGTGACTAGAACAACGTACATTTCTGAGGCTGAAGTCTCGCCATTGACGGAGGAGACGAAGTATATAAGCGGATGTTTCGATTCTTTGGCTTGATTGATTTGTTTTGGCTGCAGCCATTGCGAGTTCTTGTACATATTCTTATTCTTATTTCTTTTTTAAAGTTTTCCGACTTTTGAAAACGAGGATCGCATCCCCAACAACAGTTGGAATTTCACAACGCATCCCCAGACTTCTAGATTCACCCAATCCTTGATTCATCATGGTGGAAGAAGAAGGATCAGGCGTTTTAACGCCAATCTCTTCAACTGCATCAACAGCTGTTGATCATCCTTCTCTCAGCACATACTTTTCCTCCCCATCAAAAAGCCCCCTTGTCGGCACGGGCGAAGATGCCACTCCAATATCTCTAGGAGTTCCCGTTTCTCAACGCGCGGCAGGAATATCATTTAGTTCGGTTCACAAGCTCCCCGAGTTGGAACCTTCACCATCTCGTCTGCGTAAACAGTTTGATTTCGCATTGTTGCGGATTTTGCAATTTGTGACGTGGCTGTATCTTGCTTGTGTTGGATTGAGGCATAGGGTGCTTAATAAAGTGTTGGAGGTTTGGTATGGATGGCGTGCTTGGACTTGGTGGGGTGAGTATTGGGTTCAGAGGGATATTGCTACGTTTGAGAAGATTCCGAGACATGTTGCTGCGATATTGGATATTAAGAGACTTGCTAGGGAGTATGATGCCGATGAAATGGTGCAGCGGGTGGTGGATTTGGCTACTTGGTGTTCTTGTGTGGGAATATCTATCGTTACCGTTTACGAACCTACTGGTATGAACTTAACGGAATACATTGCTGAGACTAGGACTACTGAAGAAGGATATTAAGAGAATCCAACGAACTCTTCAGAAATTAGCACCTGCATATCCCAGTATACCGTCATTTCAGAGGGTAGATGTCAGATCCCCTCAATCCGCTCTATTGGAGAATGAATCACTTTCTGAGGATAAAAGTACCACAGTCTCAGTATCCGTCATCTGACTCCGTTTAGGCATGGACGTCCTTGTCATCA
>Ga0335075_10016209_pt1 | contig 11145 bp, 9 predicted proteins | sample Lox_Sample_24_FD_206723 | JGI IMG/M metagenome (GOLD analysis project Ga0335075, IMG submission 206723) | Soil microbial communities from Loxahatchee National Wildlife Refuge, Florida, United States - Lox_Sample_2.4 | ecosystem: Environmental > Terrestrial > Soil > Wetlands | place: USA: Florida... | reverse complement strand
CTGCTGTCCATTGCGCTCGTCGGCTACCTCGTGGACTTCAAAGCGCTTCCCCTGCACTTCTGGACATCCAGCATCGTGATCGAATTCGTGCCCGGAATCGTGGCGTACGGGCTGTGGACGCTGATCCGCGACTGGCAGCCGGGACGGGGCGCGCGCATCGGGCTGACCCTGGCAGGGATCGCGACGATCGTGGTCATGAACGAAACCTCCCCGCTGGTCGACAAATATGGCCAGGAGTGGCGGTTCCTGATCGGCGGCCTGCCCTCGCTGGCCTGCTTCCTGTTGCTCACGCTTGCCTGGACGGGCCTTCGCCTACCGCGGCTCGTGACGCTGACCGGTGACGCCAGCTACTCGCTGTACCTGTTCCATCCGTACCTGGTAGTCGTCGCTCTCAGAGCCCTGCATATGCACGCCCACCCCGCCCCGGTCTCTTGGGCGTTGGGTGTGCTTCTTTACGCCGCGTGCGTCGGTGCGGCGATCCTGTGCTATCGCTGGATTGAGCGGCCGATGACCGATGGGCTGCGCCGCAGGCTAGTGAAGCGGCCGCGCGTGATCTGAGCTCAGGTCCGATACCGCCAGGTGTGGAGAATCATGAGGCCGGCGGTCGCCAGAACCAGCGCAACCCCTCCCCAAGCGTGCATACAGCGGTTGTCCTGCTGGGCGCGGGCCCGCGTGCTGATCCGCTTGGGGACCGCGGTGTCTCCGTCGGAGCCTTCGGTTGCTCCGCGGTCTGATCTCAACCAGGCCAAACTCTGGTACCTGTATGCCCGATAACTCAGGGTATACGCATGACTCATCCGCCGATAGCAGACTGTGCGTAACGCTGATCGTTATGTAGCGACGATTAGTATGTATTATCCTCATTTAGGTGTATCATCGGTATGTACGTGCCCGTCGGCTGCTCGACATACATGAGGGCGGCGGTTACCGGGGCTATGTGACGCGAGCGCGAGCAAGGGCATAGGGGCCGTCGTGGAGATACAGGAACTATGGAGGGTGATCCGGCAGCGGTGGCGGGTCGTGGTTGTCGCGACCCTGATCTGCGTGTGTCTCTCCCTGGCGTGGTCGATGGCTGGGCCGGTGTCGTACAGAGCCCAGGGCAGGGTCATCATTTCCACGTCTGGGAGTCTGGGCACAGCCAGCGACGCCTTCAGCGGAGAGCAGGTCTCGGTGGAACGGGCGCCGACGTACGCGCAGTTCCTGCGCGGACCGGAGGTCGCCGCACGGGCCTCACAGAAACTTTCGGGACGCATATCACCGCAGACGATTCAGCACTCGATCGACGCGCGCGTCAATTCCCGGCAGCCGATGGTCACCGTCACCGCGACGGCGCCTAGCGCCAATGATGCGGTTCAGATAGTGTCTGCGGCCGAATTAGGTCTGCAACAGTATGTTTTAGAAGTCGAACGGCCTGGCCGCGACGGCTCCAGGGCGTGGGTGGTGCTCGGTGGAGATATCCCCACAGTCGCGCGTGTGGGCAATTATGTTCGCGACACCGCCTTTGCGGCCCTCATCGGAATTGTGCTCGGGTCGCTTCTCGCGGTATATCGCGATCGCACTGATCCGATCGTGAAAAGTGCGGGCCAGATCGCCGGCGTTGGTCTGACTTATCGCGGCACCATCGTCGCCGATGACGACCCGTCTTCGCTGCGGGACCGGTTCTGGCGGCTCGCGGTGAGCTGCGCGGTCAAAGGCGAACCCGATACCGACACCCTGGAAGTAGGCATTGGTGGCGCGTTGAACCTAGTCGGGGGCACGGGCAGGATTCTGGTGGTCGGCGTGGATCCGGACTCTGAGTCCCTTTTCATCGCCCAGGGTTTGGCGGCTGGACTGGTCGCGTGCGGCGGTGAAGTGACGCTGATCGACGCCGTCTCCAGACAGCGGGGGCGCGGGACCAGTGGACTGTCTGATCTCGTCGAAGGGTCATGCGCCTGGGCAGAATGCCGGGCTCGCACCGGATTAGATCGCCTGTGGCAGATGGATATCGGAACCAAGGGCGATTCGTTGCCCGCGCTGCTGATCGACGGCAAGGACACGAAGAGACGGTTGGTGTTATCCGACGCCCAGGAGCGCGCCGTCATTGCTGCACCGTCTATCGCGCATTCCCACGTTGCAGTGGCCTTGACGTCCCTCGCCGATGCTTCACTTGTTGTTGTCCGGCAAGGCAAGTCGCAGATCTGCGACGTTGTTGAGGCCAAGATGACTCTGGAAGCCATGCGAATCCCCGCGATCGGAATGGTGCTTCTCACGGGCGAGGTTCCCGACGAGCGGGCCGAGCACCCGCACGACGATCGTGCGTATGCCTTACTTGGTGCCCCCGGCGAAGGCGATCATTCAGCGACTCCCGAGAAAAGCTGACGATGAATGAGCAACCACGCCAACGACAGGTGTCAGAACACATATGTGACGGTGGGTGGAGCGAAGTGAGTCTCCCAACCCGCTCTCCCGCCGGAGCTCCGGCAAGGGGTGCCGCCTCGGTGGCGATTTCGACCACGGTCGACCAAATGCTGTCGAGCGCGAGCAATGCCCTGATGGTTTTCGTGCTGGCACAGCTGTCGTCGGCAGGGCAATTCGGGATCATCGGACTGCTGATTACCGTGGTGGGCGTCTGCACGGGATTCGATCGGGGGGCGCTAGGAACACCGCTGCTGCTGACCAGCAACCTGACGAATCGACAAATAGTTGCGGAGTCGAACTATGCCCTCACGTGGTCGCTGTACACCGGTGGTGTCGGCGGATCTCTAATTCTGGCCCTGGGCGCGGTCTTTCATCAGCCGTGGATAGGGCTTGCGTTCGCCATCGTCTTACCCGTAGTCCTGGCACAGGATGTCTTGCGTCTGACCGCGATAGCGCTGGGCAGGCCGAGCTTAGCTGTAGTGGCCGACGCGCTGTGGGCCGCGCCGATGCTCGGCGTTTTTGTTGCCAACCTCTTCGGTGTTCGCGAATCGGCTGAATTTTCGATTTATCTGTGGGCATCTAGCGGACTCGTTTCTGCCGGAATATTGGCATTCCGGTTGAGAGTTGCGCCACACCCCTCCGGGATTCTCGAGTGGTGGCGGACCGACTGGCCGGCGAGGCTCCGTTTCGGAAGCGTGTACGCCGTCGGTCAAATCGGTGTTGTCTTCGTGACGCTTGCAGCGGTGACGACTGCCGGAAGCGTTGCCGCGGCAGGCATCCGAGGAGCGTCTACGCTGTTCGGCCCCATTGCAACGTTGTTAATGGCCCTGCCGATGGTGTTCGTGCCACATGCGGCGCGCACCGGCAACTCTGTGGGCGAGCAGTGGCGCCTGCTGAGCAGGACATCGTTGGCGACTTCTGCGCTGACGGTGGTTGCGACCGGCTGCCTGATGGCTGTACCGGCGAGGCTGGGCGTGGCGATCCTTGGTGCCAGCTGGCCAGAGACCCTTTCGGTGCTTCCCTACATCGGAGTTAGCGCTGCGGCGATGTGCTGGGCGTGGGGTGTCAGCACCGTTTTCCAATCTCGAGGCGAGAGCGGGACCGTTTTCGGGTTGAACATGCTGCTCGTTGGACTGCAATTGGCGACCAGCTTCGCCGCAGGGTTGATCTTCAGAAGCGCAATTGCGATCGCCATTTCGCTGGCGTTGTCCGGCTCCGTAACTGCGATAGTCGGGGTGCTGTGGGTACACCGTTCCATCCACGCTAGGCAACCTCGCGCACGACTGGGCTCCGCCGTCAGCACTCCCGGGGGGATTGCCGTCCGATGAAGAGCAAGCTCAGCAGCGTCACGATTTTGGTGCTCCTTGTCATCACCGGGGTCTTGGTCCATGGGGTCATGAGCAAGATGACGAGAACGGCGGTATCGGCGCAGGCCATGGCGCCGCAGCTCGCGATCGCGACGACCGGGGCGAAGTCGGCGAACAATGACGGGCCGCTGGCGGTATTTATCGGTGATATGACCCAAGGGTCCGATGAGGGCGGGGTCGGTGCCACCAACTGGACTTCGCTTCTCGCCGCGGAGGTGCGGAAAGTCGCGCCATTTCGGATGGCTGTCGACAACAACGGCGAGGGGTCGGGATATGCAATTCGAGCCGGCGTTCCGACGTTTGAAGAGGACGTGAGGCGGCTGGTCACCTCCGACACTCGGCTGGTCGTGATATCGGGAAGCAGATCCGACGTCGTCGCGGAGCCAAACCAGGTTGCGGCCGCGGCCCGGGAAACCTACCACTCGGTCTCCGAATTGGCGCCTCACGCACAGCTCATCGTGCTCGGTCCGACGTGGGGCAGTAACAAGCCAATCGATCAGATTCTACAAACGCGGGACGCGATTCGCGGTGCGGCAGAGGCAGTCCAGGCGCACTTCGTCGATCCCATTCAGGACAACTGGTTGACAGACGGAGAAGTCGGACTGATCGGATCCGATGGTGTGCATCTGACAGATCTCGGCAATCTACGAGTCGCGCAACATATGTATTCCGTATTTGTCCGTCTCATAAGTGGACAGGCGTAAGCCATGGAGGGTTTCGTGACCGACATCAGCAACGCCCCTTCGATCGAGGGGGCCGTCGACCTGATCCGGTTTGCTCGCCGGTTCTTGGGTAAGAGGTGGCGGCTCGTGACTTTCGCCGCCGTATGCGGGGCGATCATCGGCTGCCTCCTGACATTCGCGGTCCCTCCCGCGTATACGGCGCAGGCCACGCTGTACGTCGCGCCGCCGCTCAGCAGTAGCGTGACCGATGCCGTATCGGGAGACAAGTACGCCCAGGATCGCGCTCAGATGTATTGGCAGCTCGCGAAGAACGACGAGCTCGCGCGGCGGGTGCTGGCAGAAATCCGGTCTCCCGAATCGCCTGCGGCGCTTGCCAGCCGGATCAGTGTCGCCTTGATATATGGTGCTCCCCTCCTCACCATCCAAGCGACAGCACAGTCTGCCGACGCCGCGCGTTCGCTGGCACAGGCCTATTTAGATCAGTTGCCGAATTACGCCCGGTCCGTAGAGCAGAACAGCGGCCTTCGGGAAGGCCCTGTCCTGGTGACGGTCGCCCGACCTATCGAGGTCAGCGAGAGTAGCGCAGGTGTCGGGCCGTGGCTGAAGGTCCTGCTGTTCGCCGCGTTGTTTGGTGGCGCGGCACTTATCTATACGGTGCTTCACCACCGCCGGCACCCCACCATTCGCGGTGTCGGCCAACTTCGGAAGGCAGTGTCGGCACCCTGGATCGTGGAAGTTCATGGCAGTCGCGACGAAATGGCCCGAATACAGGCGATGCTGTTCTCCGCGCCAAATTCGGCACGAAAAGTGGTTCTTGCCGGCGCTAGGAGTGACGATGGCCTGGGCGAAATGATTGCGGAGTTCAGAACCGCGCTGTTACCTGGTCCTCGGTTTCGCTTGAATGATGTCGAGATTTTCGCCGCTCCCGCACTTCTGGACCAGCACGAGCGAATGACAGCGTTGGCAGCACGCTCGTCCACCGGGATCATGATCTCGGGGACCGCGTCCGTCATTGTGTGTCTGAAGGGCCAGACGCTTTTGGACGACGTCGTTGATTTGGACAAATTATTGTCTTTTAATGGCGTCGACGTGAAAGGCATTCTCGTGGCCCGTCGGCAATGGCGGAAACGCGCGAAACAACGCTTTGCGTCGCGCGAACAGCTGGATGATGCCGTCCAGCCTGAGGTGGTAATAGAGGTAGCCGAAAGCAACAAGCCTTCCCAGAACGGGAATGGGTCGGTAATCGGGATAGTCGAAAGCGGTAGCCCTTCCCAGAACGGGAACGGGAATGGGACGGTAATCGGAGTAGTCGAATGCGGTAAGCCTTCCCAGAACGGGAATGGGTCGGTAACCAGGGTAGTCAAAAGCGGTAAGCCTTCCCAGAACGGAAATGGGAGGGTAATCGGGATAGTCGAATGCGGTAGGCCTTCCCAGAACGGGGATGGGACGCACTCTTGACCAACGTTCAACTTTTTGCCCTAGCGCTGATATCCCTAACGGTAGCCGTTTGGCTGAGCGTGAAGCGAACGAGTGCGGCTGCGGCTCCCGCGGTCCTGGCTGCCATTATGCTTTTGCTGGCGCTAGGCGGACCTCTCTGGGAGTGGTCGAGGCACAGTGGATACTCCGGATTGCCGTCGAGCGTGCCAGCGGTCGCATTCAGTGAATCCAAAGCGGTGCCAGCATTCCTGTGGGCATCTATTGGTGCCGGGCTGTCCGCGCTAGTCATTCCGCCGATTCCGGCACAGGCGCTACCCACTCGCGAGGTGGCGCCCTCCAGAAAGCTGAGCATCGGGGTAGCAATCGTCTCGGCGGTCCTCTTCGTTACCCTTGTGATTGGCGAAGGGCCGAGCTTCTTCAAGAATGATTCCTACCTCTATAGCGACGGCATTTTGTTCTTAGCGATGGCGTCGTGGCCGGGGATACTTTCCGGCGTGCTAGGGGTTGTGCTGACCGTATGGGAGAAGGACCGGAGGCTTCGGATTTTGTTGATCGCGACATCGGCTCTCTGGTTTATTGGACCACTGTCTAGCGGTAGCCGCATGGCGTGCGCAGCACCGATCCTGGGCAGTCTGTTGATCTTCTTTAACGAGATTCGCCGACGGCGGCTTCACGTAACCCTGATTGCGGCGGCCGTGGCATTGTTTGTCACGGGCGTTTTCGCTTTTAGCGTGGTAGGGAATGCCCGCGCGATGCCGCATGGGCTGCTTAACGTTCCTAACGTCGTTCAGGTAACCGCGTCGGACATCACAAATTCGACAGACTCCATCTTGGAGCCCGCCAAACAGCTCGTCGCCTCGGTGGTCGTGGGTTTCCCGATAGCTGAAGAGTCCGTGCACGAGGACGTGGACATCGGCACGCTACTAGGTAATGCCAATCCATTGCCGGGAACCGCCCGATCAGCCGACCTCGAGCGATACTGGCCATACGCTTGGGTACCGCTGTCGTTTGCGGGAGAGTGGTTTGGCGCAATGGGCTGCGTAGGTCAGATCCTCTTATTCGGTGCAATGGGCTGGATTTTTGGGCTTGCGATGCACAATCTGCAACGAAGTCGATTCCGGCTCATGTCGTTTCTCCCATTAGGCTTTGTCGCCATGGTAGGTGTGTTGTCTATCGAGTATTCCTCTCGCGCGGTTTGGCGGATTCTTTCATTGTCTGTGATCCTTCTTATCGCGTCGTATTTGGTCAGGGAAAGGACCAACAAGGGAAGAAGTCGAGATATGTTTCGTGAAACGCGAGATGAGCAGCCACCCAATGCCATCGGCAATCTTGAGAAGTCCGCGTTCCGTGTTTCTAGCACGGTAGGGGTCCGGAACCGTGCGGCGATGACGGTCGGACAGCGGTATGGCTGATCCGAGCGGCATTTCGACCGACAGACGCTGGCAAGCTGCCGGCATCGGTGCGCTGACCCTCGCTGCTGTCGTCTTGTTCGGCTCCCTGTTCGTGGCGCATGCGCGCCACGAACAGCCGATGCCTATCGTTTCTCAAGCACCCTTGGGCAATCAGAAGCCAAAGAAGGTAGTCGCAATCGGTGATTCCTTCACGGAGAGCACAACTTTCGGCGATGTGGGTGCAAACAGCTGGAACCAAATGGCCTTTCGCCAAATGCGGAAAAGGGGAGTCGACATCAACTGCGAGAGCTCAGGCGAAGCGGGATCGGGCTACGTCGCACGTGGAATCAGAGGGACAAGTTTTGGCGAGGAGGCGCGCAGGCTGCTTGAGCCTGACGATGATCTCGTGATCATATTTGGTGGAAGCGCCGACGCGCCTGAGAAACCTGAATCGGTGGGAGCGGCGGTCAACGACACCTTCTTACTTGTGCAAAAGGCATCCCCGCATGCCAAGGTGATCGCTGTCGGTCCGGCTTCCCCAGCAGCAGATCCAGCGCCGGACGTGACCCGGGTCCGCGACATTATCAGGGACGACGCAGCCAAAATTGGCGCCGCCTTCGTCGATCCGATCGCCGACCAATGGTTCGTACGCGATCAGACCTTGATACGGGAAGACGGGTCGCCGACGGACGCAGGTCACGCCTACATAGCTGACAGGCTTCTGCCGGTCATTCAAGGAGCTTTAGCGCCGGTGGTGCCTTGGGGCTGACCTGGATTTTCCGGGAATTACCGCAAACCTCAAGAGCGCCAGTATCGACCACCGATCGACCACCGATTAGGTTTGGCTGCGCACCACGCCATCGACGAGAAGAGCGCATTCATTGCCGCGATGTTGTAGAACAGCTGGATCACTTGGCGTCGAAACTAGCAGCTTGAGAGTTACATACCCGCCACCATGTCGAGCATGAGTTGCGCTCAGGGAGAGATTGGTCGTCCATTCATTGTGATGCCTGAGACTGTGTAGCTGCCGGCAGGCGCATTGGAAGAAGAGATGGCGGGCAGACCTGTCCCTTGCTGAATCCGGATATTCTGAAACGCGACATTGCTCAGGGCTCCACCATTGGTGGCTTGGACGGTGATGTTGCTTTGTGCGGACGGCGGAGTATCAATAATGGTGAGGTTCGAAACAGTAGCGTTAGTTACGCCATAGCCGGCATGGTCGCTCGACACGTTAACCGCACCCATCGGCACGGTCTCCGCCGTGTTACCGCCAGTCACCGAGCCGCCCGAGACTTCAACCCCATTCGTTGATCGGGTGTTGAACGGATCGCCTACGGAAGAAATATAAACTCCCGCCAAGCTGGTTTGCGAGACCTTAATATGGCGGACGACGATATTCTCACCGCCCTGCACTACTATGCCACGTCCCCCCGCTGTCGTCCCATTTACGACGGGAGAATTGATAACGATGTTTCGGCACGGCTCAGGCTCTTGGATTAACGACACAACAGCGAAGGCGTCGTCACCGGTTCGCTCGGTGGTGGAATCGTTAACTTCCCCGTTGCTCGCACCACCGGTAATATCGATCCCGTCGGCCCTGGTGTCCCGAACAGTCACCCGGTCCACGCGGAAGTTACTACCAGCTATATATATGCCAGCCGATGCTGAACCGGTAATAGTTATGTTGCTCAGCCTCACTCCATTAGCACCGACTACGATTTTGTGTTGATCCGTATTGTAGTAGCGCGGCCCGCCTAGCGGTGCGGTGAGGTTGAGATTGCTCACTGAAACATTGTCGGCCGTAATCCAAACCCCGGAGGTGGGATCGTTTGTCGACTGTAGCGTCGCGCGATTCCCGTTGACTACTACGCCCGGGACACGGATGTAGATAATTCCGCTGTGTAAGTATGTTACTGGCTCCAGCGTTAGCGTCTCACCGGGTTTGAGTTGATCGAACTTGGCCTGTAATTCTGCCGTCCTATCGCCGGGCGGGTCGCCCTTGGCGAGCTGTCCACTCGAAACGAATGCGGCGATGACGCACGTGATTAAGAACGCCGCAGCCACCGGCTTTCTCATCGGACTCCTCGGGACCTGTCGCCTCCGGGTCGAGGCGGTCTTATCTTTTCTCGATCGGACGGCGAACGGGCAATTGCTTCATTATGCTATATTAGCGGTCGCGACGGCCGGCCCGAGTTTCATTTCAGTGCCTCAACGGTGTCGACGTGCCCGTCCTCTCTTCGGATGTACTCGCCGCCCAGGTCCGACTTCACTAGTGTCGCGGGGGGTTGCATGTACAATCCCGGATCTAAGAGTCGGCCCGCAATGGTTGCTCCCATTCCGACGACAATCCTGCTGCCGACTACCGTCCCCGGGGCAACTTGCACGTTCGACGAAATGAGGCAGTAATCGCCTATCTCGATGGGCCTGAAAGCGTGAGTGTTGCTCTTCCGTAGCGTCCGGGCCGGCCAGGTCGGTGCGGAGATTCCGTGGGTGAACAACGTCGACCGCGCACCACCAATTGCGCTGTGTGTCCCAACACGTATGCCACCGCTACAGTCGAGGTAGTGGCGAGAAGTTATGTTGGAGTGGGGTCCCAGATGCAGCAGACAAGGGGCCCCCTCTTCGCCCAACGGTCGAGCGGCGGTCACCCAGTTCCAATGAAAGATCTCTGCGTGTTCCCCTAGCGTGAGCGCCGCCAGATCCCTTATGACATTGAATGAGCCGATGTATGCTCCGTCGCCAAGGTCGACGTTGTCCACCCTCAAGACCAAGCACGGGCCGATGCGCACCCGATCGCCAATGGTCCACCCTAAGTGACGGAGCAGAGCATTCTTTAGCTGACTGGCAGGGAGCGCCGCGACAAGAATCACCAGCGCGCTACGTACACTCACGTGCATCCTTCCTTATCGGGCACGTTGCCTGGGGTTCGCCTGCCGGCGGGCACGTCGCAGCCCGGGGGGTGTAGAGCGCTCCCACCACCTTGCTTCGGAAGCCGGCGCCCTGTTCCCAAAATTGCAACAGGAACCATGTCGATCGCTTCCCCTTCTCAAGCCAGCTGATTCGGGCGAACGGCCCGTCGGAAGGCCGATCATCGACTAACCGCTGCGGCCATACCGGTAGTGCACCTTATCTCTCAATATCCATACTATAAGACAAGATAACAGGTTAAGGCTAGACTCATAGTCTTTGAACTCTAAACATCCACAGATCAGGTGCAGTTCAGCGGCGTCCGGGGCGGACTTTATCTCGCCGCTGGGCGGCACACGCACTTCGAGACCACTGCTGAGACTCCTGCGCCGGCGGGACGTTATATCACCACTTCCGCCAATGCATCCTTGTCCGCGAGGAACGGCATCGACATCCACCGTGCGGATAATAGAGACTCCATGCCGCCGCTGGGGATGGGCCGCGAGAATAAAAACCCCTGCGCACGTTGGCAGCCATGTTGTAACAGAGTCATTGCGGCAGCGCGGGTTTCGACACCCTCGGCCACCAGTTGAAGGTTGAATGCTCCGGCCAGTCCGATGATGGCGCGGATGATCGCGAGATCGTTGGCGTTGGTGCCGAGGTCACGCACAAATCCCGCGTCAATCTTGAGCATATCGACGGGAAGTGACTTCAGATGAGACAGGACGGCGTAGCCGGTGCCGAAGTCGTCGATGGCGATCTGGACCCCGACCTCCTTCAACTCCGCCAGGGTTCGCCGAGTGCTTTCCATGTCGTGAACTACTGCGCGCTCGGTGATCTCGAGGCACAGCGATCCGGCATCAATGTCGAACTCTTCGATGGTCTCGGCGACGGTATCGACGAAACCTCGGCCAGCCAGCTGAAGCGGCGACACATTGACCCGCAACGCCGCATTCTGCCCGA
>Ga0335075_10016208_pt1 | contig 11146 bp, 9 predicted proteins | sample Lox_Sample_24_FD_206723 | JGI IMG/M metagenome (GOLD analysis project Ga0335075, IMG submission 206723) | Soil microbial communities from Loxahatchee National Wildlife Refuge, Florida, United States - Lox_Sample_2.4 | ecosystem: Environmental > Terrestrial > Soil > Wetlands | place: USA: Florida... | reverse complement strand
GGGCCGTGTGCTCGAGGAGGCCCTCGTCAGAGGTAAACCGCAGGCGATCAAGCATCGGACGGTGATTTCCACACCCAGAGACGATGGCCCGCAGACCATACTCAGGCAGGAGTTAGTCGGAGACACCCTATACAACGACGTCGCGGGAACCCCCGGTCGCACCGCAGGACTGGAGACCTCCAGGTGAGGAAGCCCTATTCCGAGGCGCAACGGGATACTGCCGCCTCATTCGAGGGTGGCATGGCCCGATTGTCTGGGGTAGATCCGAATTTCGCCTGTCCGAAACTCCAGCTTTTCGATTTTACTGGGGCTAAGGTGTTCGATATTCATGACCAGGGCACGCAGGCTATTACCGTGCGCGACGATGAGCGTAGACTCGCCCGCCCCAAGGTGGGGAAGGATCTGGGCACAGTAAAAGGGCACCACGCGATCCACCGTGTCCTTCAGGCTTTCTCCCCCGGGCGGCCTTCGTTCAAAAGAACGACGCCACAACCGAACTTGCTCGGCACCGAAGCGGGTGGCCGCTTCCGCCTTGTCGAGCCCCGTCAACTCGCCGTAGTTGCGTTCGTTTAGGGCCGCAGAGGAGTAGATCTTAACGTCTTGTCCAAGCCGTTCCAGAATGATGGACGCACTATCGCGGGCTCTTTTGAGAGCCGAAGTGAAAGCTGCCCCAAAAACAATGCCGGTAGCGGCAAGCCGCGTACCCACCGCCCACGCTTCCCCTTTGCCTCGAGCGGTCAGATCGAGATCCCGCCACCCGGTAAAGATGTTCTGGTGGTTTCCATGACTCTCCCCATGACGCACCAAAACAAGTCTCGCCGGCTCGGGCCACATTATCAGAGGCCGGCGGAGCTTCGACGCTGGTCAGATGCCCGACGCTTGTCGCGCATGCGCGCCAGTTCGTTCGAAAATACGCTTCGATATAGATCCTCCCCGTAGCTCGTCGGCAGAGGATCTCCCTTAAGCACCCGAAACGTCCGGCTGCCATTCTCCAGGCGCTCGGCCCTGAGGAACAAAGCATTCTGCATGTGTTGCCGGCAGAGTCCCTCCGCCAGTCCAAACAAATGAGTCACATAAATTACCTTAAGCCCCCGTTCGATCAGTGCGCGCACGATCTGCTGGGCGATCGCCGAGCCTTCCAGCTCATTCGTGGAGCCGAAGGACTCGTTGAAAAGCACGAGGCTATGTTCTTTCACCCGATCGACGATCCCGCTCATTCGCTGAAGCTCCTCGTCAAGCTTGCCACTGCGCATTGCCGCATCTTCTTCACGCTTGTAGTGCGTAAAAATTCCATGGCATACGTTGGCGCGGAGCGACTCGGAACCCACCGGCATTCCGCATTGCATCATCACCTGAGCCTGCCCGATGCCGCGCAAGAGAGTCGATTTCCCTCCGCGATTCGCACCCGTGATCATCACGAGCGCCTTCCCATCGGCCGCCAAATCATTCGCGATGACCTTCCTTCCCGATTGAAGTGCGAGGGCAACGTCATAAAGCCCTTTCGCCGAGTACGCGCAGTCGGTCGCCGCAAGCGCCTGCGGCAGACACATCTGCTCGCCTTGCTTTGCAAGCTGATCCCGCAGGTTCAGGCAGCCTACGTAGAATGCGAGTTCCGAGCGGAGCATTTTGAAGAAGCTCAGAACGTGCTCCGCCGAATGTGCGAGCGCGGCGGCAGCCTTGGTGATTCCCCGGCCCTTGAGTTCTTCGAGGGCTTTCATGCCCGCCTCATCGCGATCCGCGACCCGATACTCGTAGATCGGTTCCCCCTTCTGGAAGAGCTGTTGGCGCCATTCGCGAAGACGTTCCCACCAGTTAAGGACCGGCGGGGGTTCCCGCAGAATGTAATGCGTACCCTTATTGCCCTCCCCCAACTGAGCACTGATGACCACCCCGGCTGGAAACCTGAGTCGAGCGAGATGATCCTCGACCTTTTCCAGGTACTGCTCCGCGAGCTCCGTGGAGAGCATCGCCCAAAGCCTCGAGAAACCCTCGGAGGAGAATCCTGATCCTTCCTCCTCTGCGATCCGACGCAACCTGCGAAGGTAGGGAAGAAACACTCGCATTACCTCCAGGGACCTATGGAGCAGTCCGTCCGGGTAATGGCGCAACGTGCTCCAAGGCCATACCTTCTTCTCCGCTTCGACGGCTTCCACGGCGAGCGCATAGGTGCGCCGAATCACATCAGGCACCGCGATGCAATCCCTAACCACCTGCTGCCGATAGCAGATCAGTTCGGGATCTCCCAAGTCGATGAGAATTGCGCGCTGGCATACATCGACAAGAATCTGGTCCTCCTGGGCCATGGCCGCCACTATCACATCCAACTCCAGGTCCTGCCGCAACGACTCCGCGTTTGACGGCAGCGGGAATTTGATGTCCATATCCCGTTCCCGGTACATCAGGTGGGCCTTCATGATGCGATCCGTCTCTTCACATCCTCATACGAAAGTTCGTACTTCGCAGCTATCGCGGCCGCGTAAGCGAGACCATCCGCAGGCATTCTGACGATCTTGAACAATCGCAACGAGGGATTATCCGGTTGGACCGTGCTGACCATACTCACGGTCTTCGCATTGAGAGAGGCCAGTTCTTCCAGGAATGTGACAAATACGCAAATCAGGTCCAAGTCGCTCACGCGCTCCATGATTTGTCGGCCCAAGAACAGCGCGTCCTGCCAGGTGGCGGAACTGAAACTCTCGTTCATGATCAGCAGGCTTCGTGAGGTCGCCTGCTCGAGGATTGCACGGATTCTCACCAAATCGTCCTCGAGCTTGCTGCGCAAGGTCTGCACGTCCTCCTGGCGTTCGAAATGCGTAAAAATGCGATCCGCCAGGAATAGCCTCGCCCGATGAGCAGCTACCGGGCAGCCTAGGCTTGCCCAATAGTGAAGCTGCCCCAGTGTACGGGCGAAAGTGGTCTTGCCACCCTGGTTTGCGCCTGAAATAACGAGGATGCGCTCAGGTCCCTTGAGACGGGCATCATTGCGCACCAAGCGCGAAGCCGCTTCGGCAAGCTTCGACGCCAGGGCGAGATCGTAAATTTCCTGGCAATCGATCTCCTTTGCATGATCATCGACCGTCGGATAGCACAACGGCAAGCCGGCACTTTTGAGCTTGCGGGCATGCTCCAGGATCGATAGGTAGAATTGAACTTCACGATCGAAGACCTGAATTGTCGAGTCAAGGAATGCACTGTGATCAGCGCGAAATTTCTCCAGGGAGCGAAACACTTCCGGATAAAGAAGCGCGACCCGGTCCAGCACCGCGGCCTCGACGTGGTTCATCTGCGCCCAGTCCGAGAACTCGAAAGTATATTCCTTCGTTGCCCCCTGCTTGAACTTCTCAAATGCTTTCGAGACCTGCTCGCCGTAATCCGGCTCGGGCTCGTAACGACTGACCTCCAAGGAGCCTTCGGCGATTTGTAGCCGATAGCGGACGGCCGACAACGATGATCTGAGTTTGGCAATCTCATCGAGCACGGCGGTGAACGCTTCGGAGCGCGAATACTGGGTCAGATAGTCGCGAAATTCCTGCAAACCGTGGGAATGTGGCTCAGCGAGAGTCAGATCTCGCGCGAGGCAGCCGACCGCGACGCAGTAGCTGTCTACGGCCTCCATGAACCATCGATGCTGCTGTCGTGGGTAGTAGAGCTTCTTGCCTTGCGCCAGCAGTTCGCGCACTCTGCGCATGTTGTCGGCGAATGAGGTCAAGTGCGCGAAGATCGCTCCGGACTCGACGTCTTTCATCACCTCCTGTCGATACTCCAAGGTTGCCACTGAATGCAGGGGCACATAGAAGTAGGGCTTGAGGTTGTACTCCTCCCGCCCTGCGGTAACGGTATCGACGAGCTGATCGAGATTCAGGTCGCTGAAAAACTCAGGTTGCCGCGTGTCGTTGATACTGTGCGGAGAGATGTCCTCATCGTACAAAATGCTCTGGAACCCTCGCACTTCAACTTCGCTCCGCCGCTCGTGACAGGTTGATTGTGCGAGCCCGCTGGGGAACGAGCGGCACGATGTCGCCGGATGACGCAGAATCGTTCTTCTGGCGCTGGGGGATATCTTGCCTCAAGAAGCTGCCACGCTCCGCAAACTCCTGGCCCGCGTAGCGGGCTTTCGGGCCCAGTGCCTCCTCGATCCGTAGCAGGCGATTGTATTTGGCGACCCTTTCACCACGCACCGGCGCCCCGGCCTTGATTTGCCCGGCCGATGTCGCGACGGCAAGGTCGGCAATGAAGTCGCAGTCGGTTTCTCCAGAGCGGTGACTGATGACGACACCATAGCGGCTACGGTTTGCTTCGGCGATGGCTTCCATCGTCTCCGACACCGTGCCGACCTGGTTCAGTTTTACAAGCATTGCATTGGCGAGACCATCGGCGATCCCGGCGCGCAAAATGGCGGCATTGGTGACGAATAGATCATCCCCGACGAGTTGCACCCGATTTCCCAACTCGCATGTGAGGGTCCGCCATCCTTCGGTATCGCTCTCCGCCAGTCCATCTTCGATGGACCACACGGGGTAGTGTTTGAGCCAACTTGCGTAGAATTGAATCATCTGCTCCGTGGTGCGCCGACGCCGCATTGACTTGCGAAAGACATAGCTGCTGCCGTCCAGGAGCTCGCCGGCGGCGACATCTACGCCGATCACGATATCCCTGCCGGCATTCAACCCCGCCTTTTCGATTGCAGCGAGTAACAGGTCCAACGGCTGCGTGTGAGCGGCAGCTAGATCAGGCGCAAAGCCACCCTCATCGCCAATCGAGGTCGCGAGGCCACCGAGTTTTAGGACCGAGCGTAGTGCCCGGTACACTTCCACTCCCATGCGCAGTGCCTCCGAGAAACACGGCGCGCCGATTGGCGCGATCATGAACTCCTGGATGTCCACATTGTTGCCGGCATGAGCTCCTCCGTTTAACAAGTTGAACATGGGCACCGGTAGACGGACTTCACCGTCTACGGCCAGGTATTCGAACAAGGCTCCCTCGAGCGCCATGGCGCGCGTAACGGCAATGGAAACCGCGAGCATCGCATTGGCTCCGAGCCGCCTTCGATCCGGGGTGCCATCCAAAGCAGTCATCCAGGCATCAACTTCCCAAGGACCCTTAAAGTCACGGCCGAGCACTGCCGGGACGATCAGATGGCGGACGTTGTCGACCGCATGCCTGACGCCGCATCCCCCGTAACGGGCCGCATCACCGTCGCGCAGCTCGACGGCCTCTCTTTTTCCTCGCGATCCGCCCGAGGGCGCAGCAGCTCTTGCCACGGCACCGTCATCCAGGCGGATCTCCACCTCCACGGTCGGAAGCCCTCGGGAATCCAGAACCTCCCTCGCCCGCAACTCGATGATCCGTGCCACAACCGTTTCTCCTGCAGTTCATCGGAACTGAAGCCCGCCGAGGTGGTTCACACCTCGGCGGCTCCAAAGGGGCGAAGCACGTCGGCCAGCGCTTAAGGATGCAGCAACGCTAGGCCGACACCGTTTGACTGCTCGTACGAACGGCGACCCGACCCCAACCGTGCGAGATGATCGCCACCGCGGAAGTAATTGCCGCGAGAATGGCCGTGATCAATCCCAGATAACCGCCTAATACTTCGAATCCGTGGGCGCCGGTCCATCCGTTGAGCGCCAGCGCCAAAAGCGTCAGCCATAATCCCAGCAGGAACAGCATCCGCTCGATGCCCGCCTTGAATGAGCCGAACCACACGTAGCAGAAGAAGACCGCCCAGATAAACCAATACCAACCCGCGTAGTGCCCGGACTCCGGCGCCGCTGGAGCCGCCGCGCCGGTGCCGAGGAGGTATTGATGTCCGGACCAGAAAAGTCCCGCACCGCCAAAGAAGATCACGGCATCCAACGTGTGCTCGTTCAGGAACGCGAGGATGCCCATGATCACCAGTACTATCGCCAATGGCAGCAGCATTGCCGTTCCGTGACCGTGCACCGCCTCGAACCAACCGGCACGGGGCATGGATAGCATCCAACTGGTCAGCCCCAGACACATGTATCCGACCGTAGAGGTAATTGTCGATTTATTGTTCATGACAGCTCCCCTGATCTGGTTGAGTGAACGCAAAGGAAGAAACGTCCTGTGCGAACCTTGAGGGGAACGTGAGCCCTTACGATGTGGCATCCAAAGACATGCCGGCATCGACGGACTGGCGCTGCTGGAGCGCCTGCATGAGGCAATTGGGAATCACACTGACTGACCGGAGCCCAGACGAAATGACGCGCCCATATTCTGCACTGCTGCATGCCGCACCCCATCGCGCGAGGGTGCGTGAACTATCACGTCCCACCGCGCGCAAATGTTACGCACGGTAGGAGTCATTAGCTTATGAGGCGATTCGCGGGGGACTCCATCCCCGATTCGTTGGCACGTTTTAGGCTAGGGAAAGCTCAATGATTTGTCAACGTTCCACCGGCTCCTTTTCCAGAACAGACAGGTCCACCGCAGCTGGCCATTTCGAAGCTCTTTGATTTGCCTAGGCTTGGCACTCTCGTGCCCTTTACCCTTCACTACTGCCGAGACCACGCCAGAAAGGCCGCAACATTTGCGCGGCACCGGCAAGAAATTCCTCATCAAGCACCGTGAAGGAGTTCACCCGATCGTTTTCGACATCGAGGATGCCGGCAACGACGCCCTCAACGCTCACCGGAAAGAGCGCTTTTGCCCTGGAAGAGATGCGAGTAGTGGCTACTCCAGGATGTTGCGCCACGTCTTGGATCACCTGAGACTGCCCTGACTTGACTGCGTTGCCCCGCAATCCTCTGGATCGCGAAACTATTGGGCGTGCAGGAGGGATCGGGCCTGACCATCCGACGGCAATGATGTAAGTGGACGAAACGTCATAGAGTCCGACCCAGTGATAGCCCCTTGAGTACCGAATTGCCTCAGCGATGGCGCATGCCTTGGACGCTCTGGCCAACGAGCTGCGCAGAATCGCGCCTTCAATGCTATCCAGCAGGACGGATTGAATGAATTGTCGTCCCCGGCCATCGATATCTACCGAATGAAGAAAGCGGCCCGGTTTGTCGCGCTCTCGCATGGCAGACCCCGTCGCAGGGGGTCTGTGCCGGCACATCCCCACCGGAGTAATACTCACGCACGGTAGGAGTCATCAGCGCTTCAGGCGATTCGAGGGGGACTCCATCCCTGTCGAAGAGCCTGCAGCCTATGGAAAAACGTATCGACCGTCAACGTTCGCCGCTGAGCAGCGATATGTCACAGCGGGCCGGAGCAGTTAGCAGTCATCCAAGACGGTACGAAGCCCCGCAACAAACGCTACCGCCCGCTTGGCCGCATCTGTCTCCTCCTCGGAAGTCAGGGCCCGACGAAACCCATCCCGTTTGAGCACGTACCGCTGCATATCCTCCACGAGACGTTCCACGGCAGCGGCATGCCTTCGAATCCTCACTTCGGTTGAGTCATCCTTTCCTACGCGCGCCGCCAGCTTTCGCAGGTGCGGCAAACAGATGAGGGGCGCGGACTGCGCCGGAAAGCGCTTCCATGCATCAAACTCGACAGCTTCCAAGCTCGCTTGGAGCTCACATAGGCTGCAGGTGGGACGGGTCGCTATCAATGCCTCGCTTGATCCGCTTTGCAGCGCTTGCGTCACGTGCCTCAGGAGTGGAGTCAGCGCCACACAAATATCGCGATCGGCCGCCATCGACACGTACAGTCGCAGGTGCTGGGCACATAACCCTCCTGATGCAGCAAGCCGCACCGCCGCATCGGCATGTGTCGCCAAGTCATGTTGATACTGGCAAAGGAACTCGAAAAGTGCATCGCTTATTCGAGTACACAGGACGCACGTATCCATTCGCACCGCTTCACGGGGAAGATCGACTGCAGGGGTGCCAGGGCCGACCCCCCGTGGCTGCAGTGCCGATGCAAACGCTTTGCCTCGCAGCACCGAAAGCCGCGCACGAAGGGGTAAGAGCTCTTGGGGTGATACAGGACAAGCGATGGTGAGTGCCAAAATGCGCTCTGCCATCCCTTCAATGAATGCCCTGCCTTTATCCTCCATCAGAAAGCGTATCAGTTCCTTCTCCAAAGCCGGCAATCCACTCGCTTGAAGAGCCTCCGCTTGGCCTGCAAGCTTCGCCCTAAGACCATCACGCGCCGATATCGAAAATATCCTTGGGACCTTCCCTGACCAGATCTGCACCAAGCGCCGTTGGACAAACTCCGCCACCGTGCGCCGCTCGTCCAACGTCACTGTGTCATGCTTGTTGAGTACGAAAAAAAGCTGACGGTGTGAGCCGTCCAGCAGCCTCACGATCTGCTGCTCTTCATCGCTCAACGGTGCCTCGTAACTGGAGACCAACATGACTGCGTCCGCCTCGGGCAGAAATGTTCGCGTGGTCCTCGTATTCTCGGCGATTGCCGAGCCGAGCCCCGGCGTGTCAACGAAGTAGAATCCAAGCCGCAGGATCTCCGCCGGCAGAGCGATCTGAGCCATGCGGACCCGGCGTGAATTTCCGGGATTTCCGCGCTCAGTCACGTACTCGGGCAGGGCCTCCAATGGAACCTCGAATCCCGTGCCTTCTGCCTGCGGCAGGATACAGACACCCTCCTTGCTCCCGTATGCGACGCTCGTAATCACGGAGGTGAGGGGTAGGAGCCCTGTGGGCAGTCTATCCATACCCAATATGGCATTCATCAAAGATGTTTTCCCGCGACTGAACCGACCGACCACCAGCAGATTGAAACGATCTTCGGAAAGACGGGCAAATAGGTCCGGCGCATCCTGATTGATGGCACTGCAGTCCTTCGGCGCCAACGCCACGAGCGCGCGCAACACTTCTGCCAGTTCAAACTTCGCAGCTTGGTAGCTTCCCAGATCCATGACTGCCATCTCCGTTCAGCTCATCTTCGCTCCATGTCTACGACCCATCTTCACTTACAATGCCGGCACAAGCTCAACATCCGCGATCACAATGAATGCGCCAGTCGTCTTCGTATCATGGCTATTCCACACAATGCACTCATGAACCAAACTCCTGCGCCCTCCGATGGGTCAGCCTCTTCTCTTCGTAGGAGCGCATTCCGATTCGTAGTACTCATGGCATCCTGAGCTTCTTTGCGGACTTCGCCTATGAGGGTGCCCGAAGCGTCCTCGGCCCCCTATTTGGCTACCCTGGGTGCGACCGCGACGATCATTGGGATCGTAGTCGGGTTCGGCGAACTGCTTGGATACGATCTGCGTCTCGTTTCGGGACGATGGGCCGATGCAACAGGTCGATTTTGGCCGATCATGATCTTCGGGTACGCAGTGCAAATGGCCTCCGTCCCCGCCCTTGCGCTCACCCACACTTGGCTCGCCGCCGCCGCTTTGATTGTTCTTGAGCGCGTTGGCAAGGCGACACGAAACCCACCACGCGATGCAATGCTCGCACATGCCGGTAAGCAGGTGGGCGGCTATGGGTGGGTATTTGGTCTGCACGAAGCGCTTGATCAGTTCGGCGCGCTCTTTGGCCCTCTCGTTGTAGCCGCCGTGTTGGCCCACGGCGGGCACTATCGCGAAGCTTTTGCCGTCCTGGTATTGCCAGCCGCGATCAATCTCAGTCTCGTATTGCTCGCGCGCTTGCTTTACCCGAGACCCCAAGACCTGGAGATCGCCGTATCCGGTGCGCCGGGTACTACCATGCCGAGCACCTACTGGATCTATCTCGTGGGCGCGGCGCTGGTTGCTGCCGGCTTTGCGGACTATCCCTTGATCGCCTACCATTTTACCCGCACTCACATTGTCACCGAACAGTGGATCGCAATATTCTATTCGGTCGCCATGGCCGTCAGTGGCGCAGGCTCTCTGCTCTTTGGTCGCCTGTTTGACCGCTACGGATTTCGTGTCCTCATCGCAGTGACGCTCCTGGCAGCATTGTTCGCCCCATTGGTCTTTTTTTGGCGGCTTTTGGGTCGCGCTGTTCGGAGCCGCGGTATGGGGCTTGGGGATGGGCGTGCACGAGTCGATCATCCCCGCGGCCGTCTCGCCCATGGTTCCCATGCAGCGACGCGCTTCCGCATTTGGTCTTTTCACGGCTGCCTACGGTATCGCATGGTTCCTGGGTAGCGCCCTCATCGGCATCTTGTATGACAGATCCGTTCCAGCGACTGTCGCGTTTTGCGTCATCACCCAGTTGGCGGCAGTGCCGCTGTTTGCATATGTGAAGCGTCGCACAGTCACATAGCAGATTATGGGGATATACGCCGCGGCGTCTCGGCTGCCGTGGAGTCGCCCTCTCTTTCATCGACGATGGCGCGGTCTACCGCCTCGATGGCGCTTTGAATTTCAACGATCGACTCTCCGCTCAATTGTTGACCTGCGACCTTCTGAAAACTGTCGACGAGAGCGCGCCGACGCGCAATTAACTTGTGCCGCAGTTCGGTGAGTTTCTGAACCTCAGTCATCATGACCTCCATGGATAAAATTGCGTAAAATGGAATCAGAGCAGGTACTTAGCGCGGACTCCGGAGCAGTTGCTCACAGATGTCCGCGGCCGGATAGTGAAATGAGATCGGGCCGTCAGCCGAGCCGCTCATGAACTGGCGCACGACGGGCGATGGACTGCTCTGAAGTTCCCTCGGCTTTCCCGAGGCAGCGACCTTGCCGTCCACCAGAATGAAATTCAAATGTGCAAGTGCCTCCACTTCAGGAACGTCGTGGGAGACAACGACTACGGTGATCCCCAACATTTCGTTCATGGTGCGTAGCAGTCGAACGATCACACCGGTGGCTATAGGGTCCAATCCCGTAAATGGTTCATCGCAAAAGAGCATCGAGGGATCCATCACCATGGCTCGCGCCAAGGCAACGCGGCGCGCCATGCCTCCGGAAAGCTCAGAAGGCATCAGCTGTGCGGCTCCGCGCAGTCCGACCGATTGAAGTTTTGTGAGGACCACGAGGCGGATCAGCGACTCGGGTAAATCCGTATGTTCCCTCAGCGAGAAAGCGACATTCTCGAAGACATCAAGGTCGCTAAAGAGCGCGGACTGCTGGAAGAGCATCCCCATGCGCAATCGCAATCGCTCTAGCCGGGCTACTGGGAGTTTCGTAATGTCCTCGCCTTCAACGAGTATGTGTCCGGCATGAGGCCTCAACTGACCGGTAATGAGCTGGAGAAGGGTCGTCTTGCCCGTACCGCTG
>Ga0335075_10016207_pt1 | contig 11147 bp, 14 predicted proteins | sample Lox_Sample_24_FD_206723 | JGI IMG/M metagenome (GOLD analysis project Ga0335075, IMG submission 206723) | Soil microbial communities from Loxahatchee National Wildlife Refuge, Florida, United States - Lox_Sample_2.4 | ecosystem: Environmental > Terrestrial > Soil > Wetlands | place: USA... | reverse complement strand
GCTGGGCCGGCGGCAACGTGACGATCCCCCATAAGGAAGCAGCATTCGCGGCTGCAGCCCGCCGCGACGAGGCAGCAGAAATGATCGGCGCGGTGAACACGCTTTGGCTTGAAGACGGCGAGATCGTCGGAGGCAATAGCGATGCGATTGGCTTCGCTGCCAACCTCGATGATCGGGTTCCGGGTTGGGACAAAACTAGATCGGCAGTCGTGCTCGGCGCTGGCGGTTCGGCGCGCGCTATCATTCACGCGCTGAAGGTTCGCGGCCTTCGAGACATCAGAATTGCCAACCGAACGAAGCAACGTGCACAAGAACTGTCGGATCGTTTCGGCAGCGGCGTCTCTGCGCACGGTGATGATGCGCTGAAGGAATTACTTTTGGACGCCGGGCTGCTGGTCAACACAACCTCGCTCGGGATGAAGGGTAATGCCGACATGGCGGCCGATCCAGCGTGGCTGCCTGCGGATGCGATCGTGACGGACATTGTCTACGTGCCGCTGAAAACGCCGCTGCTCAGTGCAGCCGAAGCGCGCGGGCTGCAAACTGCCGATGGTCTCGGCATGCTCCTTCATCAAGCTATGCCCGGCTTTGAAAAATGGTTTGGCGTGCGCCCGCTCGTGAGCACGAAGTTGCGTGATCTGATCGTCGCTGACATCGAGGGCGCGAGATGATCGTGCTTGGTCTCACCGGCTCGATCGGCATGGGGAAATCAACGACCGCGAAGATGTTCGCCGACGAGGGTGTGCCGGTTCACGATTCAGATGAGACCGTTCACCGACTCTATTCGGGAAAAGCTGCCCCCCTGGTCGAGCAAGCGTTTCCTGGGACTACGGAGAATGGCGTCGTTGACCGCGCCGAATTGTCGAAGCTCGTCCTCGGCAACCGCGAAGCGATTGCGCGGCTGGAAGCGATCGTTCATCCTCTCGTGCGCGCCGACGCGGATGAATTTCTCGCGCGTCACCGTTCAGCCGGGGCGCCTCTCGCCATCCTCGATATTCCCCTTCTTTTCGAAACGGGCGGTCGCAATCGTGTCGACAAAGTCGTGGTCGTAACGGCGCCAGCGGAAGTCCAACGCGAACGAGTGCTGGCTCGCCCGGGCATGACCGAAGAGAAGTTTGAAGCGATCCTCGACAAGCAGGTTCCCGACGCGGAGAAACGCGCCAGGGCTGACTTCGTCGTGCATACTGGCAACGGAATGGGCGCGGCACGCGAGCAGGTTCGCGCAGTAATAGACGCGTTGATCGGGGACAAACCCGCTCATTGAAATTCCGGCACTTGTACGCACCAGGTGGCTCGCGCACTGTCTGGAACGAACCCGGAACTGATTCGTTGCGCGAAATCGTCTTCGATACGGAAACAACTGGCCTCGATGCGCGTGAAGATCGCGTCATTGAACTCGGTTGTGTGGAACTCGTGAACCGGTTTCCGACCGGCCGCACGTTTCACTACTACTTCAACCCGCAAGGCCGGCAGATCAATGTCGAGGCGCAGGCAGTGCACGGCATCACCGCTGCGCAGCTCGTCGACAAACCGACCTTCGATGCTCTTGCCGAAGAGTTCCTCGCTTTCATCGACGGCGCCAAGCTGATCGCGCACAATGCCGGCTTCGACATCAGCTTCATCAACGCGGAGTTGGCCCGCCTGGGTCACCTCTCGATCGGTGGCGACCGCGTCATCGACACGCTCGCAATCGCGAGGCGCAAGCATCCGATGGGGCCGAATTCACTCGATGCGCTCTGCAAACGATACGGCATCGACAATAGCCGCCGCACGAAGCACGGCGCGCTCCTCGACTCCGAACTCTTGGCCGAAGTCTATATTGAGCTCGCCGGCGGCAAACAGGCAGCGCTGGGCCTTGAGGTGGTCGAGATTGTCACCAACGCGAACGAGATTGTCGTCGCCGGCACGATTGGCCCGCGGCCGGTGCCGCTCGCGCCGCGTCTGAGCGAGGTAGAACTCCTCGCCCACGCGGCGATGATTGCGGAACTCGGCGAAAAAGCGCTCTGGAGAAAGCTGGCGCTCTGATGTCAAAGACCAGCTCAGCCGGTCTTTGATTGCCGTCTCGAAGCTGGATCAGCTTACCTGAACTTTGGCCTTGGCTTGTTCCTCGGCCATCTTCTGCTGGAACATTTGCGCGAAATCGATCGGGTCCAGCAGGAGCGGTGGGAAACCGCCATTGCGCGTCGACTCGGCAATTATCTGGCGAGCGAAGGGGAAGAGCAGCCGCGGGCACTCGATGAAGAGAACCGGCAGCATGTGCTCCTGCTGGAAGCCTTCGATGCGGAAAACACCGCCATAGACCAGTTCAACGTTGAAGAGCACCTCGCTATCGAAGGACGCCTTCGCGTTCAGCGTCAGCGCAACGTCGTATTCCTTTTCGGAAAGCGGATTGGCGTTGACGTTCACATTGATGTTGATGCCAGGGGCTTTGTCACGCCCGCGCAGCGAGTTGGGCGCACCAGGATTCTCGAAGGAGAGGTCCTTTATATACTGGGCGAGCACATTGAGCTTGGGCTGGGCGCCGTTGCCGGCCTTGGGTGTTGCGCCGGCCGGCTGGTTCTCGGTTGCCATATGGCTGAATCCTTAAGTCTTTTCAGGCGGTCTCTTGCGCCTGAGCCAAAATCGCGGGTTCGCTAGCATGGTGAGGACGTCAAAACAAGGTTAGCCGGCCGCTTCCGCGGCCCTCGACGCGGTATCGGAAAGTCAGTCTCGCCCGGTGAGGCGCCAGGGAGATTTCGGATCCGGCTGCCGGGAGTAGTCGTCATCTCCAAGATCGATCGTCTTGCCGGGGTGTCTCTCGCCTGACTGGCGTCCCGGAAAATCGAAGGAAAAAGGCATTATTACCGTCATCCGAGTGCGGAGAAACCGCCAGGCGACATCGCGGACGAACGGAATGAAGAGCAGAAGACCAACAATGTCGGTGACGAAGCCGGGGATAAGGAGCAGGAATCCTGCAAGCATGATCATCGCGCCGTGCGCGATCTCCCGCCCTGGATCACGCTGCTCCTCCATATCGCGCTGAATTCGGCGCAATGCGCCAAAGCCTTGAATACGAAGCAGGATTCCGCCTGCGATCGAGGCAAGCACGACGAGTCCGATAGTCGGCAGAACGCCGATCTGGCCGCCGACCAGGATAAAAACAGCGATCTCGAGAATCGGCAGGGCCAGGATGATCAGGGCAAACGGGGACAAGGGACCTTCGCCAGATTGGGTTTCATCACGTTAGTTAGGAACGCGAGCCTTTGATTTGAATGATTGCCGCTTGCGTTCTATATGCATTGTTTGACACAGAGCGGGCGCAAGCGCGCCCCGGTGCGGGCTGCCGGAATAGGGTCTGATTGGCGGACAATATGGAATTTTTTGATTTCGGCACGATTTTTTTCCTGGTCGCGGCAGTCGTGATCTTCTTCCAGTTGCGCAACGTGCTTGGCCGCCGCACTGGCAATGAACGTCCACCTTTCGACCCTTATACCGCGGGGCGTACACGTCCCAAGGAAACCGAGGCGAAGGCGCAGGAGAATGTCGTGTCATTGCCCCGCAAGAAGGGCAATGGCGAAACGGAGCAGACCTATGTCGCGATCGATGCGGTTGCAAAGCCCGGCACCGACGTGAATAAGGGGCTGCGGGCGATCAAAGACACCGATCCGAGCTTCGAGCCGAAAACCTTCGTCGACGGCGCCAAGATGGCCTATGAGATGATTGTGATGGCCTACGCCGACGGCGACCGCCGCACGCTGAAGAATCTCCTGTCGAAGGAGGTGTATGACGGTTTCGTTTCGGCAATCTCCGATCGCGAGAGCCGTTCCGAAAAGATTCAGTCGTCCTTCGTGGGCATCAATAAGGCCGACATCGTTTCGGCGGAGATGAAGAGTGGCGAAGCGCACATCACGCTCCGCGTCGTATCGGAGTTGATCTCGGCGACCCGTGACAGCGCCGGTCAGGTGATCGACGGCGATCCCGAAACGGTTGCCGAGGTCAAGGACGTCTGGACGTTTGCCCGCGACACGCGGTCGCGCGACCCGAACTGGAAACTGGTCGCGACCGAAGAGGAAAACTGAGTTCCTCCGGAGACGCCAGCATGGCTTTGTCTCCGCTTCTCGAGCGAACGACTTTTGCGAAGCTGTCCGGCTGGTCGAATGACGAACTGGCCGCGGCTTTCGCCGCGTTCCGAAGGTCGGCAGTTCATGTGGCGACCAGACCTTATCGCACCGGCGCGCTCGGCATCGACTGCGCCGCCTTCTCAGATGCCTATGCTGCGGCACGCGAAGCTCGATCGTTCGACGATCGCGACGCCCGCGATTTCTTCGAAAGGTTCTTCGTGCCACACCGCGTCGCGCCGGACGACCGCGCGCGCGGCTTTGTCACGGGCTTTTACGAACCGGAGGTAGAAGCCCGCCGGCATCGCACACGCAACTTCTCCGTCCCGTTCCTGAGCCGGCCCGAGGATCTCTTCGATATTGACGACACGAACCGGCCCGATGGCTTCGATCCCTATCTCGCCTTTGGTCGCAAGACCGGCGATGGGATCGTCGAGTATTTCGATCGCCGGGCTATCGACCAAGGTGCGCTTGCCGGTCGCGGCCTGGAGATTGCGTGGGTACAGAGCAAGGTTGACGCCTTCTTCGTGCATGTCCAGGGCGCGGCGCGGCTGATCATGCCGGAGGGCGTGCGGCGGATTACCTATGCGGCGAAAGCCGGTCATCGCTTCACGGGCATCGGCAGAGTGCTCGCCGATCTCGGTGAAATCCCGCTGGCTGACGTCACCATGCAGTCGATCCGCCGTTGGCTTCGCGACCATCCGGACCGGGTTGACGAGATTCTCTGGAAGAACCGCTCCTACATTTTTTTCCGGGAGGCCCCAGTGGAAGATCCGGAGCTCGGCCCGATCGCCGCTGCGAAGGTCCCGCTGACTCCGGGGCGCTCGATCGCGGTCGACCGGCTGCTTCACACCTTCGGAACACCGTTCTTCATCGATGCGCCAGCGCTCACTGCGTTCGGGGGAGAGCCGTTCCGGCGGCTGATGATTGCGCAGGACACAGGTTCGGCAATCACCGGCTCGGCGCGCGGTGATCTGTTTGCCGGGCCAGGCGACAAGGCGGGCGAGATTGCCGGCGTCGTACGAAACGATGCCGACTTTTACGCGCTCGTCCCGCGCGTTCTGGCACGGGACTGACAAGATGGCGAAAGACGGCAAGAAGCTCAGCGACGAAGACCGTATCCTCTGGAGCAAGGTTGCGCTGACCGCCGTACCGCTGAAGGGCAAAATCGTCCCCAACCTGGAAGAAGAGACGCGCGCCTTCGAGCAATTCCTGGCGACGGCACTCGAAGGCGAAATCGTCACGGCCCGAGCCGAGCCAAAGCCCGCGCAGAAACCCAGGACGCAGACACATCCATTTGACGCACAGACGCGCGACAAGTTGTCGAAGGGAAAGCTGGCGATCAGCGGCACGGTCGACCTCCACGGGATGACACAAAGCGAAGCGCATTCGCTGCTGCTTTCCTTCCTCCATCGTGCCCATACCGCCGGCATGCGCTACGTGTTGGTCATCACGGGCAAGGGGGCGTCATTCGGCAGTGAGGGTGCCCTGAAACGCGCCGTGCCGAACTGGCTGTCGACGCCCGCCTTTCGTGCTCTGGTTTCGAGTCACGATGCGGCAGCGCGCCACCATGGCGGTTCCGGAGCGCTCTACCTTCGGCTGCGCCGGCAGACGCAGGCCAAGCCATGACGCCGTTTGGCGAAAAGATCCGCGACCTGCGCCGGCAGCACGGTGTCTCCCAGAAGACGATGGCGGCTGATCTCGGTGTCTCAGCCGCCTATCTTTCGGCGCTGGAACATGGCCGCCGCGGTGTGCCGAGCTGGTTCATGCTCCAGAAGATCATCGGTTACTTCAACATCATCTGGGACGAAGCTGAGGAACTGCAGCGGCTCGCGGAAACCTCTCATCCGCGGGTCGTCATCGACACGGGCGGCCTGTCCCCGGCGGCGACCGGTTTTGCCAACCGCTTGTCGGATGCGATCGCGAAGCTCAGCGAAGATGAAATCGCCACCCTGAACGCACGGCTTGAAGAGGCGCTGGCAAGGCGGGGCTAGAATAGCGCCTGAAGCTCGGGCAATTTTTCGTTCACCAGCCAGCCATAATAATTCTCTTCCGGCAGGCGTGGCTCCTCGTTCTTCGTAAGGCGACCCTCGTTTTCCGTTTTCAGCGCATAGGCCCGCGCTTCCGGACCGCCGACATTGTAGAGCGTGGCTGTGATGCCTGGGTTCTGCGAAATGTCGAACCCGGCAATGTCGCGATAGGAGTCGACTGACTTCCGGATTGTGGCAGCGACATAGGCCAAAGTCAGATCGGGGTTCATGATCGTTTCGTAGATCGCGCTCGGCTCTTTCTCGGAGAGTTTGGGAAAACCGGAAACACGATTGACGATGTCGCTCACCTGCAGCGCGGTCAGCGGATTGAGCTGACCGATGCCAAATGTCTGCCCGGCATAGAAGGGTTGGAAGAATACGGCGCTGAAGCGGTTATTGGGAAAATCGGCTCCGTCAACGTTTTTGCCGCGAAACTGCTTGTCCCATACGCGCTCGCGGCAGGACCACAGTTCGTAGCTGTCTCCGCCGCAGTCGGAAAACTGGGGCCGGTTCACGAACGCGCTGATGTCCTCGCCATTGTAGCTGAACGAGAACGAGGAGCCGAGGTAGGACGCCGCCTTTACATAATAGGTCTGCAAGCGGTCGTAAGCGTCGACATTGTAGGTATGCTCACCGACGATCGCGCCGACGATGTGCATCGGGTCGATGTCATAGGCGCGCGCTTCCTCAACGATCTTTCGCCTAAGCTCCGCATCGTTCTGCAGCAGGGCGTAAACCTTTCGGTATTTCGCTTCATAACTCGTTTTGAGCGCTTCGGTCCGGGACGATGAACCGGCAGGCACGCCTGGCTGCTCGGCATGGCGGTTGCCCGGAGGCACGACGGTCTGCGCGGCCGCAACGGCTGGCGCGAGCATGATGATCGCAAGCAGGAGGGGCGCCAGCGTGCGATTGTTGCGCGAAAAGCCGTCGATATTCATGCGCCCCACACCTGGAAATCCCAGAAACGTTGAGGCGCATCCTGCCGCCCGGCTGGACGCGCCTCACTTCCAGGAACTCTCCTATAGGATGAATCGCGACAAATCTGTGTTCTTCGCAAGGTCGCCGACGTGTTTCGCGACATAGTCGGCGTCGATCTTGATCTCGCTGCCGGATTTGTCGGGCGCCTCGAAAGAGATGTCATCAAGCACCCGTTCCATGACCGTCTGCAGCCGCCGGGCGCCGATATTCTCTACGCTTGCGTTCAGATCGACGGCGATGCCGGCAAGCGAGTCGATGGCGTTCTCGGTGAACTCGAGCTTCACGCCCTCGGTCTGCATCAACGCGACATACTGCTTGATCAGGCTGGCCTCGGTCTCGGTCAGGATGCGGACGAAGTCCTCCTTCTCGAGCGCCCGGAGCTCGACGCGGATCGGCAGGCGGCCTTGTAGCTCGGGAAGCAGGTCGGACGGCTTGGACACGTGAAATGCGCCTGATGCGATGAACAGGATGTGATCGGTCTTGATCGACCCGTATTTGGTGGCAACCGTCGTGCCCTCGACCAGCGGCAACAGATCGCGCTGAACGCCCTCGCGCGAAGGCCCTCCGGAGACATCCGAGCGCGCCGCTATCTTGTCGATTTCGTCAAGGAAAACGATACCGTCGTTTTCGGCTGATTCCAAAGCGCGACGGATGACCTCGTCCTGGTCGAGCAGCTTGTCGGACTCATCGTTGATCAGGACTTCATATGATTCCTTGACCGTCGTTTTGCGCGTCTTCGTGCGCTTGCCACCCATCGCCTTCGACAGCATCTCGTTGATGTTCATCACGCCAATGTTGGCGCCGGGCATTCCAGGAATCTCGAAGCTCGGCATGCCGCCGGTGCCGGTGTCGGACACCTCGACCTCGATCTCCTTGTCGTCCAGTTCTCCGTCGCGCAGCTTCTTGCGGAAGGAGTCGCGCGTCGCCGGGCTCGCGGTCTTGCCGACCAGCGCTTCCAGCACGCGCTCCTCGGCATTCACATGGGCGCGCGCCTTGACGTCCTCACGCATTTTTTCGCGCGTCAGACCGATCGCAACCTCGACGAGATCGCGCACGATCTGCTCGACATCACGTCCGACATAGCCGACTTCGGTGAACTTCGTTGCTTCCACCTTAATGAAGGGCGCCCCGGCAAGTTTGGCGAGGCGGCGGGAGATCTCGGTCTTGCCGACGCCAGTCGGACCGATCATCAAGATATTCTTCGGCATTACCTCTTCGCGCATCTGGCCTTCGAGCTGCTGCCGGCGCCAGCGGTTGCGCAACGCGATCGCGACGGCGCGTTTCGCATCCTTCTGTCCGATTATGTAACGGTCGAGTTCGGAAACGATCTCGCGGGGGGAAAAAGTCGTCATGGTCTGCTCTCTTCTGGCGCGTCCCGTTTCATCATGAGGGCCGGCCCGTAAATCGATGTTCTGGTGTCGAAGGCCGTGAAGCCGGCCTTCTCGTAAGCGCGGATGGCACGTTTGTTTGCCGGATCCGGATCGATCACCACGCGTGGCGCGCCTTCGGCAAACAACTGGTCGACGAAATCGCGGATGATCGCGGAACCGTGGCCTTTGCCGATCAGATCCGGATCGCCGATGGAAACATCGATACCCAATGTGCCGGTCGGCTGATCCTGATACGGATGATCGTCCTCCAGATGCGGATCGTAGCTCTGGAGGTAGGCTATCGGCGTCCCATCGAGCTCGACGATCAGTGGCTCGGTAGCGATGTCGTCCATCGCTTCCTTGATCTCGGCGATCGCTTCGGCCGGATCGCCCCACCACTCGACGAGATGGGGTTGCTTCAGCCATTCGCCCAACATTGGCAGGTCGTCTGCTTCGACCGCGCGAAACGAATAGCGGCTCCTACTCGGCATCGATGCTTTCCAGCACAATGCTCTTGTTCGTGTAGACGCAGATGTCGGAAGCGATCTCCATCGCTCTGCGGGCGATGTCTTCGGCGCTCTTGTCTGTGTCCATCAGCGCGCGCGCCGCGGCGAGCGCATAATTGCCGCCCGAACCGATCGCCATGACGCCATGCTCGGGCTCAAGCACGTCGCCGGTGCCGGTGAGGGCAAGCGAGACTTTCTTGTCGGCGACGAGCATCATTGCTTCGAGACGCCGCAAATAGCGGTCGGTGCGCCAGTCCTTGGCGAGCTCGACACAGGCACGCGTCAATTGTTCAGGGTATTGCTCGAGCTTGGCTTCGAGCCGCTCGAGCAGGGTGAAGGCATCCGCTGTCGCGCCCGCGAAACCGGCAATGACATTACCCTTGCCGATCCGGCGAACCTTCTTGGCGTTGCCCTTCATGATTGTTTGGCCAAGGCTGACCTGGCCGTCGCCCGCGATCACGACCTTTCCGCCCTTGCGGACGGTCACGATCGTCGTGGCGTGCATGGATTCATTCGACATACAGGACTCCGATGGCGCACGGTCCCGAAAAGGCGATCCGCGCGGTACGAGTGAACTTGCCGCCTTATGTATGCAGCAGCGCCGACATTGCAAATTGGCTGTTTGCCATGCCGGCCAAAGCTTTGCACGGTAACTGGAATTTCAGCGGACGCACTGTTATAGGGCTCGCGCCCGATCGCGGGAATGGAGAACCGGCATGGCTTCGGCCAAGGACAAGCGCGCGGCGAGTATCAGCCGCAAGACGAAGGAAACCGAGATTTCGGTGATCGTCGAGATCGACGGCACGGGCCGTTTCGACGTCTCGACCGGCGTCGGCTTCTTCGACCATATGCTGGAGCAACTGTCCCGCCATTCGCTCATCGATATCACGGCCAAGGCGAAGGGCGACCTGCACATCGACGACCACCACACGGTGGAGGATGTCGGGATTGCGCTCGGTCAGGCGATTGCCAAGGCGCTTGGCGAGCGCCGCGGGATCAACCGCTTCGCATCGATCGATCTTGCCATGGACGAGACGCTGACGCGCGCCGCGGTCGATGTGTCGGGCCGGCCGTTCCTGGTCTGGAACGTCGCCTTCTCGTCGCCGAAGGTCGGCACGTTCGACACCGAGCTGGTGCGCGAGTTCTTCCAGGCGTTCGCCCAGAACGCCGGCATCACGCTGCACGTGAACAATCTCTATTTTGCCAACAATCACCATCTGGCGGAGACCTGCTTCAAGGCGGTCGCTCGCGTGCTGAGGGTCGCGCTCGAGCGTGATCCTCGCCAGGCGGATGCGATTCCCTCGACCAAGGGCACATTGAGAGGCTGAGCGATGGCAAGCTACAGTGTCATGGTCGCGCCCGGACGCCCCGGGGCGGACGGACCGGAAACAGAATATGTGCGCGATGGATTTGCCATCCTCGCATTTCTTGTCCCATGGTTGTGGCTCCTGTGGCACCGCCTCTGGATTGAGGCGCTGTTCGCCGTAGCTGCAGCGCTTGCGCTGGCAGCGCTAGGAAACATAGCCGGCTATGGAATCGCCGGATCGTTGCTTTCGCTGCTGGTGTCGATCTATGTCGGGCTGGAGGGAGCGGCATTGCGCGTCTCGGCGCTGCAGCGTCGCGGCTGGGTCGAATGGGGTGTGGTCGAGGCTGACTCGGTCGATGACGCGGAAGTCCGTTTCGTAACTGAACTGGATCAGGACGCACCAGTGAGCGACCAGCCATTGCCCGTCCTGCAGCAGCGAATGGCGAATCCCCCGGTCGCATCGCACGGGCCTGGCCTGCTGCTCAACGCCGGCGACCGCTGATGCGCGTTGCCATCATCGACTACGGTTCGGGCAATCTCCGCTCGGCGACGAAGGCTTTCGAGCGCGCCGCGCGCGAGGCAGGGATCGCGGCCGAAATCGATCTCACGTCGAATGCCGATCGCGTGCGCGCGGCAGATCGCATCGTGCTTCCTGGCGTTGGTGCCTATGCGGACTGCCGGGCCGGTCTCGATGCCGTCCCCGGAATGGTCGAGGCGATTGACGAGGTTTCGGTCAAAAACGCGCGCCCGTTCCTGGGTATCTGTGTCGGGATGCAGCTGATGTCCGAACGCGGACTGGAGAAGACCATAACGAAGGGCTTTGGCTGGATCGCCGGCGACGTAAAGGAGATCGCGCCGAG
>Ga0335075_10016206_pt1 | contig 11147 bp, 10 predicted proteins | sample Lox_Sample_24_FD_206723 | JGI IMG/M metagenome (GOLD analysis project Ga0335075, IMG submission 206723) | Soil microbial communities from Loxahatchee National Wildlife Refuge, Florida, United States - Lox_Sample_2.4 | ecosystem: Environmental > Terrestrial > Soil > Wetlands | place: USA... | reverse complement strand
GGCGGCGGCCCGTCCGGGAAAACATGCCCGAGATGGCTGCCGCAGCGCGCACAGACCTCTTCCACGCGGACCATTCCGTAGCTGGCGTCGCGCACCCGTCGAATGTGGGCTTCGTCATAGGGCTCGAAGAAGCTGGGCCAACCGGTACCGGAGTCGAATTTCGCATTCGACCGGAAGAGAGGCAAGCCACAAAAGCGGCACGTGTAGACACCATCCTTGTGGTTGTCGAGAAACACACCGCAGAAGGCGGCCTCGGTCCCGTGCTCGAGCAGCACGTCGCGCTCCTCCCTGGTGAGGCGAGCAATTATCGCCTCGCGTTGGGCCGAGCTTGGCGGGCTTAGGTCGAATCTCGGCATGATCGTCTCCTTGAGAATAACGAAAACAACCGACGGATGTTAGCGGAGCGGAACTTTCGCCCATTATTCGGCGGCCCAATTTCCGGCGATGCCATGCGCGCGCTGCCCGCCTATCTGCCGGAACGAGATGCCTTGGCGGCGAGCCTTCGCATCGACTCCCGCTTCCGGGTCGCTTCCTCCAGAATTTGCGGCCAGCGCACTTTGTGCAGGGCCGTCGTCATTCGGAACTGCTCGAGCGGGACGGCTTCCAGCGGGTCGATGCCATAGAGCAGAAAGATACGGACGGCCGCGATATCCATCGCCATCTCCGCGATACGCTCCAGGAGCTTCAGCCCGATGCGTTCACCGCGCGTCGCGACCTCCCTCGTAATGAACGCACGCGCCACACCCAGGGCGAGCCGAGCCTGGGCGATGCCGGCATCGTTGCGCTTCTCCGGCAGGAGATGCAGGTTCTGGATGCGACTATCGAGAACGTCGACGGGATGAATGACCCGCAGGCGGCCAATGTCCGGAATGTCCATCTCAATGGCTCGCCGGGCAAGATCCTTGGTGGTCAGGCCGGCGACGCCAGAGAGGAAATCCACCTGCTTCACCTCGCCGTTCCTCGTGCGATGAGTCACCTTGCCTGTTTGCGGGGTTGAGTCATCCAGGGAAGGTATCCACGTCCGCCACCCGAGACTCTTGCCAAGCGCAGTGGCGAGCGCCGCATCGCCGATGAAGTCGGCATCCGCTGTCACTCCCGAGATCAGGCTCTCGGGGCGCTCGACCTGCAGATGATCCGCCCAGAAGGCCAGAGCCTGACCGCCAACCAGCAATCCCGTCGGCGAGCAGATGCTGAGTATCTTCCGCACCTCCTCGGCATCGAGCGCTGCCTCGGCGTGGCTACTCATCATCGAAGTCACTCGAGCTGGTTACCATTCGTGCGGCGCGCGCTTTGTCCGCAGGGATCATGTGCGTCTCACCCCACGATCCGTTCTGGTTCTGCGCCCGCGCGGCCGCCCGAATCTCCTCGAGCGCACGTAGCGACAGAATCACGGCCACGGGGCGACCGTGCTTCACGATCTCGACGCGGCCAAGCGCCGCGACGTCGTCGAGGAGTCCGCCGAAATTGTTCTTCGCCTGACTCGCCGATACTTGCTTCATATTGGCTATTTTAGCCAAATTATCGCTTCTCGCAAGCGTCCGGGCAGGTCCGGCCCGGGCGGATTCCCTGCTGATGGGCCGAAAAACAATGAATGAACTCAATTATCTACGTGATTCGATTTCCCAGGGGCCCGGCACCCCGGCTCATTGCGCGAATTCGGCCCTTCGGCTAAAGTTCGCGGCCCGCTGCGGGACTACGCCCGCGCAGGTACCCCAGCTCCTTCGCCGCCGACGGCCACCGGCCCCCCCGGCAGCGCGGGCATGACGTCACGACCGTCAATCCTCCTGCACGGGTCATCGCCCCCGAACCCTCGAGGAGCGGGTTGCTGCCCGAGCCGGGCGGCCCTGGGACTGCACCATTCGAACGGACAGATATGCTCTCCACATTCAACGTCACCATGCAATTCGGGGCCAAGCCGCTCTTCGAGCAGGTCACGGCTAAATTCTCCGATGGCAATCGCTACGGCCTGATCGGCGCCAACGGCAGTGGCAAGTCGACGCTCATGAAGATCCTGAGCGGCGAGCTCGAGCAGAGCGCGGGCGACGTGGTGCTTCAGCCGGGCAGGCGCCTCGGCACCCTGCGGCAGAATCAATTCGCCTACGAAGACGAGCGTGTGCTCGATGTGGTGATGCAGGGCCACGTCGAGATGTGGCGCGCGATGCAGGAGCGGGATCGCATCTACGCCGACCCGAACGCCACGGACGAGGATTACATGAAGGCGGCGGAGCTGGAGGTTAAATTCGGCGAGTACGGCGGCTATGACGCCGAGGCACGCGCCGGCGCCATCCTGACCGACATCGGCATCGATGCGCCGCTGCACGAGCGACCGATGCGCGAAGTGGCGCCCGGATTGAAGCTGCGCGTACTGCTGGCGCAGGCGTTGTTCTCGAAGCCCGACGTGCTGCTGCTCGATGAGCCGACCAACAATCTCGACATCCACTCCATCCGCTGGCTCGAGGGCGTGCTCAACGACTATGACACCACCATGGTGATCATCAGTCACGACCGGCGCTTTCTCAACCAGGTCTGCACCCATGTCGCGGATCTGGATTTTCAGCAATTGAAAGTTTATCCGGGCAATTACGACGACTTCATGCTGGCTTCGCTGCAGGCACGCCAGCGCGTCGAAGCCGCGAATGCCAAGGCCCAGGATCGCATCTCGGATCTGCAGGAATTCGTACGCCGCTTCTCGGCCAACGCTTCCAAGGCACGGCAGGCGACCTCGCGCCGCAGGGAGCTCGAGAAGATCAAGCTCGAGGAGATCCGGCCCTCCTCGCGGCAGAACCCCTATATCCGCTTCGACCAGCGCAAGAAGCTGTTCAACTCCGCGGTGTCCGTCGAGGAGCTCAGATTCCGCTATCCGGGCGCGGACATCGATGTCCTGAAGAAAGTCAGCTTCAATGTCCGGGCCGGTGAGCGGATTGCCATCATCGGCGCCAACGGAGTCGGCAAGACGACCCTGGCGCGCTGCCTGGTCGGCGAGCTGAAGCCCACCGCGGGCCAAATCACCTGGGTGGAGAACGCCGAGCCCGGTTATATGCCGCAGGATACACAGGCAGACTTTGACGATAAGATCGACCTCTTCACGTGGATGTCTCACTGGACGGGCAAGGCGGACGACGATCTGATCGTACGCGCCACACTCGGCCGGCTGCTGTTTTCCGGCGATGAAGTGAAGAAGTCGGTGAAGGTACTGTCGGGCGGCGAGAAGGGCCGCATGATCTACGGCAAATTGATGCTGACCAAGCCGAACGTGTTGGTCATGGATGAGCCCACCAACCACATGGACATGGAAACCATCGAGTCCCTGCAAACCGCCCTCGAGCTCTATCCCGGCACGCTGATCTTCGTCTCCCACGACCGGGAATTCATCGGCGGCCTCGCGAAGCGGATCATCGAGGTGAAGTCCGACGGAACCATCGAGGATTTTGCAGGGAACTTCGATGAGTACCTGTCGGCACATCCCCTGATCGGATAACCGTGAAAGTACCCAAAGGCCTGCAGCCGTTGCTCGACGACGGCGTCATCGATGAAGTCATCCGGTCGCTGAAGAGCGGCAAGGAAGCCACGGTTTACGTCGTGCGCTCCGGCGCGCACCTTCGCTGCGCGAAGGTCTATCGGGACATGGCGCAGCGAAGCTTCCAGAGACGCGTGCAGTACCAGGAAGGCCGCAAAGTCCGCGGCAGCCGCGAAACCCGCGCCATGAACCGCGGCACACGGTTCGGCCGCAGAGAGCAGGAGCACGAATGGAAGAACGCCGAAGTCGACGCGCTCTACCGGCTCGTCGCCGCCGACGTCCGGGTCCCCCGGCCCTTCGGCTACTTCAACGACGTGTTGATCATGGAGCTCGTGACGGACGCATCGGGAGATCCGGCGCCGCGGCTGGGCGAGGTGGAGCTCACGGCGGAGGTCGCGCGCGAATATCACAGCTTCCTCATGCAGCAGATCGTGCGCATGCTGAGCCTGGGCCTCATTCATGGAGATCTCTCGGAATTCAACATTCTGCTGGCACCGGAAGGACCCGTCATCATCGACCTCCCTCAGGTCATCAACGCCTCGGGCAACAATGCCGCTTTCGCCATGCTGGAGCGTGACGTCAACAACATCAGGGCCACGCTCGGTCGATTCGCGCCTGAACTGCTGCCGACCGAATTTGCCCGTGAGATGTGGGCGCTCTACGAACAGGGCGAGCTGCAGCCGGACAGTCGCCTCACGGGTGTTGTCGCCCGTGAAGAGCCTCCGGTCGATGCCGCCGGCGTCGTCCAGGTGATCGAAGACGCGCGGGAAGAAGCCATCCGCCGGCGCCTCGGGCGGGCCGAGACGGTCGGGTGACCCCATGAGCGATGAGCAGCGATCACCCGGCTTCGGCGAGCTCGGCCTGGGCGCACCCATCCTCGAAGCCTTGGCTGCCGTGGGATATGAAACTCCCTCGCCGATCCAGGCGCAGACCATCCCTTTGCTTCTCTCCGGCTCGGATCTGCTGGGGCAGGCCCAGACCGGTACCGGCAAGACGGCAGCTTTCGCACTACCGGTGCTCGCGCAGATAGATCTATCGCGGGCCGGCCCGCAGGCGCTCGTGCTCGTTCCGACTCGTGAGCTCGCCATTCAGGTTGCCGAGGCCTTTCAGCGCTACGCCGCTCGTTTGAAGGGTTTCCACGTGTTGCCGATCTATGGCGGCCAAAGCTACGTCCCGCAGCTGAAGGGCCTTCAGCGCGGCGTGCACGTCGTCGTCGGCACACCCGGCCGGGTCATGGATCACATGAAGCGCGGCGCGCTGCGGCTCGATGCCACCCGATTCATCGTGCTCGACGAGGGCGATGAGATGCTGCAGATGGGCTTCGTCGATGCGATCGAATGGATTCTGGAGCAAGCGCCTGCGCAGCGGCAGATCGCCCTATTCTCCGCTACGCTGCCTCCGGCAATCCGGCGGATCGCACACGCCCACATGCGCGAGCCGGCGCAGATCACGATCCAGAATCGCGCCAGCACCACGCCGAAGATCCGCCAGCGCTACTGGCTGGTCAGCGGGCTGCACAAGCTGGACGCGCTCACGCGGGTGCTGGAGGCGGAACGCTTCGAGGCCATGCTCATATTCGTGCGAACGAAGCTCGAAACCACGGAGCTCGCCGAGCGGCTCGAGGCGCGCGGCTTCAACGTCGCTGCCCTGCATGGCGACATCCCTCAGCAGCAACGTGAGCGCACGATCGCCCGCCTCAAGGCGGGAGAGGTTGACATCGTCGTCGCTACCGATGTCGCCGCACGCGGCCTGGACGTGGAGCGGATCTCTCACGTCGTCAACTACGACATTCCCTACGACTCGCAGACCTATGTTCATCGGATCGGTCGTACAGGCCGGGCGGGACGCAATGGGGAGGCGATTCTGTTCGTAGCGCCGCGCGAGCGGAACATGTTGCGCATCATCGAGCGCGCGACCCGGCAGTCCATCGAGCAGATGCAGCTGCCCAGTGTCGCGGACGTCAATGAGCAGCGCATTCTCAAGTTCAAGGAGACTCTCGCGAACGCGGTGCGCGGCGGTGAAGGCAAGGTATTCCAGCCGCTCATCGAGGAGATCGAGCGCGAGCAGAACCTGCCCGCCATCGAACTGGCCGCGGCGATGGCCAGCCTGCTGCAGGGTCCCGCCCCATTCCTACTGACGTCCAGACACGGTGTGGCGCACGAGTCATCTCCGCCGGATCGCGCACCCATATCCGAACCGCGGGCGCGTCACGGTTCCAGGAAGGGCCCGCGGCTCGAAACGTACCGCATCGAAGTCGGCCATGCGCACGGCGTCCAACCCGGAAATATCGTCGGTGCGATAGCAAACGAGGCGGACCTGGACGGCCGCCAGATCGGGCACATCGACATCCACGACGACCACAGCCTTGTGGACCTCCCGGAGGGCATGCCGGAAGAGACTTTCGAGAAGCTCCAGACCGTACGGGTGCGCGGCGTCGAGCTGCGCATCAGCGTCGATTCAAAGCCCGGACGGCCCGAGCGGCATCCGCGTTCGCACGGCTCTCCTCGAATCCCGAAGAACAAAAAGGTTGCGCGGCGTCACTCAGCGAAACATCGGGGCAAACCTTCTCGCCGCTGAACGCAGGACTTGCATTCGATAGGACCCACTCCGCCGATCAGTAGTGCGGCGGCCGCTCTTCCTCCGGCGTGCGCACGCCGCTGTCTGCCTGTGCCGCGTCGATCCGGGCGGCGAGTCCGGCAATCTGAGCGCGCAGAGCCTCGATTTCCTGGTGCTGACGAAAGACGACCTCGCTCAACTCCGCGTTGGCCCGCTCCAGGAAGGCGATCTGGGTCTCTATCCGCTCGAGCACGTGGACATTCATCGTAGGGCACTCCGCACCCCGACCGGGGCTCGGCTGGATCGCTCCGTGGCCATCACTCCATCGTGAGCTTGAACTGGTTGCCGCGGTTGTCCGTGGCGACGCCCACGACAGCCGACACATCGCCGGGCCTCGGATCGTAGATCTGCACGTTGAGGGTCGTACCCCTGTCGCCCTTGAGGATTGCGCCGGCGAACACACGGCTGCCCAAAACGTGCGCCACGAAGAACCCGCTGCCATAAACGCTATCCCATACGGCGGACATCTGTCTCGCATTCGGGTCGGTCGGCGAGATAACGCTCCAGTCGCCCTTGCACTCCTCACCGTCAGGCAGCGTGGCCGTCAGAGTCCCGGTGTCGTAGACCCCGTTCATGGTAAGACTGTAAACCGGTTGCGGCTGGGTGGCCGCCAGCGGTCCCTGCACCGGGTACAGATGCCCGGGAACCATGATCACGCAGCCCGCGGGCAGCATTGCAACGAGCAACAGGAACGCGTAGCCCAGTGGATACAAGGTTCGCACGGTCTATCCCCCAAGTGGCAGCCAAACGCCAGGGACACGAATGCCAGGCGCTCATTCTATCAGACCGCGATGTTGGTGAGTTACCGCCGGCCTAACCGCGGTCGAACACGAGCAGCCCGCGGCCTGCCTGTTTGGCACGATAGCAGGCTGAGTCCGCCGCCTTGAGCCACTCCTCCGGACTCGGCATATCCCGCTGGATCATGGCGATTCCGACGCTCGCCCCGACTGCAAAGGAGGCGCCCTCCCGCTCCAGCATGAGGGGATTCAATGCCCGCAACAGCTGCTCGCCAATGACCTGCACGTGCTCGGCCGCGCAGTTGTCAAGGATGACGGCGAACTCATCGCCGCCGAGGCGCGCCACCATATCCGAGCCGCGGACCTGCAGACGACACGTCTCCGCGACCTTCTTGAGCATTTCATCGCCGATCGCGTGACCGCCGGTGTCATTCACCATCTTGAATCGATCCAAGTCGATCGCCACGAGCGCCGCAGGCGCGCCGAGGTGCCGTGCGCGATCGAAGCACTTGCGCAGCCGGAGCTCGAATTCGGATCGATTCGCGAGGCCGGTCACCCGATCCTGCCGTGCGCGGACCTCGAGATCCCGCGTTCGCTCGACTTCCCCCGTAGCATCGTGCAGAACCATCACGAGCCCGGTCACCTGCCCCGCCTCACCCAGCACCGGCGAAATCGAGTCGACGATGTAGCTGATCGTTCCGTCCGATCGGTGCAGCAGACAGGGTCGATCTCTGCGCACGGTCCTGCCGCTCATGGTGCTTTGCGCGGTGAGACTCGGCGCTATGCGCTGGGTCTCGGGATTCACGAGATGAATCACCTCGCCCAGCACGCGGCCGAGGGCGGCGTGCTCGGGAATACCGAGCAGCTGCTCCGCGGCCGGATTGACATACTGGATCCGTGAATCCATATCCGTCGTCACCACGGCATCGGCAATCGCGGACAGCGTCACGCGAAGTCTCTCGCGCTCGGCGGCCAGCTTGGCCTCCGCCGACCTGCGCTCATCGAGGCTCTCGATTTGCGCAATCAGGTTGCGGGGCCGATCCCGCTCGTCCCGCAGCAGGGAAACCGCGACGTGTGCCCAGATCCAATGCCCCTGCTTGTGGCGAAAACGCCGGTCAGTCTGATAACTCGAGATCTCGCCGGTCAAGAGCCGGCGCCATCTCGCTTCGCTTCCCTGCCATTCCTTCGGCTCCGAAGGGCCACCCGGCGGCAGAGCGCGCAGCTCCGCCTCCGAGTAGCCGAGCATCGTCTGCAGAGCCCGATTCGTATCGGCCCACCGGCCATTGAGATCGGCTATCAGCATGCCGATGGGAGAATTCTCCATCGACTCGCGAAAGTGCCGCTCACTCGCCTGGAGCGCCCGCGCAGCGGCGCGGCGCGCGTCGGTTCCGATGCCAACGGCAATCGGCGGCATGAGCGTGGCGAGAAACGCGACGACCGGCAGGTCCACGAGCGTGCCGGTGACCCTTACATGCTCGAGCCCCACCGGGCGAATGCCCAACACCCAGAGGTTTCCGACGAGAAAGCCGACCGCGAGGCTCAAAAGAGAGGTTCCAAAGCCCCCCAGGGGAAAGGAAGCCATCAACAGGAAGAGGCTGATGGTCACGAACGGAAAGCGCACGTAGCGGATACAGAGGTACGCGCCCGTCAGGCAAATCGCCAGGGCGAGCAGGTTTTCAAGGAGAAAACGTCCTCGGGCCAATCTTCGCAGCCTTTCGCTGCTTGCGAGAATGAGCGGCGGCCCGAGCAGACACGCGCCCATGGCATGGGACGACCAGGCCTCGAGCACCGCCACGGACGACGGAGATCTGAAGAACGACTCCATGACCAGGGCCGCCAGCAGGGCGCTCAAGCCCGGTACCGCGATGCCGAGCACGCCCGTCATCATGGCGGCCTGCCCGATCGAGATATCGGGGTACGGGTACAGCCACAGGAAGCGAAATGCGCCGACCATGAGCGCCACTTCCGCCAGGTTGAGAGACGCGACCGCGAATGCCAATGCCGGCGCTCGATGGGCCGCGAGCATGCTGGCGAGCCCCGCCGCCATGAAGAGCAGCAAGGCAGCGGCAATCCAGCGTACCCGGGGCCAGCGAATGAGCGCGCAAGCCGCGATGGCGCAGCCGGGCCAGAAGAGCGCAACGCCGTTGGCGGCACCGGTGAGCGAGAAGGCGATGCAATCGGCGAAAAACACCCCGAGTGCCAGGGCGATCTCTCGAATGGGCACCGCGCTGGCGAGTGGTCGCGGGAGTGAGGCAGGTGTCTCAGTCACGGCCCGGATCATGGATGCGGAGGGCTTATGTCGCATGGGCGCCTCCTTTGCATGGCATACGACAGCCTGCACTTTAAGCCGGCGCGCTTCCCCCTCCCGCGACAGGCTTCGCATATCGTTGAATTTGACCCGCCGATAGCGGATGCCAGGCGCTCTCCCGCCGCCGCGCGATGCCTGGCCCCGTGGTCCGGCGCTCCTCGAAGCTGACCATCGGAGACAACCTCTTCAGCCTGGCCAGACTCCGAGCCGGACGAATGCGAGGACAGACTCGAACACGTCCCCCACGTTGTGCCCGATGCACGACGCCAGGACGCTGCGCGATTTCTCGAGCCAGTACGCGTACAGAACACCCAGGGCAAACGCGTAAATCTGCTGGCCGAGGGCCGCAGCCCAGGCGCGGGTCGCGAAATTCGTCGCATGCAGCAGTGCGAACATCACCGCAACGATGACCCCGGCCCAGCTCATCTCGAAGCGGCCGAGCCGCAACCTGCCGGGCATCGTGGCCATCAGATAAGTGACCAGCAGAGCGCGGAACGGAATCTCCTCGGTCGGCCCGACGTAGACGCCCTCGAAGACCATCCACCCCCAGAAGTTGGCGGGGTCCTGCGAGATATGCGGAACGACTGCGGTGTGGGCGATGATCCGTGGCGCGTAATCCACCACTGTCATGAGGACACCGAAGAATACGCCCCAAAGTATGGCGGGCCACACATAGTTCTTGCCGCGCGGCAGGTGCAGACCGTAGTCAGCCGGGACGAATCGATACTTGAGAATGGCGATGACCAGAAGGGCTACGAGCAACTGACCGGCGTGCTGCATGTAGAGCCAGGGCAGATTCGCCCCGGGTTGCACATGCAGATGCAGCAGCCTGCTTGCCCCAATCGTCAGGAAGCCACCCGCGGCCGGCACCCCGACGGCGAGGGCGATGGTGACGAGCAGCGGAACGACCTTCAGCCGCAGGCGCGGCGTACCCTCGAGCGACTCAGGTGCGGCGGTCATGGCCGCGATTTAGACCTACCGGACTCTGTCGGTCTTGAACGAATTTGACCTGCGCCAGCTGCCCGGAGAGGCCCCAGTGAGCACCCGGATCGCGCGCGACATGTGCGCCTGGTCAGCGAAGCCGGTCGTGGCCGCGACGGCGGCGAATGACTGGCCGCTTCCCGCGATCATCCTGAACGCGTTGCGCGCCCGCGCACCGAGACGATACGCGGCAGGGGTGACGCCGAAGACCTTGCGAAAGCCGCGCGAGACGCTCGCAGGAGCCAGGGCTCGCTCGCGAGCCCACTCGTCCAGGCGCCACGCGGGATCTCTGAGCAGATCGTCCGCCAGGATATCCGGCCAATCGTAATGGGCGGGCGGCTTGCGCCGGATCTCCGCGAGCAGGAGAGCGCCGGCCGCGACCGTGTCGCGCTCCGCGATCCGTACTACGGCGTCGGTGTCCCGCACTTGAGCAATGCTGGTATCTGCGGGGCACGCCTCCAACTCCAGGCTGAATATCCGGGCGCCGCCGCTCGCGAAACGATCCAGATGGTCGTCAAAGGCGTCGTGCAGCAGTACCTCCCCGGAACGCACGCGGAAACGCCCGCGGCTGCCGCTCTCCTCGTATGAGCCCGCAAGGACCAGTGCGGCGTAGGCGCGCCGATGGCGGTGGCGCGGAATGTACGTGGTCGAATCCCGACGCTCGTGGCCGCTCGGAGTTGGCGCAAAGCTCAATTCGTCGCCATATCCCATCGGGTGACACGACTCAGTGTTTCAGCACTCCGCTGGCAGCCGCAACGTCCGACTGCAGACGGGAGACTCCCGCCGCCGCATCGGCGATGTACCCATCGGCCACCTGCGCCATTGCCGGCGTGGGGGCCACGAATGCCGTGCTCACCTGGCCGGCGGTCAGGGTCAACCATTCGCGCAGTTCCGGAGGATACACGAGCGCCCCTTCACTGGACTGGATTCTGAGGTCCACCAGACCGTCTATTTCCCGGCTCAAGCGCGCCAGCACCGGTCGCGCCCC
>Ga0335075_10016205_pt1 | contig 11148 bp, 7 predicted proteins | sample Lox_Sample_24_FD_206723 | JGI IMG/M metagenome (GOLD analysis project Ga0335075, IMG submission 206723) | Soil microbial communities from Loxahatchee National Wildlife Refuge, Florida, United States - Lox_Sample_2.4 | ecosystem: Environmental > Terrestrial > Soil > Wetlands | place: USA: Florida... | reverse complement strand
CAACTGCCGAAGCCTCGTGAAGCCCCCTGGACAAAAACCCGTGGTATACTTTCGCCCAGCCCGTGCGGGAATGAGGAGCCTGAATGAACAAGTCAAAATGGAAGGATGCAATCTTCGCGAGCGCATTGCTGGTGTCGGCGTGTGGACTTGTGATCGCCGCGAAGCTCCTGGGCCAAGCCGATTCTCCGCAGAGCCGGGCTGGGGCGGCGAAGACCGCCGGAGAGGCGTTTAAGAATATCCAGGTCTTGAAGAATATTCCAGCCAACCAGTTGTTTCCGACAATGCAGTTCATCGCCTCATCGCTCGACGTCCGTTGCGACTTCTGCCACGTGCGTGGTGATTTCGCGAGCGACGCAAAGCACCCCAAACTCATTGCCAGGAAGATGATCCAGATGGAGTTCGCAATTGACCATGCCAACTTCGGTGACCGGAAGGAAGTGACGTGTTATACTTGCCATCGGGGCTCATCACACCCCGTAGGAGTTCCAGTGATTGGTGAAGTGGCGATGAACTCCCCGCCGGAAGGCGGGATGAACGGCGGCATGAATCCGTCCGCACCTTCAGCAGACGAGATCGTCTCAAAATTTACGCAGGCGCTTGGCGACGTAACCGCTCTCGAAAAGATCAACACCCGCGTTGAGAAGGGCACCGTGACGGCACTTGGACGCCACTTTCCTATTACGGTCTACGCTCAAGCCCCAGACGCTCGCGTTTCCATCATGCAAACTCCGCGCGGCGAAAGTACGACGGGTTTCAACGGCGTCGTAGGTTGGATGACTGGAGGTCCGGGCCCGCCGCGGATGATGACAGCAGAGGATCTTGCAGCCGAGCGCCTCAATGCTGCGTTTGACCTTGCTCTGGATTTGAAACAACTTTATCCACAGCTTCGCGAGGCGCGGCCGGAGAAGATCGACGGGAAAACAGACTACGTTGTGCTTGGATTAAAACCCGGCCAGGCGCCTGTAAAGCTCTACTTTGATTCGGAATCGGGTCTGCTCGTCCGCACAGAGACCTTTTCCGAGACAGCCCTTGGCGCCAATCCGACTGAAGTGGATTATGCGGACTACCGGGAAGTAAATGGCATCAAGGTTCCGTTTCGATGGACGATTGCGCGGCCGGGTGGCAGCTTTACGATTCAGGTGAATTCGATTCAGCAGAACATTCCGATTGAAAAGTCGAAATTCGCGGCTCCTGCCGTCGCAGCCCGGGGCGCGCCTCCCGGAAATTAAAGGCATGCGCCAACGACAGGTTAGGACTGTGAACCCGGCCTCTCTGCGATGCATTGAAGCGTATCATGAGCAATCAATAGTTCTTCGTCGGTAGGAATCACCCACACACTCATGCGGGAGTCTGGACGGCTGATCTCCATTTCTACACCCTTTGCGGCCGAGTTTTTCCCTTCTTCCAAGCTTGCGCCGAGCGCAGAGATCTGGCGGCAAATCCGCGACCGGATCTCTGAGGCATTTTCGCCGATTCCGCCGGCGAAGATGAGGGCATCCGCGCCGCCAAGCGCCACGAAGTAAGCTCCGATGTACCTTGCCACTCGATAGCAGAAGACATCCACGGCCGTTTTGGCGCGTGAGTTGCCTTCTCCTGCAGCCTTGAGCACCTCTCGCATATCTTCCGACACGCCGGACAGAGCGAGTAAACCACTCTTCTGGTTCAGAATCTTCTCCGCATCCTGCGGGCTCATGCTGAAGAGCTGGAGGATGTATAGGACAGCCCCGGCGCCGAGGTCGCCGGCGCGAGTGCCCATCAGAAGTCCTTCGAGCGGCGTGAAACCCATGGATGTGTCGATGGATTTCCCGTGCTTGATCGCACACACGGAGCAGCCGTTGCCGAGGTGGCAAGTTACGAGTTTCAAGGAGCCTGCAGAAGACCGGCGTAGGGCACAGAATCGATTCATAAGGTAGCGGTGGGATGTGCCGTGAAAACCGTAACGCCGAATGTGAGCGCCTTCATACCAAGCCCAGGGCAGACCGTAAAGGTAGGCGTGCGGGGGCAGCGTCTGGTGGAATGCCGTGTCGAACACAGCCACGTGCACTGCTTCAGGCAGGCGCTCCCGGGCGGCAGAATAGCCTTCAAGGTTGCGAGGGTTGTGCAATGGCGCAAGATCATTGCAGGCCCGAATTCGTAAGAGCGCTGCGTTGTCGATCACTACGGACCTGCTGAAGTACTCTCCACCGTGTACAATTCGGTGACCTACTCCCTGAATCTCGTCCGTATTCTTCAACGCGCCACGCGCCCTCATCCACTCGAAGGCTGCATCGAGCGCCGCCCCATGGTTCTGCGCCTTGACCAGCCTGTTTTCGGGCGGATTGGCGCCCAGGCGCGCCGTCAGTTGGGGTTCAGGCTCTCCAATCCGCTCTACGGAGCCCCTCGCCAGCCGGCGGTCTGTCCGGGCCGCCATCTGCTCGGGGCTCGTCTCGATCAATTGAAACTTCACGGACGAGCTGCCGCAGTTGAGCACCAGAATGTTCATTGCTTAGTCATCGGCTGTCAGAAGTAGCCGTCAGCTATCAGCAATCAGCTATCAACGGTCAGCTTTCTGCCTTCTGCTTACTGCCTACTGCTTTCTGCCTACTGCCTTAAAACGGCCATTTCCACCCGGTCAATTCCGGCCGGTCGACTCCGTTCTCGCGGGCGTATGCCAACGCATCGATGATTTGATCTCGCAACCACTCCTTGACGTGCGCCCCGGCGCTCTGAAGCCGCGGAACGCGATCAATCACATCGGTCGCCAGGCTGAAGCGGTCCACCTGGTTCAGAATCGCCAGCTCGAGTGGCGTGTTGATGCTTCCTTTTTCCTTGTAGCCCCGCACGTGCAAATTCGCATGGTTGGTGCGCCTGTAGGCCAGCTTGTGGATAAGCCAGGGATAGCTGTGAAAGTTGAAGATGATCGGCTTGTTCACGGTAAACAAACTGTCGAAGTCGCGGTCGGTCAGCCCGTGAGGATGCTCCGTCGAAGGCTGCAGTTTGAACAGGTCCACAACGTTGACGAAACGAATCTTAATATCGGGAAACTTCTCCCGCAAAATGGCTGTAGCCGCGAGGGACTCGGCCGTCGCGATATCGCCGGCGCTCGCCATCACGACGTCCGGGTCCGCTCCCTGATCGTTGCTTGCAAAGTCCCAAATGCTGATACCTTTCGTGCAGTGCTTGATGGCCGTCTCCATATCCAGGTATTGCAGATGCGGCTGTTTGTCCTCCACGATCACGTTGACGTAATCAACGCTGCGCAGGCAATGGTCCGCGCAACTCAGCAAGCAGTTGGCGTCGGGCGGCAGGTAGATGCGGGTCACTTCCGCGCTCTTATTGGTAACGACGTCGAGAAAGCCCGGATCCTGGTGAGTAAATCCGTTGTGATCCTGGCGCCAGACGACAGAGGTGATGAAGAAGTTCAGCGAAGAGATGGGCGCTCTCCAGGTGACCTCGGTTTTGCTCTTCTCCAGCCACTTTGCGTGCTGATTGAACATGGAATCAACAATGTGAATGAACGCCTCATAGCTTGAAAACAGCCCGTGCCGGCCCGTCAACAGATACCCTTCAAGCCAGCCTTCCAGCGTATGTTCGCTGAGCATTTCCATCACCCGGCCGTCCGGAGCGAGTTCGCTCCCGTCCGCGTCCTCTGGCAAGATACTTCCAAGCCACGTCTTCTTACTTGCTTCATAGATCGCCTGCAGGCGGTTGGAGGCTGTCTCGTCGGGCCCAAAGACGCGGAAATTGTTGGGATTGAGTTGCATGACATCGCGCAGGAACTGTCCTAGTACCGTCGCGGCGGAAATCTCGTTACTGCCGGGCCGCGCAATCGTCACGGCGTACGAACGGAAGTCCGGCAAACGCAGAGGAATTCGGACCAGACCTCCGTTGCTATGGGGATTTGCGCTGATGCGGCGTGTGCCGCGGGGCGCGAGGTCGCGCAGCTCCTCGGAAAGCCGGCCGCTATTATCGAACAGTTCTCTCGGCCGGTAGCTTCGCATCCAGTCTTCAAGCTCCTTCAGGTGGTCAGGCTGCTTGTCCACATCAAGGATCGGCACCTGGTGCGCTCTCCAGAAGCCTTCCACTCTATGCCCGTCAACCTGCTTTGGGCCGGTCCAGCCTTTGGGCGTCCGAAGGATGATCATCGGCCAGCGCGGTCGCCGGGCGTCATGCTCTCTCCGCGCCTTCTCCTGAACAGTACGAATCGTGCTGATGCATTCTTCGAGAACCGCAGCCATCTTCTGGTGAGTTGGCGAGGGATCGCTGCCTTCAACCACGTATGGCGTCCAGCCGTACCCTTTGAACAGGTCTTCAAGCTCTTCGTCCGAGATTCGCGCGGGTACGGTAGGATTGGCGATCTTATAGCCGTTCAAATGAAGGATGGGTAACACCGCTCCGTCCCGGATAGGGTTCAGAAACTTGTTTGAGTGCCATGATGTCGCGAGCGGCCCGGTCTCTGACTCCCCGTCACCCACGACCACAACGACGATCAGATCCGGATTGTCAAAGGCGGCGCCAAAACCATGCGAAAGGCTGTAGCCCAGTTCTCCCCCTTCGTGAATTGATCCCGGAGTTTCGGGCGTGCAATGGCTGCCAACGCCCCCGGGAAACGAGAACTGCTTGAAGAACTTCGCCATTCCCTCTTCGTCACGGCTCTTATCCGGATACACTTCCGAATAGACGCCCTCGAGATAAGAGTTTGCCAGGACGGCCGGCGCGCCATGGCCCGGGCCGGACACGTACATCAGGTTCAGATCGTACTTCTTGATCAGACGGTTCAGATGGACCCAGACAAATGCTTGCCCGGGATCGGATCCCCAATGGCCCAGCAACCGTTTCTTGATGTGCTGGGGTTTGAGCGGTTCCTTAAGCAACGGGTTCTCACGAAGGTAGAGCATACCCGCGCAGAGATAGTTCGCTGCCTGCCAGTAGGCATTCATCCTGCGCAACTCGTCAGACGAAAGCGGCGCAGCGGGCGACTGCGCCTTCACCTCATTGCTGGTGGTTGTCTGAGCCATTCTGCGAACTCCTTTCCTGTAAAACTAGAGTTAATGTGGTCAAAGGATCACTCGGTCAATAATAACTCAGCGGTCCGACAGATCGGGATTTTGATTTGGCCTCGGGGGCGGCGCAGACATGCCGTCTTTTGGCATATGTGCAACTGGACGAATGGCCGCCGGGACTGCCGGACCTGCTGTGAACCAACCAATCCCGACGGTTTGCTAACTCTACGATTGAAGAAGGGCGGCGATTCAAATTGAAAAAAGGGAATATAATCATCCACTCGAAGCTTGTCCGGGAAAAGTTGGGAAACTGAAAGGAGCTCGAACGGATGTCATTTTCTGATAAGCACGATCTGAGTGATCAAGCGCTCGGAATGGATCAAAAGATCTGCCGCCGCGATTTTCTGAACTCCACTCTGCTCGCCTCGGGCAGCGTCCTGCTTGGGTCGCTGAGCCCCAGGCAGCTCTTAGCGCGGGACGAGTGGCCCGGCTACGGTGGCGTGGGCGACTACGCAAACTCAAATGGCAACACGTTCGACGTGATGAGCGCCGGGCATCAGATTCGCGATCACGTCTTTGGCTCGCTTCCCGCCGACACAGTTGATACCGGCGAGGTCTTCGATTGCGTTGTGGTGGGCGGAGGCATCAGCGGACTCGCGGCGGCGCTCTTTTGCAAAAGGTATGCAGGCGCCCAATTAACTTGCCTCGTGCTCGAGGATCACCCCATTTTTGGTGGCGAAGCCAAGCGAAACGAATTCATTGTCGGCGGCGAGCGCATTATGGGTCCTCAGGGATCCGACCATTTTTCGGTTCCTTACCCGCATAGCTTCATTGCGAGATTTTACGACCTGATCGGATTGGACTGGCGCGAGTTCAAATATCAAACGTGGAGCGGTCCTTCTCCTGAGCTTCCGCTCGGCACAAGCTTCGAAGACATGCAATCACCCTACGGGTTTTTCTTCGGAGCTAAATTCGGCCAGAAGCCCGGAATGTGGCTGATTGATCCGTGGAAGAAAAACCTGGAAGGCGCGCCGATTCCGGCCTCAATGCGATCTGAGCTTCTAAAATACCGGGAAGAGCGGAAGCACGGATTGCCTTTTGACTATCCCGGCGATGCAAAGTCACGGCGGCTGGACAGCATGACCATCAAGGAGTACCTGACGAAGACCTATGGGTTAAGCAGCGAGACCGTTGAGACGTTTATGGCAGATGAAGGCAGCGGCTACGGAGCGGGACCAGACGCCGTCTCCGCTTATTGCATGTATGCCTTTGAAGCGGAACGTCCCCTGAATGACCAGACGCACTCATTTCCGGGAGGTAATGCCGGGATTGCGCGCCAGATGGTCAAGACGCTTCTTCCGCAGTCCATCTCGGGACCGCGAACGCTCGCGGCCGTTTGCCGTAACAAGATCAATTTTGCGGCGCTCGACCGTCCCGGACAGCCCGCAAGAATTCGTTTAGGCAGTACGGTCGTGTGGGTGAAGCACGAAGGAGACCCCGCCACGGCGGAGTTCCTTACTGTGGCCTACACGCAAGGCGGCAAGGTCTACCGTCTCAAGGCGCGCTCCGCAGTGATGGCTGGAGGCTGCTGGACCTCGAAGCATATTGTGCGCGATTTGCCATCCTTGCAGCGCCAGGCTTATGACCAGTTTTATCGTTCGCCTTGTCTCATGGCCAACGTGGCAGTCCGCAATTGGCGGTTCCTCTATAAATTGGGAATCTCGGGATGCCAATGGTTCGAGGGCTTGGGAAGTTTCACGGCCGTCCGAAAGGTGCCGGCATTTTCGACCCACAATAAGACCATCGGCCCGGACTCTCCAGTCGTTTTGACGCTTAAAGTGATTTATCCACATCCGGGCCTTTCCCTTCAGGAGCAGGGAAACCTGGGCCGGGCCCAACTCCTCTCTACATCGTTTAGGGAGTACGAGCAGAAGATTCGGGAGCAGTTGACAGAGATGTTTTCCCGGACCGGCTTCGATCCGCAGCGGGACATTGCGGGGATCGTCCTCAACCGCTGGGGGCATGCTTATGTCAGCCCGCAGCCTGGCTTCTTTTTTGGGAAAGATGGAAACCCTGCGCCGCGTGAGATTCTGCGCGCGGCTCCCTTTGGCAGAATTGCTTTTGCCAACACCGAGCTCTCCGGCGCCCCCGATCATCGGACTGCCATTGGAGAAGCCCACCGGGCCGTCAATCAGCTCCTCAACCAGGTCATCACCGATTAGACGTCAGGCAGGTGACGGACGCTTTTGACTTCTATGTCGAGTGATGTATTATTAATTAATTCTAATGTCCCAGGTTCCTACGATGCCTTACCAAACACCGGAACTCGCTGAACACGTAACTTGGGTGCTGGAAAACTCAACCAATCTTCGTCTTGAAGCAAGGCGCTCGCACGACAGGTGCGAACAAGAATTGCAAGCGCTCAGGAGCCGTATGGCGGAGGTTCGTAACCGGACTCTTGGCAACCTGCCGGACAAGCTTTGCGACTATCCTGTCGCAAGTGAGCGGAATAAGGAAGCCCGCCCTTCCGTGAACCTGGCGAGAAGGCGGCATCAGGCCGGGTTTCGTTTTGCTTAACATTCCAGTCGACTCAGGCAGGAATTCCCTCCTGGCTCAGATATTACCCTTCCTCATTTCATCCACGAGATAGTCGCAGGAGCGAACGCACAATGCCATGATGGTGAGCGTCGGATTCTGGCACGCGCTCGAGACGAACCCCGCGGCGTCCGTCACGAAGAGGTTCTTGACGTCGTGCGATTGCTGAAATCGATTGAGAACCGAACCCCTGGGGTCGTTTCCCATCCGCGCCACCCCGACCTCGTGGATCGCGTATCCGGGAATCCGATCCGGAACTTCAAAGGGTCGAATATTTTTGGCGCCGGCGGCCTCCATCATTTCTGCAGCCGAGACCATCATGTCATGGATCATGGCGCGCTCATTGTCTCCATATCGCATATGGAAGTGAAGTACGGGGATTCCAAAGGTGTCCTTGATGCCGGGATCGAGGGTAACGTAGTTTTCCCATCGCGCAAGGCATTCGCCGAAGCCCGCGATGCCAACCGTGGTGACAGGATCAAGAAGTCCTTTCTTGTACTTTTCTCCAAACCCGGCGGCCTTCCAGTTGAAGTCGGTTGAGCCGCCCCCTTCATACCCGTAGCCGCGGACGAAATTCTTGGATCTTGGGCCGGAGGCCAGATTGCGAAAGCGCGCCACGTAGATCCCACACGGACGATTCGGACCGTTGATATTCAGAATTCCGGGCAAGCCCGGAAATTCGCCGCTCGCGCCCCCACCCACCCAGACGTGATCCATCAAATAGTGGCCCAGCACCCCGCTGGAGTTGGCGAGCCCGTTCGGATACTGACGGTTCGCGGAGTTGAGCAAGATCCGCACAGACTCAAGCGACTGCGCCGAGAGCACGACGGCGCGGCTTCGCACTTCCACCGGCTGGCGCGTGATGCGGTCAATGTAAAGCACGCCGCGGGCGCGGTTGCGGTCCGTATCCATCAGCACCTGGTAGGCCATGGCATTGGGAATCAGCGTGCAATGGCCGGATTTGAGAGCGTCGGCGACCGTTGTAAAGTAGGAATTGAAGTAGGAGTGGGTCACGCAGCCGCGTTCGCAGGGACCGCAGTAGTGGCATGGCGCGCGGCCGTTCAGCGGGCGAGTGAGGTTTGCCGTCCGCGTCGGCGTCACCGTCCAACCTAGCTTCGCTTTAACGCCGTTACGAAACTGCGCCTCGCCGCACGTCAGCCCCATGTCCGGCTGGTACTTTCCGTCGGGAATTTGGGGAATACCCTCGGCGCGACCTGCAATGCCCACGTACTCCTCGACGAGGTCGTAGTAGGGGGCGACGTCCTTATAGCTGACGGGCCAGTCATGGCCATAACCGTCAAGCGACGCGGCCTTGAAATCAAGGTCGCTCAGGCGCAGAGCGACTCGCCCCCACACGTTCGTGCGTCCGCCGGTGATGCGCAATCGGCCCTGCCAACTGAACGGCATACCCTCAGCAGTAGTGTAGGGCTCGTCCAGGTCGTTGCAGAACCACGTGTATGTGTACTCGTTGCAGGCGCCCACCTGGGACTGAACCGGACGCGTCTTCCGCACAATCTCCCGCGCCATGTCCCGATATTTCAGCTCGAAGGCAGGCTTGTGCTCCGTGAAATTCGCCTCGGACTGTTGGCGCCCGGCATCCACCAGCGCGACTTTCAGCCCCGCTTCGGAAAGGCGCTTGGCCGCCCAGCCACCCGAAGCGCCGGAACCCACCACAATCACGTCATAAATTTCGCGTTGACTCGCCATCTTTCACCTCTCGATCAACCCTTAGCTGGACTGATCTTGTACGGCCGGGGCTCGTCCCGGCCAAGGCCGGCGCAAGCGCCGGCCTTGCATCATTCGCAAAATGTTCGGTAAAAACAAGAAATTTCGGCCTTCCAATGCAGACGCCCTGGCGTCTCGCCAGTCCCCTGGAAGCCCGGGTTGCCGCTGTCATACCCGCCGTTTGTACCTTACCGGAAGGAATATCGCCCACCTTTGAGATTCTTAGTTAGCGCGTTCGGAGCGAGCCGTCCCGAGCAGCCAGTCGAATAACGGCAGGAAGATGTTGAAACGGGCATCAGGACGGTTATGGTGCATCAAGTGATAGTCGGCAGCCGAGCCCAGACCGGGAGGAAGCCGGCCCCGAAGGTGAATCCGCCAGTGGATTTCGTCAACCAGGACGAAATATAAACCGAAGGCCAGAAGCGCGCCTGAAACAATTCGCAGACTGAAGAGCACATCAAGACCGACGGCTACGGCGCCGTTCAGCAGGAACATCACTGCCACCCAAAACGGTGATGCGGCAAGGTTCACGTGCTCGGGCTCTTCGACTGTGTCAGTGGTAGCGTGATGTTTCAGGTGAAAGCGTGCCTGAAAGCCGCGCTTGGCATGCAGTAAGTAGCGATGATAAAGATACTCGAAACCGTTTGCCCACAGCAATCCCGCCAAAAGACCAACCAGCCATCTTCCGGGTCCGGCCGGATACCTGAGAGCCAAAAGTGTCGAGCACACGCTGCTGATGGCGACCGCGGTAAGCGCGTTCGCACGCTTCAGCCGGGCTGACCTGCTGACCCCCAAATCGGTATTCGGGCTCGAAGAGGACCAGGGTAACGATCCCATTCGGAAACCTCAGACGCGCCCCGCTGATCCGGCCACGGATTCTTCTGCGGGATCGGCCGATACAGTTTACCAAATCAAGCCATCGCCAGTGGACTGATTTCAAATTAAGATTACTGATTACCAGCGTTGAACCGGTTCCCCCGGGGGTGCAAAAAATATTCTCTCGCATTTGTCTCACCGTCTCGTTTAGAGGTGCTACGCTAAAGTGCGGAGCCTGCGGGTGAGAAGGCGAGCAGAGAACGTCAGTCAGAAACCGGCTTATGGGTCAAGCCATGTGCGTACATCAAACTGTTCCGTTGATTTCGTGCTGGCCGGATGGCGCCGCATCGAGAAGGAGGAGGCATTATGCGGCCGAAAAAGGCTGAAAAGCATCAATAAATACCGAAAAAGGCCAAGAGACGTTACACCCGTTGAGATAAGTCAACTATGTGCTCGTTGACCTCAAAACGCGATACAATCGTGGAGAAAGAGTTGCTGACTGGATCGGGAGTTATGCGACTCGTGAGGGGTGGAAAGCGCCAAATGCCCGGCGCAGAATCGCTAAAACGCGCCTTGAAATGGCTGGCGGTGTTGTCGGTCCTGGTCGCGCTGGTGACTGTAACGGCAAAGCCTTCACACGCTCAACAGCAAAGGCCGGCGAGCCCTCTCAGTAGACGGCAGATTGAGGGCTTGGTTCGGGGGGGCGTTTACAGCGGTCGGATCGCCTTGCTGATTGGGCGGCGCGGCATTGATTTCAAGCCAAGCCAGAGCTACCTTCAGACTCTCCGCAAGGAAGGCGCTCAGGATGCTCTGATCCAGGCTTTACTCGCAGCGTCCCCTGCAGTTCCTGCGCCTGTGAATGACTCTCCCGTCCATAGCACGTTGAAGGCTTCTGGTCCGACAGGACATCATGATTCCCCGGCCCGCGCGAAGATCGACGGCGCGAGCAACCAGGACGCGACCGCCGCTGACCGCGCGCGCCTGACCAGCGTCCTCGCGCTCGCGGAACAATACGATCAACAAAAACGGT
>Ga0335075_10016204_pt1 | contig 11148 bp, 13 predicted proteins | sample Lox_Sample_24_FD_206723 | JGI IMG/M metagenome (GOLD analysis project Ga0335075, IMG submission 206723) | Soil microbial communities from Loxahatchee National Wildlife Refuge, Florida, United States - Lox_Sample_2.4 | ecosystem: Environmental > Terrestrial > Soil > Wetlands | place: USA... | reverse complement strand
ACGCAGCTGGGATGATGCCGCCTACACTCCGCCCATCCCCGGCTGGCCGAGCAGCGCCAGCGCCGCTTTCCAGACATTCGACCCGCTGTGGAGCCTCCAGACCGACTCGGTCTTCACCGACCCCGCCGCGGGGGCCTGGTTCTCCCAGCAGGCGCTCATGCTTGCTCAGAACGCGAGCCCCGCGCTGACGCCGCTGGTCTTCCCCTGATCAGACGGCGGCAGGCCTCGAGGCACCGATGAGCACGACCCCATGGGAGGGACTCCGGTGGCTCGCCCTGGGCGCGGCGCGAAGCGCTGTCCACTGTACGGTGCCCATCCCCTCAGGGAACGAAACGGAGCCCGCACCCCGGTTCGGTGGTCCAATCTGGGAGACTCGTAAGTGACACTGAAGGCCAAAGAACTGGCCAACTTCTGCCCAGACACGATCGAAGAAGCTGCCGTTGCCGCCGACCGGGGCCTCTGCCGCATTGGGGCCGACAGCGAATTGTGCCTCGCCTTCCTGCGCCATACTGGCCTCAAGCTATGACCGTACCGCGCGGTATTAGGCGAAGGTCTTTAGTGCGTCCCGAGGAGGCCAATGTTGGGTATCTAGCCAAGGCGCGCTGACGTTCGATCGGGCAGGAACGTATTGTAGCTTATTTTGAGGGTCCGAATAGCGTAACTGTGAGATCACAATTCTCCATTTAAATGGCCCAGCGAGCCGCACAGGTGCCAATGAATCAGAGCGACGGGAAGGATCGCAGTTATGGCTGACCGCCGGCATTACATAGCCTACAAGGAAATGTCGACAATTCGTAGAAGTGACAGACGAACAGTTATAACAGTGGTGCGGGGCGAGGTACGGCACGGGCCTGCGGGACCACTTCGGCTGGATGAACCGAGCGCTTGTTGAGTTCCTAAAGCAACCAATTGCAAGCGAGACCCGAGTTTCACAGGCAATCCCGGGCGCCTTAGCTCTCAAAAGGTCGTGGGCGTGGAGCAGACCGTCATACCCACTTATGGGGTGGCGGCCGGCAACACCATGTACCTGTATTACGTGTCAGTGAAGGAGTTCGGCGCTCCCGGGCACTGGACCTGCAATTATTCCGGTGTGGCCTACTCCAAGGACGGCGGCCAAACCTGGACCAAGGACCACGAGGCCACGTGGCCCGGTGACAGCAACTTTGGCCAGGTCGCACTGGTTGACCGCGCGCAGTTCATATACGTTTTCGGGATCCCGTGCGGCCGTTATGGCGGGCTGGAGGTCGCCCGCGTGCCCCAAAAGGATGTGCTCGATACTTCGGCTTACCGATATTGGGACGGGAAAGAGTGGACAACCTCCTTATCCGCCGCGGTCCGGGTCGTACCGGCGCCCGTCGGAGAACTGTCGGTCCAGTGGAACTCGTATTATCGCAAATGGCTGATGATGTACCTCATCGACCCGGCCGGCCAGATCGTAATCCGGACGGCCGATCAGCTCACCGGCCCGTGGAGCGGCGCGCAAGTAGTGGTGACGTCCCGGCAGTACCCGGAGCTGTACGCCCCCTTTATAACGCCGAAGTGGGACGCCGGGCCCGCCATCTACTTCAACATGTCGATGTACGGTCCGTACCAGGTTTTCCTCATGCACACCTCGTTGTCGTCGTCCCCCTAGCCGACGAGAGGCCGGGCCCGACGGGCTCGAGACCCTAATCGTCTGTTAGGGGCGAGGCCGCCTCCGGGCTCGGCTGGAGCTGGGCCAGGCGGCTGACGATGGCAATCACCAGCTGGTCCTGATCGGGCCAGGGGATGGTGGGCGCCATCTCGGCCCTCAGGGTGGCCAGCCCGTGAAGGGCAGCCCATATGGCGACGGCATCGGCGAAGTGGTCTTGGCTGACGGACCGGCCGGCGCTGGCACAGTCGGCGATGCCCTGCACCAGCACGTTGAGGGCGGCGGCTCCTTCGGCCATGGAGTAGTCGGCCACCGGTCGCTGGCGCGTGCGCACCTCCGGGTGCTCGAACAGGGCTCGGTACCGGCGCGGGTAATCGGCGGAGTAGCGCAGGTAGGCTCCACAGCCGGCCAGGAGCCGTTCGACAGGGTCCGTAAAAGGAGCTATGGCGGCTTCCAGCGCGGTCCTGAACGCGACGAAGCCGTCTGCGCACAGCTGGTCGAGGATGGCTTCGCGGTCGGGAAAGTGGGCGTAGATCGACGGGGCGGCTATCCCGACGGCGCGGGCCACGGCACGCAGCGTTATGGCTTCTGAGCTACCGGTCGTCTCGAGGATCTCGGAGGCGGCGTCGAGGATGTCCTGGCGGAGCCGGGAACCTTCTCCCCGCGGGTTGCGGGAGCGCTGACGAGCAGCGGCTATCTCTGTACTCACAGATTTAACTTTACATCCGTTTGCTCACGTGTTACAACTAACAGTTGTAAGTCAACGACTGTTAGGAGAGGACGATGACCACCGTTTCCACCCTTAGCTCGAAGCGCTGGACGGCCGGCATGGCCCACCCCGGCCGGCGCAAGATACTGGCCGTACTTTGCTTGTCGCTACTGATCGTGGTTATCGACAACACCGTGTTGAACACCGCTCTGCCTACCCTGGCCCGCCAGCTGCACGCCGGCACGTCCAGCCTTCAGTGGATCGCAGACGCTTTCAGCCTGGTCTTCGCCGCCCTGCTCGTGACCGCCGGGGCGATCGGGGACCGCTTCGGGCGCCGCCAGGCCCTGGTTGGAGGTTTGGTGCTGTACGCGGTCGGTTCGACCGGCGCCGCCCTGGCCGGATCGGCCGGCACGCTCATCACATGGCGGGCGGTGATGGGGGCGGGCGCCGCCTTTGTCATGCCGGCCACCCTCTCGATCCTCAACTCGGTGTTCCCTTCGACTGAGCGCCCGCAGGCCATCGCGCTGTGGTCGGCAGTGGCCGGAGTGGCCGTTGTCATCGGGCCCACACTCGGCGGCTTTCTGCTGGCCCACTTCGCCTGGGGGGCCGTCTTCTGGGTGAACCTGCCGTTCGTCGCAGTTGCCCTCGCCGCCATCGTCACTGTGGTGCCCGAGATCGCGGTTACGTCCGACAAGGCCCGTCTGGACGTGACCGGAGTGATCATGTCCGCCGCCGGTCTGGTCGCGCTGGTCGACGCCATCATCGAAGCGCCCGACAGGGGGTGGGCCTCCCCGCTGACCCTCGGCGAGCTGGCCCTGGCGATCGCCGTGCTCGCCGGTTTCGTCATCTGGGAGCGTCACACTGCCAACCCGATGATCGACGTCCGGGTCTTCACCCATCGAGCCTTCAGCGCCGCTTCGGGTGCCCTGGCCCTGACCTTCTTCGCCTTGTTCGGCAGCCTGTTCGTGCTCACCCAGTACCTGCAGCTCGTACATGGCTACAGCACTCTTTCCGCCGGTGTCCGGGCTTTGCCCTTCGCTCTGGCCATGGGCGCCGTCTCCCCGGTGAGCGGCATCCTCGCCCAGCGGTTCGGCGTTCGTCGCATCGTCCCCGCCGGCCTGGCGTTGATGGGCGCCGGCCTGTGGTGGCTGAGCAATGTCACTCCCGCCACCGGTTACCCCCACCTGGCCGCGGCCGTCGTACTGATGGGCGCCGGGATGGGCCTGATCATGGCCCCGGCGTCCGAGTCCATCATGAGCGCCCTCCCCCACGAACAGGCCGGGGCCGGTAGCGCCATCAACGACACCGTCCGCGAGGTGGGCGGCGCCCTGGGCGTAGCCGTCGTCGGCAGCATCGTCTCCGCCGCCTATCGCTCCCAGCTGCACCTGACCGGGTTGCTGTCCGGGATCCCGGCCGCAGCTGTGCGAGCCGCCCGCACCTCGGTGGCTGCCGCCGACCAGGTTGCCGCCGCCGCCGGCCCTCACGCCGCCGGGCTCGCCGTGGCCGCTCACAGCGCCTTCACCACCAGCATGACCGACGGTCTCCAGGTCGTCGCCGGGCTCGCCGTGGCCGGCGCTTTGGCTGCCGCTTGGGCGCTGCCCAAGCACGGCCGGCCCGACTCCGCTCAGGTCGAGGCGGCTGAGGCGACGGCGCCGGATCTGATCGCGGCGTAACCACCCGCTCGTTTCAGGTCGCTACAGATGGCCCGGCGCCCAAGCGCCGGGCCATCAGCGCGCCCCGGGCGGGGAGGCGGACCGGGCTTCATCAGGACTGGGCTCATAGGGACTGGGCTCATAGGGACTGGGCTCATAGGGACTGGCGCAGGGCTCGGTAGCATAGAGGCGCTTACCTCGCCATTTGGAGACGACATGAGTTTTTTCAAGCGTGCTCACGACATTGTCGAAGCGAAGGCCAACCGGGCGCTGGACAAGGCGGAGAACCCGAGCGAGATGCTCGACCTCAGCTATGAGCAGATGCTGGAGCAGATCACCAAAGTTCGCACCGCCCTGGTCCAGATAGCCGCCGCCCGCAAGCAACTGGAACTGCAAGAAGACCAGCTGGCCCACACGGTTGACCACCTCGACCAGCAGGCGGCGCAAGCGGTGCAGCTCAACCGGGACGACCTGGCCCGGGAGGCGCTCAGCCGGAAGGCCGCCGCTCAAGAGCAGGTCGCCGCCCTCGAGCCGCAGCACCAGCAGTTAGTGGACCAGCAGGACAAGATGGTGCAGACGCTGAACGCGCTGCAGACCCGGGTCAACGAGTTCCGCAGTCAGAAGGAAACGTTGAAGGCGCAGTACAGTGCGGCGCAAGCGTCTTCGGCCGTAAACGACCAGATCGCCGGGATCTCGGGGACGTTCAGCGACTCCGGCGCCGCCCTCCAGCGAGCCAAGGACAAGATCGCCGCCACCCAGGCCCATGCGGGCGCGCTGGATGAGCTACTCCAGTCCGGGGTACTGGAAGACGTCGGCGCCAACCAAGGCGACGATATCGCCAAACAACTGAACGCTCTCGGCTCCAGCGCCCAGGTCGAAGACGAGCTGGCCGCCCTGAAGGCCAAGGCAAGTCTGGCTGCAGCCCCTCCCCCCGCCGCCCTCGGCACCGGTGCGTCCACGCCGGCCCCGGAGCAGGCCGGGACGGCGGAGACGGGGCAGTGACTGATATCGAGCCGGCGGACCTGCCCGGCCCGGTGGACATGCAGATGGCCGCGGCCGCCCTGCTGGCGAACAACAAGGACGTCAAGATGATGCTGAGGCTCCTCGGGAAGAGCCTGCAGGACACGCTCGGGGACCGTGTGGAGGTGGCCCACTCCGGCGGTGGCTTGTTCCATCGCCAGACCGACGAGGTCAAAAATATTACTGTCCGCCTCGAGCAGGACGAGTACCAAGCAGCTCTGGACGGTCCTTCGGTGCGCTGTACGGTGGGACGCAGTTCCGGGGGCATCCGTATTCGCAGCGAGCAATTGCCAGTCGAGCAATGGCTGACCCGTCTCTTGTCGGCATTGCAGGCAGAGGCCGTCAGTAACCAGAGTGCCCAGGCCGCTCTCCAGAACGTAATAGTGGGAGGAACCATATGAGCACCGTCCCTTCAGACCTACCCAAGGACGCCGGGGCCAGGCTCGAGGAGCTCGAGCACGGCCTCTTTACAAGCGATCTCTCCGTCAACGAGTTCCTGCTGGTCAAGCAGGTCGGTTTTCACCCGCTGGGGCTGGTGATGGGCAGCTCGATTTACCATATTGGGCTTCAAAAGGGCAACTGGGGTTCTTCTCAGGAGCTCACGAAGTTGACCGCCGCCATGTACGACGCTCGCGAGCTGGCAATGAACCGGATGGAGGAAGAGGCGGACCAGCTGGGCGCCGACGGGGTCGTGGGCGTGCGCCTAGACGTCAATTTCTATGAATGGGGCCATGATTCGGCGGAGTTCATCGCCGTGGGCACGGCCGTCAAAGCCGAGGACGGTACTTCCTACCGGAACAAATTGGGTAAGCCCTTCACCAGTGACTTGAGCGGCCAGGATTTTTGGACCCTCGCTCAAACCGGCTATATGCCCCAGGCCCTGGTCATGGGGACCTGCGTTTACCATATAGCTCACCGGGGCATCGGTCAGGCCCTCGGCCAGATGGGGCAGAACAGAGAACTCGAAAACTTTACCCAGGCGATGTACGACGCCCGCGAACTGGCGATGAAGCGGATGCAGGACGAGGCGAACAACCTGTCTGCTACGGGCGTGGTCGGCATGCGACTGGAAGAAAAGAGCCACCAGTGGGGCGATCACACCATCGAGTTCCTGTCCCTCGGGACGGCCGTGGCCCGCCGGGCCGGAGCGGAGGGTGTGGCCCCACCCCGGCCGACCGCGATCATTACCTTCGACAATTGAGCGACGGCACGGCCGGCCGGCCGCACGCTTTCGATTCCGGTCTGACCATCCCCGATTTCGCCGCCTGCCTGTCGATGGGGGTGGAGCCGCTCGGATTGGTCCAGGGTTACTTCTGCGGCCAGATCAGCAATTGGTCCAATTATTCATACGACGCCGGCTACTACTACCCCTGCGCTTGTTACGAGACGGGGCCGCACAACCAGGGGTGGGTGGGGCAGGTCCGGGATCTCGACGATGCCTGGATGCAGGCTCACCGGACCGCCCTCGGGCGGATGTTGAAAGAGGCGGCTGACCTCGGGGCCCACGGCGTGGTCGGCGTGAAGACCGATCTGAGCCACCCGACCAACGAGAACAGCTGCGAAGTTCATCTGTACGGGACAGCCGTGGTCGTGTCGGGCGCAGCCCCGCCGCAACAGCTGTGGTCGACTCAAATAGCCGGGCACAAGTTGGCCAAACTGATCGAGATCGGTTATGTGCCTGGCTCGGTCGTTTACACCCGCTGCACGGCGATCATGGCGGAGGGCTGCTACATGGAGTACTACGGCTCGGGCCGCTGCGGTACGGGGTACACGATCTCACCTCTGCAAGACGCTCACAAACTTGCTCGCTCCCGCGCCATTGACGCAGCCGTGAGCAGTTACCGAGGCAGTTCCCTGTACGACGTCCGGATGGAGGTCGAGGAGTCTGAGCGCTACCGCAATACGTACATTATTTGCTCGCTTTTCGGCTCCCTGGTCGACCGGGCCCGCTCCCCTCTGCCGGTGGCGCAGCCGGTCCCGACGATCAGCCTGTCGCAATGACCACGGCCGCGGAACCGCTGGGCGGGACAGGCCACCAGGAAACCGACCTGCGCCAGCTTGGTCAGGCTCTGGGCGCAGGTGAGCGCGCCCCGGCCACCAGTGGCGGCGGGACGACGTCGGACCTGTCCCTCGACGAAATACTCCTGCTTCATTCGGTGGGCCTCGAACCAGTCCAGGTCGTGTTCGGGATCGGAGTTATCTCCATCCTGACCGGTGTCTGGAATTGGGCCACCGGGCCGGTTACCGACGCTCATGACGCCTTCCAACGGGCGTTCGAAGAGGCGAAAGAGACGATCCGCTCGCAAGCTCATGCGGCCGGCGCCGTGGGGGTTCTCGGCGTAGAGGTGGAAATGCAGGTGTCTTATCACCGTTACACGGTGGTGGTGACGGGGACGGCGGTGCGGGCTTTCACCGACGACACAGGCCATAGCCACTTCGCGGCGACGTACCACAGCCCGTTCCTGTGCGACCTGTCAGCCCGGGATTTCGTCGTCCTCAGTTCGGCCGGTTGGTACCCGCTCGACCTGGTGGCGGGAGCCTCTTACGTCCACGCCCCACGGCGTACCCTGGGGACGGCCATGAGCCAGTCAACGCAGAACGTCGAGCTGACCAACTACACCGAGACCCTTTACCAGGCCCGGGAAGCGGCCATGGAAGAGATGCAGAGCCACATAATCCAGGCCGGTGGCACGGGGCTGGTAGACGCCAAGGTCATCGACCGCCCGGTCCATTTCGCCCATCACGTCGTGGAGTTCGTCTGCTACGGCACGGCCATAAAGATGCTGGCGAAGGAGCACACCCATCCCCAAATGACCCTCGTACTGCCATTGGACGACCAGGTGCGCACCTTCGAGGCCACGTCACTGGACTGAGGTCACTGGACTGAGGTCACTGGACTGAGGTCACTGGACTGAGGTCACTGGACTGAGGTCACAGGACTGGGGTCACAGGACTGGGGTCACCGGACTGAGCACGTCAGGCCGCGGCCGCCACCCTCTCCGCAGGTCGCCGTTTACGACTCTGGCCCACGGTTGGCCCGTTCTGGGTGTGAAAATCGTCTTTGGGTACCAAAACCTAACTGTAACAACGGTCCTGACACCCAGTCCGCGGCCGGCGACAGGGTCGTGACTCCCGGGCGGCGGCGGCGGGGTCGTGACCCCCCGGGCGGCGGCGACAGGGTCGTGAAACCCCGGGCGGCGGCGGCAGGGTCGTGAAACCCCGGGCGGCGGCGGCAGGGTCGTGAACCAGGGGGCAGCGGCGGGCTGAACCACATCCGGCCGCCGGGTTGGTTGAGCCCGTCGCCGACCGCCTCCGCCGTTAGCGCGAGCCCGCGGAGGCCACAATATCGACGCGGTCGGGGTAGAAGGCTACGTGCCCGGCTATTTCTTTGACGGCCGGATAGGGCTCGGGGTAATACCAGACGACGTTCGGCAGGTCGGCTGTAGCCCCGCCGGCAATATCGTAATAAGAGGCCTCGCCCTTGTACGGGCAGTACGTGTGATGGTCACTGGCCCGCAGGTGCTCTTGACTGACGTCCTCCAGCGGAATGTAAAAGACGGGCGGGTAAGAGGCCTCATGCAATTCAATGGCCCGGTCGGTGTCGGCGATCACGCCTTCGCCACTACTCACGACGACCCGGCAACCGGGACGTCGGAGCGTGATGGGGTGGTCTGGACCAGGCGTCAAACGGGGGCGGGTGTCAGTCACGGGGACAACCTCTCTTGACAGTTGACGTTCCTGCGCAGACTACGCCGCCGGCGCGGCTAACTTACTGGGCCGCTAACCTATTGGGCCGGGCCGATCCATGAGGAGACCGTGACCAACGTGCCGACGGGGTCGTAGGCGTACACTATGGCGCCCTGGGACGGCTCCACTTCGACGCAGCCGTTGCTCTGCGGGTAACCATAACCGTAACGCGGGTAGGCGTGGATGGCGTCTCCTACCGAAGGCAGGAAATAACTGGCGTAGGCTACCCAAACGGAATAGCAATAACCGTTGACGTCGCAACCCTTCATCAAATTGGGGTTCTGCTTGTAGACAACTGGCCAGGTGCCTTCAGGCGTGTAGGCGCCCGGCACCCCGGTATTCGTCAGGGTGTTGTAGATGAACTTGCCGTCCTGCCATACGTAGAGCGTTTCCGGCAGGCTCTCCGACACAATCACGTAGTCATAAGGACTGCTGTTCATTTGTCGCTTGGCGACGGCGCTCAATAGTGCATGCCACACATCGGTCCCCGCCACGCCATCGGGCACCAGTCCCACCGCCGACTCGAACTGCATGATGGCACCCATTGTGACCACGTTGGGCTGGCCACGGACCCATTGCTGCGCAAGCGACGACGGGACGTCGGGGTAGGCCCAGGCGAACGTCCCGGCCATGGGGAGCAGTGGCAATAGCTTGGCGTTGGCCGGCAATTGGGCCAACGCAGTCTTCCGGTTGGGGACGTCACCAGTTGGCGTGAACCGCAGGGGCAGGTAGCCCAGCATGGCCAGGTACTGCTGGAGGAGCAGCACCGACGGAAGCCCGGTGGTGAACTTGAACACAGTCCTCCCGGTGCCCGAGCTGCCTTCGCCCGGTACCGACACACGGTAAGTGGTGCCGAACTCCCAGTACCCTGTGGGCCTGAACACGAGCTGGTCCCCCATCTGGTCCCATATCCCCGGCATGCCGGGCGAGATGGTGGGAAGAGGCACGGTGGGGCCCAGGGTACGGTTGAACGTGAGGGTAAGAGGAGCGCGAGAAGCCACTCCCTGTGAGCTGTTCCGGGGCGTCATCCGGAGCACCCTCACCGGCGGCGGCGCCGTCGTCGACGTCGTTGTGGGCAAGGGCGTGGACAGAACTGTCGTCTTCACCGGCTCGGCTTTGTGTGCTGCGCTGAGACGGAGCCGGGGGCGGGGCACCCTGCCCCCCAGCGACGACGAGGATGCCGACGCCACCAGGCCTGCCAGGGCGACAACGGCCAATGCGCCAATAGCGGCCCGTCCGGGCCACCGCGACCGGCCTGCTCCCTTGGCCACAGCTGCAGCCTACCGCCCCACCGCCCGAAGCTCGACCCAAGTCGTACCCGGGCAGTCAAGCGCGGGCAACGCAACGAGTTCAGTGGCTTGGGCCGGTTCATTGGTTCGGGCCGGGCAAGCCAAACCAAATAATTAAGGCTCAGCCGCTCCCCGTAAGGCGGAAGACTTTGGGCGCGCTCGCGTGGGCGCGTTCGGCGGTGCTCAGCTCGACGCAGAAGTCGTTGCCCTCCGGGTCGGCCAGCCACACCCAGCCGAGGCCCTCTCCCGGCTCGTCTCGATGGTCCTCGACGACTGTGGCCCCCAGTTCGACCAGACGGGCCACCTCTTCATCTCGAGCACGGTCGGCGGGCGCCAGATCTACGTGCACCCGGTTTTTGACGGTACGGGGCTCAGGGACCGGTATAAACAGCATCGTCGGCCCGGCCGGAGGTGGGAACGACGGAGCGACCAGCACCGGCGGGTCGTCGTCGCAGTAGACGTTCCAGCCCAGCACAGCGGCCCAGAAGCGCCCAAGAGCCAGGGCGTCGCGGCAATCGAAGGTGATATTGCGCAACCAGCTGGTCACGAGCGCAATCCTGTTGCCTCACCGGTCGGGCGTTCGGCCCTTACCCGCGGCCACGCCACCGCAACAACATAGCCCAGGCCACCGATAGCGCCGATCACGTCGTAGGGCCAGCCGCTGTGACCTTCAGCCAACGGACACGATAAAACCGACCGACACGGCGATGATCATGGCCACCGCCGCTGTCCCCGTCGCTGCCAGGTCCATGCCGGCGATGCGCTCGTCCCTGTGGTCCAGGAGCCCTCTGACCGTCTCACTATGCCGGCCGGCCAGCGCGATGACAACGCTGAACACGACCATGATGGAGAGGCACACTACTCCGATGAGTGGCTGGCCCCCGATGGAAAACGCAATCAAATAAAGGGCGCCGATGACCACACCCAATATCGGAGTAGCCGAATAATTGTGGCAAATATTACAGGTGGTCTGCATCAAAGATCTCCTCGACGGTGCTTCCGAAATAACGGGCAATCGCTATCGCCAGCGGTAACGACGGGGTGTACCGGCCCGTCTCGATGGCGTTAACGGTCTGACGCGAGACTTCGAGCTTCTGGGCG
>Ga0335075_10016203_pt1 | contig 11148 bp, 8 predicted proteins | sample Lox_Sample_24_FD_206723 | JGI IMG/M metagenome (GOLD analysis project Ga0335075, IMG submission 206723) | Soil microbial communities from Loxahatchee National Wildlife Refuge, Florida, United States - Lox_Sample_2.4 | ecosystem: Environmental > Terrestrial > Soil > Wetlands | place: USA: Florida... | reverse complement strand
CAAGATCGTCGACCAGCAGGACATGCCGTTCCTCGAGGACGGCACGCCCGTGGACGTGATCCTCAACCCGCTCGGCGTGCCCTCGCGCATGAACGTCGGGCAGATCCTCGAGACTCACCTCGGCTGGGTCGCCGCGCAGGGCTGGTACGACGACGGCACCGACGCCTACAAGGAGGCCGCGGCGGCGGCCGACGGCAGGCGCCGCGTGTACGTGTCCACGCCGGTGTTCGACGGCGCCACCGTGGGGGACGTCGACAACGCGCTGGTGAAGTGGCAGGACGCGCACACCGGGCGCATCCGCATGGACATCGACAAGTCGCGGCGGGTGGGCGAGCAGGCCTCCGGGAAGGTCACGCTGTTCAACGGCCGCAGCGGCGAGCCCTTCGAGGAGCAGGTCACGGTGGGCTACATGTACATCCTCAAGCTCCTGCACCTCGTCGACGACAAGATCCACGCCCGCTCCACCGGCCCCTACTCGCTCGTCACCCAGCAGCCGCTGGGAGGCAAGGCGCAGTTCGGCGGCCAGCGCTTCGGCGAGATGGAGGTGTGGGCGCTGGAGGCGTTCGGCGCCGCCTACACGCTCCAGGAGATGCTCACGATCAAGTCCGACGACACCGTCGGGCGCGTCAAGGCCTACGAGGCGATCGTCAAGGGCGAGAACATCGCCGAGCCCTCCATCCCCGAGTCCTTCAAGGTGCTGCTCAAGGAGATGCAGTCGCTGGCGCTCGACGTCAACGTGGTCTCCGAGGAAGGCCAGCGCACCGAGATGCGCGACGAGGACGACGACCTGCTGCGCGCCGCCGAGGAGCTCGGCATCGACCTCTCGGGCGTGCGCGCGCTCTCCGGCGACGGCGCAGAGGAGCAGCCGGAGGCAGAGCGGCAGGAGGCCGAGCAGCAGGCCACCGAGGCGGCAGTCGAGCAGGACGGCGAGCAGGACGGCGCCGACGACGAGGCGCTCGGCGTCGAGGAGCTGATCGACGTGGACGCCGGCGAGGACCTCGACCTGGAGGGTCTCGCCACCAGCGAGGAGCCGGTCGAGTAGCAGTCCCCCCAACCAGCAGTTTCAGCTTTCACACCCACAGCAGAAGGGCCCCAAGAGTGATTGACATCAACAACTTCGACGCGATCGAGATCAGCCTCGCATCCTCCAAGCAGATCCGCAGCTGGAGCTCCGGCGAGGTGACCAAGCCAGAGACCATCAACTACCGCACGCTCAAGCCCGAGAAGGACGGGCTCTTCTGCGAGCGCATCTTCGGTCCCACCAAGGACTGGGAGTGCTATTGCGGCAAGTACAAGCGCGTGCGCTACAAGGGCATCGTGTGCGAGCGCTGCGGCGTCGAGGTCACCCGCTCGAAGGTGCGTCGCGAGCGCATGGGCCACGTCGACCTGGCTGCCCCCGTGAGCCACATCTGGTTCTTCAAGGGCGTGCCGAGCCGCATCGGCTACCTGCTGGACATGGCTCCCAAGGAACTGGAGAAGGTCCTGTACTTCGCCGCCTCGATCGTCACGTGGGTGGACGACGAGGCGCGCGCCAAGGACCTCGACTCGCTGGAGAAGGAGGTCAACAAGGTGCTCGACGGCTACGCCGGCGAGCGCGAGGAGCGCGTGCTGGAACTGCGCGAGTCGCTGGCGCGCCGCGAGAAGTACCTGCAGAGCGGCAAACAGACCGGCTTCAACGACGAAGACCACCTGTGGGCCGACTCGCTCGACGTCAACCTCTCCAAGATCTCCGACGAGGAGCGCGAGAAGCACCTGAAGGAGCTCGCCAAGGCCTTCGAGGCCGACATCGCCGACACCGAGGCCTACATCGAGGACGCCGCCGAGCGCATGCGCCAGGTGTGGGAGCTGTTCAAGACGATGGAGCCGAAGCAGATCGAGCACGACGAGACCACCTTCCGCGAGCTCAAGGAGCGCTTCGGCTCGCCCTACGGCTTCGGCGAGTACTTCCGCGGCGGCATGGGCGCCGAGGCCATCCGCGACCTGCTCCAGCAGGTCGACCTGGAGGCCGAAAGGGTGGAGCTCGAGGACCAGGTCAAGACCGGCAAAGGCCAGAAGCAGGCGCGCGCGGTCAAGCGCCTGAAGGTGGTCTCCGCCTTCATCCAGTCCGGCAACAAGCCCGAGATGATGGTGCTCGACGCGATCCCCGTGATCCCACCGGAGCTGCGCCCGATGGTGCAGCTCGACGGCGGGCGCTTCGCCACCTCCGACCTCAACGACCTCTACCGCCGCGTCATCAACCGCAACAACCGCCTCAAGCGACTGCTCGACCTCGGCGCGCCGGAGATCATCGTCAACAACGAGAAGCGCATGCTGCAGGAGGCCGTCGACGCGCTGTTCGACAACGGCCGCCGCGGGCGCCCCGTCACCGGGCCCGGCAACCGCCCGCTGAAGAGCCTGTCCGACATGCTCAAGGGCAAGCAGGGACGCTTCCGCCAGAACCTGCTGGGCAAGCGCGTGGACTACTCCGGGCGCTCCGTGATCGTCGCCGGCCCCTACCTGAAGCTGCACCAGTGCGGGCTGCCCAAGATCATGGCGCTCGAGCTGTTCAAGCCGTTCATCATGGCGCGCCTGGTGGAGCGCAAGTCCGCGCAGAACATCAAGGCCGCCAAGAAGATGGTGGATTCGATGATCGGCGAGGTCTGGGACGTGCTCGAGGAGGTCATCCACGAGCACCCCGTGCTGCTCAACCGCGCGCCAACGCTTCACCGTCTCGGCATCCAGGCGTTCGAGCCGCTGCTGGTGGAGGGCAAGGCGATTCAGGTGCACCCGCTCGTCTGCCACGCCTTCAACGCCGACTTCGACGGTGACCAGATGGCGGTGCACCTGCCGCTGTCCGCGGAGGCCCAGGCGGAGGCGCGCATCCTGATGCTGTCGGCCAACAACATCCTGTCCCCCGCGCACGGCGCGCCGCTGGCCACGCCCACGCAGGACATGATCCTGGGGGCGTACTACCTCACCTACGGCCCCGAGGCCGAGGAGCTGGCGAAGATCGACCGCGCCACCTACGAGCCGCGCCCGCACGTGTTCCGCACCGCGCAGGAGGCCGAACTCTCCTACGAGGCCGGCGTGGTGAAGCTGCACGACGTGGCCGAGTTCCGCCCCTATGGGCGCGAGGGCGGGCACGTGCTCACCACGATCGGGCGCATCATCTACAACGACCGCATCGAGCGCGCGCTGGCGGAGGCGCTGGGCGAGGAGTTCGACCCCTCCAAGTACGTGTTCGTCAACCAGTCGATGAAGAAGCGCGACACCACGCGCCTGATCGACCTGCTGGTGCAGTCCTACGGCGCCACCACGATCTCGCTCGTGCTCGACGCCTTCAAGGACCTCGGCTTCAAGTACGCCACGCAGGCCGGCATCACGATCTCCAAGAACGACGTGGTGGTGCCGCCGTCGAAGCAGGAGATCCTCGACAAGTTCGACGCGCTGGTCGGCGACATCACCGGCCAGTACGACGACGGCCTCATCACCCAGGAGGAGCGCCACGAGGCGGTGGTGGAGCAGTGGAACTCCGCCACCGACGAGGTCGCCGAGGCGATGATCGAGAACTTCGACAAACTCAACCCCATCTACATGATGGCCGACTCCGGCGCGCGCGGCTCCTTCAAGCAGATCCGCCAGCTCGCCGGCATGCGCGGGCTGATGGCCAACCCGAAGGGCGAGATCATCGAGCGCCCGATCAAGGCCAACTTCATGGAGGGCCTGTCGGTGCTCGAGTACTTCATCTCCACGCACGGCGCGCGAAAGGGCCTCGCCGACACCGCGCTGCGCACCGCCGACTCCGGCTACCTCACCAGGCGTCTGGTCGACGTGGCCCAGGACGTGATCATCCGCGAGGCCGACTGCGGCACCGAGGACTACATCGAGATGGACGTGTTCAAGGACGGCGGCGACCCCAACGACGTGCTCGTGGGGCGCATCGCCGCGCTCGACATCACCACCAAGCGCGGGCGCATGCTCGCCGAGAAGGGCGTCGAAATCGGCCGCGCTGAGTTCGCCGACATCGTGCAGTCCTTCCAGGACGAGCACGACAAGGGCGTCGTGGTCACCGTGCCGGTGCGCTCGGTGCTCAAGTGCGAGGCGCCCAGCGGCGTGTGCCAGGCCTGCTACGGGCGCGCGATGGCCACCGGCGCGCTCGCGCAGATCGGCGACGCGGTCGGCATCGTCGCCGCGCAGTCGATCGGCGAGCCCGGCACGCAGCTGACGATGCGCACCTTCCACACCGGCGGCGTCGCCGGCGCCGACATCACGCACGGCCTGCCGCGCGTGGTGGAGCTGTTCGAGGCGCGCCGGCCGAAGGGGCTCGCCAAGATCGCCGAGCAGGACGGCACCGTGGCGGTCGAGGAGACCGACAAGGCGCTCAACGTGGTCATCACCGACGACGCCGGCGAGGAGCACCGCCACGCCTTCCCGCGGCGCACGCGCCTGTTCGTCTCCCACGGGGAGAAGATCAAGGCCGGCAAGCAGCTCAACGAGGGCTCCGTGTACCCGCACGAGCTGCTCGCCATCCGCGGGCGCACCGAGACCGAGCAGTACCTCGTCAAGGAGGTGCAGGAGGTCTACAAGTCACAGGGCGTGGACATCAACGACAAGCACATCGAGCTGATCGTGCGCCAGATGCTCAAGAAGGTGCGCGTGGACCAGAAGGGCGACACCGACTACCTGCCCGGGCAGTTCGTGGACCGCTTCGAGTTCGCCAAGGCCAACGAGGCGATCAACCAGGCGGGCGGGGAGACCGCGCAGTTCGAGGACATCATCCTCGGCATCACCAAGGCCTCGCTCAACACCGACTCGTTCCTGTCGGCGGCCTCCTTCCAGGAGACCACCAAGGTGCTCACCGACGCTGCCCTGGAAGGCAAGATCGACCGCCTCAACGGGCTCAAGGAGAACGTCATCATCGGCAAGCTGATCCCGGCCGCCACCGGCCTGAAGCGCTACCGGCGGATCGAGATCGAGCCCTCTGAGCCGCTGCCGCGCGCGATCGACGACGTGGGCCTGCTCGACCAGGACGAGATCGCCGCCGAGCTCGGGCTCGCCGGCGACGCCCTCGGCACCAGCTACGGGCAGGAGTTCGACGCCGACCTCGCCTCGCTGGAGAAGATCGGCGCCGGCGGCACAGACCCCGGCTTTGCCGAGGAGCTGGCCGAACTGCAGCTGCCCGAAGAGGACCCCGTCGAGGAGCAGTAGCCGCCGAGCCCCGCAGCCCATCGCTCGAGCCTCGCCGCCTCGACGGCGGTAAGGCCGCGGCGGGGGTCCGTCTGCACCAGCAGCGTGGGCGCCGCGCGAGCGCGCGCCCACGCGCTGCACTCCTCGCCCAGCGCGTCGTCCACCCACGCCAGCGCGCGCTCGGCGCCCGCGAAGGCGTCGATCGCGGCGAGCTTCCAGTGGGCGCGCGCGCCCGTGCGTCCGCCCACGTCGCGCTCGAAGCGCAGAAAGGGCAGCCCCGCGGGCAGGCCCAGCAGGTGCGGCAGGTGCTCGTCGGCGCGCTCTTCCCAGCCGCTCGCCCACACCAGCTCGTACCGCGCCGAGAGCTCTAGCAGGTGACCGGCGGCAGTGGACGAAAGGAAGTGCGGTATGCCTTCGATCGAGTGCAGCCGCCCAGCCGGCTCGCCCGCCTGCGCACCGCCCGCGCCCGGCGCGCGCATCGCCGCCGTCGCCCCCGCGAAGCCGCCGAACAGCGAGATCACGCCGTCCACGTCCACCAGCAGCAGCGGGCGAGCGCTCTCTGTGGCCGGGCGAGCGCTCTCTGTGGCCGGCCCGATCGGTTCTTTAGCTTGCATGAAGGGTACGCCGGGTAGGCTGCTGGGCACGGTCGATGCGCTTAGTAGGGCCGGGCGCAGTAAAGCAGTCGCGCACCCGCGCCGATTGACCGTACTGTCGCTCCCCCCACCATGACCTTGGATCTGGGCATACTCCTCGCGCTCGCCTGCGCCTTCGTCGCCAATCTCGGCTTCTTCTACAAGTACCGCGGAGCCAACGACGTGCCCAAGGTCGACGTGCGCCACCCGCTGCGCTCGGTCAAGGCGCTGTACTCCTCCAGGTGGTTCACGATCGGCATGATCACCGCCACCGGCAGCTGGGGCCTGCACGTGGTGGCGCTCGCGCTCGCGCCGATGTCGGTGATCCAGGTCTCGCTGGCCGCCGGCGTGGTGTTCATCGCCGTCATGGCCGAGCGGCTGTTCGGCTTCAAGGTGGGGCGCCGCCAGTGGGTCGGGCTGTCGCTCACCGCCGCCGGGCTGGTGCTGCTGGGCCTCACGCTGCCGGCCATGCACGGCGCGCACTCGCACTTCTCGCCGGTGGTCATGACTTCTTTCGAGGCCACGCTGTTCGGCCTCGGCGGCCTGCTGATCATGGGGCCGCGCATGGGCGGAACCGCCGAGCATCACGGGGTGATGCTCGGCGCCGCCGCCGGTGTCCTGTTCGGCGTCTCCGACACCGCCATCAAGGCGCTCACCGGCATCGCCGCGCACGGCCTGCTCGGCGTGCTCGTGAGCCCCTGGCTGAGCGTCGCCGTGCTCGCCTCGATCGTCGCCTTCTTCGCCTCCGCGCGCGGCCTGCAGGACGGCGAGGCGGTGCCCGTGATCGCGGTCACCGGCACCGCCGCCAACATCGCCGGCATCGCCGGCGGCATCGTAGTGTTCGGCGACCCCGTCGCGGCCAGCCCCGCCGGCGTGGTGCTGCAGGCGCTCGCCTTCGTGCTGGTGATCGTGGCCGCCGCGCTGATGCCCGCGCCTATGCGCGCCGCCGGCGTGGCCACGCAACCGGCCTGATCGCCACGCAGCTCCCCGCAGCCGCTGCGCGCTGCTAGCATCCCGCGGGATGCCAACGACCTCGCAGCTGGTCCGCAAGGGCCGCGTCGCCCCCAAGAAGAAGATCGCCACGCCCGGCCTGAAGTCGGGCAAGGGGCGCAAGAAGAAGGTCGCCGCTCCGCAGCGGCGCGGCGTCTGCACGCGCGTCTACACCACCACCCCAAAGAAGCCCAACTCCGCCCTGCGCAAGGTCGCACGCGTGCGCATCTCCGGCTCGATCGAGGTCACCGCCTACATCCCCGGCGAGGGGCACAACCTGCAGGAGCACTCCGTCGTGCTGGTGCGCGGCGGGCGCGTCAAGGACCTGCCGGGGGTGCGCTACAAGGTCGTGCGCGGCACGCTCGACGCGGCCGGCGTGAGCGACCGCAAGAAGGCGCGCTCGCAGTACGGCGTCAAGAAGAAATAGGTCCAGCGCCAGTGCCACGCCGCGCAGCCGCCCAGATCCGCCCGCTCGAGGCGGACCCCATCCACCGCTCCAAGCTGGTGCAGCAGGTCATCAACAAGGTGATGCTGGACGGCAAGAAGTCCACCGCCGAGCGCATCGTCTACGACGCGCTGGCGCTGCTGGGCGAGCGCTCCGACAAAGACCCGCTGGAGACGCTGGAGGCCTCGATCAAGGCGCTCACGCCCTCGCTCGAGGTCAAATCGCGCCGCGTCGGCGGCGCCACCTACCAGGTGCCGGTGGAGGTCGCCGCGCGCCGCGGGCGCACGCTGGCCGTGCGCTGGCTGGTCGAGTTCGCGCGCCAGCGCCGCGAGAAGACGATGGCCCAGCGCCTCGCCAACGAGCTGATGGACGCCCAGTCCCAACAGGGCGGCGCCTACAAGCGCAAGGACGACATCTACCGCATGGCGCAGGCCAACAAGGCCTTCGCGCACTACCGCTGGTAGCCGGCGTCGTCCCGCCGCGCCCCGCCGCGCGCCTTCCCGCCGCTCCTGCTCTCGGTGTACAGTTCTGTCCCTGAGGGGCAGTCCATGAACGCGCAGCGAACCTCCCCCAAGCGCGCCAAGCCCGCGCCCGGCCGCGTGCGGCGCCTGCGCAGGACGCTCAGGCAGGCCAAGCAGCGGCTCACGCAGGACAGGTTCACCAGGGAAGTCCACGACCTCCAGCAGGCCGTCAGCCTCGACCTCGACGTGCGCTCATCCACGCTGCTCATCACGTTCGGCGGCATGGCCAGGAACATGGGCATCCCGCCGTTCGAGTTCTTCGCCGCCACCCGCGAGATCCCCACCAAACGGATGTTCGTGCGCGACCTGCGCCAGGCGTGGTACCACAAGGGCATCGACGGCTACGGCCGCTCGCTGCCCGCCGCCGCCGAAGCGCTCGCGGAGCTGATCGCCGAGCACCACGTCGAGCGCATCGTCACCGTGGGCACCTCGGCCGGCGGCTACGGCGCGCTCGCCTTCGGCACGCTGCTCGGCGCCGAGAAGGTGCTCAGCTTCGCGCCGCAGACGGTGATCGCGCCCGAGCAGATCGCGGCGATGGGCGACCACCGCTGGGACGAGCCGCTGCAGGCGCTCGCGCGCGAGCGCGCGCTCGACCCGCGCTGGACCGACCTGCGCGAGGCGCTGCCGCGCGAGCGCCGCAGCGACACCCGCTACGAGGTCTACTTCGCCCAGCACAACTCCAAGCCCGGCATGGGCCCCGGTCGCGACCGCATGCACGCCGAGCGGCTGCGCGAGGTGCCGGGCGTGCGCCTGTACCGCTTCGGGCGCGGCGGGCATCTGGTGGTGCGCACGTTGCGCGAGGCCGGCGCGCTCGACAAGGTGCTGCGCCGCGCGCTGCTCCACGGCGGCGAGCCCGCTGCGGCGCCCGCGCGCGAAGCGGGCGCGAGCGCGCCGCCGCCTGTGTGACGCATCTCACAGCCGCAGGGGTTGAAGAGAAAGGTTTGGTCCCTAACGTTTAGGTACCAAATGTCTTCCGCGGCTTCCCACCAGGCGTCCGTCGACGCCACCCACGGGCACGACCCGCACTCCTCGGTGAAGGTCGAGCGCCACGTGTGGGTGATCTCCGGCGTGGTGATCCTGGGGATGATCATGTCGATCCTCGACACCACCATCGTCAACGTCGCGCTGCGCACGCTGGGGCACGAACTGCACAGCAACATCTCGCAGGTGCAGTGGGTGGTCACCGGCTACCTGCTCTCGCTCGGCGCCGTCATCCCCGTCACCGGCTGGGCCTCGCGGCGCTGGGGCGCAAGGCGCGTGTACCTCGTGTCGCTGGTGCTGTTCACCGCCGGCTCGGCCGCTTGCGGGCTGTCGAGCTCGCTGCCCGCGCTGGTCCTCTTCAGGGTGCTGCAGGGCATCGGCGGCGGCATGATCATGCCGGTCGCGCAGCTGATCATGGCCCAGGTCGCCGGCCCGCAGCGGATGGGCCGGGTGATGGGGGTGGTCTCGATGCCCGCGATGCTCGCGCCGATCTTCGGGCCCGTGATCGGCGGGGCGATCCTCGAGCACCTGCACTGGTCGTGGATCTTCTTCGTCAACGTGCCCGTCGGCGTGGTCGCGTACGCGCTCGCCTGGCGCATGCTCCCGCGCACCGACTCGGGCGAGGCGGGGCCGCTGGACGTGCTCGGCCTCGCGCTGCTGCCCACCGGCGCCGCCGCGATCGTGTACGGCCTCAGCGAACTCGGCTCCGGCGCCAGCCTGGGCTCGGCGGTGGTGCTCGCGCCGGTGCTCGCGGGCGTCGCGCTGACGATCGCCTTCACGCTGCACGCGCTGCGCATCGAGCGCCCGCTGCTCGACGTGCGCCTGTACGCCAACCGCGTCTTCTCGGGCGCTTCGTTCACCACCTTCGGCCTCGGCGCCGCGCTGTTCGGCGCGATGATCCTGGTGCCGCTCTACTACCAGGAAGTGCGCGGCGAGAGCATCATCAACACCGGCCTGCTCAACGCCCCCCAGGGCATCGGCGCGCTGGTGGCGATGCCGATCGCCGGGCGCCTCACCGACCGCTTCGGCGGCGGGCGGATCGCGCTCGTGGGCGTGTCGGTCCTGTGCGTCAGCACCCTGCCGCTGGCGTTCGTGGGAGCGCACACCTCGATCGTCGGGCTGTCGGCGCTGCTGGTGGTGCGCGGCGTCAGCATCGGCCTGTCGTTCATGCCCGCGATGACCGCCGCCTTCGCGTCGATGCGCCCGGACCAGCTCTCCGACGCCACGCCGCAGATCAACGTGCTGATGCGCCTCGGCAGCGCCATCGGCGTGGCGATCCTCGCGGTCGTCCTGCAGCGCTCCTCCGGAGGCGCCGTCACGCACCCCGCGCACGCCTTCGACACCGCCTACTGGTGGGGGCTCGGCATCGCCGCGCTGTCGCTGATCCCCTGCCTGATGCTGCTGCGCGCGGAGCGTCCGCGCGCCGGCGAGGCCGTGGCCACCGCCGATGCCACGGTCGAGCCGATCGGCGTGTAGGTTCGCGAGCGAGATGAGCCAGCCGAGCGCGCTCGAGCCCGCCCCCCACGCTCCCGCCGCCGGCGAGGCCGAGGCCGAGCCCGCGGCCGCGCCGCACGCTCGCGCCTCCTCGCGCGAGCGCCAGCTGCGCGAGCTCGGGCTCGCCTTCCGCCGCACCTTCCGCAACCTCAACCGGCTGCGCGGGCGCGACACGCACCTGGGCGGCGAGGAGCTCAGCCACGCGCAGTTCGAGCTGCTGATCGAGCTGTGGGAGCGCGGCGAGCTGCCCGCCGGCGAGCTCGCCGCCGCCGCGCGCCTTTCGCCCGCCACCGTCACGCAGATGCTCGAGCACCTCGCCGACAGCGGACACGTCGAGCGCGTGCGCTCGCCCGTCGACCGCCGCGTGGTGGTGTCGCGGCTCACGCCCAAGGGCGCCGGCAAGATCGAGGCCAAGCACGCCGCCTGGGAGCAGCGCTGGGAGCGGGCCATGCAGGGCCTCCACACCGGCGAGCTGCGCGGCGCCACGCGCGTGCTGGAGCGGCTGGCCGCGATGCTCGAAGAGGGACCCGACGAGCAGGCCTGCGCGCGACCCCAAGCGGGTGGCGAGGCCTCGGCCGGCGAGGGCAGGAAGCCCGTCTAGGGCGCAGAATCCCTCTGCTATAGTCGTCGCCGCGTCGCCGGTGGCAGCGCTGTGTGCGCATTGCGACCGCGACTCGGCAATCAGATGGAGTCCTCGAGCAGATAACGACGCGGACCGGTCGACAGCGGACCAGATGCGCGCGTGGGCCCGAGGGGCCCATTTTTTTGCCCTGACGCACCGATCGCCAACCACACCCAGCCCGCCCAGATGCCACGCAAGTTCCCACTCGAGAAGACCCGCAACATCGGGATCATGGCGCACATCGACGCCGGCAAGACGACGACCACGGAGCGCATCCTCTACTACACCGGGCGCACC
>Ga0335075_10016202_pt1 | contig 11149 bp, 8 predicted proteins | sample Lox_Sample_24_FD_206723 | JGI IMG/M metagenome (GOLD analysis project Ga0335075, IMG submission 206723) | Soil microbial communities from Loxahatchee National Wildlife Refuge, Florida, United States - Lox_Sample_2.4 | ecosystem: Environmental > Terrestrial > Soil > Wetlands | place: USA: Florida... | reverse complement strand
GAATCGAAGGTGCCAGCCTTGAGGTCGTGGTTGATCTTCGTAACGGCATTGGGATTGCCCGGATCAGTGGCGGCGACGACGACCTCGTCTTTTTCCACCGGGATGGGGCGAGCGGCGGCGGCGGGACTTTCCTTGAGGACCGGCAGAACGTCAAGGTCTTTTTCCGGTTTCGGCTGGAGCCGCAGCTGCGTCGGCGGCGACACGCCGACCACCGGATTCGGATCGTTGGCCTCCAGACGCGGCAGCAGCCCAACCGTTTTCTCGTCCGTCGCCTTGCCGTCGGGACCGTACACTCTGTACGTGAAAGGCAGCACCTCGCCGCTGGAGGAGAGGATGACTTTGCGTTGCAGGGTTTTGAAGGAGCCATCCTGAACGCCGGCCAGGTTGGTGATGAGCGCTCCGCTGGGAATGCCCTTTTGCCACAGCGGCGAGCCGGCATCGACACGGCCGACGACGGCCGGACGCTCCAGGACGCCGTGATAGTAATACACCACGATGAACAGAACACAGCCGAGGATCACGTTCATGATGACGCCGGCCGAGATGATGAGCATGCGCTGGCCGACCGTCTTGTTCTTGAACGAACGCGGATAATCCTCGTCCTCATCGCCCTCCAGTCCCTCGCCGACCATGTTGACGTAGCCGCCCAGCGGTAGGACGCTGATTTTGTAGATTGTCTCGCCGCGTTGGAAGCTGCATCCCGGTAGGGCCGGGCCGAAGCCGATGCTGAAGGTCTGCACGTGGACGTCGCACCATTTGGCGGCCAGGAAATGCCCCAGCTCGTGGATGAAGATGACGAAGCCGAGTCCAAGAACGACTTTGGAGATGGACCAGACGCCCTCCAGTCCGAGCTTGTACCAGATAAGGCCGACAACGGCGCCGATCAGGATGAGATAAACGGCGTTGTTGGCCAGCCAGGCGGCCGGCGTCAGCGGCGGCGCGGCATCGGCGAGCGGGGTTGCGTCAGCGCCCCGAGGGTCCGAAGGTTTCAGGTTATCGGGGTTCGGGTTCTGGGAGTCGTCCAACGGCCTACCTCCTGTCGCGCCCAACGATCGCAGGCGCTCAGCTCAGCGAGCGTCGGCGTGGGGCTGAAATGATGATGATCCAAAGCCGCGCGGCAAGCGCGGGGAATATCGAGAAAAGCCAGGTCGCCGCGCAGAAAGCGCTCGACCGCCGCCTCGTTAGCGGCGTTGAGCACCGCGCCGCAGGTTCCGCCGCGACGCGCGACCTCATACCCTAATTGTAGGGCCGGAAACGTTTCGTGATCGGGCTGCTCGAAATGCCAGGCCGATAATTCACGCCAGCTCAGCCGCCGCGCGGGGCCGGCGACGCGCTCGGGATACATCAAGGCATACTGGATCGGCAAACGCATGTCCGGGGGCGACAGCTGGGCCAGCACCGAGCCGTCCTTGAACTCGACGAACGAGTGAATGACCGATTCCGGATGAATGATGACCTCGATGCGATCCGGCGGCAGACCGAACAGCCAGCGTGCTTCGATGACTTCCAGCGCCTTGTTCATGAGTGTGGCCGAGTCGATGGTGATCTTCGGCCCCATGCGCCAGGTCGGGTGATTTAGGGCTTCCTCGACGGTGACATGGGCCAACTCGACTCGCGTCCGTCCGCGGAACGGCCCGCCGCTGCCGGTCAGCACAATGCGCTCGACGGCATCGGGCGAGCTTCCCTGCATGGCCTGGAAAACGGCACTGTGCTCGCTATCGACAGGCAGCAGCCGGCCGCCGCGACGAGCGGCGAGATCGGTGACAAGCGCTCCGGCCAGCACGAGCGTTTCCTTGTTGGCGACGGCGACAGTCTTACCGGCTTCCAGGGCGGCCCAGGTGCCGGCCAGTCCCGCCGCGCCGACGATGGCGGTGACGACAATGTCCACGTCGGCGTCCTGCACCATCTCGGCGACGGCGTCCGGGCCGTGCAGAAAACGACAGCCGGACGGCAAGCGCGAGGCATCCAACTGCTGGCTGGCGTCCGCGTCGGTCAGGGCCACCCAGCGGGGCCGATAGCGCTGCGCCTGGCGCAGCAGGGCATCGCCGCTGGAATGGGCGCTAAGTCCGTGTACCTCCAAACGGTCGCTCAGATGATCCACCACATCGAGGCAATTGGTGCCGATCGAGCCGGTGGAGCCGAGGACAACGAGACGGCGACGTGAGGACATGGCGTGGCTGACATCCGTGGACACGAGGCACCTGCTTGGAGGGCGGCGGAGACGTTCCTTCATCCGAGAGTCCATATGGGACGCATTGTAGCCCGCGCCGGGGGAACCCCGCAATACAAAGAAGCGTTGGCCCGCCTCCTTGCCCTCCTCTATCCACTTTGGACGCAAGCTGGTATGCTTCTCCCAGACAGAACAACGGATGACCGACGGTGGATGAGGAGAGCGCAAGACCACCCATGACCGATACCAAGCTGATCCGCAACTTTAGCATCATCGCCCACATCGATCACGGTAAATCGACGCTGGCCGATCAGTTCCTCCTCAAAACAGGCGCCATCACGCCGCGCGAGTTCCGCAATCAGGTCCTCGACGACATGGATCTCGAACGCGAGCGTGGCATCACCATCCAGATGCATCCCGTCACGGTCTATTACCAGCACAACGGCCAGACCTATGAGCTGAACCTCATCGACACGCCGGGTCACGTCGATTTCAGCTATGAGGTGTCGCGCAGCCTCGCCGCCTGTGAGGGCGTCATTCTGCTTGTCGATGCCTTTCAGGGTGTGCAGGCGCAGACGGTCGCCAACGCCTACCTGGCGATGGACGCCGACCTGACCATTGTGCCGGTGCTGAACAAGATCGATTTGCCCATTGCGCGCCCGGATGATGTCATTGCCGAGATGCAGTCGGCGCTGGGCGTCGAGCCGGCCGACGTGCTCCGCGCCAGCGGCAAGAGCGGCATCGGCATCGACGAGGTTTTGCAAGCGATCGTCGAGCGTGTTCCGTCGCCCCCGGGCGACCCCGCCGCTTCGCTCAAAGCCCTCGTTTACAACAGCCACTTCGACACTTACAAAGGAGTGGTCGTCTACGTCCGCGTCAAGGAAGGCGTGCTCAAGAAGGGCCAGCGCATCCGCCTGATGCGCGGCGCCACGGAGCATGAAGTCACCGAGATGGGACAATTCCGCCCAGCCATGACGGCGTGCGAGCAATTGTCTGCGGGCCAGGTCGGCTATTTCACGGCCCAGATCAAGAACCTGTCCGACGTTCACATCGGCGACACGGTGACGGACGCGCTCAATCCGACGGCCGAGCCGCTGACCGGCTATCAGGAGCCGAAGCCGATGGTGTTCAGCGGACTATATCCGACGAACAACAACGATTTCGAGACGCTGCGCGAAGCTCTGGCCAAGTTAAAGCTCAACGACTCCAGCTTCACGTATCAGCCGGAAGTCAGCGAGGGGCTGGGCTTCGGCTTCCGCTGCGGCTTCCTCGGCATGCTCCATCGCGAGATCATTCAGCAACGCCTCGAACGCGATAGCGATCTCGACCTCGTGCAGACGGCGCCGAACGTCACCTATGAAATCCAGACGCGCAAGGGCGAAATCCTGAGCATCGATAGCCCGCAGAAGGTGCCGGATGCCGGGCAGATCGAGGAGTTCCGCGAGCCGTTCGTGCGCATCAACTTCCTGCTGCCGGCCGCGAACATCGGCGATTTGATGCAGCTGTGCTCCGAGCGCCGCGGCGTTTACGTGCGCACCGAGTACCTCAGTCCGACGCGCGCCATTCTCGTTTACGAGATGCCGCTGGCGGAAATCATCTACGATCTGTATGACAAGCTGAAGTCAGTAACTCACGGCTATGGCACGATGGATTACGAGTTCCTCGGCTACCGTCCCGCGGATCTCGTGCGGCTCGACGTGCTCGTTCATCACAAGCGCGTGGACGCGCTCTCGACCATTGTTCACCGTGCCACGGCTGACCGCCGTGGACGGAAGCTGCTCAAGAAGCTGCGCGAGGAGATCGATCGCCATCTGTTCGAGGTGGTGTTGCAGGCGGCGATCGGCTCCCGGATCATCGCGCGCGAGAACATCGCTCCCTTGAAGAAGAACGTGACGGCCAAGTGCTACGGCGGCGACATCACGCGCAAGCGCAAGCTGTGGGCCAAGCAGGCGGCCGGGAAAAAACGCATGAAACAGGTGGGGCAGGTGGAAATCCCTCAGGAAGCCTTCCTTGCCGTACTGGAATCGGATCAGTAAGCGTGTGCGTGCGGTGAGCGGGGTTGCGAAAGCGCCCCGAGAGCGCTCAACACTCGGGGCGCTTACGCAACTCCGCTCGCCGGACACTGCCCCTTGTTGGCGATGGCCTACTTTGTGTAGTATCCCAGAAGAGGGGCCGCTCCGTAAATGCGGGCGAGGCCGCTGCGAATAAGTCCTCGGAGGCGTCTCCTCTTTCAATCAGGGTGTCCCAATGCCAGATGAACATGTTCCCACTCCTTCGCCGCACTCCTCGGCCCGCTTTACGACACCCTCGGCCGTAACCTCGCCTTCCGCGAACAACGGCGCGCTCCCGAAATCGGAGGAGTCCACGCCTCCCAGCAACAAGGGCAAACACTCGGCGGTGCCGGAGATGATCGCCTTTGGCCGTTGGTTGCTCGGCTGCCTGATCGTCGCCGTCGGCGGTTGGGGAATCCTCGGACTTTCCCTTTACCTGATGCTCCACTACCACGTCGGCCGCCCGGAGCTGTTGTTCGGCGCGCTCGCCGTGGCGGACCTGGCATTGTTCTTCTGGCTGGAGCGACATTTTTGGCTCAGTCATTTCATGAGCCTGCGCATCGAGCCGGGGACGCACGCCTGGCACTCGGCCATCATGCTCTGGCTATTCGGTCTGCCGGGTTTATTGTTCCGCGCGACTCATTTCCATCTCGAGGCCGAGGCGCAAGCCGCGACGCGCAGTCGTCCGCAGCCGAGCCAGCGCAGCGACAGCGCGCGCGAGATCGTCGAAACCATCGTCTTCGTGGTCGTCCTGGTCCTGCTGCTCAAGTCGTTTGCCGCCGAGGCCTTCGTCATCCCCACCGGCTCGATGGCGGAAACGCTGCTGGGTTATCAGAAACAAGTCACCTGTCCCGATTGCGGCTACAAGTTCCCGATCAATTGCAGTCAGGAAGTCGATCCCGAGGCAGGGCGATCGTCTCCGGTGTATGCCTGTGAGTGCCCCAACTGTCGCCAACACATCCACTTTCGCGGCGCTCCGCCGAATTTTCAGGCCGACGACTCGCGGGAGATCGCCGATCCCGGCTGGAACAGCGGCGATCGCGTGCTGGTGGCCAAGTTCGTCTACGATCTCTTCAACAAGGATCCCAACCGCCTCGATGTCGTGGTCTTCAAATACCCCGGCGATGATCGTTTCCCCACCAGCGGACCGCACCGCAATCACGTGCCGATGAACTACATCAAGCGACTTATTGGTCTGTCGGGTGAAACCATCGCCATCCGCGGCGGCGACCTCTATTATCTCAGTCCCGAAAAGTCGCCTCACTACGACGACTACGACAAGGCCAAGCAAGATCCGGAGATGATGCCCACGCTCTGGCAAAAAGAACATATGCATATCGACGATGAGCAAGCGCGAGATCGCTTCAAAAAAGGCGAGTTCCAGATCGTCCGCAAGGATCCCGAAAACATTCTGTCGATGATGCGCATCGTCTTCGACAACGATCATCCCAGCCGGCTTAATCCGGCCTCGACGGATCGCTGGAAGAGTCCGGATGGCTCCTGGCAGGCGATCGCGCCGCATGGGCTCCGCCACGACAGCGCCGATTCCGGCCATGTGGATTGGTTGACCTATCACCACACCTTGCGCGATAACCAGGGCCTCAAACCCTCGCTCATCACGGACATCATGGGCTACAACACCTATCAGAGCGCTTCGCACGAACGCCCGCAGCTGGACAACAATTGGGTCGGCGACCTCATCCTCGAATGTGAAGCCGCCATAGACAATCCGCAGGGGGAGCTGACACTGGAATTATCGCACGGCGTAGATCGTTTTCAGGCGCGCTGGGATCTCAGCACCGGCACCTGCACTCTCGTCCGCTTCACGAATGAAGTCGAGCAGAAGCTGACCAGCAAGCCGACGGCGCTGAAGAAGAAGGGAACCTATCGCCTTCGCTTCGCCAACGTCGATCGGCGCCTGGTGGTCTGGGTAGACGGCGATCTCCCCTTCGAGAACGGTTATGCCTACAGCGCGCCGACCGAGCTAGGTCCGCGACAGGAGAACGATTTAGACAGGCCGGCCGGCATCGGCGTTCGCGGTGCAGGCGTGGCCATACACAAGATCAAGCTGTTCCGCGATACCTACTACACCATCGGCGGCACCAAACAGGGCTTCCCCCATGACGCCGATGTGCGCATCGATCCCGTCGATCCGCACACCTGGACCGACCTGAAAACTCCGCCCTTCGTGACGCTGTACGTGCAGCCGGAACATTTTCTCTGCCTGGGCGACAACAGCCCCGAAAGCTCCGATGGCCGTTCCTGGGGCGTGGTGCCGCGGCGTCTGATGCTGGGGCGAGCACTGCTGGTCTACTATCCGTTTGGACGAGCCGGTCGCATTCGCTGATAGGAGGACCGGCGAGACGCCGGTCCAACCGAGAGGAAGCAATCCCATGACCAGCGGCGAGGTGACTATCCGCGTCCGCTATGCGGAAACCGATCGCATGGGGCTGTTGCACCATGCGAACTACCTGATCTACTTCGAGCAAGGACGCACGGAGCTGCTACGCTCTCACGGTCTGTCGTACAAGGATCTGGAAGATCGGGGCTTTTTGCTGGTGCTGACGAAGATCGAAGTGAAATATCGCTGGCCGGCCCGGTATGACGATGTGTTGACGTTGAAAACGATCGTGACGCGCACCACGTCGGTGCGCATCGATCATCGCTACGAGCTATATTGCGAGAGCCGACTGCTGGCCGAAGGCGCGTCCACGCTGGCATGCATCGATCGCACTGGCCGACCGCAGGCCTTGCCGGATTGCCTGCGTGAATCCAAGGAGTCAACCCAATGATGAAACGGATAAGCTGTCGCAGCGTTGTCGCGCTGTGTCTGACGGCCGCGTTGATGATGTCGAGCCTCGGCTGTCAGCCCGGCGGCGGCTCGGGGTCGGCCCCCGGCACGAACAAGCCGGCCACCCAGAAACCAGACAACAAGAGCAAACCGAGCGGACATCACGAACCCGATCCGGGCTAACGGATCATACCGCTTGCGGCTTAGCGCTAAGCCGCAAGCGGCTCGTGGAGAGACCGACCGTGCGCCGTCGTTTGATCCAAACCGTGCTGCCTCTTGTCTTCTGCCTGGTGCCGGCGCTGGCGGCCTTTCTCATCGCCGCCGCCTTGCCCGGTCAGGCGCGGAATTTCTATCTCGATCGTCTGAGCAATCTCGACGCACTCATCCTTGGTCTGGGCTGCACCATCTTCGTCGTGCAAATGCTGCTGGCCTGGACGGCCCTGCAATGGCGCGGCCACCGCTTCGACGAGCGGCCGGATCGCTGGCTGTCGAACCTCGCTCAGGCCGCCGAGTGGTTTCCGCTGCTGGGTCTGATCGGCACCGTGGCCGGCATTTTGCAAACCTTCAGCTCCATCAAGGGACCGACTCCGCCGGCACAGATCATTCAGCTATACGCTCCGGCGATCACGGCGACCGGCAGCGGTCTGTTCATGGCCCTCATCAACATCCTGCCGAGCTGGGTTGTGCTGCTGGGCCGCGACATCATCCGCTCGCTCGGCGGCGAGACGCCTGGCGCGGAGGATCCCTACGCGATTTCCAGGGAGCCTTCCAGCAAGCACCTCGTATAGCCTGATCTACACGCCCGGAGCGCCAGCGACGGGATAGCGAACCGCGATGGCATGAGCGGTGGCGTATGCGCGGCAATGTGACATGGACAGGAGAATGTCGCTGATCCGCTGGCTGTGAGCGATGTCCTTGGCGGCGCCGCACAGCATCACCTTCGGTCGATTGCTCGCTTCCATGCGCACTTCCATGTCGGTCCAAGATAGTCCGCGACGCCAAGGCAGACCGAGACATTTCAGGATCGCCTCCTTGGATGCCCAGTGCGCGGCGAATTGCTCGGTGGCTCGCCGCCGCGACTGACAAAAGCGGATCTCACGCTCGGTGTAGACGCGCAGCAAAAACAGCTCGCCATGCTCCTCGATCATGCGCCCGACACGTAAACATTCGACAATGTCGGTGCCAATTCCCATGATTTCCATGTTGGCTCGCCCAGGTTCTCCGAATTGCGGTTCCACCTGCTGATCTTAGCAAAGCGGCGGCCTCCGGGTACAATCCGTATCGTGATTTCGTGTTCCCATGTTCAGTAGAAGGAGAAGCTCGGAATGGCGCACGAAGCCGAACAGGATTTGCTTGCCGATCTGACGGCGGCGCAGCGCGAAGCGGTCACGCACTACGAGGGAGCGTTGCTCATCCTCGCTGGACCCGGCAGCGGCAAAACGCGCGTCATCACGCGCCGCGTCGCTTGGCTGCTCCGGCAGGGCGTCCGGCCGAACAACATCCTGGCCATCACCTTCACCAACAAGGCCGCCGGTGAAATGCGTCAACGCATCGAAGCGCTGGTGCCGGGCAGCCGCGTTTGGATCAGCACCTTCCACAGCTTCGGCGCCCGCCTGCTGCGCCAGTACGCCGACCGCCTCGAGCTGGATCGCAATTTCACCATCTACGATCAGAGCGACCGCGCCCGCATCGTCAAGATGGCCCTGGAAGACGCCGGTCTCGATAGCTCGCGCTTCACACCAGAGACCATCTCCGGGGCCATCAGCAAGGCGAAGAACCAGCTTCTCAGCCCCGATCGCTACGCCGAGCGCGCCCGCGATTTCTTCGAGAAATCCGTGGCCGGTATTTACCCGATCTACGAGAAGCGCCTGCGCGACGCCAATGCCCTGGATTTCGACGATTTGCTGTACTGGCCGGCCCTGGCAATGAAGCACGAAAGCGAGCTGCGCGCCGAGCTGGACGCGCGCTTTCGCTTCGTGCTCATCGACGAGTATCAGGACACCAATCAGGCCCAATATGCCATCGCCCGTGGACTGTCGGTCGATCATCCGAACCTGTGTGTGGTAGGCGATGCCGACCAATCGATCTATCGTTTTCGCGGCTCAGATATCCGTAACATCCTTGATTTCGAGCGCGATTTCCCCAGCGCCCGCGTGTTGCGGCTGAACACCAACTATCGAAGCACGAAAGCGATCTTGCATGCGGCCGGCCATCTGATTGAGCACAACCAGCAACGCAAGGCAATGCATCTCACCACGGAGAACCCGCAAGGGCAGCCGGTGACGGTGCTGACGTACAACACCGGCGTGGACGAGGCGGAGGGGATTGCGCGCCGCATCCAGGAAGCGGTCAAAGCGGGCAAGCGGTCCTACCGCGATTTCGCGATTTTCCTTCGCATCAACGCCCTGTCGCGCGGACTGGAAACGGCGTTCGTGCAATATCGCGTGCCGCACCAGATCGTTCGCGGCCTGGCCTTCTTCGAGCGCAAGGAAAACCGCGACATCCTCGCCTATCTGCGCCTCATGGTCAATCCGCGCGATGACCTGTCGTTTCTGCGCATCGTCAACGAGCCGGCGCGCGGCATCGGCAAGCTATCGCTCGATCATCTGCGGGCCTACGCCGAGCCGCGCGAGATGAGCTTGCTGTCGGCCGCGGGAGAAGTGAGCAAAATCAAAGCCATCAAGGGCAAGGCAGCGACGGGCCTGCGTGAATTTCACCAGCTTATTACCGAGCTGAGGACGCTTCTGGAAGCGCCGCCGGCCGAGGTCATTCGGCAAGTGCTCGATCAGAGCGGCTATCGGGACATGCTGCGCTACGGCGACGACAACGAGGACCAGGATCGGCTGGCCAACATCGAGGAGCTTATCACGGCTGCGAAGCAGTTTGCGTCCGACGACAGCAGCCGCACCCTTGGCGATTTCCTGGAGAACATCACCCTGGCCAGCGACCTGGACGGCTGGGACGAACGGCAAGATTGCGTCTCGATCATGACTCTGCACGCGGCCAAGGGGTTGGAGTTTCCTGTCGTGTACATGGCCGCGGTGGAGCAGGGCTTGCTGCCGCACGAGCGCAGCCTGCAACATACCGCGGAAGTCGAGGAAGAACGGCGACTCGCTTTCGTGGGCATGACGCGAGCCAAGGAAGAGCTGTATCTCTGTTGTACGCGGCAGCGTGATTTCCGCGGCAAAACGTATGACAGCAGCGAAAGCATGTTCCTCCGCGAGCTGCCCTGGGAGGCGATCCAGTGGACCGATCTCTCCGGCGGGCACCATCCGGCAGTCGATCACTGGCGCGGCGGCAGTGCGGCGGCGGAGCAGGGCTGGAAAGAGGCCGGCGTGCGCTCCAGGCCGGCGCCGATTCCGCCCAGCTCCCCCAAGGACGGCCAGGGACCAGGCTTTGCCGAAGGCATGCTCGTGCGGCACGCCAGCTATGGGATGGGCCGCATTGTCGAGGTGAGTGGCCAGGGAGCGCTGCGCCGCGTCAAAATTCGCTTCTCCACCGCCGGCGAACGGACGTTCATCGCTGACAAGGTGACGCTGGAAATCGTGCGCAGAACATGAGCCGCTTGCGGATTGGCTCGCGAACGCGAAGCGCGAGCGGCAATTCGCCTGGACAATTCCTCCTCAGTCGTGGTATGCGACGAACACGCCGTCTTCTATCGTGACGCGCTCGACGCTGCCGGGCGGATTGTCACCTGCTTTGGACGTTCAGGGGATGTCAGGGCGTTAATGTATCGAGGCCTATCCTACCTGCGCCAGCGCCATTGCCTCGCGCTGGGTCTTCTGGCCCTTACCGCGCTCGCGGAGTCGGCGCAGGCCGCCGCGCCTACCAACCTGCCGCGCTATTACCTGGACATCCAGCTCGATACCGATGCACACACCGCCGTGGTCCAGCAGCGCATCGTCTGGACCAACTGCTGTTCGCGACCGGCAGCAGAATTGATTTTCAACGCGCACAGTCATTACAAGCTGCCCGACAAGGACGTGGGCATGACGTCCAAGATCTTCGAGATCTTGCGCATGATGCCCAGTGAATCGCTCGATTTCGAGGGCCACGCTCTCGACGTGCGCAAGGCACATCTGATCAAGGTGGAGCCGGCGGAGGACGCCGAGGAGCTGGGGCAGCCGCGGAAAATAG
>Ga0335075_10016199_pt1 | contig 11151 bp, 8 predicted proteins | sample Lox_Sample_24_FD_206723 | JGI IMG/M metagenome (GOLD analysis project Ga0335075, IMG submission 206723) | Soil microbial communities from Loxahatchee National Wildlife Refuge, Florida, United States - Lox_Sample_2.4 | ecosystem: Environmental > Terrestrial > Soil > Wetlands | place: USA: Florida... | reverse complement strand
TACCCCTCGATCTGGGTGCCGTACTGCAAGGCCCAGGGCGGCGGATCGCTGTGCGCGAGCCACCCGACCGAGCTCTACCCGGCGCTTTCCACATTCAAGCGGCTCGACGGGTCGGCCGACGTGACGGCCTACATCGACTCCCCGGCCAACAACGGCGCGATCGGTTACGCCGAATACGCCTATGCGATCCCGGACCAGATCCCGGTGGTGAGCGTGGCCAACGCAGCCGGCTATTACCAGCAGCCCACAGCGGCCAACGTCGCGGTCTCACTGAACAACGCGGTCATCAACGAGGACTCGAATTCCGTCAATTTCCTCATGCAGAACCTGGCACCCGTCTACTCCGACAAGGACCCGCGGACGTACCCGCTGTCCAGCTACAGCTACCTGATCGTGCCGCGCACTTCGCGGACCATCGGCAGCACCACGTACTCTCCCCTGCCCTTCAGCGACGCCAAGGGCGAGACGCTATCCAAATACGTCGGATACATCTTGTGCCAGGCGCAGCAGTCCGCCCAGGCTCTGGGGTACTCGCCGCTTCCCAAGCCCATGGTCCAAGGCGGCTTCACCCAGTACAACTACATCCCCGGACACCTGCCGCCTCCCCAGGGGAACAACTACAACAACTGCGATAACCCCGCCTACCACGATGGGGTCGACACAATCCTCGCGGACGCGCCGTATCCGAATAAGTGCCAGAAGGTGGGGTCGCCGCTGAACTGCAGTCCGAGCGCACCGGGCAACGGCGCGATAGGCAACGGCCCGGGCAGCGGCAGCAGCGGAAACGGGAAGGGCGGCTCTGGAGGCTCAACGGGCAGCACGGTCAATCCGAATACCGGCCAGGTAACCAGCGGGTCAGATTTGGCCAACTCCAACGTAACTGCCCAGTCGGTGGGGCTGGCCGGCCAACCCGCCGAGCAGTGGATGCTGGGGGTGCTGACCGCGGTGGAGCTAATCGCTGTGGTCGTGGTGCCGGTCGTGCTCGGCACCTGGCTGCAGCGTCGCAGACGGCTGGGCCGCACGGGCCCGGGCGAAGGCTAGCGCTGCAGTGACAACGGTTGACGCCGGGGCCTCGAATGCGCGACCCCAGGCCAACGGAACCAACGATGCCGGAGCCCAGGCCGTTGCTCCGGCTAGTAACGACGTCCAGGCCACACCGGCCCCGGAGACGCAGGGTGTGCCACGCGTGCTGCGGGCGACGGTCGGCGTCCTGATGATCGCCATCCTGTTCGGGGTCGGGTTCTTCGTATACCTGTACGGCTTTTCCCGCATCTCCGAGTCCCGTGCCCAGGCCACGATGTTCAAGAACTTCGTCGGCCAGCTGGCGCAGGCCACGGCACCGGTCGGGCCGACCGTTCCGAATGCGGCGGGCGTCGCGGTCCCGGTGGCCGCGGGAGCGCCGGTCGCGGTGCTGAACATCCCGCAGCTCGGGCTGCGTGACGTCGTGGTCGTGAACGGCACCACCTCCCGCAACCTGGCTCTCGGTCCGGGGCACGTGCCCGCCTCGGTGCTGCCGGGCCAGCCCGGGGTCAGCGTAATTTACGGCAAGGTGGCCACGTTTGGTGCTCCGTTCGCCCACCTGATGCAGCTGAACCGGGGTGACCGGTTCACCGTGACCACTGGGCAGGGCACCGCCACCTACCAGGTTCAGTCGTTTGGCACCAGCAGCACCCCGGCGCCTGCCGACTCGGCGAACCGGCTGATCCTGGAGACGGCGTCGTCGTCGTTCGCGCCGGCCTATGCCGTTCAGGTCAGCGCGGACCTGGTGTCCGCGCCGCGGCCAAACCCTGGCGACTGGCCGGCGATCACGGCGCAGGAAGTCGACATGGCGTCGGACTCGGCGGACAGCCTGGTCCCGCTCACACTGTGGTCGCAGGCACTGCTGATCGCGGTCATCATCGCGACCGTCGCCGCGAACCGCTGGTCGCGCTGGCCGACCTACCTGTGCATGGCGCCCGTGGTGCTCGCCCTGACCTGGTGCGTGTATGAGAACCTGGCCTGCCTGCTCCCCAACCTGTACTGACCATGCACCGAACAGGAGGAAAGCGAACCGGTGAGTGAGCAGGGTTCTAACCGGGCTGAGCACGCCGCGCCGCTGGAGCCGGGCCTCACCGGTGGCGAGGACCGCGGTGATATCCCCGCCGCGGACCAGACCGCTTATATCAACACCAGGGGCCGGGGCTACAAGCGGATGGCCGAACGCGGGCCGCTCCTCGGTCTCGAGACTCGCAGCGTCTCGGCGTGGTTCGGCACGCACAAGGTCCTGGAACGGGTCAACCTGACCATGGGGGCGGGCGAGGTGACCGCCCTGATCGGCCCCTCCGGCTGCGGCAAGTCGACCTACCTGCGGATCCTCAACCGGATGCACGAGATGGTCCGCGGCGCAGCGATGGCCGGCGAGGTGCTGCTCGGCGGGGAGGACATCTACCACCCCTCCCAGCGGGCGCAGCAAGTCCGCAAGCGCATCGGCATGGTGTTCCAGAGGCCGAACCCGTTCCCGGCCATGTCCGTCTACGAGAACGTGGCCAGCGGGCTCAAGCTGGCCGGGATCAAGGTCCGCAACCGGGACGAGATCGTCGAGCTCAGCCTGCGGCGGGCGGGCCTGTGGAACGAGATGCGCCGCAGGTTGCGCACGCCGGGAGGCGCGCTGTCCGGCGGCCAGCAGCAGCGGCTGTGCATCGCCCGGTCGCTCGCCGTGGCCCCGGACGTGCTGCTCATGGACGAGCCATGCTCGGCGCTCGACCCGACCTCCACCCGCCGTATCGAGGACACGATCCGGGAACTGCGGGGCGAGGTCACCGTGGTGATCGTCACCCACAACATGGAGCAGGCCCAGCGCGTCTCCGACCGCTGCGCCTTCTTCCTCGCCAGCGAGAGCACCCCCGGCCACATCGTCGAAGCCGGCCTCACGCCCGAGGTCTTCGGCGACCCAAAGGACCCGCGCACCGCCGACTACGTTCACGGTCAGTTCGGCTAATCGTTGGTCATCGGCACAAGGAAGTCCGCTGCAAGACGACGACGCAATGGGGCTCATCGTGAGCCACCACAACGCGACGCGCTTTGCGCTGGCCAACCTCCGTTTACGCAATCTTCATATTACTCAGTCGGCCCTATCTTGGAGTGATGCCAGAATGTCACGTGAAAGCGGATGTCAAAAGCGTAGGGGGCAGTCGCCGTGACATCTAGTGGTCACGACGAGCCTGATGTGCCGCCGCTGAGCGGGCCCGCCGACCAGGTGAACGAGCTCGCCGATCCGGCCAGCGAGCCACGAGGCCGGCCGGATGTGCCGCCCGGCCTGGCCAGCGAGCCGTCAGATCCAGCCATCGGGCCGGTCAATTCGGCGGGCGGGCCGGTCAGCCCGGCGGACGAGCCATCAGGCTCAGCCAGCGAGCCCGCCAAACCAGCTGAACCCCAGCCCGGCCCGGCCAGCCAGTCCGCTATTCCCGTGGCCGGATTCGTCCGTCCGGACGGAGAGGTGGCCGCTCTCTCCGATGGCCACGACGGGCGCGATGGGCAGGCCCCGCCGACCGCCCAGTTCTCCACGGCCGCACCCTGGCTCGAGCCAGGCCGCGGGCCAGCCGGCCAGCCGGGCCAGGACAGCCATTACCCGGGCGACAACGGCGCCGCAGGTGGCCGCCTGCCACAGCTCGGCCCGCTGGTGGACCTGGAAGCGCGCGATCTCGCGGCCTGGTTCGGCGACCACAAGGTCCTCGAGGGCGTGTCGCTTAAAATGGAGGCCGGCCAGGTGACCGCCCTGATCGGCCCCTCGGGCTGCGGCAAGTCCACGTTCCTGCGGACCCTCAACCGCATGCACGAGCTGGTGCGCACCGCCGCCCTGGCCGGCGAGGTGCTCCTCGGCGGCGAGAACATCTACGGCCCCAGGCAGCGCCCGGCCGACGTCCGCCGCCGGATAGGCATGGTGTTCCAGAAGCCCAATCCGTTCCCGGCCATGTCCGTCTACGACAACGTGGCCAGCGGGCTCAAGCTGGCCGGGATCAAGGTCCGCAACCGGGACGAGATCGTCGAGCTCAGCCTGCGGCGGGCGGGCCTGTGGAACGAGATGCGCCGCAGGTTGCGCACGCCGGGAGGCGCACTGTCCGGCGGCCAGCAGCAGCGGCTGTGCATCGCCCGGTCACTGGCCGTCTCGCCCGAGGTGCTGCTCATGGACGAGCCGTGCTCGGCGCTGGACCCCACCTCCACGAGGCGGATCGAGGAGACGATCAGGGATCTGGCCGACCAGGTGACGATCGTGATCGTCACCCACAACATGCAGCAGGCCCAGCGAGTGTCCGCCAACTGCGCGTTCTTCCTCGCGTCCGAAGGCAGCCCGGGTTACGTCGTCGAGTCGGGACCGACCGAGCAGCTTTTCTCAGACCCCGTCGACCCGCGGACCGCTGCCTACATCCACGGCCAGTTCGGCTAACTGGCCCTAGTCCCACCGTCGAGCCGGGTGATTCCCCGGTCAGCGACGCTCGCCTTCCTGCTGCAGGACGCAAGCGGGCGCGGGCGCCGGCTCGGGATGCCGCTGCAGGCGCCGTTCCTTGAAGATCGTGCGCACCACCCGAAGGCCATCACTGAACGCGTTCAGATTGCTGACTCCATGAATGCGCGAGTGCTCGAAGCTCGGAACCTCGGTCACCTTCAGGCCAGCCCGGGCGGCACGAACGTGGATCAGCGTCTCAACCTCAAAGCCGTCTCCCCACAGCCGTCCGTCACTGCCGGGCCGGGGCGCGGAGGTCGCATCCAGGCCCAGCACCGGCACGCACCGGCGCGAGAAGACGTTGAATCCATAGCAGAGGTCGGTGTACTTCCGCCCGTAGCAGGCATTGAAGAAACCGGTCAGCAGCCGATTCCCCAGAGCGCGCATGCGGGTCAGATCACTGCTGCCACCGCCCTTGACGAATCGGCTCCCCTTGGCGAAGTCGGCACCGGCCAGCACCGCCTCGACAAAACGCGGGATCTCGCCCGGGTCGGCCGATCCGTCGGCGTCCACCATGGCAATGATGTCGCCCGTTGCCGCGGCGAATCCGCAGGCCAGAGCGTTGCCCTTGCCCTTACGGTTCTGCATCACCACGCGCACGTCGGGCCGGAGCTGGCGAGCCACCTCTACCGTGCCGTCTACCGACAGGCCGTCAACCAGAACGACTTCGTGGACACCCGGTGGAATCAGGGCGAAGACATGAGGAAGGTTGCGGGCCTCGTTCATGGCAGGAACGATCACAGACACCCGGGACCAGAGCACATCTTCTGCTGACGGGCCCGTCGGCTCACGCTCGGCGGTCACCGGGCCGGCCGCCGCAGCCGCCGGGCGTGCCGGCCGGCCAGACGACACGAGAACTGCCGAAGCAGTGGGGTCCGGGCTCCCGTTCAGCGACGGTCGCGGATCGGCCACGGTCCGCCCGCCGGGGATCCTGAAATCGGCGCGGGCATCGGACCCGCGCAATCTGATATTCACCAAGGGCCTCTCTGTAGTTCGAAGTCATGAAGGTTCAGGCGACCGTGGCCACGCATCGTGGGCCGGTGGTCGCAGAGTCTCGAGAGCTTGCTGCACAGAGATTGCGAGAAGAAGACCGAGCGGGGGTAACGACTTGCCAGGCCAGGTACTCGGGGCATGCCAGCGGCACGGTAGGTCATTCCTTATCTGCTGGCGAACCCGGTCGTTCCTGGCTGAAGGCGGACGTTGGCTCCGATCTTGCTATCACCGGCATCTTCCCCCTGCCTGACTACGGAATGTAAACAAATGTGTCCGCTGCCAGCCCCTGCGCTGGAGCGGACCCGCCTTGAGCTGCCTGCTCGAAGCCACAAACTCGCCATGAGCTACCGGCAGGAAGCTCGCACACGTACGCCTCCACCATTGGCCCTGTACCGGGATCTAGCCCGTACTGGCGGTGGTTCCGTGCCGGAAGGTGCTTCGTTGCTAGATGCTAGCGGACTTGTCGTAAACGCGACGTTAAATCAATGGCAGGGCAAAACATACTTCCTGTGTCCGGCGGGATAGGCCATTGAATGCCGTAAACGACCTGACGCCGACGCGGATAGGGTGCTAAAATTTGTCCTATAAAATCAGTCGACAAAAGGGGTAATGCCGGGCCCTATGTTCCGTTTGGGGGATCGACTGATCTGGGCGTATTGTGCCCCGGGCCACCGGCCACGCGCAGGCGAATGACCGAGATGGGCGGCACCGGTTCCGTCCTGCCGTGCCGGTCCCCCCCGGCACGGGCCGGGGCGGCGGGCCGGGGCGGCGGCGGGCACATGCACCGGCGGCGGCCGGCGAGCGCGAGCCCCGGCGTGATCGATGCCCGGTCGCACCAGGACAGCGGACCCCGGAGGACTGGGAGTTCACCAATTGTCTGCCAGTTGTCTGCCAGCCTGTCGAAAATGGACACGCGCGTGCTTAGGTCGCAACCGCTATCGTGTGTGCCATGAGGGGCTATAAGACGCGCGGGAACGCCAGCCGGTATAAGAGCGGGCGGACCGTGCCACCAATCCATCCCACCCGCCCGCATCGTGCGACCCGGCTCGTCGGCCTGATTGCCGCGGGCGCGCTGGGCGGGCTGAGTGGCGGCCTGGCGATTGGCTTCGCCGCCGTTCCCGGCTCGGGCCTCTCCGTCGCGGCCGCCCACCGCGACTTCCTGGCCGGCTCTGGCGCATCCAGATCGGTGGTGCTGACCAGTTCGTTCTCACCAGGCTTTGTCGCCCCTATGCCGTCGCCGTCGCCGTCGCCGACCGACCCGAACAAGCCGGCCCCGAGCAAGAGCCCGTCGGCCACGGCGTCGCCGACACCCGGGGAGCCGAACGCATCGGCGCCGCTGCCGACCCCGTCGCCGACCCCGACTCCTTCGCCGAGCAAGAGCACGGGCTCAGGCAAGAGCACGGGCTCGGGCAAGGGCTCGGGCAAGGGCCAGGGCCCGAGCGGGGGCAGCGGCTCGGGCTCAGGTCTGGGCGATGGCCTGGGTTCGTCGGGCGGGGGCGCCACGCCGCTGGTGAACGTGCCTGGTGTCTCGGCGGAAAACCCGACTGGCTTGTTCCCGACCGTGTCCCCCGGATCGGGCTCCAACGCGGGCGGCAAGGGCAAGCGCATCGACGCCGTCACCACGGCCGCGACGACCCCGCTGGACACGCTCATTCCCGGCCAGGTGCTGGGCCTGGCCGTGCTGGTCGGCGCCATCGCGCTGGCCTTCGTCCGGTTCTCGCTGCGAACCCCGCCGTCGTCCGGCAGCCAGAAGTAACGCCCGCTCCGGGAAAGCCTCGGTAACGCCACTCCGGCAGAGTCCTCCGTAAGACCACGCCGGGAGCGCGCTCGGTAACGCCCGCTCTCCGCGGGCGCCGCTCAGCCGGTGTCGATGACCCGGAACGCCTCGGCCAGGCTGCCCTCGGGCAGCCCGCCCTGGGCGGCAGCCCGGGCCAGACGCTGCCGCAGCAGATCCTCGAGGTCGTGCCGCTCGCCGGTCTGGCTGTGGTGCGCGCGCAACGCCGCGACCTTGCGCGGGAAGGTTTTGGTCACGTCCACGTAGTGCGTCGGGCTGCTGGTTCCGACGATCCAGACCTCGCGCACGGTCCAGGGCTCAAGTCCCTCGCCGGCGAGCAGGTCCGGGAACGCGAACGGGTTGCGCGCGTCCGGGTAGACGGCATCCAGGCCGGCGGAGCCCACCGCGCGGTGATCGGGATGGCTTATGCCGGGCCGGACGTAGTCACGCTCGGGTGACGGGCAGAGCACCCGGTCCGGGCGGACCTGCCTGATCACCCGGGCCAGGTCCTTGCGCAGCTCCAGCGTGGCCTCGACCCGCCCATCCGGATAGCCGAGAAACCGCAGGTCGTGTACGCCGACCCGGTCGGCGGCCTCGGCCTGCTCGTGGCGGCGCAGGATCGCCATGTCGGGACGCGAGACGCTGCGGTCGCTGCCTCCGGCGTCGCCGTCGGTGACGACGCAGTAGACAACCTCGATCCCCGCCTCGGTCCAGCGCGCGACCGTTCCAGCGGCGCCGAAATCCACGTCATCGGGATGCGCGGCCATCACGAGTATCCGGCTTACCTCGGTGTCATCAAGCACGACCATGATCCTACGGGCGAATTTCCGATGAAGCGGTTGACAAGCCGATGGCGCGAGCGGTGATGATCAGACAGAAAGATCCGGAAAGCGGACACCTGGTCGCATGGCGCGCACCTGGAGGGCCTCATGGGATTGCTGGACACCGGCTCGTGGCACGGGAAGATCTACTCCAGCGGCTGGGTGGACGGATCCGGCGGGGACTATCCGGTGATCGAGCCGGCCACCGGTGCGGAACTTGGCCGGATCGGCCATGCCACCCCGGCCGACGTCCGCCAGGCGGCCCAGGCGGCGGCCGGCGCGCAGCGCGCCTGGGCGGCGGCCCCCTACAGCGAGCGGGCCGCGGTGCTGCGCCGCGTGGGCGACCTCTGGAACTCGTGCGCCGACGAGATCAAGACCTGGCTGTCGCGGGAGACCGGCGCGATCCCGCCCCTGGGCGACCTGCAGGTGCACGTGTCCGGCGACGAGTGCTACGAGGCCGCGGCCCTGGCCTCGCAGCCCTACGGTGAGCTGCTCCGCACGCCACAGCCGCAGCTGAGCTTCGCCCGGCGGGTCCCGGCCGGCGTGGTCGGCGTCATCGCGCCGTTCAACGTCCCCACGATCCTGTCCATCCGCGCGGTCGCGCCCGCCCTGGCGCTCGGCAACACCGTGATCCTCAAGCCGGATCCGCGCACCTCGGTGACGGGCGGCGCGCTGCTGGCCGAGATGTTCGAGCGGGCCGGCCTGCCCGCCGGCGTGCTGCATGTCCTGCCCGGCGGCGCGGATACCGGCGAGGCACTGATCACCGATCCCCACGTCCGGGTCATCGCGTTCACCGGGTCGACCAAGGCCGGCCGGGCGGTCGCGAAACTGGCCGGGGAGCACCTCAAGCGGGTGCACCTGGAACTGGGCGGCAACTCGGCGCTGGTCGTGCTGGACGACGTGGACGTGGACAAGGCCACCTCGGTGGGCGCGTTCGGCTCCTTCATCCACCAGGGCCAGATCTGCATGGCGACCAGCCGTCATCTGGTGCACAACTCGATCGCCAAGGAGTATGCGTCGGCGCTGGCGGCCAGGGCCGAGCATCTGCCGGTCGGCGACCCGTTCGCCAGCCAGGTCGCGCTGGGTCCGCTCATCGACGAGCGGCAGCGCGACAACGTGCACCGGATCGTCACCGCCAGCGTGGACGCGGGCGCCGCGCTGCTGACCGGCGGGACCTACGAGGGCCTGTTCTACCGGCCGACCGTGCTCGGCGATGTGCCGACGTCGGCCCCGGCCTACGCCGAGGAGATCTTCGGCCCGGTGGCCCCGGTGGTCGGCTTCGACTCCATCGACGAGGCCGTCGAACTGGCCGCGGGCACCGAGTACGGGCTGTCGCTCGGCATCCTGACCAGGGACGTCTACAAGGGCCTGGAGATCGCCGAGCGGATCCCGGCGGGCGTGGTGCACATCAACGACCAGACCGTCGCCGACGAGGCGACGATCCCGTTCGGCGGCGTCGGAGCGTCGGGGAACGGCGGGCGGCTGGGCGGCGCGCAGGCCAACCTGGAGGCGTTCACCGAGACCCAGTGGGTCACCGTCCGCGGCGACCTGCCCGCGTACCCGTTCTAGCGGCGGTGATCCCGATGTACGACGGGCCCGTGATCGACGCGCATACTCATCCGATGCTCTACCCCGAGGGCCAGGTCGGCGGCCAGCCGCATCCGCCGGAGGACTACCGGCGCCGGGTCGCGGGCTTACCGGTCACCCGGGCCGCGGCGCTGGTCATCGCGCCGAGAGGGGACCCGGCGCAGACCCGGCGGCGAAACGATGCCACGCTCCGGCTGGCCAGCGACTCGCAGGATTTCTTCTTCCCGGTGTGCTCGGTGCATCCCAGCGACGGTGCTGCGGCGTTAGCCGAGATCGAGCGGGTCGCCGCGGCGGGCTGCCAGTGGCTGAAGCTGCATCCGAACAACCAGCGCTTCGATGTGGCCGACCCGGCGGTCACCGATGTCGTACGGCGCGCGACCGCGGCCGGGTTACCGGTCCTGTTCGACGCCTACTCGCCATGGGACGCCGACCAGCCGGGCAAGTTCGTCACCCTGGCCAGGGAGGTGCCGCAGGCGCGGCTGATCCTCGCGCACGCGCACGGGCCGTTCTTCCCCCAGCTCGTCGTCTATGACTTCATGGCCCGCTATCCGTGGTGGCCGCGGCGGGTCTGGGTGGACGTCTCGGCGACCGTGAGCCTGCTGGCCGGCAGCCCGTTCGCGGAGCAGTTCGCCTGGGTGCTGCGCAAGATCGGCCTCGACCGGGTCGTGTACGGAAGCGACTACCCGCTCGACGATCCGGTCGAGGCGATCACGGCGGTGCGCAGCCTCGGCTTCAGCGACGCCGAGCTGGCGGCGGTGCTGCACGACAACGCCGCCGCCCTGCTCGGCCCCGAGGGACCCGTGGGTTCCCGGGCGCTCAGTCGAGAGCCGACATGACGTGCTTGACCCGGGTGTAGTCCTCGAACCCGTACATCGACAGGTCCTTGCCGTGCCCGGACTGCTTGAAGCCGCCATGCGGCATCTCGGCCACGATCGGGATGTGGGTGTTGATCCACACGCACCCGAAGTCCAGCCGCCGCGACATCCGCATGGCCCGGCCGTGATCGGACGTCCAGACCGACGAGGCCAGCCCGTATTCGGTTCCGTTCGCCCACCGCACGGCCTCGTCCTCGTCGCTGAACTGCTGCACGGTGATCACCGGGCCGAACACCTCGTTCTGGATGATCTCGTCATCCTGGCGCAGCCCGTCGACCACGCTCGCCTCGAAGAAGTAGCCCCGGTCGCCGGTCTGGTGTCCGCCGGCCAGCACCCGGGCGTGGTCGGGCAGCCGCTGGATGAACCCGGATACCCGGTCGAGCTGGGTGGCGTTGTTCAGCGGGCCGAAGTCGGCGTCGGTGACGTCGGGGCCGCCCACGGTCTGGCCGCGGGCCTGCTTGACCAGGGCCTCGACGAAGCCGTCGTGCACGCCGGGTGTGGTGAGCACCCGGGTGGCCGCCGTGCAGTCCTGGCCGGCGTTGAAGTAGCCGGCGATCGCGATCGCCTCGGCCGCCTTGGCCGGGTCCACGTCGTCGAACACCACGACCGGCGCCTTGCCGC
>Ga0335075_10016198_pt1 | contig 11151 bp, 7 predicted proteins | sample Lox_Sample_24_FD_206723 | JGI IMG/M metagenome (GOLD analysis project Ga0335075, IMG submission 206723) | Soil microbial communities from Loxahatchee National Wildlife Refuge, Florida, United States - Lox_Sample_2.4 | ecosystem: Environmental > Terrestrial > Soil > Wetlands | place: USA: Florida... | reverse complement strand
GACTCGCTTAAATGTAGCCTTTCCGCAGGGCGACGACGGCGGCGTGCGTGCGGTCGGCGGCGGAAAGCTTCTCGAGAATGTCGCGGATGTGCCCCTTGACGGTGCCGAGTCCGATGTAGAGCTGCTCCGCGATCTCGACGTTCGAGCGCCCGTCGGATATGAGCCGCAGGATCTCGGTTTCGCGTTCGCTCAGCGGAGAGCCGGTCGCGGCGCCCTTGGCGGGATGCGAGAAACGCGCGAGAACGAGATGCGCGATCTGTGGATCGAAATAGGCGCCGCCCTCGCTCGCAATCCGTACCGCGGCCACGATGTTCTCCGGCGCCGAACTCTTCAGGCAGTACGCATCGGCGCCGGCAGCCAGCGCGGCCAGCACCTCTTCTTCGAGGTCGATCATCGTCACGATCACGACGTGCGTCGCCGGACACTCCGAGCGAACGCGTTTCGTCAGCTCGATGCCGTCCATGCCCGGCAATCCGATATCGACGACGGCAACGTCGGGCTTCTCGCGCAGTATCGTCTGCATGCCTACCTGGCCGTCTCCGGCCTCTCCCGCGATCTCGAACGCACTTCCCAACGCCGTGCGCAGCCCGGCGCGCGTGAGGGCGTGATCCTCGACGATGACGACGCGCTGCCGCGCTGGATCGTTCACTCACTCCTCCCGGTATGGCAGAATCATCGTGAACGTACTCCCGCGCGGCTCGCGCGGCTCGTACGTCACCGTGCCGCCGTGTTTCTCGACGATACGACGGACGATGTACAGTCCCAGCCCGGTCCCGCCGCCGGGTCCGGTTCCGCCGAAGCGAGCGAACAGCGCGTCGCGCCGCTCGGGCGCCACGCCGTATCCGGTGTCTTCTACCGCAACGGCGATGCTGTCGGTGCTGCGCGATGCACGCACGACGACCGCGCCGCCCTCCGGCGTCGCCTCGATCGCATTGGCAACCAGATTGACGATTGCGCGGCGGATTTCGCTCGGATCCCCCGAGGTGCCGAGCCCGTCGCCGGCGACGGCCGCCTGAAGCGAAACGCCCTTGGCGTCGGCGACCGGCTGCAAATCCTCGACGACGCGGCGCACCAGCGCTCCGATGTCGACCGGCTCTCGCAGATTCGACTCCTCGCCGGCTTCGTAGCGCGCGACCAACAGGAGCGTCTCGACGATGCGGCGCTCGTCTTCGTTGGAGGCCAGGGTCGAGGCGAGAATCGTCCGGTAGCGCTCGGGAAGGTCGCCGTAGGCGCCGGCGAGAGCCTGTTTGATGGTCACGTCCATCGCGGCGAGCGGCGTGCGCAAATCGTGCGCCAGCGCGTAGACGATGTCCCGAATGACGTCGCCGCGGTGCGAAAGCTCGTCCTTCTGGCGCGCGATCTCGTCGTTTTGCTCGCCCAGTTGCGTGAACAGCCGCGCTTGTTCGAGCGCCGTTCCGGCCTGTTCGGAAAACGACTGTAAGACCGAGAGCGCGTCCGGCGCGAACGGCCGCGCCTGCTCCGCGCACTCGACCAGGGTATATTCGACGTTCTCACCGCCCCCGATGGCGACCACCAGGGCTTCGGAGGCTTCGAGCGATTCCAACGTCAAACGGCCTAGCGCGTCGTCGGCCGTGATGCGAAACGCGCCTTCGGTGTCGCGGGCCCGCGCCACCAACGAGGCGAGCTCGGTCGAGAGCGCGCGCCGGTCGTAACCGACGTCGTCGGACGCAGCCCCGAGCGTCAGCAGCATCGGCGCCTGAACGGCCGAGTCGCGCACGACCAGCAGCGCGTGATCGGCGCCTAGCAGCTTCAGCGATTCGCGCAGCATCCCTCGCAGAACCAGCTCGACGTTCAGCGTGCCGCGGACGCGACCGGTCGCTTCGCGCAGCGCTTTCTCGATCTCGACTTGCTGCATGCGGGTCGACGAAACGCCGGCTTCGCGCGCGTACTCCTGCGTTTTCACGCTGAGAAACCCGACCAGCAAAAACGACGCCGCGCTCAAGGCGCGATCGCCGATGGCCACGGCGTCCCAGTGATAGCCGACGCTGGCACCGTTGACGTAGGCGGCGATCGCATTGGCGACCTGCGCGGCGATCACCAGACTTGTCGTCAGCCGGCGGTTGAGCGCGAGGCTGCTGAGCGCGATGGGACCGTTGAGCAGAATGGCTGCAACGAACAGCTGGGGCGTGACGAGATCCAGCACCCAGGCTGCGATCAGGAGCGCGTAGCACAGGAACGGCAGCGTTGCGGCCAGACGCTGATTCGTAGAAGGCGCCATGCCGAGGTTCGCCCTTCTCGCTTGGCTGGTTCGGCCCTGCGGGGTCCGCGGCGCCGGGTCCCCGAAGCTCGCGACGCGATGGATCGTTCGGCGAAGGCGGAAGAGCTTCTGCGTGAGTTCGGCGGGCGCGCGCGTCTCGTCGTTTACGTCGCGAGCGCGCCGGGTGCCGGCAAGACGCGACGCCTGTTGGAGGACGCGCGACGCATGCAGGCCGCCGGCAAGCGCGTCGTCATCGGTTGGATCGAGACGAAAGGGCGTCCGGATTTGGAGCGCGTCGCCGCCGGCCTCGCGCGCGTGCCGCCGCGGATGGTCAAGATCGGCGAACGCTATTTCGAGGAGTTTGATTTCGACGCAGCGGTCGCGATGAAGCCCGACGTGGTCGTGCTCGACGAGCTGGCGCACGAGAATCTCGGCACCGGACCGCACGCCAAGCGCTGGCAAGACGCCCTAGCGCTCAAAGAGCTCGGAATCGGCGTGATCGGCGCGTTCAACATCGCCCATTTGGAGACCGTCGCAGCGACCGCCGAAGGGCTGCTCGGCTATCCCGTGCGGGAGATCGTGCCGTTTTCGTTCCTGCAGAGCGCCGACGAAGTCGTGGCGCTCGACGTTTCGCCGCGCATCCTGCAAGGCCGGCTGCGCGCCGGAAAGATCGTCAACGAGCAGGATATCGAACGCGCGCTCAATGGCGCCTTCAAAGAGTCGACGCTCTACATGCTGCGCGAGCTGCTGTTGCGGACCGTCGACAGTCTGACGCTGCCGGTGGTGAAAGCCGGGCGGACTTCGACGGCGGCGGTCTACGTCTATCCCGGCGTCGATCCGATGCCGTATTTGCGCCGCACCGCGGCCGTCGCGCACGCACTGGACCTCGCGGTGGAGATCGTGCCGGCGCCGGGCACCGATCGCGCGCCGCTCGAACGGTCGGCGCGCGACCTGGGCGCCGAGATTCTGGCCGAACCGCTCGAGCCCGGAACCGGCGCCAACGACTCGCTGCGCGCCGCGCTCGTCGCGCTGCCGCACGGAAAGGCCGCCGCCAAGCTCGCCAACGCACCGCTGCCGTACGATCTTTTCATCGTGGGTGCCGGCCAGACGTATTTAGGCGAGAACCCGGTGCGTTCTCCGTATTCGCAGACGGCCGGCGATCGAATGCGCGTCGGGTACGGGAAACTCACGGTCTACCTCGGCGCCGCGGCCGGCGCCGGGAAAACGTACGCCATGCTCGACCGCGCCCACCAGTTGGTTGCCGAAGGAGTCGACGTCGTCGGCGGCTTCATCGAAACGCACGGACGCAAAGAGACGGCCGCCTTACTCGAAGGTCTGGAAGTACTGCCTCCCAAGGTCATCCATGCGAACGGCATGACGTACAAGGAGTTCGATCGCGACGCGCTGATCGCGCGGCACCCGCAGGTGGCACTGATCGACGAGCTGGCGCATACCAACGCACCCGGCTCGATCGCGCCCAAGCGCTTTCACGACGTGCTGGCGGTGCTGCGCGAGGGAATCGACGTCATCACGACGCTCAACATCCAGCATCTTGAAGGTCTGGGTGATACCGTACAGCGGCTGACGGGAACGAACGTCAGAGAAACGTTGCCGGACGGAATCCTGACGCTCGCGGACGAGGTGATCCTCATCGACGTCACGCCGGAAACGCTGCGGCAACGGCTGCGCGACGGAAAGATCTACCCGCCCGAACGCATCGAAACCGCCCTAGCCAACTTCTTTAGAACCGAAAACCTGTTCGCGCTGCGCGAGCTGGCGCTGCGGGAAGCGCTGCGCGCGCGCTACCGCGAGCGAATTGCGTCGCCGTTCGAACGCTTGCTGCTCAGCATCGGCTCGCGCGAGATCGACCTCCCGATGATCGCGCGCGCCGGCCGCATCGCCGCGCGGCTGGGTATCGAGTTCGCGATCGCCCACGTGACGGCTCCCGGCGCGCGTCTCGACGCGCACATCGTCGCGCGCCTGCAGGCCGAGGCCCGGAAGACCAACATCGAGTGGATCGAAGAGACCGCCCCCGACCCGGCCCGGCGTCTCATCGAGATCGCGCGGGCGAAGCCCGAGACCACGATTGCGCTGGCCGGAACCAATCGCGCTCCGCGCTGGTTTCAGCCGCCCTCCTTCGCGCGCCGCCTGATCGACGCGGGCGCTCGCGAGTTGCTCGTCCTGATGCGGCCGGCCGGCCCGCAGGCCGAAGCGATGCCCGAGGACTAGCCAACACTTGGGCATCCGAGCGCACTCCATTCTCACGATATGACTCTGCGTTTCGACGTTCCGGCGGACGTTCTCGATCGAGCTCGCGCCGGTGAGGCGGCGGCGACCGACCGGCTGATCGAGCTGGCGTGGCCGCACGCGTTTCGCATCGCCTTTTCGATCGTACGCGACCGCGATCGCGCGCAGGACGCCGCGCAGGAAGCCTGCGCGGTCGCCTATCGCCACGTCGTGCGGCTTAGGGAGAGCGCCGCGTTCGGCGTGTGGTTCTATCGCATCGTCATGCGCCAGGCGACGGCGATGGAACGCAAGGCCGTCTTGCGGCGGGCGATCGACCGGCGCACGCCGGCCACGAACTCGCCCGACGAGTCGATCGCGCGCATCGACATTCTCAACTCGCTGGCGCGCTTGCCGCGCGTCCGCCGCGCGTGCGTGATCTTGCACTTTTACGCGCAGATGAATAGCCGCGAGATCGCCGCGGTGCTGGCGATCCCGGATGGAACCGTTCGCTTTCACCTGTCGCGCGCGCGCCGCGAGCTTGCCCGGATGCTGGCCGAGGATCCCCCTTTGCCGGCGCGCCGGATGGTGAACGCACACGCCGTTTGACGCTGCCGCCGAAGCGCTCGCGGCGCTCGACCGAATCGCTCCTCCGCCGCTCGATCTGAACGCCGTCCGCTCCCGCTGCGACGCGCTCGGCCGCCGCGAGCGGCGCCGCAGCGCGTCTCGGATCGCAGCCGCGCTGCTCTCGGCAATCGTCTTGGCGATTGCAATCGGCATGCACCAGGCCGCACCGCCGGCCGGCGGCGCACCGACGATCGCGGTCACGCCGGCGCCAGCCGTTACCTAGGCGGTGCATCCCGGGAAGTTTCTCCTCGGCGTCGCAGCGATCGCCGGGCTGGACGCGTGCACGCTTGCGAGCCACAACGTCGCCCTCGCCGGCGCGGCGTGGATCGCCATCGGCGCGATTTTTGCTCTCGGCCATCGCTCCCTCGAGCGCCGCGAAAGCGTCGCGCGCGCGAGCCCCGCACGCCGGGCCTGGACCGCACCTTCGGCGGACGTTGCATTCGGGCGCCGCGATCTGGCTGCCGCGGCGCTGCTCGGCGCCTCGAGCTTCGCGCTCTCGATCGCGTACTATTGGGTGCCGAATCAGAAGATCTTCGACGAGGTCTACTTCGCGCGCGCGGCCGAAGAATATCTCCGCAACCAGCGCATCTTCGAAAACACGCATCCTCCGTTGACGAAGCTGATCGTCACGGCGTCGGTGTTGGCGTTCGGCGGACTGAGCCGGGGCGACGACGCGTACGGCTGGCGATTCCTCGACGTGCTCTTCAGCGCGCTTGCCGTGGCGGTGCTTTACGCATTCGCCAAGCGCGTCACCGGCTCGCGTCGCTGGGCCGGCGCCGCGGCCGCCTTCTTCCTATTCGACGGAATGCATTTCGTGCAGTCGCGCATCGCGACGCCCGAAGGAATCGTCATCTTCTTTTCGCTCGCGGCGGCCTATTGGCTCTACCGCTTTTGGACCACGCCGCAGTGGGGCCGCGACGCCGGCGCCAGGCTCGCGGCATTCGCGATCGCGTTCGGCTGCCTGATCGCCTGCAAGTGGTACGGCGCGGTGCTCTTCGTCCTCGCTCTCGGAATGGGCGCCTGGCAGCGGCCGCGCGGTTTGCGCTTTGCCGGCTTCGTCGTGGCGTTCGCCGGCATGGCTGCGCTGGTTTACGCGCTCGCCTGGATCCCGGATCTCGTCCGCCAATCGCCCGACCCGAACGAAATTCACACGCTTCGCGACGTCGTCCAGCGCCAGTACGACATGTTCGAATATCACTATAATTTGCACGCGACCCACCCGTACGCTTCGAAGTGGTGGGAATGGCCGCTCGACGACGTTCCGGTCGTCTACTACTACACGCCGGCGCCTTCGCCCACGCCGGCCTCGTGCTGCGTGCGCGAAATTACCTCGATGCCGAATCCGCTGACCCTCTGGTTCGGCTTGATCGGCGTCCCGGTCGTCGCATGGCTCGCCTGGCGCGAGCGAAATCGCGGCTATGCGTTCGTCGTTTTGACGTATCTCGTTCAATGGCTGCCGTGGGCCGCCTCGCCGCGGATTGCGTGGGAGTACCATTATTACGTCGACGTGCCGCTGGTCTGTCTCTGCAATGCCGTCGTGCTGCAGCGGCTGTGGCAGTGGTCGAAGGCGCGCGTGCCGGCGCGCGCCATGGCACAGACCGCCGTTGCAGCCTACGCGGCGGCGGTCGCGATAGCGTTCCTCTACTTTTATCCGATCTTGGCCGCGGTGCCGATTACGTGGGGTGCGTGGAGTCAGCGAATGTGGTTCCCGACCTGGATAATCGGCCCCGGTTAGCGGTTACTCGGGCTTCAGTCCGTCCAGTGCCAAGTTGAGCTCGAGCACGTTGACGTGCGGGTCGCCGAGAAATCCGAGCTGACGCGGCTGGACGTGCGCGGCGATCAGCGCGCGCACGGCATCGACGCTCAGGTGACGCGCTTTGGCCACGCGCGGCGCTTCCCAATAGGCCGCTTCCGGCGAGATGTCGGGATCGATGCCGCTGGCGCTGGACGTGACCAGGTCGATCGGCGGCGGTCCGCCGGCGTCGGGATTGTCCTTTTCGAGCTGCGCGATCGCGTCTCTGGTCGCCTTCATCAGCTTCGCCGACGTCGCGCCGTAGTTGGTGCCGCCGGTTTGCGTGGGATCGTAGCCCTTACCGGCGGCCGACGGGCGTCCTTGAAAATACTTCGGCTGCGTCCACAGCTGTCCGATAATCCACGAGCCCACCACCTTCCCGTCGACGCTGACCATCGAGCCGTTGGCTTGTTTGGGGAACAGCACTTGCGCCGCGCCCGTCATCGCCAGCGGATAGACGAGTCCCAAGACGACGACGCTGACGATCGTCATTCTCAGCGAGACTCCCAGATACTTGATCATATGCCTTCCGTCCTACGTGAGATGCAGCGCGGCCAGGATCACGTCGATGATCTTGATGCCGATGAAGGGGATGATGATTCCGCCGACGCCGTAGAGCATGACGTTCTGGAAGAGCACGGCGTTGGCGCCCTTGGGCTCGTACTTTACGCCGCGCAGCGCGAGCGGGATCAGCGCGACGATGATCAGCGCGTTGAAGATAACGGCCGATAGAATCGCGCTCTGCGGCGTCGAGAGACGCATGACGTTGAGCGCTTCCATCGGCTTGTACGCGACCGCAAACATCGCCGGCAGGATGGCGAAATATTTGGCGACGTCGTTGGCGATCGAGAAAGTGGTCAGCGACCCGCGCGTCATCAGCAGCTGCTTGCCGATCTCGACGACCTCGATCAACTTGGTGGGGTCGGAATCGAGATCGACCATATTGCCGGCTTCTTTGGCGGCTTGCGTGCCGGAGTTCATAGCCACGCCGACGTCGGCTTGCGCGAGCGCCGGTGCGTCGTTGGTGCCGTCGCCGGTCATCGCGACGAGCCGCCCGGAGACCTGCTCGCGCTTGATCAGGTCCATCTTCGTTTCGGGCGTTGCCTCGGCTAAGAAGTCGTCGACGCCGGCCTCCTTGGCGATGGTCGCAGCCGTCAGCGGGTTGTCGCCGGTGATCATGACCGTGCGGATGCCCATGGCGCGCAAGCGGTCGAAGCGCTCGCGCATGTTCGGTTTGAGGACGTCTTTGAGATAGACGACGCCGAGCACGAGCGTGTTGCGCGCCAGCAACAGCGGCGTGCCGCCGGCCCGCGCGATCTTTTCGACTTGCGGCACCAGCTCGGGAGACGGCGTTCCGCCCTGCTCGCGAACCCATGCCAGAATCGAATCGGGAGCTCCCTTGCGGATCTTGGCGCCGTCGGGCATGTCCAGACCGGACATGCGCGTGTACGCGCTGAACGGCACGAACGTTGTTCCCTCCGGGGAGCCGTTGGCCGCACCCAGCGACAGCGCGAGCGTGACGATCGAGCGGCCTTCCGGCGTCTCGTCGGCGATCGACGACAAGTACGCCATCCGCGCGACGTCTTTGGCGTCCATGCCGTCGGCCGAGATGATTTCCACCGCCTGCCGGTTGCCCAAGGTAATCGTTCCGGTCTTGTCGAGCAGCAGCGTGTCGACGTCGCCCGCCGCCTCGACCGCGCGTCCGCTCATGGCCAGTACGTTGCGCTGCATGACGCGATCCATGCCGGCGATGCCGATCGCCGAGAGCAGGCCGCCGATCGTCGTGGGAATCAGACACACGAGCAGCGCGATCAGCACGGTCACGCTCTGCGCCGTGCCGGCATAGACCGAGTACGGCGCCAGCGTCGCACCCGCGATCAGAAAGATAATGGTAAGGCCGGCCAGGAGGATCGACAGCGCGATCTCGTTCGGCGTTTTTTGCCGTTGTGCGCCTTCGACCAATCCGATCATGCGATCCAGAAAACTCTCCCCCGGATTCGCGGTTACGCGCACGACGATCCGGTCGGAGAGCACGCGCGTGCCGCCGGTGACCGCGCTGCGGTCGCCGCCGGCTTCGCGAATGACCGGGGCCGACTCGCCGGTGATGGCCGATTCGTCCACCGTGGCGGCGCCTTCCACGACGTCGCCGTCCGCGGCGATGACCTGATTTGCCTCGACGACGAACCGGTCGCCTTTGCGCAACGACGTGCTGGAGACGAGTTCCTCGGCGCCGCCGTCGCGCAAGCGGCGGGCCTGCGTATCGGATTTGGTGCGCCGAAGATACTCGGCTTGCGCCTTGCCGCGGCCTTCGGCGACCGCCTCGGCGAAGTTGGCGAACAGGACGGTAAACCACAGCCACGCGGCGATGGCGAAGTCGAAGCCGGCCGACCCGGTATGCCGAGACAGGTCGCGCGCGAAGAAGATCGACGTCGCGAGCGCGCCGACTTCGACGACGAACATGACGGGATTGCGTGCTTGCCAGCGCGGATCCAGCTTCTTGAAGGAGTCTCCGATCGCGCGCACGACGATCGCGCGTTCGAACAGGGAGCGCGCTTTGGGGCGGCGCTCCAAGCGGCGTTGACTGAGCATCAGAACGTCTTTCCTTGTACGAGCAGCAGATGTTCGACGATCGGGCCGAGCGAGTCGGCCGGCAGGAACGTCAGCGCACCTACGATGACGATCACGCCGAGCAGCAGCGCGACGAAAATCCCCGAATGCGTCGTGAAGGTGCCCAAGCCTTCAGGCACCGCCTTCTTGCCGGCGAGCGCGCCGGCCAGCGCGAGTGCCGGGATCGCGACCGCGAAGCGGCCGAACATCATGTTCGTGCCGGTCACGATGTTATAGAACAGGTTGGGCCCCAGCCCTGCGAACGCGGAACCGTTGTTGGCGTTGGTCGAAGTAAACGCGTAGAGAATCTCGGAGAAGCCGTGTGGGCCGCCGTTGTTGAGCGTCGCCAACCCCGCCGGTACGACGGCGGCAACCGCGGTCGGCACCAGACAGAGGACGGGCGTCACGAGCGCGGCGAGGATGGCGAACTGAACCTCTCGCCGCTCGACCTTCTTCCCGAGATACTCCGGCGTGCGGCCGACCATCAGACCGGCGATGAACACCGTCAGCACGACGAAGACGATCATCCCGTACAATCCGCTGCCGACGCCGCCGAAGACGATCTCGCCCAGCTGCATGTTTACCAGCGGGACCAAGCCGCCCAGCGGCATGAACGAATCGTGCATCGAGTTGACCGCTCCGCACGACGTGTCGGTCGTCACTGTGGCAAACAGGGCCGAGGCCGGAACCCCGAAACGGCACTCTTTGCCTTCCATGTTGCCGCCGGCTACGCCCATCGCGTGGACGATTGGATTTCCTTGCGCCTCGGCCCAATACGCCAGCGTGAAACCGGCGAAGAACAAAATCGCCATCGCGGCAAAGATCGCCCAACCTTGGCGCGTATCTTTGACCATCTTGCCGTACATGTACGTCAAGCCGGCACCCAGGGAAAAGATGAGTACCAGCTCGGCGAGATTGCTCACCGGCGTCGGGTTCTCGTTCGGGGACGCCGAGTTCGCGTTGACGAAGCCGCCGCCGTTGGTGCCCAGCTCCTTGATGACTTCCTGCGAGCCCATCGGTCCGCCGGTAATCGTCTGTTTGAAACCGGCGATCGACGTGACGTCCCGATAGGCGTGGAAGTTTTGCGGAATTCCTTGCCACACCAAGAACAATCCGAGAACGATCGAGACCGGCAGCAAAACGTAGAGCGAGCAGCGGGTCAGGTCGACCCAAAAGTTGCCGAGCGTTTTCGAAGTCGTGCGAACCACGCCGCGAACGACCGCAACCGCGATCGCGATACCGACGGCGGCCGAAACGAAGTTATGCCACGCCAGCCCCGCCATCTGCGAGAGATAGCTCATCGTGCTTTCGCCGGAGTAGAACTGCCAGTTCGTGTTGGTCGTGAAGCTGATCGCCGTGTTCCACGCCATGTCGGGCGTCATGTTGTCGAAATGCTGCGGATTGAACGGCAGCCACTTTTGCGTCCTAAGCAGGACGTAGAGATAGAAGAAGCTGATGACCGAAAAGGCCAGCATCGCGAAGGCATACGCGTACCACGTCATTTCCTCGTCTTCGCGAACGCCGCCGAGGCGGTAAATCACGCGTTCGACCGGGCGCAGTACCGGCGACAGCCAGGTGAACTCGCCTGCGAAGACGCGCGCCATATACGAGCCGATCGGCTTGGTCAGAGCGAGCACGATCAGGAAAAAGACGATGGCTTGAATCCAGCCGATCGCAGTCATTC
>Ga0335075_10016197_pt1 | contig 11152 bp, 13 predicted proteins | sample Lox_Sample_24_FD_206723 | JGI IMG/M metagenome (GOLD analysis project Ga0335075, IMG submission 206723) | Soil microbial communities from Loxahatchee National Wildlife Refuge, Florida, United States - Lox_Sample_2.4 | ecosystem: Environmental > Terrestrial > Soil > Wetlands | place: USA... | reverse complement strand
CGCACGAAGTGGATCGCATCCCCCGCTCCCGAGTAATTGCTCCACAGGGCGACGCGGCAGCGCGGACAGCGCGAAATCCGCTGGCCCTTGCCGCTCGCCGACGGCGTCAAGACCATCTCGATCGCACCCTCGAGGAGCGCCACGCGGTCCGCCTCGATCATCGCGTTCAAGGCGAATGCCGCGCCCGACTCGCGCTGGCACCAGCGGCAATGGCAGCAGTGGACGATCATCGGCGGTCCGGACATGCGGTAGCGCACGAAACGGCACGTGCACCCTCCGTCGGCTTGCTCTACGGCGCTCATGAGTCCCTCCCGGACAACGGTTGCTGCCCGCATTTTAAGGGATTCGGCGTCCCCTCGCGCCGGCCGAGCGCGCCGCGGAGCGGCCAGCCCGGCCGGCCGCGACGCAAAGGCCTGCCGAGAACGCGAGCCACCAGAGAATGGCGAGCCACATGCTGCCGCTGCCCGGAAAGCGACGGGTCAGGGCGAGCGCCGCACACGCCGCGAGCGCGCAGACAAATGCAATCGTCACGAGCGGGCGGGCTGCCAAAGGGTAGCGCAGCAACCCGCGCAGCAGCACGCCGTAGCCGAGCGCCCCGGCGAAAGCGGACGCCGCGACCACGAGCGCGGAGGCCGCACCGACGCCGGCTCCCGCGAGGTGCGGTATGGCCGCCGAGCCGAGCCGCGCCAAGGAGCCGCTCAGCAGCGCTGCGGCGGCAATGAACGCGAGCGCACGCCGCGGCGCCGGCCGGGGACGCAAACAGAGCGCGACCGCGGCGGCGTGCAGTGCCCCGTAGACTGCAAATGCGAAGGCGACCGGCGCGAGGACACTGTAAGACCTCACCGCGGCGATCGCGAGCGCTGCGGTGGCGATGAGCTCTACATGCCGCCGATAACGAAGCTGTGGCTCGGCGCCGGCTCCCTGCATTAGGATCCCTCGCGCCGCCGCAAGGGCTTTAGGCTGCCGACGGCGTCTCGCCGCCGAGGATGCGCTGGAAGCGCGCGCGCTCGATGTTGCTGCCGCTCAGCACCACCGCAATCGAAGGCGATCGTGGAGGACTGCAAGGACGGATCTCCCGGGACGAGGCCCGCGCATGATGCGCCATTTCGTGCGGCGGATGAAAGCGCAATGCCCGGGCGTGCGGCTATTCCGCCATCCCCGCAGTGCAGCTATACTTCACGCCTCCTTTTTCAATGGGTTTTCAGCCACCGTGTCCCAACCCGAATCCTCCGATACCCATTTCTTCAATTCCTTCAGCGTGGTCCTCGGGATCTTGATCGCCTTCACCATTTGCCTGTTCGCCTTTGCGCGCGGCATCGGCCGCGAATATCAACTGCGGGACGTGCGCGATGATCCGCTCCTGAAGCAGGAGATCAAGGAGAACACGGCCCCGTTCGCACGCGAGGCGGTTGCCGGACAGGACAACAGCGCGCTCGCCATCACCGCGACTGCGCCCGGCGGTGCTTCGGGTTCGGCGGCGGCGATACCCACCACCGGGGAGCAGGCGTTCAAAGAGGTGTGCTCGGCGTGTCACGGCACCGGTCTCAACGGCGCACCCAAGGCGGGCGACAAAGCGGCCTGGGCGCCGCGCATCGCGCAAGGCAAGGAAACGCTGTACGCCCATGCGATTTCGGGCAAGGGGCTCATGCCGCCGAAGGGCGGGACCACCTGGCCGGATGCGACGATTCGCATGGCCGTCGACTACATGGTCTCGCTCGCCAAGTAGCGCTCTTCCACGGCCTCGCCCTGCGGAGCGCGGTCCAGCGTCCGCAGCCCTATCGCTTCGGATACGTCGCAGCGGCGGATCTGCGGCGCACCCGCCAGGTCCGCGCAGGTGCGCGCGAGCTTGAGCACCCGATGGTATGCGCGCGCCGAGAGGCCAAGGCGGTCCATGGCCACCGCGAGGAGCGCCCGGGACTCGCGATCGAGCCGGCAGCCGCCGGCGACCTGCGCCGGATCGAGGCGCGCATTGAGCACACCCTGGCGGGCCGTCTGCAGGCACCGCGCCGCGGCGACGCGCGCCGCGATCGCGGCGGAGGTCTCGATGCGCAAGGGCGAGGCTTCGCCCCCCGCACCGGTCCCGGCCATGAGGTGGCGGATCGGCACGTGCTGGAGCTCGACATGCATGTCGATGCGATCGATGAGCGGGCCCGAAATGCGCCGTCGATAGCGCGCCACGTGCGCGGGCGTGCAGCGGCAGCGTCCGCTGCTCTCGCCTGCGTACCCGCACGGACAGGGATTCATCGCCGCGATCAGTTGGAATCCGGCCGGATACTCGCACGTGCGGCGCGAGCGCCCGACGACGACCACACCGCTTTCCAGCGGCTCGCGCAGCGCCTCGAGGATGTTGCGCGAGAACTCCGGCAGCTCGTCCAGAAACAGCACGCCGTGGTGCGCGAGCGAGAGCTCGCCGGGCCGCAGCGAGCTGCCGCCGATGATGGCCGCGATCGAGGCCGTGTGCTGCGGACTGCGAAATGGCCGTTCGACGCGCGCATCCGGCCGATGCCCGGCCGCCGAGACCAGGCTCGCGACCTCGAGCGCCTCACGTTCGTCGAGCGGCGGCAGCAGCCCCGGTAAGCATTGCGCGAGCAGCGTTTTGCCCGCGCCGGGCGGGCCGATCATGAGCATCGCGTGACCGCCCGCGGCCGCGATCTCGAGCGCACGCTTGGCGGCGAACTGACCGCGCACTTGCGCGATGTCGAGGCGCGCGCGGGCCGGAGCGTGCGCGATCGACGTTGCGCCAGGCAGGTGGGCGAGGCCGCGCAATGCCTCGCACACCTCGCGCAGATGCCGCGCCACCCTCACGCGCGGGCCCGCGATCCAACTCGCCTCCCAGTCGTTCGCAGCCGGCACGATGAGCTGGTGACCGGTATGCGCACCCGCGATGAGCGCCGGCAACAGTTGATTCGTGCGCCGCAGCTCGCCGCTCAGCGCGAGCTCGCCGTAGAGCTCGCAGCCGCCCACGGCGCGCGCCGGGAGCTGGCCGCTCGCCGCCAGAATGCCGACGGCAATGGGCAGGTCGAATCGTCCGCCTTCCTTCGGCAGGTCGGCGGGCGACAGGTTCACGGTGATACGGCCGCTGGGAAAGTCGTACCCGGAGGTGAGGATCGCCGAGCGCACCCGCTCGCGACTCTCGCGCACCACGGTCTCCGGCAATCCCACCAGGGCGAAGGCCGGTAATCCGCACCCGAGGTGTACCTCGACGCGCACGAGCGGCGCGGCGAGTCCCACGGGCGCCCGGCTCACGACCGTGCTCATGCCGCCCGTCACGCCGTTCTCCGCCGGGCGTCCAGGCCGCAGCGGCGCCTAAGGACCTCCGATCCGGGCCTCGAGGTCCTTCAGCCGCTGCTCCATGGCGGTGAGAGCGGCTTGCGTGCGCGCGAGCAAAGCCGCCTGCACGTCGAATTCGGTACGGCTCACGAGGTCGAGCTTGGCGAGCTGCGCCTGCAACACGGCCTTGAAATTCGCCTCGAGGTCGCGGCCCATGCCGCGCAGGGACTCGGGTACGGCGTCCGCGAGGCGTCGCGCGAGGTCATCGAGACCGGTGGAATTCATGAAGCTCATTTCATACCTCCGGGGCTTTCGCCCGCCCTTCGATAACGCACCCGGCGCGCGTGCGCGCCCCAAAGCGATGCACGAACGCCATCGTGCGGCATGCAACCCCTTGATATACCACCCCAGAGCGCCTGGCATGGAAGCTGCATTACTCCGGACAATAGTACGCGGAACTCGACCGGGGATCGTCTGATTAAGCGCCGAATGCGGGGATAAATGCATGAAGTTGATCACCGCCGTCATCAAGCCGTTCAAGCTGGACGAGGTGCGGCAAGCGGTCGCCGACATCGGCATTCAAGGTGTCACGGTCACCGAGGTGCAAGGGTACGGACGCCAGCTCGGTCATGTGGAACTGTATCGGGCGACCGAGCATCGCGTGGACTTCTTGCCCACGACCAAGGTCGAGCTCGCGGTGGATGATTCGATTGCGGAACAGGTCTTGGAGGCAGTTTGTAACGTGGCTAGGACAGGCAAGGCGGGCGACGGCAAGGTTTGGATCCTCGAGCTGGAGCAGGCCCTGCGCGTGCGCACCGGCGAGACCGGTCCGGACGCCATCTAGCCCGCATCGCTCGCCCCGCCCGTTCCGCCCGAGCAGATTGAGGACGATTTAGGAGCATCTCGCGCCGGCAAGCCAGCCAACTCCCCCGTCGGTGCGACATCCCGCCGGCGCGGGTTCCCCCCGGGGGCCCGCGCCGTATTTTTTTGGGTGCGCCGTCGGCGCCGGGATGCCGGTCGTTATACATTACAAAATGCATGGGATGCCGTGCTGCAATGCAAAGACGCGAGGTGCAATCCGCGCCGTGAGTCGGCATGCTTGATCCCAAAGGAGACTCGAATTCCATGAAAATGGTCGTTGCCATCATCAAGCCCTTCAAGCTCGACGACGTGCGTTCCGCCCTGGCGGAGGTGGGGATTCAGGGCATTACCGTGACGGAGGTCAAGGGTTTCGGCCGCCAAAAGGGTCACACTGAGCTCTATCGTGGAGCCGAGTACGTGGTGGACTTTCTGCCCAAGGTGAAGCTCGAGCTGGCCGTCGATGACGATCAGGTCGACCGGGTGGTCGAAGCCATCATCGAGGCGGCCCGCACGGGGAAAATCGGCGACGGAAAGATATTCGTCTCGGAACTGGGTCAGGCGGTGCGAATCCGCACAGGTGAAGCGGGTTCGCGGGCGCTGTAGCTATCAGCGAGGATGATTAGAAAATGAAACGCGTTCTCTTGTGCGCGGTGCTCATGGCGTGGTCGACTCTCGCCTCGGCCGTCGTTTACAAGTGGGTCGATGCGCAAGGCAAGGTCCAGTATGGCGACAGTCCGCCCGACGGCGTGCACGCCGAAGTGGTCGAGGGTCTCGGAACGCATACCTCGCGCTCGAACGCATCGCCGCCGCCGGCCTCGACGGCCAAAGGGCCGGCTGTTTCGGTCCCGAGCGAGACCAAGAAGGCGGTCGCGAACGACGTTTCCGCAACCCGCGAGAAGCAGTGCGCGGACGCGCAGGAGCGCTACAAGAAGCTCATCGAAGGCCGGCATATCTACAAGACCGGCGACAACGGTGAGCGGGTGTACCTGACCTCGCAGGAAATCGATCAAGAGCGAATCAGCGCCAAGCAGGACATCGACGATACCTGCAATAGCCCGACCTGATTCGCGGCGGCGGCCTTCGCAGCGGGGATAGCCCGCCCGCCGATTTTGCCGCCCGGGGCGCAAAGCCTTACGCTAGAGCCCGCGGTTCACCTCGGGGATCACTTGCTATGCAGACGGGCTTCGTCGGATTGGGCGCGATGGGCACTCACATGGCGCGCAATCTCGCCCGCGCGGGCCTGCTTCGGGGCGTGTGGAATCGGACCTCCGAGAAGGCGACGGCGCTCGCGGCAGAGCTCAAATGCCACGCTTTCGTCGACCTCGCGGAGCTCGCTGCCAACAGCGACGCGGTGGTGATTTGCGTGTCGGCCGATGACGATGTACGCGCCGTGGTGGGCGGCCTCGAGCCGGGCTTGAGTCCGCACATGATCGTGATGGACTGTTCGACGGTGGGCTCGGCCACGGCTCGCGACATGCACGCGCGGCTCGCTCCGCTGGGCGTCGGGTTTCTCGATTGCCCGGTGAGCGGGGGAGTCGAGGGTGCCCGGGCCGGCACCCTCGCCATCATGGTCGGCGGCGATGAGGGGGATTTCTCGCGCGCCGCGCCCGTGCTCGAGAAGATGGGCAAGACCGTGGCGCACATGGGCCCGAGCGGCGCCGGTCAGGCGACCAAGGCCACCAACCAGATCATGTGCGCAGGCATCATTCAAGCCGTGGGCGAGGCGATGGCCTTCGCTCACGCCGAAGGACTGCCGCTGGAGCGGGTGATCGAGGTGCTCGGCAAGGGCGCCGGCTCGAGCTGGTACTTCGTCAATCGGGCGCCCTACATGGCGCGGCAAAGCTATCCCGCGGGCTTCAGGGTCCGATTGCACGCCAAGGATCTGCGCATCTGCCGCGACATGGCCGCACAGCACGGGGCACGGCTTCCGATCGTCGACTCGACGCTGAAAGAGTACGCCACCCTGGTGGTCGAGGGCTTCGGCGACGAGGACATCTCCGCGATATATCGGCTGAAATCCGCGCTCTTCCCCGCCACGAAACCCGCCGGCTCATGAGCGCGGCCTCCGCCGGCGCGGTACTCAAGATCGCGACGCGCAAGAGCCGCCTGGCTTTGTGGCAGGCCGAGCACGTGGCGACCCTGCTGCGCGGCGCGCACGCCGGGCTCCGCGTCGAGCTCCTGCCCATGTCGACGCAGGGCGATCGAATCCAGGACCGCAGCCTCGCGGCCATCGGCGGCAAGGGCTTGTTCATCAAGGAACTCGAGGTTGCGCTCGCCGAGCGGCGCGCCGACATCGCGGTCCATTCGATGAAGGACGTGCCCGCTGAAATGCCGCAGGACTTCGTGATCGCCGCGTTCCTCGAGCGCGCCGACCCTCGCGACGCGCTGCTCAGCCGCAGCGGCCGCGGCCTCGCCGAGCTGCCCGCGGGCGCGAAGCTCGGCACGTCGAGCCTGCGGCGCACGGCACAGCTCCTCGCCGCGCGGCCCGACCTGCGCATCGAGCCGCTGCGCGGCAACGTCGACACGCGCCTCAAGCGTCTCGAGAACGGCGAGCTGGACGCCATGGTCCTCGCCTGTGCCGGTCTTGCCCGCCTCGGACTGGAGTCGCGCATCAGCGCCCGTCTCGACCCGGCGCGGATGCTGCCGGCGGTCGGGCAAGGAGCGATCGGCATCGAATGCCGCAGCGATGATGCGCATGCGCGCGCGCTCCTGCGAGCGCTCGATGACACCGCGACGCGCACCGCCCTCGCCGCGGAGCGCTCCTTCGCGCGGACCCTGGGCGGGAGCTGCCAATCGCCGATCGCGGCCCTCGCACGCATCGAGCAGGACCGGCTGACGCTTGCGGGCCTCGTGGCGGAGCCCGACGGCTCGCGCCTGCTGCGCGAGAGTGCGTCCGGCACATGCGCGCGCGCCGAGCAGCTGGGCGAGGAGCTCGCGCAGCGCCTGCTCGAGTCGGGAGCCCGCCAGTTGCTGGAGCGGCTGCGCACCGCCTGACCCATGCTTCCACTGCACGGCACCGGCGTCCTCGTCACTCGACCCAGACATCAAGCCGCCCCGCTCTGCCGCCTGCTCGAGGCGCAGGGCGCGAGCGTCGAGCGCTTCGCGGCCATCGAGATCGAGCCTACCGCACGCCGCGAGTGGGCGGAGCGGCTCGGCGACCTCAAGAAATTCGATCTCGTCATCTTCTCGAGCGCGAACGCCGTCCGCTACGGGGCGGCGCTGCTCGAGCAACGCCGCGACCTGCCGCTGGCCGCGATCGGCCCGGCCACGGCCCGAGCGCTCAATCAAGCCGGCTACCGCGTGTCGGTGCAGTCGGGCGAGGGAGCCGATTCTGAAAGCCTGCTGCGTCATCCCAAGCTCAACGCCGTGGCGGGCGGCCGCGTGCTGCTGGTCAAGGGCGCCCAAGGGCGGGAGCTCCTGGAGAAGGAGCTCGTGCGCCGCGGCGCAGAGGTCGCGGTGGCCGAAGTCTACCGGCGCGAATGCGCGCGGCCGAGCGAGGCGGAGATGAGGGCGCTGGAGACACGCTTCGCGGCACACGAGATCCACGCGGTGACGGCCACGAGCGTGGAGATCGCCGCGAATCTGCTCGCGCTCGCGACACCTCGGCTGCGCCGCGCCTTCGATGCCGTGCACTGGTTGGTGCCGAGCGAGCGCGTGGCCGAGAGCCTGCGCGAAGGGGGGGTGAGAGGCCCGGCGCTCCTCGCCCGCTCCGCCGAGGATCAGGACCTCGTATCCGCCCTCATCCGCTGGCGCGCGGCGGAATCGGGAGCGTAATCGAAGGGGTCGAAGGACATCGCGGAGTCGGGAACACCGCGCGCCCTGAACTCGCGGCGCACGGCATCGATCATCTGCGGGGGGCCGCTCGCATAGATCTCGTGATGCGCGAGTGCATCGACCTCGGCGAGCACCGCCTCGTGCACCAGCCCGCGCCGTCCTTCCCAGGCGGGCGAAGGCTCGGAGAGCACGGGAACATAGCGCAACCGGGCGTCGTGCCGCGCCGCGTCTTCCAGAAAGGCGTGCGCGTACAGATCGCGCTCGCTGCGCACGCCCCAGTAGAGCGTCATCCGCCGGGGCAAGCCGCTCTCGAGCACATGGCGCGCGATGCTCTTCAGCGGGGCGATGCCGGTGCCGCCGCCGATGAGCAGCATGGGCGGCGCCTGCGGGCCCGCCCTCTCGCGATAAATGCTGCTTCCCAGGGGCCCTTCGAGCTGCAGCACGGCGCCGCGCATCTCCTCCGCAAATACCTGCTCCGAGAACTCGCCGCCCGGGGCGCGGCGCACGTGCAGCTCGAGCGGGCGTGCGTCGTGCGGCGGCGAAGCGATGGAGAAGCTGCGCCGCCGGCCCTTGGGAAGCAGCACGTCGATGTACTGCCCCGGCTTGAAATCGAAACTCTCGGCGGGCGGCAGCCGCAGATAAACTCCCATGACATCGTGGGCGAGACGCTCGATGCGCTCGACACGGCCCGGCAGGCGCTTGATCTGCAGCGCGCCCGCGCTGCCCGGCGCGAACGTCTCGAGGACGAGGTCGCTGCGGGCATGCATCTGACAGAGCAGCACCAGTCCGTCCGCGGTCTCCGCGTCCGACAGACCGAGCGGCCGGCCGTTCGGGTAAGTCACCTCGCCCTCCAGGAGCCTCGCCCGGCACGCACCGCAATTGCCGCCCATGCACCGATGGGGCATATCGAGCCCCGCGCGCAGAGCGGCGTCGAGCACCGTCTCGTCGGCGGCGGTCTCGAAAGTCCCGGCAGATCTGAACAGCTTGACGCGCAACACCGGCTCCTTCGGCACATCGTAGTATGTCCGCGTGTCGCTCGCAGCGATTCATGGCATCGGCTATGCTCGGCGCATGCGCATCGAGTTCGTGAAGATGCAGGGCCTCAAGAATGATTTTCTCGTCTTCGACGCCCCCGCCCCCCTCGACGCCGCCCGGATGCGGGCCCTCGCCGACCGGCATACCGGCGTCGGCTTCGACCAGGCGCTGATGCTCGAGGCGCCCCGCGACTCGGGCACTCGCGCGTTCTATCGGGTCTTCAACGCCGACGGCGGCGAAGTCGAGCAATGCGGCAACGGCGCGCGGTGCGTCGCCGCGCTCTTGTATGCTCGCGCTCCCGAGCGCGGGCGCGAACTCGTGATGGAGAGCAGGGCCGGGCGGATGCATGCGTGCGTTCACCCGGACGGCTCGGTATCGGTGGACATGGGAGAGCCCGATTTCGCTCCGGCGTCGATTCCGCTCGATGCCCCGGCCGAGCGACGCTGCTACACGCTCGAGGTCGGCGGGGAGAGTGTCGAGCTCGGTGCGGTGTCGATGGGCAATCCGCACGCGGTACTGCGCGTCGACGATATCGAGAGCGCGCCGGTCGCGCGCCTCGGTCCCGCCATCGAGCGCCATCCGCGCTTTCCGCGGCGGGTCAACGTGGGCTTCATGCAAGTCCTCGGAGCGGGACACATCGCATTGCGCGTGTTCGAGCGCGGCGTGGGCGAGACCCTCGCCTGCGGCACGGGCGCTTGCGCGGCCGTGGCGGTGGGCGTCCGCCAGGGACTGCTCGAGCCGGACGTCGAGGTCGAGCTGCCGGGCGGAACCGCACGGGTCTCTTGGGCGGGCCCGGGCCGGCACGCGTGGCTGACCGGACCTGCGATCACGGTTTTCACCGGCGTAGTGGACATCTAACGGGACATCATGGGGAGCTTAGCGCAATGACAGGTCAGGCAAGAGGCATCAAACAGGACGCCATCAACGATGGCAGCGTGACTCAGTATCTCGAGAGCTATCCGGACTTCTTCGAGCGCAACGGCGCGCTGCTCGCGAAGCTCCGTTTGCCGCATCTACGCGACTCCGGCGCCACCGTGAGCCTGGTCGAGCGCCAGGTGGAGGTGCTGCGCGACCGCAATCAGGCGCTCGAGCGCAAGTTGAGGGAGCTCGTGGATGTGGCACGCGCGAACGACGCGCTGGCGGATCGCATCCACCGGCTGAGCCAGAGGCTCATCCGCGCGCGCACGCTCCTCGAGACCATCAACGCGCTGGAGACGAGCCTGCGCGAGGATTTCGATGCGCGCGACTCGGTGCTGCTCTTGTTCATGGAGCAGGCCCGCGAGCTCGAGGGCACCGCCGGCCGCTTCCTGAAAACGGCGGATCCCGCCGATGCCGAGGTCAAGACGTTCGAGTCGCTGCTGCAATCGGGCAAACCGCGCTGCGGGCAGATCCGCGATACCCAGCGGGACTTCCTCTTCGGCAAGGATTCCATAGAGATCGGCTCCGTCGCGCTGGCGCCGCTCGGCACCAAGGGGGCTCTGGGTCTTCTGGCGATCGGCGCGAGCGATGCGGACCGGTTCCATCCCGCCATGAGCACGGAGTTCCTGACGCGCATCGGCGAGCTGCTCGCGAATGCGCTGACGCGCTGAAGAAGCGGACCCGCCGTGCAGCCGGGCGAGAGCGGGTGGATCGAGCGCTTCACCTCGCACTTGAAGCACGAGCGCCGCATGAGTCCTCAGACGGTCTCGGCCTACCTCGCGGACCTCGCGCAGCTCGCCGCCTTCTGCGACGCGCGCAAGATCGGGCGCTTCGTCGACGTCGACGCTGTGCTGGTGCGGACCTTCGCGGCGACCGGTCACGCGCGGGGTCTGTCCGCGCGCAGCATTCAGCGGCGGCTCTCGGCGCTGCGGACATTTTACGCGTTCCTGGTGCGCGAAGGCTCGAGCGCGCACAACCCCGCGCTCGACGTGCGCGCGCCCAAACAAAAAAAGCGCCTGCCGACGACGCTCGATGCGGACCAGATGGGGCGGCTGCTCGCCTTTCGCACCGACGATACCCTCTCCTCGCGCGACAAGGCCGTCATGGAGCTCTTCTACTCGTCGGGGCTGCGCTTGACGGAGCTGGTGAGCCTCGACTTGGGATCGCTCGATCTCAAGGACCGCATGGTGCGGGTGATGGGCAAGGGCGCGAAGTCGCGCGTCCTGCCGATCGGCCGTTACGCGGTGGCGGCGCTCGAGCGCTGGCTCGAGGAACGCGCCACGCTCCTCGAGAG
>Ga0335075_10016196_pt1 | contig 11152 bp, 11 predicted proteins | sample Lox_Sample_24_FD_206723 | JGI IMG/M metagenome (GOLD analysis project Ga0335075, IMG submission 206723) | Soil microbial communities from Loxahatchee National Wildlife Refuge, Florida, United States - Lox_Sample_2.4 | ecosystem: Environmental > Terrestrial > Soil > Wetlands | place: USA... | reverse complement strand
CGAGGTGCCGACCTGGTGCTGCAAGTCCGTTGCGCTGTTTACAACGGGACACTTGGTTCCGGCTTCGGTCAACGGTTCGAACCCGTCGGCCGTCCAGATGCAGCTGTCGCAATCGCCGCGTGATCCCCACCAGTTTCTGGACACTCCCCCTCAGGCCCATTCGCGTTATTTGCGGCCCTTTGCGTTCTTTGCGTTTCCTCTTGCTGCCACCGCGTCACGCACCGACCTGGCCGGGGGAGCCGATGGCTCCAGAGATCGTTGGAACTTGTGTGGAGCGGCGGCGCTCATCCCACACCAAATCATCGCAGGACCGCGGATTGCGAAGGTTAGTAGTACAAGGTAAATCCCCCGTACCCGTAGCTGTAGCTCGCAGTCTCCGGCTCGCTCATTGAGACTCTCCCGTTTTTTTGGAGCTTTCATTTCTCCAAGGGAATTGCGGCACTTCAGCTTCTTTGATGCGCCTCCTGATCTCCCTGTCTGCCGCGATAAAGTCCTTGACAGGAATTCGCTTTGTCAGGAAATGGAAATTGATCACAAAGTGCTCGCGTAGGCGATAACCCCCATCACAGAAGACTGGTTTGGGCGCGCAGCCTACCCCTACTCTGCAAAGAAAGGCGATTTTGCCGCCAATTGGCGCGGTGTAATCCTTGGTCATGTAAGCGACATCGGCACTGCATTGAAAAGGTGCCCCGCATGCGAGGAGGCCAGGAATACCGTTGTCGCGCAGTCGAAAGTTGTCGCACAAACCGTGGAACGTATAGCTCATGTCGATCGGAACCGTGCCATTATTTAGAATCAAACGGAGTTGATCAGCGAGAGCGGAAGCCGGATTCGTTGGTTCGCCTGGCATCGCAGAAATGCGCCGTAGATCGAACGCCGCCCCCTGAATTGGGTGTCCGGGACACCCCTCTGGCTCGTCAGGTTTTGGTGGTTTCGGAAGCGATGCCATGAAGGCGGGATCCCCGCCGGTAATATAGATCAGGTTCTCTTTCGGCTGGCGCAGTACGTACCGTCCAACTGCAAAATAAACCATTCCGTGCGGATCATTTGGGCACTTTGACGGATCGAATGGAATTTGATGGCTCTGGTACTGGGGCGGGGTCTGGGCGTGCGCAACTGGCAATGCGTCCAATATAGCCAGCAATGCAATGGCCACCCCAGGCAGGCCGTTTGCAATGCGCGCAATCAATGAGGCGGCCATTGACCGCGCTTCGACTACGCAACAGGGCCAACGAACCTTGCAGGGCACACCCAACCTCCCCCGCCGTAGGCCTCCGACGAAGTCCGTGACGGCCGACGGATGAATTCCAGTATCGAGAATATTCTACGGCCGGATTGGGCAAAAGATGGCATCCGTTAATTCGTCGTTACTTGGTCCGAAAGGATTGCAATTCCGTTGCCTTCGGCCGCAGTCCTGCTATCAGGGGCAAAATTGGGGTTCCGGTCCAACTCGTGTTCGGGGTCATCACGGGCCAGGCATTGGCAACCCCGTCCTGCCGCGGCGATACCATTCGCTACAGAGGCCGCAGAAAAAGCGAAAGCCACAGAGCGCGCGGACAGCCTTGGTAACCTTTCGGTTCAGTTCAACCTTTTCTGTGTGCTCTGTGGCTTTAGCTTTTTCTGTGGGCTCTGTGTTAAAGTTCTTTCTTTGCCGCCCGCCGCACCAGCCATGGCCCCGATTCACGACTCTTCAATCCATCCTCATGCAGCTTCGGCCCCCATGAACGAGACCCTCGACAACGAACTCACCTACCGCATGGCCGAGCAGGTGCCAACCGTTGTCGCGGCTCCAAAGGCCCAACAAGCAACAACCCGTCATGGCGGGGCTTGACCCGGCCATCTTCCCGCATTGATCGGGCACGGCTTGTGCAACGCGACCCGATCGATGTTGCGCGGATGGCCGGGTCAAGCCCGGCCATGACGAGGTGCGTCGGCGCCGCGACGTTTCATCCAGGGCGGGTCGGCCGCCGGGCCGGTGGTGAACTCATGATGTGGTCAATTCATCATGACGCAAAGAGCCGCTCCCTCCTACGGCGCGTCCAGCGGCACCACGCTGATGCTGTTGAACGGCGAACCGTTGATCAGTCGCGTGCTGACCACGGTATAGACCAGCACATGCTTCTCTGGATCGATTGCGCGATGGATCTGGAAACTTTTGAAGAAAAGCGACGCGGAGGCGAAGCCGATGACCTGGGAATGCGGCAAGCGTGGCGGCAGCGTCACCGGCCCTACGGCGCGGCAGGCGATGGAGAAGCGGCTGGGATCCTCGGCAATGCCGATACCACCTTTGATCCCGCCGGTCTCAGCGCGCGACATATAGCAGGAGACGTTCGCGACCTGCGGATCGTCGTAGCGTTCGACGACGATTTTATCATCCGGCCCGAGCCAGCGGAAATTGGTGTTGATCGAGTCGATGCGGGTCTGCGCGCGGGCTGGCATCGCGAGGGTCAACGCGGCGATGGCAAGCAGGATCAGTCGTGACATGGCACTGGTACTCCGGGGACGGTCCTTGCGTCTCATGGCGGACGGCCCGGCGCCGACGCAACCCTGACCGGCTGCGTGTCGCGGACTCCCAGCGCGTGACGGTGCCGCTACGAGCCCGGGCGTGCCGCGAGCCCGGGCCCGCCGCGAGCCCGGGCCTGCCGCGAACCCGGGCCCGCCGCGAGCCCGGGCCTGCCGCGAACCCGGGCCCGCCGCGAGCCCGGGCCTGCCACGAACCTGGGCCTGCCGCGAGCCCAAGCCTGCCCACGAGCCCGGGCCTGCCGCGAACCTGGGCCTGCCGCGAACCTGGGCCTGCCGCGAACCCCGGCCTGCCACGAGCCCCGGCTGCCGCGAGCCTGGGGCTGCCAAGAGACGGTGCTGCCACGAGCCGGGCGTGCCGTGGGTGATTGCCCGCTCGCCCTGGGCGCTGCGCCGGCACGCAGCGCCCCCATATCGCCCCGCCGCTTCGCTTATGCTACAGACACGCGCATGAACCTTTCCCCTCGGACGCTGCAAGCGATCCTGCGCGTGGTCGATTACGACGGCGCCACGCAACGCCTGGCCATGGAGGTCATCGCGCAGCCGCCGGCCCAGCGTGACGGCTGGATCCGGCGCCTGCGCGCGCTGTACCTCGCCGGCATTGCCCGGTCCGGCCATTCGCCGCAGATCGCCGGGCGCCTCGCCGACCTGCTGGAGGCCCGCCTGCGAGACCGTGTGACGGAAATCGAGTTGCGTGGCGGCGGAACCGTCGGCACCGCGTGACCGTTCAACTGAAAGAGACGCGATGATGAAGCCGTCGGAAATCGCCCGGGTGGAGGCCTATCTCCGCTCCACGCTGGGCAGTGACCGCATCCGCATCGAGGCACCCAAGACCCGCGGGGCCTCGGTGGAAGTGCGCGCGGGGAAGGAGTTCATCGGCACCCTGCACCGGGACGATGAGGATGGCGAGGTGTCCTATTCGCTCCATATCACGATCCTGGAGGAGGACCTGCCGGACTGATCCCGCCCGCGCGCCCGTGAAGCCAGTGGCGGATGCACACCACCGCCACTGGAGTATTGCCCGCCATGCCGACCAAAGGTGATCCTCATCGCGAACTGGAACTGAAGCTGGCCGTGCCGCAAGGCGCGGCGGGCAGCGTGCTGGATCATCCCGCGCTGCTGCTGGCGGGGCCGGATGCGCGCCGGCAGCACCAGGTCACCACCTATTACGACACGGCGGACCACACCCTGGCGCAAGCGGGGATCGCGCTGCGGGTACGGTGCAACGACGGCGTGCATGTGCGGACGGTGAAGGCGGACCGGGATGCCGGGCTCGCCGCCGACCGGTCCGAGTGGGAATGGCCGATCGAGCGCAATCGTCCCGATCCGAACCTGCTGGCGCAGACGCCGGTGGGCGCCAGGCTGCCGCAGCCTCTGGCTCTGGAGCCCGTCGCGGTCACCGAGATCGATCGGACAACCCGCTTGCTTGATCTCGACGACGGCACGCAGGTCGAGGCCGCGTTCGACGCGGGCTGGATCATCGCCGGCAATGCGCGCGCCGCGGTACAGGAATTGGAACTGGAACTGCGGCACGGCGACGCTGCCGCGATGTACCGTCTGGCCTTGCACCTGCACGCAACCGTGGCGGTGACGGTCGAAACCGAGGCCAAGTCGGCGCGAGGTATTGGCTTGCGGAATGGTACGGCACCGGAGCCGCGCAAGGCCTGCAGCGTCGCCCTGACGGCCGGCACACACGGCGCCGAAGCATGCCGCCGGATCATGGCGGCCGGCCTGGACCATCTGCTGGCGAACCGCGGACCGACGCTGGCCGGAAATGCCAAGGGCCTGCATCAGATGCGGGTTGCCATCCGGCGGCTGCGGGCCGCGCTGGAGTTTTTCAAGCCGCATCTGGAGCCGCATGCCCGCGCCCGCTTCGAGGCGGAATTGCGCCGCATCGGGCGGGTCTTCGGCGAGGCGCGCGACTGGGACGTGTTCTGCCTGCATATCCTGCCGGAGACGCTCGCCGGTGCCGATCGTGCGGCGGGGTGGGGCGAGATGCTGAAAAGCCCGGCGCAGCGGCGGCGCGACGCGGCCTTCCGGACCGTGACGGAAGAAGTCGCGGCACCCGCCTTTACCGCCCTGGTTCTCGGCCTGGCGGCGTGGGTGGAACAAGGATGCGGCAAGGCGCCTCTGCCGGGCGGCCAGGCGCTGGACCAGCCAGTCGCCAAACTATGCCCGGCCTTGCTCGATCGGCTGGCGGACAAGGTGGAGCACCGTGGCCGGCACATCGAGAGCGGATCCGACACGGAACGCCATGGGTTGCGCAAGTCGGTGAAGAAACTGCGCTACGCCATCGACTACGTCGCCGAGGCTTATCCGCACAAGCCGGTCAAGTCGTATCTGCATGCCTGCGAGCAATTGCAGGAGAGTCTGGGCGAGATCAACGACGCGGTTGCGGCGACCGGATTGGCGGAACGTCTCGCGGACGGACATTCGGATCTGACGCCGGCGCTGGGAGCCCTGGCAAGCATCCTGGGCGCGCGGCGGCAGGACGCGCTGCGGGACCTGTCGAAGCGGTGGCGGCACTTCCGCAGCGAGCAGCGCTTCTGGACGTAGCCGCGGCGATGGGCCCGACGCTGACCTGGGAGGCGATCGCGGTTCGGCTGGCGCTGACGCTGGTGGCCGGCATCCTGATCGGATTGGACCGCAACGAGCATGCCCATCCGGCCGGCCTGCGCACCACTGTCCTGATCGCGCTGGCCGCATCGGTGGCAATGATCCAGGCGCATTGGCTGACGCTGCACACGGTGGATACGCACAGCGCGATCGTGCGCGAAGACATGATGCGCCTGCCGTTGGGAATCCTCAGTGGCGTTGGATTCATCGGGGCGGGCGTCATTCTTCGGCGTGGCGAGATGGTGCGCGGGATCACCACGGCGGCGACGATCTGGATCACGACCGTGATCGGCTTGTGTTTCGGCGGCGGGCAGCTCGGCCTTGGCGCCGCGGCGACGGCGATGACGATGGCGGCGCTCTGGGCGATGAAATTTGCGGAACATGCGATCGTGATGGGCCGGCGCGGTACGCTGGATGTCACGTTCGCCACCCAGGGGGCGCGAGGGCAGACGGGCGGGCAAGACCCAATCGGTGCGCACGTGCGAACGGGCGCGCAAGACCAGATCGGTGCGCGAGAGCAAATCGGCGCGCAAGTGCAAATGGGTGCGCAGGAGCAAATGGGTTTGCAAGTGCAAATGGGTGCGCAAGAGCAAATGGGTTTGCACGAGCAAATCCTGTACCGCTTGCTGCAGGCGCACGGGTTTGCGCTGCGGTCGCGGCAAGTGGAAGCCGAGGCCGATGGCGCCAGGCGGATCGTCTGCCATGGCCGCTATCGTGGCGCCTATCCCGGCTGGTCGAGCGCGCTGGTGCGCGACGTCTCAGCGCGGCCGGAGGTGATCCGGGTTTCCTGGTCGGATGCCGATTGACGGCCCCTGGACTGCGGTTTCCCCGTTGCCGTGCCTGCGCTACATCGCGGCCCCTATCCGGGCCATGGAGGACAGAGAAGCATGTATCCCAACGTCTCGCTGCTGATCGATGGTCGATGGACCCCGGCGTCCGGCGGCCGTACCCTCGACGTGCTCAACCCGGCGACCGGCGAGGTGAACGGCACCGTGGCGCATGCCGACCGCGCCGATCTCGACCGCGCGCTGGCGGCGGCGGAGAAGGGGTTTCAGGTCTGGCGCAAAGTGTCGGCCTATGACCGCAGCAAGCTGATGCGCAAGGCCGCCAACCTGCTGCGCGAGCGCGCCGACGACATCGCGCGCCTGATGACGCTGGAACAAGGCAAGCCGCTGGTGGAGGCGAAAGGCGAGACGCTGGCCGGCGCCGACGTGATCGACTGGTTCGCGGAGGAGGCGCGCCGCGCCTATGGCCGCGTCGTGCCGGCGCGGGCGGAAGGCATTTATCAACTGGTGATCAAGGAACCGGTCGGGCCGGTGGCGGCGTTCACGCCTTGGAACTTTCCGATCAACCAGGTCGTGCGCAAGCTGTCCGCGGCGCTTGCGGCGGGGTGCTCTATCATCGTGAAGGCGCCGGAAGAGACGCCGGGTTCGCCGGCCGAACTGGTTCGCTGCTTCGTCGATTCGGGCGTGCCGGCGGGCGTGGTGAACCTGGTGTATGGCGTGCCGGCCGAGATTTCCGAGTACCTCATTCCGCATCCGGTGATCCGCAAGATCTCGTTCACCGGATCGACGGCGGTGGGCAAGCATCTCGCCGCGCTGGCGGGCGCGCATATGAAGCGCGCAACGATGGAACTGGGCGGCCACGCGCCGGCCATCGTGTTCGACGATGCCGATGTGGATGCCGCCAGCAAGTTGCTGGCCGGCGCGAAGTTCCGGAATGCGGGACAGGTCTGCATCTCGCCGACGCGGTTGCTGATCCAGGAAAAGGTGTACGAGCAATTCGTCGATCAGTTCGTGGATCATGCGAAAAAGGTCAAAGTCGGAGACGGCCTGGAAAAGGCCACCACGATGGGGCCGCTGGCGAATACGCGGCGCGTGACGGCGATGCAGAGCTTCATCGCCGATGCGGTGCAGCACGGCGCCAACGTGCGAACCGGCGGCAACCGGATCGGCAACAAAGGCAATTTCTTCGAGCCGACGGTACTGACCGATGTCTCCAGGGAAGCGCGGGTGATGAACGAGGAACCGTTCGGCCCGCTCGCGGTCATTGCGCCGTTCCACGATTTCGATGAGGTGGTGGCGGAGGCGAATCGCCTGCCCTATGGGCTGGCATCGTATGCCTACACGCGTTCGGCGAAGACGGCGACAGCCATCGCCGCGGCGGTGGAGTCCGGCATGATGTCGATCAACCACCACGGGCTTGCCTTGCCGGAGGTGCCGTTCGGCGGGGTCAAGGATTCGGGCTACGGCTCGGAAGGCGGGCTGGAGGCGATCGAGGCGTACCTGGTGACAAAGTTCGTGTCGCAGGCTGGGCTTTAGACGCGTCTCACCGGCCTGGACAAGCGTGGCTGCTGCGGCAAAACCCTCTCCCGCCTGCGCGGGAGAGGGTTTTTTCCGAGAAAATCTATTTGACAGGCTGGCGTCACGTCGTTGACAACGATAAAACCGTTGCAACGACGCGGCGAATCGACTGACACATCACTGTTGGGCGGCGCCGAGACCACAGGGGGACGCGGCTGCGATGGTCTCGGTTGGGGGCGCCGCGTCAAGACGCCGCGAACATAAGGAGAGAACATGTCAAAGGCCTTCCTCGCCCAGGTGATCCAGGAATCTGCCGAGCTGACCGGCGCCGCGGCCAACCGCACCGCGGGCGCGGTCATGGATGCCATCGTCAAGGAACTGAAGAAGTCGGGAAAGTTCACGCTGCCGAGCTTCGGCACTTTCACCGTGCGCAAGACCAAGGCCCGCAAGGGGCTGAACCCGCGCACCGGCGAGTCGATCAAAGTCAAGGCAGGCAAGACAGTGCGGTTCAAGGCTTCGCCCACCCTGAAAAAGGCGGTCTGATCCGGTCAGCGGCGCCGACCGAAGCCAGGCACGTGCGAAGCGTGCCTGGCTTTTTGCTGCCTGGGTGCCGCGTCCCGGCGGAGGCCCCGGGATGAAGCCGGCCCGCGTCCTGCCTCCGGCCCTGGGCGTCGCCGTTGTTCTTCTCGGCACCCTGGTCGTACCGTTCGACTCGGCGGTGAATGTCGCCTTCCCCGCCATCATCCGCGCATTCGCGCTGCCGATTCCGGCGATCCAGTGGGTCGTTATCGCCTATACGCTGACCTATGCCGCGCTGATGCTGGTGTTCGGCCGGCTGGGCGACATGCTGGGCCACCGCCGCGTGTTCCTGCTTGGCAGCGCTTGCAGCGCGGTCGCGTTCCTGGGCTGCGCCGCGGCCCCGTCCTATCCGTTGTTGCTTGCGGCGCGCGTGGCGCAGGGCGTCGGCGCGGCGCTGGCACTGTCGTGCGGACCGGCGCTCGTCACGGGGCTTTATCCGGAATCGCAGCGCGCGCGAATCCTCGGCCTTTACACGATGGTTTTCGGCGCCGGCGGTGCGGCCGGATCATTGCTCGCCGGCGTGCTGGTGGCACGGTTCGGCTGGCCGGCCGTGTTCTGGTTCCGCGCGCCCCTGTCACTGGCGGCATTCGTGCTGGCCTGGGGGTTGCCGGCGGCGGCGCCGGGCGGCCCGCGCGAGAGCTTCGATGCCGCCGGCGCGGCCTTGCTGGTGCTGGCGATTGCCGCGCTGCTGTTTGGGCTGAACCGGCTGCAGATGGGCCTGGCTCTGCCATTTTTCGCAATATCCGGGATGGCAGGATTCGGCTTTGTCCTGCGCGAGCGCCGCGCCGCGTTTCCGATCATCGACCTGCGCTGCTTCCGCGAGACCGATTTCGCATTGCTGAACCTGGGCAATGTCGCTGTCAGCCTCACGGGGTTTTCGGTGCCGTTGCTGGCGCCGTTCTTCCTGGTGCGCGTGGCTGGCCTGACCGCGCCGCAGGAGGGGCTCATGCTTGCAGTGGCAAGTCTCGGCACGGCGCTGGCGGCGCCTGTCGCGGGGCGGATGGCAGGCAACGTGCCGCCGCGGCGGCTGGTGGTGGCGGGTGCGGTGGCGACGGCGGTGGGCCAGGTGCTGATGAGCACGACCGGGGCGTCGCCCGATCTGCTGGTGTTCGGAGCATGGATGTTCGTGCAGGGGGCGGGGCTGGGCTTATTCCAGGTGGCGTATTTCGAGATTGCCGCCGCGACGCTGCCGCGAGACCAGCGCGGGGTGGCAGGCAGCCTGGTGATGATGACGCGGACCCTGGGCATCGTTGCGGGCGCGACCGTGCTGATGCTGGGGTTTCAAACGTTGCGGGTGCGTGCAGTGGCGGCGGGGGTGGCGGACGATGCCGCGTTTCTGGCCGGGTTTCAGCACGTGTACCGGTTGGCCGCGTTGCTGCCGGTTGCGGTACTGGTTGCCATGGGCCTGTCGCGCGCAAGCGGGAGAGGGCGCGGCGCGTGAGCGCCGAGGGTGATCGGGTCGATCAGCAACAATCGATGGCGCATGGCGCACAGTCCGATCAGCCGGCCCGGCTGCGGGCGGTGTCGGCCTGCCTGCGTATCGGTCCCTCTACGGGTGCGACGTACCTGCCGATCGGGTGCCTGACTGCCCTGATCCGAAATGGCCGCGTCATATTGTTGTCGGATCCGGCACATCCACGCGCAGGTGCTCTGTCGGCTGCGGCGTGATGGTCATTACGGATACGCCGTCCGGCGCCTCGAACTGGTGCCAGGCATTCTGCGGCACGATGGCGATCATGCCGGCGGTGAGCGAGAGGGACTGGCGGCCTGCCTCCGTGATCAGGTGCAGCGTGGTTGCGCCATCGACAATCTGCACGATCTCGTCGCCTTGCGGATGCCGTTCCCAGGCGCTGGTGCCGGCGAATTTCGCCGAGAACAGGGCACCATCGCGATAGGGGGCGAGGCGGGAGGCGGAGTCCTTGCGGTCGGCGTCCGACGAGGTCGGCGTGCGGTTGTCCAGCATCCTCAGCTTGCTGAATTCGGATTTCAGATCGATGACCGCGACCATGGCTGCCTCCCTTTCACGCTGTTGCAGCCATAGCAGAAAAAGCGAGCCTGTTTATCGGAATAGCGGTGCCTGCCAGCGAATTACCTGATCTCCCCGAAAATCTGTACGCGTGCCGCAATCGCAGTGAATGGGAACCGCCCAAGACAGCGGATAGATCAGATTTTCCTGAGGCGAGTCCGGTGCTGGCGCCTTCCTGACAAAGTGTCGTGTCCGGCAATTCAGGCAGATCACGACGATGTACCATTCGCTTTCCTTGATATCCATCTACTTCGCTCCTGGCAGGTCTCGACAACCCCAAGGTAGCGAAAGCCGAGCCGGGGGTCTCTTTCCCGGCCCGGCGCTTTACCCTTCTATTTGCCGCCATGACATACCAACCCCCACCCGATCCGCCAGAGACGGACGACGATCTTGACCGGCGCGCCGGAGAATTGGCGCGGCGGGTCATGTCTATGCCGTACCGCAAGCAGGAATGGCCGAAGCGTTCGAAGGCGGCGGAAAAGTCCAAGGAATGACTCCCGCTGGGCTGGCGCTACCTTGGCAGGGCAACACCAGCCCAGACGAGATAATGGCCGAGTGGCGCCTGCTGTCCACCATGGTGGCAATCGGCGTAACAGACCTCCGCAATCGTCTCGCGAGGGGCGATTGGCCGGCACGTTTGGTGACGGCGGCAGAGGACTGGCTCTGACAACAGGATCAGGAGGCGGAACGGCGCAGGGAATCCGCCCAAGCCGAACAAAGCGACGCAGCCTCCCGTGCGACCGTCGCCGCAGAGCGAGCTGCAATCGCATCGGAACGCGCAGCAGCGGCAGCAGAGCGGCAGGCGCGTGCGGCAGAAAAAGCCAACACAAAAGCAACAATCGCGCTCGTCATATCGATTATTGCCATTATTGATGGGATACTCAACATTGTCGTGCCTTAGAGTCCGACTCGAATCTCACCCCGAACGAGCCAGTCTGCGTGCCAGCAGCATGGCGGAGGCGGCGTAAAGGAAGGCGGTGGCGGAGGGGACGGTGCTTTCGAAGTCCTTTGCCAGACGGCGATTGCGAGACAGCCAGGCGAAGAACCGCTCGACCACCCAGCGGCGCGGCAGGACGGTGAACCCCACCTGGTCCGGCAGCTTGCGCAC
>Ga0335075_10016195_pt1 | contig 11152 bp, 8 predicted proteins | sample Lox_Sample_24_FD_206723 | JGI IMG/M metagenome (GOLD analysis project Ga0335075, IMG submission 206723) | Soil microbial communities from Loxahatchee National Wildlife Refuge, Florida, United States - Lox_Sample_2.4 | ecosystem: Environmental > Terrestrial > Soil > Wetlands | place: USA: Florida... | reverse complement strand
GTTGAAATTCGCCGCGACCTCGAGCGCACACCCGGCGCGCAGCACCGTCGCCTCATCGAAGGCCTTGCCGATCAGTTGCAGCCCGAGCGGCAAACCATCGGCCGTGAGACCGGCAGGCACCGCAATCGCCGGCAGGCCCGCCAGGTTCACCGTCACCGTGAAAACATCGTTGAGGTACATCGCGACAGGATCGGCGGATTTGGATCCGACCGCGAACGCCGGCCCCGGCGTTGCGGGCGTCAGCAGCACGTCGCACTTCTTATAGGCTTCGGTGAAATCGCGGGAGATCAGGCTGCGCAGCTTCTGTGCCCGGATGTAGTAGGCGTCGTAATAGCCGGACGACAGCACATAGGTTCCAGTCAATATGCGGCGCTGGGTCTCCGCACCAAAGCCTTCCGCGCGACTTTTCTCATAGAGTTCCGTGATGTCGTGAACATTCGCCGCGCGGTGACCGAACCGAACGCCGTCATAGCGGGCGAGGTTCGAGGACGCCTCCGCGGGCGCGACTATATAATAAGTGGGCAGTGCATATTTGGTGTGCGGCAACGACACATCGACGATTTCCGCGCCCTGCATCTTGAGCCACTCGACACCCTTGGACCAGAGCGCCTCGATCTCCGGCGACATCCCGTCGATGCGGTATTCCTTCGGGATACCGACACGCAGGCCGCTGATTCCGGAGTCGAGCACCGCTTCGTAATCCGGCACCGGAACATCAACGCTGGTCGAATCCTTCGGATCGACACTCGCCATCGCGCGCAGCAGGATCGCTGCATCGCGCACGGTCCTGGTCATCGGGCCGGCCTGATCCAGCGAGGACGCAAACGCGACGATGCCGTAGCGCGAGCAGCGGCCATAGGTCGGCTTCAACCCGACGACGCCGGCAACGGCGGCGGGCTGGCGGATCGAACCGCCTGTATCCGTACCGGTCGCGGCGAGACACACATTTGCGGACACCGCCGCAGCGGAACCGCCCGACGAGCCACCCGGAACAAGGTTCGCGTTCGAATTGCGCGAGCGCCAGGGATTGAACACCGGGCCGAAATGGCTGGTCTCGTTCGACGAGCCCATCGCGAACTCGTCCATGTTGGTTTTGCCGAGCATGACAGCGCCGGCATTCCACAAATTCTGCGTCACCGTGGATTCGTAGGGCGGCACGAAATTCGAGAGGATGTTGCTGCCCGCCGTCGTCCGAACACCTTTGGTGCAGAACAGATCCTTGATCGCGAGCGGCAACCCCTCGAGTGCGCCGCCCTTGCCTTTTGCGATACGCGCGTCCGATGCTTTCGCCATGTCGAGCGCACGTTCCGCTGTCTCCGTCACAAATGCGTTCAGCGGACGCGCAGCCTCGATCGCGCCGATGAACGCCTTCGTCAGTTCAGTGGACGAAATCCTTTTCGTGCGCACGGCATCGCGTGCGTCTGCCAATGTGAGATCGGTCAGAGACGCCATGACTACTCCACCACCTTTGGCACGACGAAGAAGTGATCCTCGCCGCCGGGTGCGTTGGTCATGAGTGCGTCGGCCACGCCGCCCTCGGTCACGACGTCGTCGCGCATCTTGAGCTGCTGCGCGACCACACTCGTCATCGGCGCCACGCCGGCCACGTCAACTTCGTCCAGTTGCTTCACCCAGGTCATGATCCCACTCAGCTCTTGCGCCATGGGCTCCACGCGCCCCTCGTCGAGGGCGATACGGGCCAGTTTCGCGATGCGTCGCACGGTGTCCTTATCGACGGACATGGGGTTGCTCGTTGTGGTAAGAGGGATTGTCTTGCTAGCAACCGGGGACCGGACTGGCAAGCAAACGGTGCAGAAACGGGAGGTTTTTGTTGTCGCTGGGGATTGTCGGCATCGACCATATCCAGATCGCGGTACCCAGGGCGCTGGAGCAGGAATGCCTGTCTTTCTACAGAACGGTCCTTGCTCTTTCTGAAATCGAGAAACCTGAAAACCTGAAGGCTCGCGGCGGCGCGTGGTTCCAGATCGATCCGACCACCCAGGTGCATATCGGCATCGATCCGGACGCCAGTTCCAAGAGCAGGCGGCATATCTGTTTCCTGGTTAGCGACCTCGCGGCGGCCAAAGCCACCGTGCAAGCACGTGACATTCCCATCGAGGAAGAGGGTACGGCAGAAGGCCTCACCCGGTTTTTCATCCGCGACCCGGCCGGTAATCGCATCGAGATCGGGCAACGCGCGTGAGCATCGTCGATATCGAAGCCCTTCACGCCAGCCTTGCGCCCGGCGCCCGGCTTCTCGGGTTCGATCTCGGTGAGAAGACGATCGGACTGGCGCTCTCCGACACGCTCCGCTCCATCGCCACACCGATGGAGACATTGCCGCGCGGAAAGTTCTCGAACGATGCGGTGAAGATCGAGAAGATCATTGCCGATCAGAACGTCGGCGGACTGATCATCGGCTTGCCGCTGAACATGGATGGCAGTGACGGACCATCGGCACAATCTGCGCGCGCCTTCGCCCGCAATTTGGCGGCGCGATCCGGCGTCCCCGTTGTCTTGCAGGACGAACGCCTTTCGACAGCGGCGGTGACGCGCACATTGATCGACGCCGACGCGTCGCGCAAACGCCGCTCCAAAGTCGTCGACAAGATGGCGGCTGCCTATATTCTGCAAGGCGCGCTCGATCGCCTGCGCCACATGAGGGACCGATGACGACGGCGAACGACGAACTGCCCGCACGCTTCTATTGGCTGCCTCCGTTCGTGCGTCCGAGGCAGCCAATGGTGCGCCGCGAGGAGCGTGTGTTTCTGCTCGTAGGCCTGGCAGCTCTGTTCGCCGGCTTCGACCAGAACGTCTATGGCTTCGCGATCCCGCAGATCCAGGCGAGCCTGCATATCCCTGAAAACCAGATCGGCCTCACCGTAACCTATTTCCGCATCGCAACGCTTTTCGCGATGATGCTTGCGCTTACCGCCGACATCGTCGGACGCAGGCGCCTTCTTCTCATCACGATCTTTGGTCAGGCCGCGTTTACCCTCGCGACCGCGTTCTCCGAGACGTATGCCCAGTTCGTCTGGCTTCAAGTGCTGACGCGCGTGTTCGGCTATGCGGAAGAGATGTTGTGCTTCGTCGTCATCGTCGAAGAAGTCGCCGCGAATGTCCGAGGATGGGCTGCGGGAACGCTCGCGGGCCTGACCTACACAGGAGCCGGTCTCGCTGCGCTCTGTTTTGCGGGTGTCAATGTCCTGCCGGGGCATTGGCGCGCGCTGTACGTCATCGGCGGGTTCTCGATGTTTTTCCTGGCGTATCTGCGCCGCCGCTTGCCGGAAACGAAGCGCTTTCAAATCCGCCATGACGAGGTTCAAAAACTCGGTGCGCGTATCGGCGGCGGATTCGACATGGTTCGCAGAATCGCACGCGAATATCCCGGGCGCATTCTTCTGATCATCCTCGCAGCCGGCGCATGGGGCTTTGCGATCGGACCTGGCACGGTACTGGCCGCAAGTTATCTGCAGAAGACGCTGCATTACGCACCATGGCAAACCTCGGCGCTGATGATCCCGGGCGGCCTGTTTGCGCTATGGCTCAATATCCTGATGGGCCGGCTCAGCGATCGCATTGGCCGGAAGCTCACTATCTTCCTGATGATGACGCTTTCCGGCGCCGCCTATGCCGTATTTTTTAGCGGCATCCAGGGCGCGGTCATTCCGGTTCTCTGGATAACGGCCTTCTTCGGATTTTTCACGGCAAGTTCGCTATCCAGAAGCCTTTCCGCAGAAATCGTACCCACCGCCTATCGCGCCACCGTCGGCGGAATCTGTTATTGCGCGGAGGTCTTGCTGGGCGGCGTTTCTCTCGGCCTTGAAGGTGTCTGGTACGATTATTTCCACGCCCACGGTCCCGCCACTGCGGTGTCGCTGCTCGCAATTCCGATCGCGCTGCTGGCGCTGATTTTCCTTCCCGAACCGTCCGGACGCGTTCTTGAGGATATCAGTCATGCGTGACTTGCCCGCCTGAACCGACACTTCTATAAGCCACGCTTCGATGGCCCCACGAAAACCCGCAAAGAAAACGGTCAAAGCCGCGCCCCAAAAGATCGCGCGGAAGGCCGGCAATACGCTCCGCCACGTCACCTCGATCAATGACCTGTCCGACGACGAGATCACGAAGATCTTCGCCGCCGCCGCCCGCTATCTCAAAGAGCTGGGCCACAAGACGGTCAGGCACCGCATCGCGCGCAGCGCGCGCACGGCATCCGGAAAGGTTCTGGCGACATTATTTTATGAACCCAGCACGCGCACACGCCTTTCCTTCGAAAGCGCCGCGCTGCGTCTTGGCGGCGACACGATCAGCAGCGCCGATCCCGCGACAAGCTCGGCCGCGAAAGGTGAAAGCCTCGCCGATACCGTGCGCGTCGTGTCCAACTATGCGGACATCCTTGTCATTCGTCATCCGAAAGACGGTGCCGCAAAGCTCGCGGCCGAATTCGCCGGTATTCCGGTGATCAACGGCGGCGACGGCGCACACGAACATCCGACACAGACTCTCTGCGACCTCTTCACGCTTCAGCAGGAAAAGAAGTCGCTAAAGAACCTGAACGTGGTGATCTCCGGCGACCTGAAGGGCAGCCGCACGATCCATTCCTTCGTCTACGCCCTGGCGCGCTTCCGCGCCAACATCATGTTGATGCCCGGCGGCATGGGGATGGAGCTGCCGGAGCATGTCGACTGGCGCCTTCGCAACGAATTCCACTCGCATCCGACACCGAAACGCGACCGGATCGGGAAAGAGAAGAACGACATCGATGTCGTCTACCGGACCGCGGAGCAGCCGCATCAGCTCGCGCTGATCCCAATCAAGGACGAGATAGACATTTTCTATATGACCCGCTTCCAGAAGGAGCGCTGGGCGGAAGGACAGCGGAACGACTATCTGAAAGTCGACAAGCAATTCCTCGGCGCGGACAAATACAAGCACGCGAGCGTTCTTCATCCGCTGCCGCGCGTCGGCGAGTTGGACAAAGACCTCGACGACACGCCGCGTGCCGCCTATTTCCGGCAGGCCGCTTACGGCGTCCCGGTGCGCATGGCGCTGATCGCAGCGCTGCTCGATCTGGACAGGCGTAGCGCTCTTAGGAAATTCGAAGGCGGCTTCGACAGGTCGGACTATCCGACCCGCATACAGGCCCGGGAGCTTGGGACTGTCTGCCGCAACAAGAACTGCATCACCCATGACGAACATGACGGGCCATACACCGCCAACAAATTCTATGTCGTCAAGAAGGGCGATTTGAGGCTTCGCTGCTTCTATTGCGAAACCGATATCGAGAACGTTGTAACCGGCATAAAACAGGGAGAGACCGGCTATTTCGTCAGCGACGCGGCGGCGGCAAAAGCGGGCTACGCGCCGCAACGGATCGCAGCTCGCGGATAGACGCGCTCGTCCGCGATGCTATCCTGCCCCCGAACGGGACGGGTGGCGAACATGGCATTCGATGCAATCAACTGGCCGGCATGCGGGATGAGCCTGGCGGGCGGCTATCTGCTCGGCTCGATCCCGTTCGGCCTGATCTTCGCCTACATCGCCGGCGCGGGCGATGTGCGCAAGATCGGCTCGCACAGCATCGGCGCGACCAATGTGCTGCGCACCGGAAAATACTGGGCGGCAGCGGCGACGCTGCTCTTCGATGCGGCCAAGGGTGTGGCGGCCGTTCTTATCGCAGCCAGGTTCTATGGCGATACCGGCGCGGCATTCGCGGCGCTTGGCGCGTTCCTCGGCCATCTCTTTCCCGTCTGGCTGGGCTTCAAGGGCGGCAAGGGTATAGCGGTCGCCCTTGGCGTGACGCTCGCGCTCGCCTGGCCCGCGGCATTGGCGATGCTTGCGACCTGGATCGCGGCTGCCGCGATCTGGCGCATCTCATCGTTGGCAGCACTGATCGCGGCGGTGTTGGCACCGGTCTATATGTATTTCCTGTCCACGCCGTTGAATGCGCTGCTTACGATCGTCCTTGCGGTGCTGGTCTTCATCATGCATCGCGCGAACATCGCGCGCCTTCTCAACGGCACAGAGCCGCGCATCGGCGCGAAGTCTGCCGCCTAGATGCCGCCGACGACGCGATCGTTGAGCGAAAGCGAGCGCCGCGCCTGGTTGCGCTTGGCGCGGACGCAGAATGTCGGACCGGTCACGTTCGCGCAGTTGATCGCACGCTTCGGATCGGCCACCGCCGCGCTGGCCGAACTTCCGCGCCTCAGCAAACGTGGCGGCGGCGAGCCGTTGCGCCCGTGTTCGGATGCAGATGCACAAGAGGAAATTGAGAAGCTTCACGGCATCGGCGGGCGTTTGATCGCGTCCGTCGAGCCGGAATTTCCGCCAGGCCTCGCCGCGCTCGATCCACCACCACCGGTCATCTCGGTTCTTGGCCACATCTCCCTTCTCGCGCGCGAGATGGTCGGAATCGTCGGCGCGCGCAACGCGTCCGCGTTGGGTCGCAAGCTTGCGGCGCGTCTTTCAACCGATCTGGGTGCAGCAGGCTTCGCCATCGCATCCGGTCTCGCACGCGGGATCGATACCGCGGCGCACGAGGGCTCGCTGGAGAGCGGCACCTGCGCTGTCGTTGCAGGCGGTATCGATATCATCTATCCGCCGGAAAACACCGCTCTCTATGAGAGCATCCGGGCGCAAGGCGCGATCATCTCTGAAATGCCGATCGGGCAGGCACCGCAGGCGCGCCACTTTCCGCGCCGCAATCGTCTTATCTCCGGGCTCGGTCGCGGCATCGTGGTCGTCGAAGCGTCCGAAGGTTCCGGTTCGCTCATCACCGCCAACTACGCACTAGAACAGAACCGTGAGATCTTCGCCGTTCCCGGTTCGCCGCTCGATCCACGCGCGAAGGGCACCAACCGGCTTATCCGCGAAGGCGCGATACTGACCGAGAGTGCCGATGACGTGATCGCAGTTCTGCGTCCAATGTTGGGGGGCGGTTTTCACGAGCCAGGTGCCGGATCGGCGCCACCACCCGACGGCGGTACTGCCTTGGAAGCCGAAGCAGACCGGATTCGGAACCTGATCGAGGAGGCGCTCGGCCCGTCACCCATCGAGGTCGATGACCTGATCCGGCTCTGCAAAGCTCCCGCCGGGGTGGTCCTCACCGTAATTTTGGAGCTTGAGCTGGCCGGACGCCTCGCCCGTCACTCCGGCAACCGGGTCGCCTGGGCTTGATCCGTGGCTTGGGCCCGGGCCTCAGCGGCTGCAAGCTCCAGAAAATGGGCAAGCAGGACCTGCCCCTGGCGGAAGGCAATTTTCCTAAGAGATTCAAGCATATCGCCGGTGTATCGCGCGGTCTCGGCCGGCGTCAGATCTTCCAGAGGTGCAGCGGTTGAGGATTTTCGTGTTGTCATCACTATATAAGGTCCCGTGTCCCCCAACCCGGCACAACCATTGGTGACATATCTGTCCTAATCGGCGAAGGAATGCAACCGACAGTATACGTTTCTTGCCGACAGCGCGTTGACACAGCTTGCCCGCTTCTATCAGTGTCCCGCCGCCCAACCCCGAAATAGGCGCGTTTTCGGTACGAAGGGCTTCGCTCGCGCTCCGTCAACCTGAGTAATTTAGTTTCACATGAACGTTCTCATCGTCGAATCCCCCGGCAAGATCAAAGCCATCAGCAAGTATCTGGGGCCCGACTATCAGGTGATGGCCAGCTTCGGCCACATCCGCGACCTGCCGTCCAAGGACGGATCGGTGAAGCCGGATGACGATTTCTCCATGATCTGGGAAGTCGACGACCGGGCGCAGAAGCGCATCAAGGACATCGCCGACGCCGTCAAGAAAGCCGACAAGCTCATCCTCGCAACCGACCCCGATCGCGAGGGCGAGGCGATCTCCTGGCACGTGCTGCAGGTTCTGAACGACAAGCACGCGCTCAAGGGCAAGAAGATCGAACGTGTCGTCTTCAACGCGGTGACGAAGAACGCGCTGCTGGAAGCGATCCAGCATCCGCGCGAGATCAACGAAGAACTGGTCGATGCCTACCTGGCGCGCCGCGCGCTCGATTATCTCGTCGGCTTTACACTATCGCCCGTTCTGTGGCGCAAACTCCCGGGCGCACGCTCAGCTGGGCGCGTTCAGTCGGTGGCGCTCCGTCTCGTCGTCGAGCGCGAGCAGGAAATCGAAGCCTTCAAGGCGGAAGAATACTGGTCTATCGATGCCGATCTGAGCGCCGCCGCCGGAAACTTCTCCGCGCGCCTCACACATCTCGACGGTCAGAAGCTCGACAAACTTTCTCTCAAGAACCAGGCCGATGCCGACCGCGCCGTCGCTGCGATCAGCGCGCGCAAGTTCAAGATCGACAGCGTCGAGAGCAAGCCGGTCAAACGCAACCCCTCACCGCCATTCATCACGTCGTCGCTGCAGCAGGAAGCCTCGCGCAAGCTCGGCTTTGCGGCGAAGCGCACCATGCAGATCGCACAGTCACTTTATGAAGGCGTCAGTATTGGCGGCGATACGGTCGGTCTCATTACTTATATGCGTACCGACGGCATCACGATGGTGCCGGAGGCGATTGCCGAAGCCCGCGGCATGATCGGCAAACGCTACGGCGACCGCTATGTCCCCAGCGCGCCGCGCATCTACACCAGCAAAGCGAAGAACGCGCAGGAAGCGCACGAAGCCATCCGTCCCACGAGCTTCGACCGCATTCCTGATGAAATCGCCAGCTCGCTAGATAGCGATCAGCAGAAACTCTACGAACTCATCTGGAAACGCGCCGTCGCGAGCCAGATGGAGAGTGCCGAACTCGAGCGCACCACCGTCGATGTGATGTCTGACGACAAGCAGGTCGGCTTCCGCGCCACCGGCACGGTCACGTTGTTCGATGGCTTCCTGACCCTTTATCAGGAAGGCAAGGACGACGACGCGGACGAAGACGGCTCCAAACTGCCGCGTGTGAAAGAAGGCGATGCGACCGGCGTCGAGAAAGTCACGCCGGAGCAGCACTTCACCGAACCGCCGCCGCGCTATTCCGAGGCAAGTCTGGTCAAGAAGCTCGAGGAACTCGGCATCGGCCGCCCCTCGACCTATGCGTCCATCCTATCGACGCTGCGCGACCGCTCTTACGTGCGGTTGGATCGCAACCGGTTCATTCCGGAAGACAAGGGTCGTCTCGTCACAACCTTCTTGTCGAGCTTCTTCAAGCGCTATGTCGAATATGGCTTCACCGCCGATCTTGAAGAGAAGTTGGACGAAGTCTCCGCCGGCGAATTGAACTGGAAGCAGCTGCTACGCGATTTCTGGAAAGACTTCTCTGCGGCCGTCGGCGAGACCAAGAACCTCAAGATCACCGACGTCATCAACGAGCTGGACGAGATCCTGTCGCCGCACATCTTCCCGGTCACGGAAGAAGGCGTCGATCCGCGCAAGTGCCCGACCTGTGGTGACGGTCGCTTGAACCTGAAGCTCGGCCGCTTCGGCGCGTTTGTCGGCTGCTCGAACTATCCGAACTGCAAGTTCACGCGGCAGATCGGCCAGAAGAACGGCGAAGGCGGCGGCGAACCCGTCGAACTCGGAACGTTCCCCGAAACCGGCGAGATGATCACCCTGCGCAGCGGCCGCTTCGGGCCTTACGTGCAGCTCGGCGACGGCGACAAGCCGAAGCGCGGAAGCATTCCGAAAGGGACCGACGCCTCCAACGTCGATCTCCAAATGGCGATCAAGCTGCTGTCGCTGCCGCGCCTCGTCGGCACGCATCCCGAGACCGGCCAGCCGATCACGGCGAATTTCGGCCGCTTCGGGCCTTATGTGCAGCACGAGAAGCAGTACGCCTCGCTGGAATCGCCCGAGGACGTGTTCAACATCGGCCTCAACCACGCGGTCACGCTCATCGCCGAACGTAAGGCGAAGGGCTTCAAGCGCCGCGGTCCGGAGCCGTTGAAAGAACTCGGCCCCGATCCCGTGAGCGGCGAAATGATCAAGGTGATGAAAGGCCGTTACGGCACCTATGTCACCGACGGCACAACGAATGCCACAATTCCGAGCGACGGTGACGCCGACTCGGTTACGCTTGCCGATGCGGCCGCGCTGATCGCGGCGCGCATCGCGAAGGGCGGTGGCAAGCCGAAGAAAAAGAAAACGGCGAAGGCGCCCGCCAAGAAGGCGGAAGCCAAGCCCAAAAAACAAACCAAATCCGAAACGGACAAGAAAACTGCCAAGAAAAAAACAACCAAGCGGAAAACACCCGAACCCGCAGAGTAACACTCCGAAGAAGGGTGCGCGCGGCAACGCGCCAGTCCTCGACAAGGCGCGCGTGCTTGAAGCGCTCGCCGCACAACCCGGCACCGGCAAACGCGACATCGGTCGCATGCTCGGCGTCAAAGGCTCCGACCGCATCACCTTAAAGCGCATCCTGCGCGAACTCGCCGAAGAAGGCGCGGTCAGCGGCACGCGCAAGCGTGGCTACGAACGGCCCGGCACGATCCCCGAAGTCACCGTTCTTGAAATCACCGGCCAGGACATGGACGGCGAATTGCTCGCGAAGCCGCAGCGTTGGGAGAGCAACGAAGAGCCGCCAAGGATCATCGTCGTTCCCGGTCGCGACGACAGCGGCCCAGCGCTCGGCCGCGGCGAGCGTGTGCTCGCGCGGCTCGAGAAAGCCGAAGACGGATACGAAGCGCGCGTCATCAAGCGTCTCGGCGCCAGCGCGCATCGCGTGCTTGGCGTCGTGACGATGAACGGCACCCGCATCGCACCGATCGATCGCAAGAGCCGTACCGAATTCACCGTCGATGCCCGCGACCTCGCCGGCGCGAAGAACAACGAGCTCGTCGTCTGCGAACCTGTCGCCGGTCGCGCTTCGGGCAATCCCCGCGCGCGCGTGATCGAACGCCTCGGCAGCATGGATGCACCGAAGGCCGTCAGCCTGATCGCGATTCATGCGCATGGCATTCCGACGGAGTTTCCCAAAGAAGTTCTCGACGAGGCGAGCGGCGCGCTCCCGGCCGATCCGCGTGGACGCACGGATCTGCGCAAATTCGCCCTCCTCACCATCGACCCCGAAGACGCACGCGATCACGACGACGCGGTGTGGGCCGCGCCAGACGACGATCCCGGCAACGCCGGCGGCCATGTCGCCATTGTTGCGATCGCCGATGTCGCGCATTACGTACGTCCCGGCTCGCCGCTGGATCGCGAGGCC